>Ga0209166_10000052_pt1 | contig 156859 bp, 146 predicted proteins | sample Coa_R1_3_FD_187151 | JGI IMG/M metagenome (GOLD analysis project Ga0209166, IMG submission 187151) | Surface soil microbial communities from Centralia Pennsylvania, which are recovering from an underground coalmine fire - Coalmine... | ecosystem: Environmental > Terrestrial > Soil >... | reverse complement strand
CATCGTCGGTCGGAAAGTCTTGGTCGAATTGCCGGAAGGTGTAGCGGAGTTCGGCAGGAATCGTTTGTCGGCGGTTCATGCCCTCACTTTGCCATATCTTCTCCTTGTTGTCAAGGGATAATTACCATCTGACCTTGCGCTCCACAGCCTCGAAGTTCCATCATGCGAAGAGCGCAAAAGCGCGAATGTTCCGGTCTTTGACAACTGACCAATAAGTCCTGTGATTTGAATAATTTAGGTGTAAGTCCTAAAGGCTCAAGATTTTGCAAGGCATGGCCCGTCGGCACTCTTTGCAACCCGTTGAAAAGAGGTATTTTACCGGGAAAGATCAAAAAAGAAGTGCAGCGCTCTTAGGGTAAATCCCCTTTGGAATCAAGATTTTGCCCGCAAAATATTGAAAGCAATAGATTATTCAGAGTTTTCCCGGCAAGTCGATGATTCAAATAGATCAAGGGGGAGGGGAGGGGTATCAAATCGGCGGGGCGACGGCATTGAAGTTGAGCCTTTGAAACGCGAAACTCGAAACTCGAAACTCGAAACTTCACTCACACTGGACACTGATCACTGGTCACTGGTCACTGGTCACTGATCACTTCTCACTTTCCCTTCTTGGCCCGAAGCGCCAGCGAGAGCTTCTGCTCCTTCATTCCTTCTTCGTTGTGCCCTGAACGGCGCAGCGCAGTTCCGAGCACAAAGTGAGCCTCCGCATCCTCCGGATCGAGTTGGATCGCCTTCCGCAGCGGCGGAATCGCTTTCTCGGGATGGTCCAACCCGAGCTCGGTCTTGCCCAGCCACAACAAAGCCTCTCCGTAGCGCGGGTTCGACTTGAGCGCTTGCTCGAAACGCGAACGTGCATCTTCCAGTTGCGAGTTGTTATAAAGAATCTCTCCCAGAATGCAGTTCGCCACCGGGTCTGTCGGATAGTTCTTCAATTCGGCGCGCATTTCTTTTTCCGCGTCCTCGAATTTTCCTTCCCGCCAGTACAGGTATCCCAGCCCCGAATGCGCCCCCATGAAATTCGGATCGGCCGCAACCGCCGCCTGGTATTCCTTGATGGCATTGGCACGGTCCGACATGTCATCGTAAGCATTCCCCATCATCACGTGCGCCGAAGCCGAGTTCGGATTGATCTTCATGATCCGCTCGAACACGCTGGGAAGCGCTTTGTAGTTCTTGGTCTTCAGATAAGCCTTGCCCAGAATGTCGAGCGTCGCCATGTCCGACGGATCCGCCTGATTGGCGCGCTCCAGGTATTCCGCCGCCTCTTTGTAGCGGTCCAGAGCAAACAGGCTCAGGCCGGAGAGATCGAGCAACTGGAAATCCTTCGGATGCTTGCTGGTCATCGGCTGCAGCAAACGCCAGGCTGCCCGATAGCGTTGCATCTTGAAATACGCCACCGCAAGATTGCGCTCGGTGGTTTCATCGCCGGGACGGACTTTGAGCGCGTGCTCGTAAAGCGGAATCGCCTCCGCAGGCTTGCCTTCGTGCGAGAGCACAATGCCCAGATTGTTCAGCGCCGCCATGGAATCAGGATCAATCGCCAACGCCTGCCTCAGCGACTCAGACGCTGTGGCAAGATCTCCCTTGTGCATGGCTTCAGCCGCCTGTTGCAACACGGCACGCAGTTGCTCTGCCTTCTGCGTCGCTGCTGCGCTGGGCGCCGACGTTTGCGCCCGAATTGCCGGCGCAAACGCCGCCAATCCCGCCAGCAGCGCGCAAATGGACCAACGCAACTTCATCATTCCGATTCTACCCTGCGGGTCGCGAGCCCGACGGCCAGATGACACAGCTTCTCGTGCGTGCGATGCTGTTGTCAGAAGAAAGGCTTCTCCATGAACGTGCTGGTGCTGAACTCGGGAAGCTCGAGCTTGAAGTTCCAGGTGATCGCCACCGACCTTGAGCAGATCAAGCAGTACAAAGACGATCGAATCTGCCGCGGCGAAGTGGAGGGAATCGGCGGCGAAGCCATTCTCCGCATCCGGCATCGCGACGATCCTGACCAGACTCTGACCGCGCCTCTTCGCGACATGGCCGCGGCGCTGGATTATATCGTCCGCTACATCGCCTCTGACCGCTCGCGTGTCTCCGAGATCAAGAGCACCGCTGACGTTCACGGCGTTGGACACAGAGTTGTCCATGGAGGCGAGTTGTTCAAGGAATCCACCTTGATCGATGATCGCGTTATCAAGGGCATCGAAGACTGCATCGACCTCGCGCCGCTGCACAATCCCAATAACGTGAAGGGGATTCTCGCCGCTCGCGATCTGTTCGGCAAAGATGTGCCGCAGGTCGCGGTCTTCGACACCTCATTCCATCATTCCATCCCCGAGCAGGCTTACCTATACGCGATTCCGTATCACCTGTATCGCCGCCATCGCATTCGGCGCTACGGATTTCACGGAACGTCGCATCGTTACGTGGCATTCCGCTACCGCGCCCTGCGCGGCTTGACCCGCGAGCAGACCAATATCATCACGCTGCATCTCGGCAACGGCTGCTCCGCCGCCGCAGTCAAGAACGGCTCTTCCGTAGACACGTCCATGGGCATGACCCCTCTCGAAGGCCTGGTCATGGGCACTCGTTCCGGCGATCTCGATCCCGCCATCGTCAGCGTGATCGCGCGGAAAGAGGGACTGTCTTCATCGGAAGTGGACACGCTGCTCAACACGCAATCAGGCCTGCTGGGAATCTCCGGGTTGACCAACGACATGCGCGAGCTACAGGCAGAACTCAAAGAACACGACGACCGCCGCGTCCGGCTTGCCATCGAAGTGTTCTGCTACCGCGCCCGCAAATACATTGGCGCGTATCTGGCCGCGATGGGAGGAGCCGATGCTATCGTGTTCACCGGCGGCATCGGAGAGAATTCGTCCGACGTTCGCTCCCGCATTTGCTCGAACATGGAATGGGCTGGACTTCATGTTGACGCCGCGAAGAATGAGCAGACCATCGGCCGCGAAGGCATGATCTCGACTGAAGATTCCAAGCTGCTCGCCTACGCCATCCCTACCGACGAGGAACTGCTGATCGCACGCGACACCGTGCGCGTCATTCGCGGCGAGCCGCACCCATCGTAGCGCGACGCCACAGCCGGCAAGATGCCCGCCCTACTTAGTAAGGCCAAGTCCAATCCGTTGCGTCCGGTTTGTCGATGCCGTACTGGTGCGCGTAATTGCGGCACTCGATCTGCTGGTTCAGGAACCGCTCCTTGGCGTGCCCGCCGATCTTCTGCAGGCGAGGCACGCGGTCGACCACATCCATTGCGAGGCTGAAGCGGTCCACATTGTTGTTGATGGCCAGTTCCAGCGGCGTGTTGATGTTGCCTTGTTCCTTGTAGCCGCGAACATGGATGTTGGGATGGTTCGTCCGGCGATACGCGAGCCGGTGAATCAGCTGCGGATATCCGTGGAAGTTGAACATCACCGGCTTATCGGTCGTGAACAGCGAATCGAAGTCGCGGTCGGGCAAGCCATGCGGATGCTCGCTCGTCGGCTGCAGCTTTAAGAGGTCGACCACGTTGATGAAGCGGATCTTCAGGTCGGGAAACTCCTTGCGCAGTAGCGCGGTCGCAGCCAATGCTTCCTGGGTGGGAATATCGCCGGCCGAAGCCATGACCACATCCGGTTCGCCCGATTCGTCGTTGCTGGCCCAATCCCAGATGCCGATTCCCTTGGTGCAATGCGTGATCGCTGCATCCATATTCAGAAATTGCAAGTGTTTCTGCTTGTCAGAGACGATCACGTTCACATAGTTCTGGCTGCGCAGGCAGTGGTCGGCGACTGAGAGCAGGCAGTTCACATCGGGCGGAAGATAGATGCGCGTGACGTTGGCGCTCTTGTTTACGACTACATCGAGAAAACCGGGGTCCTGGTGCGTGAAGCCATTGTGATCTTGCCGCCACACCGTGGAGGTGATGAGCAGGTTGAGCGAAGCGATGGAATCTCTCCACGACAGGTGGTTGCAGATTTCCAGCCACTTGGCGTACTGGTTGAACATCGAGTCGATGATGTGGACAAAGGCTTCGTAGGTGGAGAAGAATCCGTGACGGCCTGTGAGTAGATACCCTTCCAGCATTCCTTCCAGCGTGTGCTCGCTGAGCATTTCCATTACTCGGCCGTCGTTGGCTAGATTGCCGCCGTCGTTGTCCTCGGGGAAGCGTTCTTCGATCCAGAATTTCTTGCTCACCGTATATACGTCATCGAGTTTGTTCGAAGTAGTTTCGTCGGGACCAAAGAGGCGGAAATTGTGAGGATTCAACTTCATCACGTCGGCCAGCATGTGCCCCAAAGGACGCGTGTTTTCTGCCATGCTCTTGCCGGGCTTCTGGGTCGGATTGGCGTAATCGCGAAAATCGGGCAAGCGCAGCGATTTCTTCAAACGTCCGCCATTGGCGTGAGGATTAGCGCTCATGCGCCGCCTGCCTTGCGGCGCGAGGTCGCGAAATACCGGAGCGAGATTCCCCTCGCCATCGAAAAACTGGTCCGGCTTCTGCGAGCGCATCCAGTCCTCGAGAATGCGAAGTTGAACCGCATCTTTCTTGGCTGCAGGCAGAGGCACCTGATGAGAGCGCCAGAACCCTTCAAGATAATGCCCTTCGACCTCGCGCGGCGCGGTCCAACCCTTGGGCGAGCGCAGCACGATCATCGGCCAGCGCGGACGGGTGGAAAAGCCCTGCTGTCGCGCTGTCTGCTGATATTGACGAATTTCTCGAATGCAATGTTCGGTTGTGGCCGCCATCGCCTGGTGCATGCTTCCGGTATCGGAGCCTTCGACGAAGTAAGGCGTCCAGCCGTAGCCACGGAACAGGCTTTCGAGTTCCTCATGCGAGATTCGGGCCGGCAGCGTGGGATTGTCGATCTTGTAGCCGTTCAGATGCAGGATGGGCAGAACCGCTCCATCGCGCGCGGGATTCAGAAACTTGTTGATGTGCCACGAAGTGGCCAGCGGTCCAGTTTCAGATTCGCCGTCGCCCACCACCGCGGCAACGATCAACTCAGGATTGTCGAAGGCCGCGCCGCACGCATGCGAGAGAACGTAGCCGAGTTCTCCACCTTCATGAATCGAGCCTGGAGTTTCCGGCGTGCAGTGGCTGCCGATGCCTCCGGGAAACGAGAACTGCCTGAAGAATTCGCGCAGACCCTCGGGATCGAGGCTCTTCTCGGGATAGATCTCAGAATATGTTCCTTCCAGGTAGGTCGGCCCCAGAACTCCAGGCGCTCCGTGGCCTGGGCCCGCGAGGAAGATCATGTCCAGGTCGTATTTCTTAATCAGCCGATTCAGATGAATGTAGATCAGGGACAGCCCGGGACTGGTTCCCCAATGCCCGAGCAGTCGGTTCTTGATGTGCTCGGGACGCAGCGGTTCGGCCAGCAGGGGATTCTCCTGCAGGTAGATCATGCCGAGGCTGAGATAGTTGCAGGCGCGCCAATAGGTTTCGGTCTTGAGCAACTCATCGGGGCTGAGAGGCTGCTCGTCGATCGTGGCACGGGTAGGAGCATAAGGGCTGAGTTCAAGTATTTCGGCTGGTGTGCTGACTTCGATCGTGCTCATAGAAGACTCCTGCGTACTAGCGTATGCCTGCAGATTGTGGGATGACAAATGCCAGATTATGGATTGCGGTCGACGCGCAAAGAGGACGGACGAATGCGTCCGTCTCTACGTGGCTGATTCTGGCTTCGAAAAGGCGACGCGACCTCGTAGCCAAAGTGCGTTCATGTAAAATCGCGGCTTATGTCTGAACCTTTGATCAGGCTTTACCGCACGGATTCTGGGTGCGTGGCGGAGCGCGAGGAGAAGAGCTATCTGCTCTCCAATTGCACCTGGGATGAATTGATCGCGCGGGATGACCTTCAAACCCATCTAAACGAAATCATGCGAGACTCCCTGCGAGAGGTGCGGTTGGAAGATTTGCACATTCACGCGCCGATTGGCTCGCAGGAAGTGTGGGCGGCGGGGGTTACGTATTTTCGAAGCCGCGATGCGCGAATGGAGGAATCGAAATCGGCCGGCGGCGGCGATTTTTATGACCGCGTCTATTCGGCAGAGCGGCCTGAACTATTTTTCAAGGGCACTCCCAGCAGGGTAGTGGGGCATCGCGGAAGGGTCGGGATCCGGCGGGATGCAACCTGGTCGGTGCCGGAACCGGAGTTGGCGTTGCTGATCAACCCGGCGGGAAAGATCGTAGGATATACGATCGGCAATGACATGAGCTCGCGCGATATTGAAGGAGAGAACCCGCTTTATCTGCCGCAAGCGAAGGTTTACTACCGAAGTTGCGCTCTCGGGCCGGGCGTGGTGATTTCTTCAAGTCCTCCGCCGCCGTCAACGAAAATCGAGTTGGAGATTGTGCGAGATGGCGCGACGAGCTTTGCCGGGTCTACCGCGCTTAGCGCGATGAAACGCGATTGCGCGACACTGGTGGAATATCTCTATCGCGACAATGTCTTTCCCCAAGGATGCTTTCTGCTTACGGGAACCGGCATTGTTCCGCCGGACTCTTTTACTTTAAGGCAGGGCGACCAGATTCGGATTTCGATTACGGGTGTGGGGACGCTGGTGAACGTTGTGGGCTAGAGAAGTTTCACAACTCGAAACGATGGCGGAATATTCATTTTTCCAAGGTGAAGATTCGTTCCATCAGCAGCCATTTTTCTCCGGGCTTTGCCTGGGGCAAGGCCTGCTGGAACCTCCACATGAGCTGTTCCCATTCCTGGACCTTGGGATTGAGTTGATCCGCTTTGCTCTTGGCTTCGAACGAAAACGTTTCGTTCACTTCCATGATCATGAACATGCGCGTTCCCAGCAGATAAATCTCCATGTCGTCTATGCCGGAGTCTTTGATGCTGCGCGTGATCTCGGGCCAGATTTTCTGGTGGTAGCGCTTGTATTCCGCAATGAGCTTGGGATCGTCTTGCAAGTTGAGGGTAAGGCAGTAGCGTCGTTTCATTCGACCTCTGTGGCGGGAATGGGCAAGGTTGGGGCAGCGTCCGTGGTTGCAGCGGGACGGTATCCCCACACTGCGAAGTAAAACACGTAAGCGTGGCAAATCAGCGGGATGATGAACGCGTGCTGGATATTCCACGCATCGGAGATTCGTCCCATAATGGCGGGGCAGGCGGCGCCGCCGATGATGGACATGACCAGCAGAGACGATCCGAGCTTGGTGTAAGGGCCGAGACTCTTGATGCTGAGCGCAAAAATGGTGGGAAACATGATGGAGTGAAAGAATCCGATCAGCACAATCGCCCAGGCGGGTGCGGTGCCGGCAGCAAACAGAACTACTAGAAGACTAAGCAGCGATCCTGCGGCAAACACGCTCAGCAAGCGCGGGGCTGCGACTTTCTTCATGATGGCTGAGCCGCTGAACCGCCCAATCATGAAGCCCGCCAAATGCAGTTGCAAATAATGAGCGGCTACCTTCTCGTGCGTTCCGGGCAACGTGAATTCGATGAAGCGAATGATGAAGCTGGCAACGCCGACCTGCGCCCCAACATATAAAAATTGAGCGAGCACTCCTTTGATCAGGTGAGGGAAGGCAACGGTGCCGCTGAGGCGTGGGCGGGAAGGATCTGCGCGATCGAGCGAAGTTTCGCGGATCTCGGGAAGCTTCGTCAGGAAAATCAGCACGGCAACGAAAAGAAATAATCCGCTGATAAAGAGATACGGTGTCTTCACCATGTTGGCTTCAGACACGCGATAGGCGGTCAGCTGCGCCGGGGTCATGGCGCCAATCTCGGCTGGAGTGTGCTCAATGCCGGAGAGAATAAAGCGGGAACCGAGAAGCGCAACGAGCACCGCGCCGGTGGCATTGAAAGACTGCGCCAGGTTGAGACGCCGTTCGGAGCTTTGCTCGGGGCCGAGCGTAGTCACGTAAGGATTGGCGGCAACTTCGAGGACCGACTGTCCGCAAGCCATCACAAAAAGGGCGAAGAGAAAGAACGCGTAGACGCGAATGGAGGCTGCAGGAATAAAGAGAGCCGCGCCCGTTGCGCAGACCAGCAGGCCAATCAAAATGCCTCGCTTATAGCCGAGCCTCTGCATCAGCCATCCTGCGGGCAGGGCAGCCAGAAAATATCCGCCAAAGAAAGCGGCCTGAATCCACGAGGACTGAAAGTCGGTGAGACCGAACGCCTTCCTGAAGTGCTGGATGAGAATGTCGTTGATGTTCACGCCGATGGCCCAGAGAAAGAACAGGCTGGTTACCAGAACCAGCGGGACCACGTAACGGCGCTCGGTGATCGGTGCGGATGAACTCATTCAGTCCTCAGGTTAGGGCGCGATCGAGATGCGTGTAACCACCGTCGACGAAGAGGTGCTGCCCGGTTGTGTGGCTGGACTTGGAGGAGATCAGAAACACGACCATTGCGGCAATTTCCTCGGAAGTAGTCATACGTTTTTCCAGGGGGATTTTCGAAAGAATGTTTTTCAATTTCTCTTCTGGATGGGGAAAGGTATCGAGCCAACTGCGATACAGGGGAGTCATGACTTCGGCGGGAATGACGGTGTTGACGCGAATGCCGTAGGGCAAGAGTTCTGCCGCCCATTCGCGGGTGAGGGCCATGATTGCGCCCTTAGAGGAGGCGTACCCGGAGGTGCTCCCCTGTCCGGTGACGGCAGTTTTGGAACCGATATTGACGATCGATCCGCGCGATTTTTTCAGATGAGGCAGAGCATAGTGGGCCATGGCATAGTAATGCACGAGATTCCGATTGAGCGATGCGACGTACTCGGCCGGATTGCCGTGCTCGAGGCCTACCTTGTCGTTGCGGCCTGCATTATTGACCAGTCCGTCGATGCGGCCCAAGCTTTTTAAAGTTTTGTCGATGGATTGAGCACATGCTTCGGGAGTGGAGAGATCGACGGTGATGAGTTCACACCTGGATCCTTGTTTCTGCAGATCGGTTTGCACTTGCTTGCCGGCTTCGGCGTCGCGGCCGACGATGACGGGAATCGCCCCTTCGGCAGCACAGGCGCGCACGATGGCTGCGCCGATTCCTTTGGCGCCGCCGGTGACGATAATTACTTTGTCTTTCAGGTCCAGGTCCATGCGCTAACCTCGCAGGTTGATGAAGCCTCCATCGAGCGGGTAGTCCACTCCAGTAATGAAGGCCGCCTCGTCGGAGCACAAAAACAGCGCAAGAGAGGCCACCTCCTCGGGGATGCCCATGCGTCCGATGGGCTGCGCCTTCGATAGCTTGTCGAACATTTCTTTCTCGCGGCCGGGATAATTTTTCTGAAGGTAGTCGTCCACGAAGGGAGTGTGAACCCGCGCGGGCGAGATGCAGTTGCAGCGAATGTTATGGGCGAGGTAGTCGCGGGCCACAGAGTACGTCATGGCGATTACGGCGCCCTTGCTCATGGAGTAGGCGAAGCGGTCGGGCAGGCCGGCAGATCCGGCAATGGACGCCATGTTCAGGATTACTCCGCCGCCGGAGTCCTTCATGTGACCGACAGTTGCGTGCATGCAGTTGTAATAGCCTTTTACGTTGATGGCGAGGACGCGGTCGAAATCCTCAGGCGTCGTGCTCTCGACGGTGCCAATATGCGAGATGCCGGCGTTGTTGACGAGGATGTGGATGCGTTGCCGGCGAGAGATCTCTTGCAAAAGCGTTTTGACTGAGGGGTGATCGGTAACATCGCAGCGGTAAGCGGAGGCAATGCCGCCGTGTGCATTGATTTGATGGCAGGTTTCATTTGCCGCGTTTTCGTTGATGTCGAGAACGTGAATGGCCGCGCCCTGCTCCGCAAATTTCGATGCGATAGCGCGACCGATGCCGCTGCCCGCACCAGTGACAACGGCAACTTTACCGTCCAGCTGAAACGACCGCGGAATGGAGGCCGGCTCGGTCAGAGCGAGACGCCTCGTTTCCAGGGAATGAAATCTTCCTGCGCCTTCTGCTCGGCTTTGATCCGGACCTCTCCGCTGGCGACTTGAATCGTGAAATCCAGAATGGCCTCTCCCATCTGCTGAATGGTTCTTTCGCCCGCGATGACTGCTCCTGTGTCGATGTCGATGATGTCGGCCATGCGGCGAGCAAGATCGGAATTGGTGGAAAGCTTCACGACGGGCGCGATTGGATTGCCGGTGGGCGTGCCGAGGCCGGTGGTGAACAACACGACCGAAGCGCCGGCTCCGACTTGCGCTGTGACGCATTCGACGTCGTTGCCGGGAGTGCACTGCAGATTCAGGCCAGGTTCGGTGGAATACTCAGGGTAGTCGAGCACGGCGGTGACGGGAGAGGTGCCACCCTTTTTGGCAGCTCCGGCGGACTTCATGGCATCGGTTAGAAGACCGTCACGCATGTTGCCTGGGGAAGGATTCATGTCGAAGCCCGATCGGACAGCAGCGGCGCGCGCGGCGTAGTCGCGCATCAACTGAATAAAGCGATTGCCCACGGCCTGGCTCCGGCTGCGGTTGATGAGTTCTTGCTCGACACCGCAAAGTTCCGGGAACTCCGAGAGGATGGAGCGGGCGCCGAGAGCGGCGAGCAGGTCGGAAGTGTGACCGATGGCGGGATTCGCCGAAAGGCCCGAAAAACCATCCGAGCCGCCGCACTTGAGGCCAACACACAATGCGGACAAGGGAGAAGCGGTGCGCCGGGCCTGATTGGCTTCGACGAGACCGGAAAAAGTCTGGCGGATCGCTTCTGACATCATGGCCGCTTCGGATCCGCTGCGTTGCTGTTCGAGGATGAACAGGGGCTTGTCGAAGTTCGGATTGCGCTTGCGAATTTCTTCGCGAAGGATCCCGATCTGCGCGTGCTGGCAGCCCAGGCTTAGCACGGTGGCGCCGGCGACATTCGGATGATGAATGTAGCCCGCGATGAGGCCGCAAAGATTGTTGGAATCTTCCCGGGTGCCGCCGCAGCCGCCTTCGTGAAGCAGAAAACGGATACCATCCACGTTTTCGAATAATCGATCGCGGGCAGGAGGAGGCGCTGCCGTCACGAGTTCAGGAGCTTGAGTTCCGCCGTGTCGGTATGCGCTCACCAGTTCGGCTACCTGGCGGCGGTAGGGTTGCGGCGCGGCGAAGCCAAGCTCTTCTTCCAGGGATTGCTTCAGGACCTGGATGTTCTTGTTCTCGCAAAATACGAGCGGCACGACCAGCCAGTAATTGCGGGTGCCCACCTGGCCGTCAGAGCGGCGGTATCCGAGAAAGGTTTGCTGCCTCCACGTCGAGATGTCGGGCGGCTGCCAGCGATATTCACCCGACTGCTCATGAAAGGGCGCGGCCTGATGCTGAATGTTGCCTGTGGTCAGAAGTTCTCCGGCAGCGATGGGTTTGGCTGCTTTGCCGACCAGGACTCCGTACATGATGACTTCATCGCCGACGGCAAGATTCTGCGTGGCGAATTTGTGCTTGGCGGGGACGCTCTTGGAGAGAGTGTATTGGCGGCCGCTGAAGGCGACGGGCTCGCCGGCTTTCAGGTCGCTGAGAGCGATCAACACATTGTCGTGCGGGTCGAGTTGGAGAACATTGGCCTGCATCATTCGTGGGGTATTGTAAAGCATTGCGCTCGGAATGGCGGGATGCTTTACTGAGCGCTGATGCGGTAGAAACGGGTGGCATTCCCGCCCATCACGGCGGCCTGCGATTCGGACGAGAGCGGGAGAATGTAGTCGGTCACGATTTTGACCACACGGGTGTATGAGGCCGCGACGAGGCAGACGGGCCAGTCGGATCCAATCATGAGGCGCTCGAGCCCGAACGATTCAAATGCTACGTCGAGATAGGGTGTTATGTCCGACGGTTTCCAATGCTGCCAGTCGGCCTCGGTGACTAGTCCGGACACTTTGCAGAACACGTTGGAAGATGCGGCCAGAGCGCGAATACCTTTCGCCCAGGAGTCGATTTCCTGATTTTTGATCGGAGGCTTGGCGAGATGATCGAGAACGAAGCGCTGGCGCGGGAAACGCTGCACAAAGTCGACTGCGACGGGCAGATGTTTGGAATAAATCAGGATGTCATAGGCGAGATCGAATTCTTCAAGGGTCGCAATGCCCCGGAGAAAGTCTGGTTGCAGCAGGAAGCGGTCATCGGCCTCGCTTTGAACGATGTGGCGCAGGCCTACCAGCTTGGTATTGCGCGCGAGAGCCTTTAGCTGCGAGTGGAGGTCGGGAGAGCGCAAATCGGCCCAGCCGACAACGCCGAGGATGGATGGATTGTGCTCTGCCAGGCGGAGAAGCCAGCTAGTTTCTTCCAAGGTCTGACGCGTTTGCACTACGACCGAGCCGCCGAAGGAGTTGGCATTGAGCTCGGGCTGCAGATCTTGCGGCAGGAAGTTGCGCCGGATCACGGCCATGGAATCGTCGATCCAGTCAAACTCTTTCGAGTTGTAAATCCAGAAGTGCTGGTGGGCGTCGATGTTCATGGAGAGCCCTGAGCCGAAAGGGCGGCCGGCCGGCACATTATTTTCTCAGATATGAGTCAGGGCGGCTGGTGCGTCGTAGAATCTGTGTCTATAAAGGCTTTTGGCCGCTGATTCGGCAGGGAGGATTAACCATGGACGCGCGAACGAGCGAAAAGATTTTTGCTGCGCTGGACGGGTTTCGGATCGAGCTTCCGTCCTGGGGCTTCGCGAACACCGGTACGCGCTTCGGGAAATTTATTCAACCCGCGGCAGCAACTACGACCGAAGAAAAATTCAGCGATGCCGGACAAGTGCATCGGTTGACCGGGGTGTGTCCGACGGTGGCTCTGCATGTGCTGTGGGATTGTCCGGAAGGCGTGCAAAGCAGCAATGAGATCAAGAAGTTTTCCGCGCAGTATGGAGTTTCGCCGGGGTCGATTAATCCGAACCTGTTTCAGGACCAGGAATATAAGTACGGGTCATTTGGAAATCCCGAGCCAGCAGTGCGGCGGCGCGCATTACAGCATACGAAAGACAGCATCGAAATCGGGCAGCGCCTGAATAGCCGCGATATTTCCATGTGGTTCGCGGACGGGTCGAATTATCCGGGGACGGCTAACATCCGGCAACGGAAGCTGTGGTTCCAGGAAGCGCTGAAGGAATCGCATGGCGCATTGTCGCCGCAACAGCGGCTGTTGATCGAGTACAAACCGTTTGAGCCGGCGTTTTACCACACCGACATTGGGGATTGGGGCATGGCGCTGCTGCTGGCCCGCGCCGCGGGTCCGCAGGCTAAGGTGCTGGTCGACACCGGACATCATTATGCGGCGCAAAATATCGAGCAAATTGTGACCTGGCTTTTGTCAGAGGACATGCTGGGTGGATTTCATTTTAACGATCGCCGCTATGCCGATGATGATTTGACGCTGGGCTCGATTGATCCGTACCAGATCTTCCGGATTTTTCACGAGATCGGCTACTTCGAATGGGAGACGGGAAAGAAGGCGGACATCGCGTACATGGTGGACCAGAGCCATAATCTGAAAGGGAAGATTGAGGCGATGATTCAAACCGTGATCATGGCGCAGCAGCTATTCGCGAAGGCCGCCCTGGTCGACTATGCGGAGCTTGCCGTGGTCCAGAGGAAATGCGAATTAGTCCGAGCGGAAAGCTTGCTGCAGGATGCCTTCGCGACAGACGTTCGGCCGGCGCTCGAACAATGGCGAAATTCGAAAGGATTGCCAAAGGATCCTTTGGAAGCGTTCCGGGAGAGCGGTTATCTGGAGCGCATCACGAAAGAACGCGCGGCGAAAAATTCCAGTAACGTGTCTTCTTACGCCTAAATCTGCGATGCCCGAATCTGCCCAGTCCTATTTGGCTTTCGATTTCGGCGCGGAGAGTGGACGCGCAGTCCTGGCGCGTCTGCAATCGGGAATTCTGACGGCGCAGGAGGTGCACCGGTTCACGAATGTGCCGCTGAACGATGCGGGGTCGCTACGTTGGGATGTGGGGAGACTCTGGAGCGAAGTGAAAAATGCCCTGGCCAGTTTGGGGAATGTCAAACTTACCAGCATCGGCGTAGACACCTGGGGCGTCGATTACGCACTGCTCGCGGCAAATGGACAGTTGCTGCACAATCCTTACCATTACCGCGACCGGCGCACCGAAGGAGTGATGCAGGAAGTTCACAGGCGAGTCCCGAAAGAAGATATCTATCGCGCGACCGGCATTCAGTTCATGCCGATTAATACCCTTTACCAGCTCTATGCGGAATGTCGTGACGATCCTGCGGCGATCGAGCGCGCGAAGCATCTGATCACCATCCCAGATTTGTTCAATTATTGGCTCACCGGAAACATGTTTTGCGAATTTACGAACGCAACGACGACGCAGATGGTTGATCCGCTGCGCCGAAACTGGGCGTTTGAACTAATGAAGAGGCTGGATTTGCCCATTGAGCTGCCCGCGCCGATTGTGGAACCGGGATCGACGGTGGGTGCGCTCTTGCCCGACCTGGGGCCGAGTTCATTGACTGGAACTACGGTCATAGCTCCGGCCTGTCACGATACAGGATCGGCCGTTGCAGCAGTTTCGGCGCGCGACGGTACGACGTTCCTGAGTTCAGGCACATGGTCGCTGTTGGGTACGGAACTCGACACCCCGGTCATCACAGCCGATTCGTTGCGCCTGAACTTCACCAATGAAGGAGGCGTCAGCGGCACTACACGGCTGCTGAAAAATGTGATGGGTTTGTGGCTGCTGCAAGGATGCCGCCAATCGTGGACGAAGCAAGGCCGCAGTTATGCCTATAGCGAATTGATCGAAATGGCTGAGCAGCAGAGGGCTTTTCAACACTTCGTCGATCCCGACGATGAATCTTTTCTCCGGGCCACAGACATGCCCGGAGCAATTCGCGCTTTCTGCCAGAAGACTCGTCAGGAGATTCCGGAGGAGCCTGCTGCATGCGCGCGCACGGTTCTCGAGAGCCTGGCATTCAAGTACAGGTTGGTTTTACTGAGCCTGGAACACGTTACCGGAAGGCGAATGGACCAGATTCGCGTGATTGGCGGAGGATCGAAGAATCGCATGCTCAATCAATTGACCGCGAATGCAACCGGGAAAAGAGTTATCGCGGGTCCAGCCGAAGCCACAGCGCTGGGCAATGTCGGCATGCAGATCCTGGCCACGGGCGGCGCATCGTCCTTGCAGGAGGTCCGCGGGATTGTAGAGCGCTCGTTTCCGACCGAGACCTTCGAGCCAAGAGAAACTGATCAATGGGATCGCAATGCCGATCGATTCGAACACTACTGCGAGAGCATTTATGCCTGAGATTAAAGAGATGGTTCGGCTCAAGGATTTGTGGGATGACAAGAAGGCGCAATCCCTTGGCGGAGGCTCGGTGGCTTTGCTGCGCTATCGATCGAATCTGCTGGGAGCGGATTTGCGGATCACCAATTTCGGCGGAGGAAATACCAGCTCGAAGATCGAACTGCCCGACCCATTCACGGGTCAGCCCACGCGAGTGCTGGCGGTGAAAGGGAGCGGCGGCGACCTGGGGTCGATCACGGAATCCGGCTTTGCGCTGCTGTATCTGAAGCGGCTTGAACATCTGAAAACACTGTATCGCGGGGAGCAGCACGAAGATGATATGGTCCGCTACTATCCGCTTTCGGCATTTGGAGAGAACCGGGTTGCGGCTTCGATTGATACTCCCTTGCACGCTTTCCTGCCATTTGCTCACGTTGACCACCTGCATCCTGACTGGGCGATTGCGCTGGCGGCGAGCGCCAATGGAAAGCAGAAGCTGGACGAGTTCAACAAGGAGTTTTCCCGGACCATCGTGTGGCTGCCGTGGCAGCGTCCGGGATTTGAACTGGCGATGTTGATTGAACAAGCGGTAAAAGATCATCCTCAAGCCGAAGGGCTCGTCCTGGGAGGACATGGGCTGTTCACCTGGGGAATGACGCAACGCGAGTGCTATCTCAATAGCATTCAGACCATCGACCAGATGGGCGAATTCATTGCCAAGCATCAGGCGAGGAACGCCTCAATGTTTGGTGGCGTTTTTCACCCGCCCCATCTTGATCGAAAAGAGATTGCGGTGCAGATTCTGCCGGCACTGCGGGGAGCCGTCTCCTCGAATCGCCGGGTGATTGCGCATTATTGCGATGACGAAGACGCCCTAACGTTTGCGGGATCCCAATGGGCAAGGGAATTAAGCTCGTTGGGCACGAGTTGTCCGGATCATTTTTTACGGACGCGGGTGTGTCCGATGTTTCTCCCGTGGAACCCTGCGCAGGAAGATGCGAAGGCGCTGAAGGAGCGGATCGCGAGTACGGTCGCAGGATATCGTGACGCTTACCGCCAGTATTACAAGGAATGGGCGACGAGCGATTCGCCCCAATTGCGCGATGCCAATCCTTCGGTGGTCGTGGTCCCCGGGCTCGGTTTGTTCGGCTTCGGCAAGAACAAAAAAGAAGCCAAGATTACCACCGAGTTCTTCATAAATGCGATTCATGTGATGGCCGGGGCGAATGCGTTAGAAGATAACGGGGCTCCGCATCCGCTGCCGCAAGCACGTCGCGTGGAGCAGTCCCAGCAGTTTATCCAGTTCCATAATTATGTGGCGCTTCCCCGGTCGGAGGCGTTTCGCATCGAATATTGGGCGTTGGAAGAGGCCAAGCTTCAGCGCATGCCCGCCGAAGCGGAATTCAGCCGCAAGATTGCCCTGGTGATTGGAGGGGCAAGCGGGATCGGGCGGGAAACGGCATTGTTGCTCGGACGAGGCGGCGCACACCTTGTGGTCGCGGACGTGGACGCAGAGGGTGCGAGCAGCGTAGCCGATGAACTCAGGGAAATTGTGCCGCGTGAGTTTGTGGCACATACCGGGGTCGATCTCGGTTCGGCTGCCTCGCTCGGTGAGGCGATGAAGTTCACCGTTGCGCAGTTTGGCGGACTGGATGTCATCATTAATACTGCGGCCATTTATCCTGTGGCCGGCCCTGACGGAGAACTTACGCCAGAGCAGTGGTCCCGAACGTTTCAGATCAACGTGACCGGAAACTATTTGCTGGCGCAGCAAGCGGAGTGGGTCTTCAAGGATCAGCAGCTACCGGCGGCGATGGTGCTGACGGGGTCGGCGAACGCGGTCGTACCAAAGCAGGGAAGCGAAGCTTACGACACCAGCAAGGCTGCCCTGAATCATCTGATCCGAGAGTTGGCCATCAAGCTTAGTCCGCTGGTGCGGGTGAATGGAATTGCGCCGGCGACGGTCGTCGCGGGATCAACCATGTTTCCGCGTGAGCGCGTTATGCATTCGCTAAGAAAATACAAGATCGAATTCTCGGAATCGGATACGACGGAAGACTTGCGTTCCAAACTTGCCGATTTTTATGCGCAACGCACGCTCACGAAACGCGCGATTCTGCCGCAGGATTGTGCCCAGGCGATTCTGTGGCTTGCCGGCGAGCACAGCGGCAAGACTACGGGGCATGTGATTCCTGTGGACGGCGGGCTGCCGGAGGCGTTCCTGCGATAGGGCTGATGCCCCAAATTCAAAGTCCCCAAGCAGAAACAAATGATCCTCTTCCTAGCGCAGAATCACTCTGAGCTGGAGTCCGTTAAGAATGCCGGACGGGAGCGGCTGCAGATGATCCATGTCTTGCGGCACGAAACGCTCGCCATATCGGTCGTTCAGAAGGCGATAGTCGGGGAGAGTGCGGCCTGCCAGGGAATTGATCGCGGTATTGCCCACAACGATTCGTAATTCGTTTCTTCCTGGCTTCAGTGAAGAGGTCACATCGAGCGTGTATGGTGGGTGCCACACCACGCCTGTGCGCCGGCCATTCACGTAGACCTCCGCTGCCTCACGAACCGGAGACTCGAGGTACGCACGCATATTGAATTCAGGAAGAGGGGCCGGAATGGGTACGGGCGTGCCTTCGCCGAAATCAAGCATGAGGCGCGAACGAGAGAGGCTATCGGCGGGAAGATCGATTATCTTCTCGTACGTGACTTGACCGGAATAGTACTTGAATGGCTCATCATCGGCCCACGAATGAAGCGTTGCCATGGGAATCTTCTGATTCAGGCCGTTGAAAGTGACGCTCCAGTCGGAGGAGAGATCAATCGTTTCTGCCGACGCGGTTGGAAGGAATGGCGGTTTGCCACCATCGAGCGGCGAATCAGTGAAGAAGATGAATCGCGACTCGTAGGGCTGGAGTGAAAGATTGATCTCGCTCACCTTGTCGATCGGCGAAGTATCCCCGGTGAAGGGGTCCCACCATTCCGCGTATTTCCTGTGTCCGCGGAATTGTGCGCGCGCATGAACCGGCCGGTTGGCGGTATTGGAAATGAAATACAGTTCGCCGATGCTTAGATGGCGCTGGACGAATCCTATGTCAGAGCTGTTCGGCGTCAGAGAGAGTTCCGGTTTGATGAGGCTCGCGATTGTGCTGCCGAGTTGGTCTTCATTCTGTACGAAGCGTCCTTTGCCTTGAGGCCCGAACAAGCGTTGCGAAATTTGCAGAATCTCTTGTGATTCCTGGGGAGCATTCAAAAAACCTGGAGCGCTGGAAGGCAGGCGACGGGTGGCAATGACGAACCCTCCGTGCAGCGCGTACTCCTCAATTTTGCGATATGTGGCGAGGGGCAGGCGTTCTATGCCGGGAAGGACCAGCACCGGATATGAGATGCCCATAGTGTCAATCGCATCCGCGTCGATGAAATCGAAGTTGAAGCCGGCATCCAGGATCTGAGGAATGAGATTGTTCCCGAGCAGGTCCGGCATGGAGTCGTCGATACTCGGGGAGAAATCTTTTCCCGAGCGGAAACGAGCCCACGCGTCGTCATTAGGCAACAGCAGAGCAATGTCGTGAACAGGCTTGCCTTGGCGAAGCGCGAAGCTGACACGCTGAAGGTACCGTGCCAACTCTGGCATAGCGAACCACCAGGGATTATGCGAATTGAAGGCTCCGGCGGCATACATGCGCCATCCCGGATCGCCGGCAACTTCGGGGGAGTAAGGCCATCCGTGTCCGACCAGTTGATTGATGCCTTGCAGAAAATGCAAATCCGCTTCTGCTTTCATGTCCAGCGGAGTGGCGCGGAATGCCGGGGAATGCAGCCAAGTCCAGGTCTCGGATGAGATCACGGGCTTACCGAATAAGTGACCGGCAGACGCGGCCCAGCGCGTATCCGAGAACTGACGCCACATCAGCAGCGTCGCCTTGCCCTCGCCTTCGGGAAGATCGACGTACTGATTGCTGGAAAGCGTTACCGGCGGTGTGCCGTAGGTCTGAGAACGTAACAGGGTGTGGTGTTGCTGCGCCCACGCATGCAGCGGAGCCAGATAATTTTCGTTCGCAAGCTCGGTGAGAGTCTTTCCCCAATCATGACGGATCGTTGCGGTATCAGGGCCTGCGTCGCCAATCAGGGCGGGCAGATGCGGAGTGAGGTCATAGCCGCGGCGCTGACGGAACTGTTCGAGAAAATCCGGAGTCCAGTCGGAACCTTCGTCTTCAAGGCTGTCGCTGAAAACTGCGTAAGGAGGATGGTCGCCGAAGGCCTGCAACAGGCGATCGCCGACCGCATGCAGATGAGTCGCAATCGCGTGGGCGTCGTAGTGGTCGAGAACGAATCCTTCAGCACCGAGCGCCGGGCGCCGCACGGTCATGCCGGTTCGACTGGAAATGAAAAATAGTACGTCGGACGGCTCGCCGAGTTTCGACAATAGGGGGAGGCGCGCGTTTTCAATGCCGGAAACGGGCAACTGCTGCGCTCGCTGGTAGTCAGGTGGGCTAGCAGAGCCGCGGATCAGAAAGATTGCGAGCAGCTTTTCGCCGGAGGTGATACTGGGAACCGGAATTGAGTCAACATCGGGCGCGACGGGAACGGTCTCGACGCGCAATTTCCCGGCCGCTTGGGTAACAGGTATGTGTGGACCGCCATAGGGCCATCCGCTGGTCAGGGTGAAGTCGAAGCGCAGGCCCAGTTTTCTGGCATGGTCGGCCGCAAATCGCAAGGCTTCGATGTGATCGTCCGAAAGGAACGGCAGATTCCGAAAACCCGTTTGCGGGTCATCCAGAGCCAGCGGGTAGAGCGTGGCGATTTCGACGCCGCCGATGCCGGCAGCTTTCATCTGGTCGAGTTCGTGCTCGATTTCAGCTTTCGAGACAGCCGGACCGAACCACCACCAGCGCATCATGATCTGGCAGTCGACGGGAGGATTGGCAAATGCGCTCCGCAACTCCGTAACGCTCGGCTGCGATTGCGGAAAGCTAGGCGATGCCAGCAAGCAGACGAGCGCAATGCTGCAAACCAGAGCTCTGATCAAAGAGCCTGTGCATCGCGCCACAGAGTTGAATCGCATCATGGTTGCGTCGGCGGAGCGAGCCCGATGATCGGAATCGTCTTTTCCTGCGCTAACCGGTTATAAGACGCCAGGTCTGTCTTGACGATCTCGTTCCACTTTGCAAGTTGCTCGTCGGCTTGTTTGCTGAGGTCGTCCCACATTTCGTAGTCCTGCTTGGTGGGAGCGGCATCGGCACTCGATACGACGCCACCGAGCGCGACTAAAAGGTTGTTGAGTTGAATCGGATAGTTGAGCACGTCCTGACCGCTCTTGGCTTTCGTCTGGATCAGGGCTTCTTCGACAACTTTCATTTTCTTGTCGAGCGCTTCTCCGGCATCGGCGAGCGCCTTAGCATTCGGATTCTTCTCTTGTTTCAGGCGCTTGTTGAGTTCGGTCAACTGCGCGCGAATGTCGCGAATCTGGCGGACCGCGTCGTGCACCTGAGTGACCTTCCCGAGAATCGACTGCATCAGGTCGAACTGCTTTTTCAGATCCTCAGCGGTGACTTGCAGGCGGGGATCGGGGACAATCTTGAATGGTTGGGTCTGCGCTTTGCCGTCGACCGTGAGCCGAATTTGATAGTCGCCGGGAAGTGCCAAGGGTCCATCTGTCGAACCTCCCCAGAGCGGAGAATTGGGAATCCGCGGAGTACCCTCGTAATGCAAGTCCCAGACGAAGCGATTGATGCCGGCTTCCGAGGGGATTTCCTCCGGTTTGTTGCGCCCAAAACCTTCGTCGCTTTCAGATTCGGGCTTGTTCTTGGGAGGATAGGTGCGAATTACTTTTCCGGCAGAGTCGAGAATTTCGATCTTGATGCGGGATTCTTTTTTCTTGTCTTCCGACTCAGAGTCGGACTTGGCTTCAGGTGAGGCTGCGGTTGTGGCTGCCGAACCCGATTGTGGGGTTACTGATGCCGGGCTTGCAGCCTGAGTATCGTCCTTCTTCTCGTCTTTTTTCTTTTCTTCTTCCGGCTTTTTGATCTCCGTCTTCAGAAAGTAATAGATCACCGCGCCCGGAGGGGGATTCTGTCCGGCATTGCCTCCGCCGAAGAAGGACTCGGGGAACGTGGTGTGGTTGGCATCGGCGGGCGTAAATAAATGCACATCGTCTGACTTGATTGAGTCGTTCCATTGCCGAACGGGCGAGAGATCATCCAGGATCCAGAATGAGCGCCCGTGGGTTGCGATGGCGAGGTCGTTATTCTTGACGATGAGATCGTTCACGGGGGCAATGGGCAAGTTCATCTGCAGGGGTTGCCAGTTCGCCCCATCGTTAAAGCTGACGTACACGCCGCGCTCCGTGCCGGCGTAGAGCATGCCTTTGCCTTTGGGATCGATGCGAACGGCGTGAACGTAGACATCTTTGGGGATGCCGTTGACGATCGACGTCCAGGTTTTGCCGAAATCGCTGGTCTTGAGAATATAAGGCGTGAAGTCATCCATTTTATGCCGTTCGATGGCGACGTACGCCGTTCCTGCCTCGGTCGGAGACGCTTCGATCATGCTCACCGTTCCCCACTCGGGCATGGCTTTCGGCGTAACGTCCTCCCAGTTCGTGCCGCCGTTGCGGGTGAGATGGATCAGGCCGTCATCGCTGCCCGCCCAGATCAGGCCCGCTTGCACGGGAGATTCGACCACGGAAAAGATCGTGTCATAAACCTCGACGCCGGTATTGTCTTTGGTAATGGGGCCGCCGGAGGACTGTTGCTTCGACTTGTCGTTGCGGGTCAGATCGGGAGAGATAATGGTCCAACTCTTGCCCTCATCTGTGGTCTTGAACAACACTTCGCCGGCGTAATAAAGGGTATGGAGATCGTGCGGCGAAAAAACAATCGGTTCCGTCCATTGGAAGCGGTGCTTCAAGTCTGCCATACCCCAGCCGATGGGATTGCGCGGCCAGGGATTGATGGCTTGGGTTTCCCCAGTGCGATGGTCGTAGCGGGAAATATCGCCGCCATAAGATCCGGCGTAAACAATTTCCGGGTTCTTGGGATCTGGAGCAATGTATCCGCTCTCGCCGCCGCCGACGTCGTAGTAATCGGAGCGGTCAATGCCGCCATTAGGGCTGGCACTGGCGATCGCGACCGTGGAGTTGTCCTGCTGGGCTCCATAAATCCAGTAAGGAAAACGATCGTCACTGGTGATGTGGTAGAACTGCGCCGTGGGCTGGTTGTAGAGCGTCGACCAGGTAGCGCCGCCGTCAATGGAAATGGTAGCGCCGCCGTCGTTTCCATTGATCAGGCGCTTGGGATTCTCGGGATCAATCCAGAACCCATGGTTGTCGCCGTGCGGCGAATGTATGGGCGAAAATGTTTTTCCTCCATCGATGGAGCGGTAAGTCCCGGTATTGAGGATGTAGACGACTTCGGGGTTCTTGGGATCGGCAAAAACGTGAGTGTAGTACCAGGCGCGCTGCCGGTAGCGGCGATCGTCATTGACCATTTGCCATTTTTCGCCGGCATCATCGGAGCGAAACAAGCCGCCTTTTTCCGCTTCAATCAGCGCGTAAATGCGGTTCGGATTCGACGTGGTCGCGACCCCGATGCGCCCGATTGTGCCGTCGGGAAGACCGTGGCCGCTCAACTTTGTCCAAGTGTCGCCGCCGTCGGCCGAGCGATATAAGCCGCTTCCCGGGCCGCCGGACTCCATCGTCCATGGCTTACGCACTGTCTGCCACATGCCGGCAAAGAGGATGCTGGGATTGGAGAGATCGAACTGGATGTCGATGCCGCCCGTCTTGTCGTCAACGTAGAGAACGCGTTGCCAGGTCTTGCCACCGTCGCGGGAACGGAAGATGCCACGGGTTGTGTTCGGTCCAAAGGGATGGCCGAGTGCCGCGACGTAAACGGTATTCGGATCCTTGGGATGAACGATCATGCGGCCGATGGAGTGCGTGTCGCGGAGGCCTGTGTACTTCCACGTTTTGCCGGCATCGGTGGACTTGTAAACACCATTACCCATCACGATGTTGCCGCGGATGCAGGCTTCGCCGGTGCCGACATAGATCACGTTTGGATCTGAAGGCGCGATGGCGATTGCACCAACCGAGGGCGAGGCTTCGGAGAATTTGTCCCACAGCGGTTTCCAGTTCAGGCCGCCGTCAGTTGTCTTCCACATGCCGCCGGCGACAGCTCCGAAGTAATAGGTGTTGTCCTCGCCGGGCACACCGGCGACGGCAAGAGCCCGGCCGCCCCGAAAGGGGCCGACGAGCCGGTACTTCATACCCTCAAAGGGAGACTTGGGCGCCTCCGGTTTGGGAGGGGGCACGACGCCCGCTTCTGGCGGAAACTTTTCCTCACTCGGTTCACCCGTCGGTGTAGGCGGGACGTTCGGTTCCGACGGCTTATTCGGCTGGCGCCGCTGGGCGAATGCCGGCGTGCACAGGAGCAAAAAAATGACGACGAAGCGGAATCGGCTCATTATCCAGTTTCCTCCCGAATAAAACGGAAATACGTAATGTACTCTTGCTGGAAAATTCTGACACTTATTTTTTTAGGCTTTTCGCGGGGCACTTCTCAGAAAAAACACCGAGATCAGCGCCAGGAAAAGCAGGAACACTGGCACCGACCACTGGAGTCCCTCGACAAAGAAGGTGGTCGCGGAAACCGCAAGTACCAGCAAAATGCCGGTCACAGTAAAAAAGGGATGAGCCGGCAGGCGCATGGGCAAGCCCAGCAGGCGCTCGCGCGCAATCGAAGCGCGAAAGCGGAGATGCGAATGCAGAATCACCAGCCAGACAAAAAGCATTCCGGCGACTGCGCTGCCATAGAGTTTCAGGAAAGCGTTCTTCGGCGCGAAAATGGCCAGCAGAATTGCGGCCACGATCCCAGCGGTCGAAGCCAGCAGAGCGCGGTGGGGGACTCCGGTCCGGCTCACTTTACCAATCCACTGTGGCGCATAGCCGCCCCGGCCTAAAGAGAAGAGCATTCGGGTGGAGAGATACAAGTTCGTATTCACGCTTGATAGAGCGGCGGTCAGCACGACGAAGTTCATCACGGCCGCGGCAAAGGGAATATGCGCGGCGGCAAAAACGGTCACGAAGGGACTGCCGGAGAGCGTTGAAGAGTTGCCGGCCTGGTTCCATGGAACCATCGCGACCATGATTGCGATGGCCAGCACATAGAAGAGAATGAGCCGCCATACGATATTGCGCATCGCGCGCGGAATCGTGACTTCCGGGCGCTCCGCTTCTCCGGCGGTCACTGCGATGATCTCCACTCCCATGTAGCTGGTCAGGGTGATGGTGAGTGAAAACCAGACGCCTTTCCATCCCGTGGGGAAGAATCCCCCGTGCTGCGTTAAGTTCGCCCAGCCGGTGGCACCGCGCGAACCGTCGCCAAAGATCAGCGTCAATCCGACAATGATGAAAAGAATGATGGCAGAGACTTTGATCATCGCGAACCAATACTCAAATTCGCCAAGACGATTTACCTGCAGAGCATTCAGCGCCACCAGAGCCGCCGATACCAGGACGACCCAGATCCACTGCGGCACATGCGGAAACCAAAACGAAATGTAGATGCCCGCTGCCGTAACTTCGGCGCCAATGGCGATGATCTGGGCAGCGCCGTAGGTAGCGCGGACAGAGAAGCCCGCCCAGGGATTGAGATACTTTTCCGCGTAGATGCCGAAGGCTCCAGCCACAGGGTGGACGACCGCCATCTCCGCCAGCACATAAGACATGATCAGAGCGATCCCCGCACCCAACAAATACGAAATGATCACCGCGGGTCCGGCGAGATGAATGGTGACACTGCTGCCCAGAAAAAGGCCGACGCCGATCGCGCCTCCGATTGCCATCATGGTCAATTGCCGTTGACCTAAGCCACGATGCAAGCCTTCCTGCGGCGCCGGAGGAGTGTCAGGAGCGATTGTCACTCCAACGTCGGAAAGTTGCGGATCAGTCATAGCTGCCGACACCGGCAGAAGCCAGGACCATCAAATTGAGATTATCTTTCAGAAGATCGGCAACGGCGGTTACGTCGTCCATTGTGTTGTATACGTGAAACGAGATTCGCAAGCCGTCGTGACGGTTCGACGCAATTACGTTGCGTTCCGCGAGTTTCTGCACTAACAAGGCGGAGTCCTTCGCTTGCAGCACGACCAGCGGTCCGACGGTGTCAGCGGGCGTTTTCGCGAGGATGCCGAAGCTGTTCGCATGCCGTAGGAGCGCCTGGGTCAATGTTCTGATGTGGCCTGCGACATTCTCCATGCCGATTTCCTGCAGCAATTGAAATCCGGGTAATGCGCCGTATACGTTGGGGACCGATGGCGTCCCCGACTCGAACCTGCGTGCGGTAGGCGAGAGTTCGAAGTGCTGAGGATCATAGGCAAATGGATTGGCCTGGGCAAACCAGCCTGTGATGGTGGGAACGAGAGACGCGATCAGTTCCTTGCGAACATAGAGGAAGGCGAGTCCGGGCGGACCGAGCAGATACTTGAGCGTTCCTGCCACGTAAAAATCGAGATCCATGGCTTTGACGTCAATGGGTCGAGTTCCGCAATCCTGATAATCGTCAAGCATGACCAGAGCGCCGGAGTTGTGGGCGATCTGGGCAATGGCCCCGACCTCCGAACGGAATCCATTTTTGAAACAAACGTGCGTGAGCGGGACGATGCAGGTATTGCGGTCGACGATTTTTTCGTAGTTCACCCCCGGAATGCGATTGCCCTGTGCTCTTACGAAGTGGACGTCAGCCCCTCGAGATTGTTGTCCCAGCCAGACGTGACCCATGGTGGGGAACTCGAACTCGCCCATGACCACCTTGTTTCTCTCGTGGAAATTCAGAGCGCTGGCGATGGCGTTGATGCCCGCGGATACGCTGGTCACGATCGCGACTTCATCGGGGCTGGCGTGAATGAACTGTGCGAATGCGGTTCGAGCGGCGTCGTAGTGCTCGACCCATCGCTCCCAAGGGGAGCCCTGCTCGTGCCAGCTCGCAAGGTAATCCCCCAGTCCGGTTTCTACTGCATCCGACAGCGCACCTTGCGAACACGTGTTCAGGTAGATTTTGCGTTGAAAAATCTTGAACCGGGAACGAATCTTTTGGACTTGATCGTCAGTCATCATGAGATCTGGAATGCCGGCCAGCAGGGTAGGATTTGAGACCTAAAACCTGTAGAAACGCCGCCGAGCCTTGCTCTGGAAGCTGCGCCCAACCTATACTGCGCTGCATCCCTCGTCAAGGGTGAGTCGCGGAATATGCCAGTCTCCCTCGCCAATTCGAGGCTGATTTACGAGACGCTGAAGGAGTGCGACATTCGGCTGGTCTCGGCTCTGCCGGAAACCTGGCTGGTCCATCTGATTCGCATGACGGACGAGGATCCGGAGATGACACTGGTGCGGCTGGCCAAAGAAGAGGAGGCGGTCGGCGTCTCAGCGGGCGCGCATTTTGCCGGGGTGAAGTCGGCGATGCTGATGCAGAACCATGGTTTTCTAGCGTCCATCAATGGCATCGTGTCGTTCGCCCACTTGTACAAGATTCCTTTGCTGATGCTGATCAGCTATCGCGGATCTTTTGGAGAGCGCGACCCGTGGCAGACGCAGGGCGGCAATGTCACCGAACCGGTGCTGCGCGCATTGGGAATTCCGTATTTTTTCCTGGATGGGGTCGACACAGCGAAAAAGCGCATTCGCCAGGCACAGACCCTCGCGGAAAGCAGCTTGCAGCCGGTTGCCGTTCTATTGACCCGAGACCTGATGTGGGAGGAATGATGCTCCGCCTCGATTGTCTGCGGACCGTGTACTCGGAACTCGAGAACCACCTTGTCGTTACTATTATGGGGGCGGTTGCGGCCGAACTCCATTCCTTGGGGCATCGTCCGAATTTTTTTTACCTGCAACACGCCATGGGCCTGGCGTCTTCTACGGGTCTGGGACTCGCTTTATGTCTGCCGGAGCAAAAGGTAATCGTCTTCGATGGGGACGGTTCGCTGCTGATGAATCTTGGGAGTCTGAGCACCATGGCGCGCTATCGTCCGAAGAACCTGGTGCACGTCGTTTTCGACAATGAAAGCTTGCTGTCGGTCGGCGGCTTTCCAACCGCGACCAGCACCGGTACGGACTTGGAAGGAATCGCCCGAGCTTCGGGAATTCCCCGCGCGCTGACGGTGCGCACCTGCGAAGCGTTCAAAGCTGCTGTGAAAGATGCCATTCACGGCCACGAATTGACGACCATCATCGCGAAGGTTGAGGCCAGCGGTCCGAGCGGATACATCACGGACCTGTCGTTGCTGGAGAATCGATTTCAGTTCCGGCGGCATATTCAGTCCCTCAGGAAGCACTGAAAAATGGGGTGCGCCAATGAGTAGCGTGCTTACACAACTGATTCAAGAGCTCAATGCTAGACGGTTGAGGATCGTCGATTTGACTCAGCCATTAAGCGCGGAAACGCCACTCCTGCCGCTGCCCTCGCAGTGGAATAACACTCCGGCGTTCAAGATTTGGGAACTGTCGCGCTATGACGACCGCGGACCGGCCTGGTACTGGAATGGATTTGAAACCGGCGAGCACACAGGCACGCATTTTGACGCTCCGGTCCACTGGGTCTCGGGGAGAGATCTTGCCAACAATACCGTGGATCGCATTCCGACGAATAAATTTGTGGGTCCGGCGTGCGTGATCGATGTAAGTACGGATTGCGCCAGGGATCCGGACTTTCTGTTGACTCCGGAAAGGATCCGTCAGTGGGAACAAACGCACGGAAACATCCCGCCGGGTGCATGGGTTCTGTTGCGGACGGACTGGTCAAAGAGAAAAGATCCGAAAGATTACATCAACGCGAAGGAGAACGGGCCGCACACGCCCGGTTTCGCGAAAGAAACCTCGGCCTTTCTTGCCAAAGAGAGAGACGTGCTGGGCGTTGGTGTGGAGACGGTCGGCACCGACGCCGGTCAGGCTGCCACGTTCGATCCGCCATTTCCAAACCATTACTTGATGCACGGCAGCGGCAAGTTTGGATTAGCAAGCCTTTGCAACCTGGATCAGCTTCCGCCGGTGGGAGCGATCGTCATTGCCGCGCCGCTGAAAATTGTGGGCGGGTCCGGAAGTCCTTTGCGGGTTATTGCCATCACGCCCTGATTCGGCTTTTCGCATATTAATCGCGCATTAATAAGGACTCGCGGACGCTCGCTGACCGATTTACTTTTTCGCTCCAACGCTGGTTTCTTTGGTAATCGTTTGTCCTCTTGAGAGCCCGACGCCACACTTCTAAAGAAATCCACCTCGAACTCTGAATCCTTTCTGCGCTTGGTGAAATCTATTCGAAAACAACCGGTTTTTGCTGCAAGTGGGAACCCGGGACAATTCAGAACTGTTTTGTTTCGAGCCTGGAGATTGTTATGGCAAAGCGGATGTTTGCGATGTTGGTGGTTCTGGCCGTTGTTTTGGGCGGCCTGGGCTTCGTGAAATACCGGCAGGTGGAGGCGGCAATCGCGCAAGGAGCGCATTTTCAGCTGCCGCCCACTGCGGTTACCACGGTAGTTGCAAAAAAAGAGACGTGGCCTTCCACGCTGTCGGTGATTGGCACAGCGGAGGCGATTCAAGGCGTTACGGTCAGCGCCGACTTGCCGGGGACCATCGACAAAATTCATTTCGAGTCTGGTCAGTGGGTACATGAGGGAGACATTCTGGTTGAACTCGATACCCGGCAAGAACGGGCGCAGTTGGCCAGCCTGGAGGCGCAGCGCGACCTGGCTCGCATCAACTTCGATCGTGCTCAGGAACTGGTGAAAGCCGGCGTGATCTCGCGTTCGGAGTACGACAACGCCACAGCGCAGCAAAAGGCGACTGAAGCGCAGGTCGGCGACACCCGCGCCGCAATCGCGCGAAAAACGATTCGTGCGCCATTCACCGGGGCTCTGGGAATTCGCCAAGTGAGCCTGGGCCAGTATCTGGCGGCCGGGCAGGCCATCGTTTCGCTGCAATCGCTGAGCCCGATTTACGTGAACTTCGGAGTGCCCCAGCAAGATACGCCCAAGATTGTGCCCGGCCATGTTCTGCGGGTCACGAACAGCGATTTGCCGGGAATGTCGTTTGTGGGGCGCATCACCGCACTCGACTCGGTGATCAACGAACAAACGCGAAATATTCAGGTGCAGTCGGTCGTCACTAACAAAGAAAACAAGCTGCGTCCGGGAATGTTCGTGCAGGTCGAACTGCCGGTAGACAAGCCGATCGAGGTTGTGCCGGTGCCCGCGTCGGCGATCAATTACGCGCCTTATGGCGACTCCGTGTTCGTTGTCACTGAGATGAAAGATGAGAAAGGGAACTCCTATCGCGGCGTGCGCCAGCAGGTGGTGAAGATCGAGGCGTCTCGAGGCGATCAGGTTGCCATTACTTCGGGTATCAATCCCGGTGACGAGGTTGTGAGTTCCGGAGTGTTCCGGGTTCGCAACGGCGCGCCCGTGCTGGTGAATAACACAGTCAAACCATCCAACAGTGCCAGTCCCAAACCGCAGGACAGTTAAGCCGGGCAGCCCTACGGAGGAGCGTGCATGAAGTTCACGGACTTATTTGTCAAGCGCCCGGTCCTGGCGATCGTGGTCAATGTGGTGATCCTGATTGCCGGCCTGCAGGCCATTCGCTCGCTGAGCGTGCGGCAGTATCCGCGAAGCGACATCGCCGTGGTGCAGATTACTACCGTCTATGTCGGCGCTAATGCGGATCTGGTTCGCGGTTTCGTCACCACTCCCATCGAGCGCGTGGTCGCCAGTGCGGACGGCATCGACTACATGGAGTCGACGAGCGCGCAGAGCCTGAGCACGATTCAGGTGCACCTGAAGATCAACTACGACACCACTGCGGCTTTGACCCAGATCCAGGCGAAAGTCGCGCAGGTGCGCAACGATCTTCCTCCCGACGCGCAGATTCCAGTTATCGATCTGCAAACTGCCGATACGCAGTTCGCCGCGATCTATCTTGGGTTCTCTTCCAAGGACCTGGACCAAAACCAGATCACGGACTATTTGACGCGGGTGGTGCAACCGAAACTCAGCGCCATCAGCGGCGTTCAGCGCGCCGATATTTTAGGGGACCGCACGTTCGCGATGCGTCTCTGGCTAAAGCCACAAGAGATGGCGGCGCGGGGTGTATCTCCTTCCGACGTGCGAGATGCGCTCGCCAAGAACAACTATCTTTCCGCCTTGGGAAGCACCAAGGGCTCCATGGTTTCAGTGAACCTGGTGGCGAATACGGACCTGCGCACGCCCAACGAATTCAAGCAAATGGTGGTGAAGCAGGATAAAGGCGTGGTGGTGCGTCTCGGCGAAATCGCCGATGTCGTGCTTGGCGCCGAGAACTACGACCAGGATGTGCGGTTCAACGGTGAAACCGCGACTTTCATGGGCATCTGGGTCTTGCCCACGGCAAACTCTCTCGACGTGATTCGCAATGTGCGCAAGGAATTGCCTGCCATCCAGCAGCAATTGCCGGCGGGCATGAAGTTGGGAGTTCCTTACGATTCGACGGAATACATTCAAGACGCGATCAATGAAGTTTTGCACACGCTGATTGAGACGCTCTTGATTGTGGTCGTGGTCATTTTTCTGTTCCTGGGCTCGTTCCGTTCCGTACTCATTCCGGTCATTGCAATTCCGATCTCCTTGATCGGAGCGGTTTTCCTTATGCTGCTGGCGGGTTTCACGATCAACCTTCTGACGCTTTTGGCGATTGTGCTTTCGGTCGGACTAGTTGTGGATGATGCGATCGTGATGGTGGAGAATGTCGAGCGCCACTTGCAACTGGGCAGCTCGCCATTTCAAGCCGCGAAGGACGCGGCTCGAGAGCTGGTCGGCCCCATCATTGCCATGACGATCACGCTGGCGGCGGTGTATGCCCCTATCGGAATTCAAGGCGGGCTTACCGGAGCGCTGTTCCGCGAATTTGCTTTTACCCTGGCGGGCGCCGTGGTCGTGTCGGGAATTGTGGCGCTCACGTTGTCGCCCATGATGGGTTCCAAGTTACTGCGCGCTGGCGATACGGATCGCGGTTTTTCCGGCATTGTGAACCGGCAGTTTGAGCGCGTTCGCGGTTTCTACACGCGCTTGCTTTCCGGGACATTGCAGTATCGCCCAGTGGTGCTGACGTTGTGGGCGGTTGTCGCCGTGCTTATGATTCCGTTTTACATGTTCTCGCAGCGCGAACTGGCCCCAGCAGAAGATCAGGGAGTGGTGTTCGGAGTAATTCAGTCGGCACCCAATGCGACCATTGACCAGACAAACCTGTTCACCACACAGGTCTATAACGTCTACAAGTCGTTTCCGGAAAGCGGGAGCGTTTTCCAGATCACGAACCCGAGCGGCGGTTTCGGAGGGATGGTCACGAAGCCATGGAGCCAGCGCAAGAAGACAACGCAACAATTGCTGGTGGAGTCGACGGGGCCGCTGTCAAAGATCGCCGGCGTTCGCGTGATTCCGCTTACTCCACCGCCATTGCCTGGAGGCGGTAATTTTCCGGTCGACTTCGTGATCGCATCCGCGGCGGAGCCGCAGCAAGTTAGCCAGATGGCCGAACAGATCGTCAAGAAAGCGATGGCCAGCGGAATCTTCATCTTCGCCGATACGGATGTGAAGTTCGATCAGCCACAGACCGAGGTGGTGTTCGATCGCGATAAACTTCGCTCGCAGGGAGTCGATTTGAGCCAGGCGGGCGCGGACTTATCCACGATGCTCGGGGGCAATTACGTCAACCGCTTCAGTATTCAAGGACGCAGTTATAAAGTCATTCCGCAGATCAAACGAGTGGAGCGGCTCACGCCCGATCAGCTTTCGCAGATTTATGTGAAAGGCTCGGCGGACAAACTCGTGCCTCTGTCGACGTTTGCGACGCTGCGCACGACGACCGAGCCGAGGTCGCTGAATAAGTTTCAACAGCTGAACGCGGTCCGCATTCAAGGCGTGATTCCGCCGCCCGTACCTCTGGATCAGGCGCTCACATTCCTGGAAAACGAAGCCAAGCAAGTATTGCCGCAGGGATTCACGGTCGACTACGCTGGAGAGTCTCGGCAGTTGCGCGTGGAGGGCAGCAAGTTCCTGGGGACGTTCCTGCTGTCGGCGGTTTTGATTTATCTGGTGCTTGCGGCGCAATTCGAGAGCTTTCGGGATCCGTTTATTATTCTCGCAGGTTCCGTGCCGCTGGCCATTTCCGGCGCATTAGTGTTCTCGTTCCTCGGATTCACCACTCTGAACATTTACAGCCAGGTAGGATTGATTACGCTGGTGGGACTAATCGCGAAGAACGGAATTCTTATCGTCGAATTTGCCAACCATCTACAGGAAACGGGGCTGTCGAAGCTGGAAGCAATTATCGGAGCGGCCAACACGCGGCTCAGACCGATTCTCATGACCACCGCTGCCACTGTGTTTGGGCATTTCCCGCTGGTCTTGGCCAAAGGGCCCGGCGCCGGGGCGCGAAACAGCATCGGCATCATGCTAGTGAGCGGGATGATCATCGGTACGGCATTCACCTTATTCGTGGTGCCATCGATTTACATGCTGGTTGCCAAGACGCATGCTCCGGTTCGCGACGAGGAAGAGGACAGGATCAGCCTAGGCGAGCCGGCAGAGACAGCGGCATGAGGTAGTTTCCGTCTCCATTTGTTCCATCGTTTGCGCGTCGATCACTAGCCTTATACTTGGTGCTGAGTTGAACTAGTGAATAAGGCTCCAATTCTGTTTTGCTTCCCTTAATCCTCAGGAGCCAGGTCCCTCACAAGTTTCGCCCGGTCCGCCAGCCTTTTCTCCTGCGCCTGATTCATGATGAGATAGCGTGCCTCACCGCTTGATTAAGCTCTGATCAAGCTGCGGTTACTTTCTACTATGTATACCGTTCTAGCTCTTGTGAGGCACATTGATGCAACAATGTCGGCTCCCGACTAGACTTTGGTGGTGCCGGAGTGGCTAACGACTTAGAATTACCCCTCGACCTCGCCGATCCCAGTTGGTGGCGTGTGTCAACCGAGTTGGTGTTGAACCTGTCACAATTAAAGCTGTCAAATACGGGCGTTGCCGATGTGTGTTTGTGGCGCGCGGTGGCGTGGATCTTCCAGCACCAGATTCAGCGTCTCAATCCAACCGCTGGCTGGATTCCGGAGCAGGTTGCACTTCTCGCCGAGTCCAGTTCTCGCAATGTGCAACGATGCTGAAACGGTTCGGAGCCCCGACCTTGCGAAGGATGTGGTGAATGTGATTTTTTACCGTTTGCTCGGAAAGGCTTAAGCGCAACGCCATCTCTTTATTCGTGAGCCGCAGGCGGAGCAGTTCCACCATTTCCATTTCCCTTCGGCTAAGGCCCAGTTCTGAACTCCAGGTGATCGCTGGTGCAACGGGGATTTGCTGCGCGATGCCACGGAACAAGGTCATGCAAAGCGAGGGAGGACACACCGCCTGGCCGGCCGCAACCGCGCTTATGGTGGACGCGACTTCCATGGCCGTTGCATCTTTGAGCACGTAACCGACAACGCCCGCCCGAACCGCACCCAAAAACAGGTTCTCATCGGGGTCCATGTCCACCATTACGATACGCAGGTTCTTAATTGCACTGCGAAGAGTGCAGATGAATGTGGCATTGGAAAAGACCATGCCATTGGAATCCAACAGAAGGATCTGAGGACGAGCGGCAATAATTTCGTGGTGGACCTGGGGCGAGTAGGAGTTGGCTCCCACCACGCGCACTTCGCTTCTCTTGCTGAGAAGCCGAATCAATGCTTCGCGCAGCAGTCGATTCTCTGCCAGCAGAAAAACTTCAGCGACCTTCCGCATAAGCCTCTCTCACAATACGGCGGATGACTACTGGCACGCCCCCTCACGCACCATGTCTTGTATGAGTGAATTTGATGAAAGGTAAAGGGCGCAAGGAACTGCGGCTCGGCCTCCCATCCACACAACGCCAACGTACTGAATAACTGGGACCCGTGGAACAACTTGCCCTTGCTTGGAACGATTAAACTAACATCTTTGCAAAAAGTTGTTCAAGTATTAAAAAAAGTTCACAAAGCTGAAATTCGCAATTTTTCTCGAATTGAGACTCGGCCCAGGACGGCAACGCATTTGAGTGCGAATGCGTTCCGCCTTTGCACACCTGGCTGTGCAGTGTTTTTCCAACAGAGTGTTGGGTTAGAGGCACGGGCCGACCTGCCAGGGCACGCACACACAGTACGAAACCAGTACTAAAAGATGGTGCTTCGGTACTGCCAGCCATCCGCGCCGGCAGTACGAAAAGAGCGACGAACGTCACGCATAGCTCCCATTTGAATCTTGTGGTTACGGATCGCGCACCCTATCTTCATTTAGATACTCAGGGCGATTGGAGCACTATGAAGCGAATCCGTGTCCTCGTCGCGAATCAGCCGCGATTAATGCGGGAACTCATCATGGCCACAATTGCGGACCAGCCGGATATAGAAATGGTCGGCGAGGTTGGCAAACAGCAGGATCTGGTGGACGCAGTCGCGCAATCTCGTCCCGACGTGCTCATTCTTGGAATGGATGATCAGGACAAGAACCGTGCCCAGTGCGGCTTCCTGCTAGGACGCTATCCGGAAATGAAGATCATCGCCTTGGCGGCGGATCAGAACCGGGCGCTGTTCTATTGGGCGATTGTCGATATCCGCAGTACAGCGTTGGAGAGCTCGGAAGAGGGCATTCTGAAGGCGATGCGACAGCACGCGCCGTTGGTTGGTCTAGCTCCGGTTTAAGTCCCGCGTTTTTGAGCAGAACTGCGGTAAACAACTGGTAACAAAGGTCTTATCTCACAATGACCATGTAAGTGAGGGGGCGAAGCTGTAGGTAGGTGCTTGACATGAGCCTGGAATCGAAAGCGCAGTCGCTAGCTAGTTCGAATCAAGAAGATAACTGGTACGCCCTCTACACTTGTGCGCGTCATGAGAAGCGGGTGGCAGAACAGATCGAGCGGCGCAGTTTCTCCTGCTTTCTGCCAATGTACCGGTCGGTGCGGCGATGGAAAGATCGCCGTAAAGAACTGGAGCTCGCGCTGTTTCCGGGGTACGTCTTTGTCCAGATGCCTCTGGAAAACAAGCTGCAAGTTCTGCAAGTGCCGGGCGTAGTTCGATTGGTGTCCTTCAACGGAAAACCTGCGGTGCTGCCGCGCCATGAGATCGAAACCTTGCAGAGCCGACTCTCCGATACATCCAAAGTTGAACCTCACCCTTACCTGCGTGCCGGGCGCCGGGTGCGTGTGTGCCGGGGCGCGATGGAAGGACTGGAAGGGATTGTGGTCCGCCGGAAAGACCGCTGCCGGATTGTGTTCTCCATCGACCTGATCCAGCGTTCGGTGGCCGTGGAAGTAGATGAGAACGATCTGGAGTGCGCCTGAGAGGCATTGCACGGCGCTCGATTCGAGGGCAAAAACATGCTCATTTCCTCTGAACTCATTTCCAAGAAACATCTCCTGACTCTCGTTGTGGCTGTTTTGTTCTGCCCATTGATTTATGGGCAGACAGAGGAGCGGGTTCGTCCGCAGCAGCAGGGCATGTCCCAAGGGACTCGGAGCAACCCCGGTTTGTCGGAGCTTGCGAAGGATAACCTCAGCCGCGTGGCGGCATCTTCCCCTCAGATTCGGGCGGTCCTGGTCAAGGACGCGGGGCTGCTGGTCGAGTTGAAACGGTGGGTCGCGAAAGAAGCTGCCGATAACGGGCAGGTAGTCGAAGATTCCGATCTGACCGATCAGGCCATTTTTGACCGGCTTGATCGCGACGTGGCTTTCCGCTCAATTGCGACCCGACTGCTGCAGCGATACGGCTACCTGCAGCCGTCTGCGAATCCGGACTCCAGCTTTGGGAAAGAGCAAGAGCTGGTTTTGAAAGAACGCGCGCGCCGCCTCGTGCAAATCGAAGAGCAGGAGAATAATGGTGCACCCCAGGGGCAGAAGAACGATCAACGAGAGGAACTAGGACGCACGAGCGCTTGCAATTCGCAAGAGGAGGATGACTGCGGGCAACCCACCCAACGCAGGCGCAAGGTTGGTGTTCCAACTGAAAATCAGCCTTCCGTTCCAGAAACAAATCCGCAGCAATATCCTCCGGAGATGCAGGCGAACCCGGCGGAACCGGGTACGCTCCGCACGGAACTTCCCAACGAGGACTTTGCCCCGAGAGATCAGTTCTCAACGCCGCCGATCGAGTTGGCATCGAGCTCGATGAAACCCGACGCCGATCCTTCCATCAGCCCACGAACTCAATTTCCCTCCTCGCGCGACGACGGGAATGGTCTGCTAAACAATTCCTATTCAGGAGAGCGAGACCGGGGAAGTTCCCGCGACGGCATGGCAAGGAATGACGTTCCTTCGCTTTCAAATCGATCGAACTGGAAGCGGCCCAGACCTTTGGAGCGCCGCGAGGATGCATCTCAGAAGATGGTTCGCCCGCCCAATCCCTATTCCGATGTGCCTTCGCTCTACGACATGTACGTGCAAGCGGCATTCCGCCAGCGGCCGGCAGAGCGCTTTGGTATGGATGTATTTCGGAATACCGACAACGAACCCGATGTCATTCCGATGGACCTTCCGGTAGGACCGGATTACGTGGTCGGGCCCGGCGATAGCTTGTCCGTCGATCTCTGGGGCAGCGTTTCTCAGAGGCTGGTGCGATTGGTCGATCGACAGGGCCGCATCGCGCTGCCTGAGACAAGTCCTCTGCTGGTCACTGGAAAGAGTCTGGCAGAAGTACAAGCGGACATACAGCACGCGATGCGCTCGGCATTCAGGGATGTTTCGGCGGATGTTTCGGTTTCGCGGCTAAGGACGGTGCGGGTGTATGTAGTCGGCGAAGTGGCGCGTGCGGGAGCCTACGACATCAGTTCGCTCTCCACTCCGCTCAACGCGTTGTTTGCAGCCGGCGGCGTCACGGCGGGCGGATCGCTGCGCGCTCTGAAACACTACCGTGGTAAGGAAATGATCGAGCAGGTGGATGCTTACGACCTCCTGCTGCACGGGATCCGTTCCGATCTCAAGCGACTGGAGAACGGGGATACGCTTCTGGTTCCGCCCATCGGGCCGCAGGCAACTGTCGATGGAATGGTTCGCCGTCCGGCAGTGTACGAATTGTTGGACGAAACCTCGCTCGGGCAAGTTTTAGAGTTGGCTGGCGGCATTCTACCGACAGCGGCATTGCGCCACATCGAGGTGCAACGGCTGGAAGCGCACGAGAAGCGGACCATGCTCTCGCTGGATCTGTCGACAAGCACTGATCCGAGTGATCTGAACAAGCAACTCGAAACATTCAAGGTGAAAGATGGCGATCAGGTGCACATCTTTCCGATGGCTCAATACAACGAGGACGCCATCTATCTCCAGGGCCACGTGCTCAGGCCGGGCCGCTACTCCTACAAACAAGGCATGAAGCTGACCGATTTGATCTCGTCGTATGGCGATCTGCTGCCCGAGCCCGCGCCTCACTATGCGGAGATTATCCGGCTGAATGCTCCCGATTTTCACCCCACGATTGAAAGTTTTGATATTTCAGCCGCGCTGGCTAATCCGGCAGCAGCGCCGATTCTGAAGCCCCTCGATACGGTAAGAATCTTCAGCCGGTACGATTTTGAGCGCCCGCCGGAGGTGTGGGTGGGAGGCGAGGTACATAATCCCGGATCGTATCGCACATCGGGTCAAGGTCACCTGCGGGATGCCATCTATTTGGCCGGCGGACTCACCTTGGACGCGGCTCTCGATTCTGCACAACTGTTCCGCACGCAGGCCGACGGGACAATGAAAATTCTGAGCGTAGATCTCGGTCAAGCGCTCGCGGGAAATCCCGTGGACAACATCATTCTCCAGCCGCGCGATCGTTTGCTGATCCATCGCGCATTAGCCAAGGTGGATGCGCCCACGGTTGACATCAGGGGTGAGGTGGCAAAACCCGGACATTATCCGCTGACCTCCAATATGCGGGTGGAAGACCTGGTGCGGGTGGCGGGAGGGCTCAAGCGCAGCGCCTTTGCCGATAACGCGGATCTGACGCGGTTTGCGGCGGGTAACGGAACGAGTGAACGTCTTCAGGTGAAACTTGCAGCCGCGTTGTCAGGGGATGTGAACGAAAACGTTCCGCTGCAAAACGGAGACGTACTGGCCATTCGCCAGATTCCGCAGTGGAATGATTTGGGTGCGTCGGTAACCGTCAATGGAGAAGTCCAGCATCCGGCTTCGTATGGGATTGAGCCCGGGGAGAGACTCAGTTCCGTGCTGAAGCGCTGCAACGGGTTCACACCAGAAGCTTATCCCTATGGCGCGGTGCTGCTGCGCCGCGAAGTGCGCGACATCGAAATGAAGTCGCACCTCGAATTGGTGAATCGCCTGAAAGCGGAGCAGGACTACTTGAAGGTCATGCCGGAAGCGGAGCCCGATCAGAAGCAGGCCAAACTCACAGCCATCGCGCAAACCGACACGACCTTGCAGCAACTGGAAGCAACACCGCCGGTTGGGCGATTGGTCATTCACATCCCTTCCGACCTCAAGCACCTGGCCAAAACATCGGCGGATATCCCTCTGCGAGACGGAGACGTGCTCTTCATCCCCAAGAAGGCAAATTATGTCGTGGTGAGCGGACAGGTCTTCAATCCGACAGCCGTCAGCTATATCTCGGGCAAGAGCGCGAAATGGTACCTCAGCCAATCCGGTGGTCTGACACAGATTGCGGATAAGGGCGCGATTTTCGTGCTGCGCGCAGACGGGTCGGTGCTTTCGGCCAAGAATAATTCCGGGTTTTGGTTTGGGGATCCGATGAGCGCGGTTCTCAAGCCGGGCGACTCAATCATCGTGCCGGAAAAAGCGCCGAAACTCGCTCCGCGCAATTGGGCGCTGATCATGCAAGCGGCACAGGTTGCCTCTTCGGCGGCAATCGCGGTCGCATATATCCATCCATAAGGGCAGGGTGTCCTAAGTTTGCGGAGAACGATGAGATTTGTTGGGCTCGTTCTGGTTGCGGTGATGCCATTGTGGCTCGTTCCTGCATCTCAGTCGCAGTCTAGTGTCGAGCACCCATCGATGCTTACACCAACAACTGAAACGACACCTACTACTTCGGCAAAACCTGTCGTGATTGGGACGCAGGAAGGAGAGTCGAAGAAAGGTTCCGGGGCAGATTTTACCGCTCATATCAAAGACTTCGTCGAAGATCAGAAACAGATCTGGACCAGCCCGGCTCATGTTCGAGGATCGGACTCCAGCTGGCTGGTACCGATCGGTGGTCTCGCCGCCGGGCTTTTCGTGACCGATCGCGAGTACAGTGCATCGCTGTCACAGGTCCCAAGCACGATCAACCACTACAAGACCTTTTCCGATTATGGAGTCGCGAGCCTGATCGGGGCAGGCGCTGGAATGTATCTGATGAGCTTCCCTGCTCACCGAGAGCGCTGGCGGGAAACCGGGTTCCTGGCGGGAGAAGCGGCTCTGAACAGCCTGGTGACCGTCGAAGCTCTCAAGTACTCATTCGGGCGTGAGCGGCCTTATCAGGGCAGCGGCAGCGGAGCATTCTTTCAAGGTGGCAGTTCTTTTCCCTCCGAACATGCGGCCGCAGCGTGGTCGATTGCCGGAGTATTCGCGCACGAGTATCCGGGAACCATTCCTTCGTTATTTGCCTATGGCATGGCTTCAGCTGTGAGCTTTTCGAGAATTCATGCGCATCAGCACTTTCCTTCCGACGTTCTGATTGGCAGCGTACTCGGATACCTGATATCGCAAAACATCTACCGCCGGCATCACGATGTCGAACTGGGAGGTTCAGCATTCGAATCGCCGCGCGAACGGGTAAGCGACGACAAGATGCGGACACCATCGTACATGGGTTCTCCCTATGTGCCGCTGGATAGCTGGATCTACCCTGCGCTGGAGCGACTGGCAGCATTGGGATATGTGAAAACGGCAATTCTCGGACTACGTCCATGGACACGTCTGGAGTGCGCTCGGCTTGTCGCCGAGGCGTCGGAACTCGGGCCTGACGCAGACGCACCGCCGCAAGTTCAAGAACTGTACGATTCTCTCGCTCAAGAGTTCGCGAGCGATATGACGGCCAGCGAGGGCGGACCGAATGTGCACGCGCAACTTGAATCCGTTTATGCCCGCGCGCTGGGCATATCGGGCAAACCGCTGACCGATAATGAACACTTCGGCCAAAGCATCGTGAATGATTATGGCAGGCCGTATCAAGAAGGCTTCAACAGCATTGTCGGTACTTCGGGTTGGGCAACGGTGGGCCCGTTTGTGATGTATGCGCGCAGCGAATACCAATCCAGTCCGTCCGCGCCGTCGTTATCGCCCGCGGCGCTGAGCTTCATCACCACTGCGGATGCCCTGCCCCCGAATCCTCCCCTCATGCCGATTAATGCCATCAGCCGAGTTCGGCTACTGGATGCGTATGTAGGAATGAATCTCGCTAATTGGCAGATCTCGTTTGGGAGGCAGAGTCTGTGGTGGGGCCCGGGTGACCAAGGCGCGATGCTATTCACGAATGATGCCGAGCCTCTCAATAAAATGTTCCGTATTAACCGCGTCAGCCCTTTTCGCCTCCCTTCTATTCTGGGGCTTTTGGGTGACATTCGAATGGAATTCTTCCTGGGACAGCTCGCCGGGCACGAGTTCATCAACAATGGTCAAGGCGAAGGAATCGTCAACTCGGGTTTCCAGGGCCAGTATGGGACAAGCCTGGCGTTGCAACCTTATCTGAGTGGCGGAAAAGCCAGTTTGAAGTTCACTCCGAATTTTGAGCTTAGCGTATCCAAAACGACCATCTATGGAGGACCGGGAAACCCCCTGACTCCGACGACGCTATTGAAAAGCTCTTTTGGTTTTGGTCGCGGGAATTCGCCGCTGGGGGATGGTCGAGCCGGCTTGGATTTCACCTACCGGATTCCGAAGTTTCGGGAGTGGCTAAGCGTATATGGCGACGCATTTCAAGAGGACGAGATTTCTCCGATCAACCGCCCATACAAGTCGACGTTTCAAGCGGGAACATATCTCGCCAGATTGCCCAAACTTTCCAAGCTCGATTTACGCATCGAAGGTGGTACCACGAGTCCGATCAACTTTCGAACCTGCAACGGGTGTTACTACGGAAACGAACAATACCTCAACGGATATACGAACTATGGCAAGCTAATGGGGACATGGCTGGGACGCGCAGCGCAGGGTGAATCGATCCGAAGTACTTACTGGCTGAATTCTCAGATGAGGATTGGGGTAGAGGCAAGGCATCGGAAGGTCGACCGACAGTTCCTTCCAGAGGGCGGAACGCAGAACGACGTCGCCTTGAACGCGGATTTCTTGCTGAAGTCGGGGTTTCGGTTCACAGGCATGATGCAATATGAGCGATGGCAGATCCCAATGCTGGCCACGGGCTTGCAGTCGAACATAAGCGCGTCATTCCAAGTAGGCTACTGGCCGCGAGTGCGATAACCAAACCGCTCGGACGAACTCCGGGAACATCGTATTGACTACATCACTAGCCCCACTCAATGTCAGCGTTGCAAGCCGGCACGTGCAGAAGGCCAGGGTAGCTCATCTGACCTCGGTGCATCCTGCTTTTGATGTACGCATCTTTCACAAGGAATGCAAATCGCTGGCCGCGGCGGGGTATGAAGTAGTTCTGATTGTTGCGCATGAACGGTCCGAAACAGTCGGCGGCGTTCACATCAGACCGCTGCCACAAAACGGCGCACGCAGCCATCGCATGACCAATACTGTGTGGCAGGTCTATCGCCAAGCGATGGAAAGCAGCGCTGCTTTATTTCATTTTCACGATCCGGAGCTCCTGCCGATCGGTGTGCTCCTGAAGCTGAATGGCAAGCGGGTCATTTACGATGCCCACGAACATCTCCCGAGTGACATTCTGACCAAAGATTGGATTCCGCGCAGCATGCGGAGGCTGGTTTCTGGTGTCGCCGGCCTGGTGGAGGCCTGCTCCGTCGCAACGTTCGACGCCGTGATCGGTGCTACTCCCGCCATCGCAAAGAGCTTCCCGGCACGCAAGACAGAACTCATCCAGAACTATCCCATTCTAGGGGAACTGGAAAGCAATGGTGAGGCGCCGTATCGCCACCGAGCGGCTGTGGTGCTGTATGTGGGCGGAATTAATGAGATGAAGGGCGCTAGCCAGATGGTGGAGGCAATGCACCACGTTCCGGAGCGCTTGTCAGCGCGACTGCTGATGTTAGGGAATGCGGAACCGCCTGAACTGACTTCCCAACTGTCCAATTTAAAGGGATGGAACCGGGTGGAACTCCTGGGATTTCAGACCCGCCGTAAGCTGCGAGACTTCGCGCTCTGCGCGCGTCTGGGGTTGGTTCTTTTTCAGCCGCTACCCAACTACGTGGACTCTCAACCCAATAAGCTTTTCGAATATATGTCGGCGGGCCTGCCGGTAGTCGCCTCGAATTTCCCGCATTGGAAGGCTGTGATTGAGGAAGCGGGTTGCGGCCTGGTGGTAGATCCTCAAAAACCGGATGAGATTGCCGATGCGATCACATGGCTTCTCGATCATCCCGTGGAAGCCGAAGCAATGGGCAGGCGTGGCCAGGAGGCAGTTCGATCCACCTACAACTGGGACACGCAAGCGGAGAAGCTTTTGAATCTTTACGAGCGAGTCCTTCAATGAAAGTAGTGAGCGTAGTCGGAGCCCGGCCGCAATTCGTGAAAGCAGCTGTCGTGAACCGCGCGCTGGGTCAGCGATCGGAAATCGAGGCATTGTTGATCCATACGGGACAGCATTACGACGCGGAAATGTCCAAAATCTTCTTCGAAGACCTGGATATCGCTGCGCCGGACTACGATCTGGGAATCGGATCCGGTTCTCATGGCAGCCAAACCGGGAAGATGTTGATCGCTATTGACCAAGTATTTTCACAAATCCACCCTGATGCGGTAGTGGTGTACGGCGACACAAACTCTACTCTTGCTGGGGCGCTGGCCGCAGCCAAATTGCATTTTCCGGTTCTGCACGTGGAAGCGGGCCTACGTTCGTTCAATCGTGAGATGCCCGAAGAAATCAATCGCGTCCTTACCGACCACCTATCTGACATGTTGTTTGCCCCAACCGATGGTGCGGTGACAAACTTGGTTCGCGAGGGAATCGACCGAGATCAGATTTATAAAGTCGGCGATGTAATGTACGACGCGGCCCTCCTCTATGCGAAACGAGCAGAGGAAAAATCGGACATCCTCAGCCAGTTACTTGTTAACCCTGTTTCCTACATTCTCGTCACGGTTCACCGGGCGCAGAACACGGATTGCACCGAGCGTCTGCAGGTGATTTGCGAGACGCTTCGCCGCTTGGCAGGGCAAATGCCAGTCATATTTCCCATGCATCCACGAACGCGCAAAGTTCTTGAGCGCAGTGGACTCTTGAGCAGGTTAGAGAATGTCCGATTGATTGACCCACTGGGATACCTCGACATGGTGATGTTGGAGAAGAATGCTCGTCTGGTTTTGACGGATTCGGGCGGCGTGCAGAAGGAAGCGTTCTTTTATCGCGTTCCCTGTGTCACATTGCGGGAAGAAACGGAATGGGTAGAACTGGTGGAACTGGGTTGGAATCGTCTCGCTCCGCCAACATCGGCAGACGTGCAGTGGAACGCTGTCGAGCGGGCTTTGTCCTGCCCGCCAGCGCAAGAAGCCCACCCTTATGGGCTAGGCGATGCGGGAGAAAAGATCGCCGCTTTAATCGTCGACCAATACTGTGAACAATCATCGGCCTTAAGTTTTGTAAACAAGTCGTCATATTACTGAGTAACACCCATTTTTTTTATCGAGGGAATCATGCCAACCGTGGCTACACCAAAACAAAACTCCGTCAAGCCATTTCCGTTTCTCGATCTCAAAGCCCAGTACCGGAGCATCAAGCCGGAAATTGATGCGGCGATACAGCGGGTTATGGAGTCACAACACTTCATTCTGGGACCGGAAGTCGAGAGCCTGGAGAAAGAAATCGCCGCTTACTCTCATTCGCAGTTCGGTATCGGATGCGCGTCCGGCTCCGATGCTCTTCTGCTGGCGCTGATGGCGCTCGAGATTGGGCCTGGCGATGAAGTCATCACAACTCCGTTTACCTTCGTCGCGACCGCGGGTGCGATTGCGCGCTTGCGCGCGCGGCCCGTATTCGTCGATATCGATCCAGAAACGTATAACATCCATCCGCTAAAGATCGATGCGGCGGTGACATCCAACACCAAAGCAATCATACCGGTGCATTTGTTCGGCATGGCGGCGGATATGGACGCGATCATGAAGATCGCAAAGGCGAAGAATATTCCTGTCGTCGAGGATGCGGCTCAAGCTATAGGCGCAAGTTACGCAGGGAAGCCCGTGGGCAGCATCGGCCTTTGCGGTTGCTTCAGTTTCTTTCCTTCGAAAAATCTGGGCGGCGCCGGCGATGGCGGCATGCTCACCACCAACGACAGTGCGCTGGCAGCGAAGCTACGTGTTTTACGTACACACGGAAGCCTTACGAAGTATGACTATGAGTTGATTGGCATGAACAGCCGTCTCGACGCGCTCCAGGCCGCCATTTTGCGGGTCAAGCTGAGTCATCTTGATACCTGGGCCCGGGGACGCCAGAGCAATGCTGAGCGCTATTCAGAGCTATTCAAGAGCCGCAGACTCGATAGCATCATCAAACTGCCGAAGACACAGCCCAAGTGCAACCACATCTACAACCAATACGTAATCCGCGCTCCGAAGCGTGACGAGTTGAAGAGCTACCTGAGGGAATGCGGCGTCCCAAGCGAGATTTACTATCCCATCCCGCTCCACGTGCAACGCGCGTTCGCCTATCTCGATTACAAGCAGGGTGAGTTGCCGGAATCAGAGGCTGCCTGCAAAGAGGTACTCGCGCTGCCGGTGTTCCCCGAGATGACGGCAGAACAACTGGAGTTGGTGGTGGAATCGATCGCATCGTTCTATTCCGAGTAACGCTGTTGATAGTGCCAAATCTGAGGAGGTTCAGGTGAAATCTGCCTTGCCGAGAGTGGCGGTCGTAGGAAACGGATATTGGGGGAAGAACCTGGTTCGGGTTTTTCATGAACTGGGCAGCCTGGAGCTGGTTTGCGAGTCGAGGCACGAATCTCGGCTGGAGGTCGAGCAGAAGTACGGCGTTCGTACGACTCCTGATTTTTCGGTCGTCTTAGCCCATGATGAGGTTGATGCAGTGGTGATCGCCGCGCCTGCTGTACAGCACTATCAGCTCGCCAAGCAAGCGCTGCTCGCAGGCAAAGACGTCTACGTGGAAAAGCCACTGGCCCTTAGCAGCGGCGAAGGCCGGGAATTAAATGAGCTGGCAGCCAAGAACGAGCGCATCGTGATGGTCGGTCATATTCTGGAATACCATCCGGCCATACTGGAATTGAAACGGCTGATTCGAAGCGGCGAACTCGGCCGCATTCGTTATATCTATTCGTCCCGCCTTAATCTCGGGAAGCTCCGCACCGAAGAGAACATCTTGTGGAGCTTTGCTCCGCACGACATCTCGGTAATCTGTTCACTTCTCGACGAGACGCCGGAATCCGTCTCGTCTCATGGCGGCAGCTACGTGAATCCCAAAATCTTCGATACCACCATGACGACCTGCAGTTTCCGCAGCGGAGTTCAGGCCCACATCTTCGTAAGCTGGATCCATCCTTTCAAAGAGCAGAAGCTGGCGGTCATCGGCGACAAGCGGATGGCAGTATTCGATGACGTCGAACGGGAGCGAAAGCTGACCTTGTTCTCGCATCGCATCGATTGGTTTGACCGCATGCCGGTGGCGGTTAAGGATGGCGGCGAAGCGATTCCGCTGGACAAGTCAGAGCCGCTCAAGAACGAATGCGAGCACTTCCTCAGCTGTGTAGCCGAACGGACGGCACCGAAAACTGACGGACGGAATGGTATTCAGGTTTTGGAGATACTTGAGGCTTGTGAACAGTCTCTGAGAAAAGAAGGAACGCCGGTCAAAGTTGATGCGCGGGGCGCAAAGCCAAAGTATTCGGCGCATGAGACCGCGGTCATCGACTCGCCGTGCAACATCGGCGAAGGCACGCGGATCTGGCACTTCTCGCATGTTATGGCCAACAGCACCATCGGCAAGAACTGTAACCTCGGCCAGAACGTGGTCATCAGCCCGGATGTCACCATCGGCAATAATGTCAAGATTCAGAACAACGTCTCGGTATATACAGGGGTGATTCTCGAGGACGACGTGTTCTGCGGACCGTCCATGGTATTCACCAACGTGGTGAACCCGCGCAGCCACATCGTCCGCCGGCACGAATACAAAACAACGCGGGTTAAGAAAGGCGCCAGCATCGGCGCGAACAGCACCATCGTTTGCGGCGTCACGATCGGAGAGTATGCATTCATTGCGGCAGGCGCAGTAGTCACTAAAGACGTGCCTCCCTACGCCCTTATGATCGGCGTGCCCGCCAGGGTAGCGGGTTGGATGTGCTACTGCGGTACGAGGCTGGAAGAAGGTACAGGTAGCCAGACCTGTAGCGCTTGTGGACGTCAATACACGGTCGAAGATGGATGTTGTGCCGAATTGGCCAGTACTCAACCCGTGCTGGCATAAGGAAGCAAGAAACCGGGCCGTACCGAGTGGGGCCCGCATCTGGAAACCGAGCCCAATCAAAAATGTGCGGAATTTTTGGAGCCGTCGACCTCGAAGGTTTCTTCTCTCCTTCGGATTACAATCGATTCGTCACATTGACGGATCTGGTCTCCTATCGTGGTCCGGATGCCGCCGGCTACAGATCTCTCAGAGTCAAGCCACCATCGACGGGTAGTTCAGAACGATGGGACGTCTTTCTCGGCCATCGCCGGCTCTCAATCATCGATCTCTCTGACGCTGGGCGGCAGCCCATGACGGATGGCCAGGGTCGATGGCTGATCTTTAACGGCGAAATTTTTAACTTTGTCGAGCTGCGCAAAGAGTTGGAGCAACTCGGGGATATCTTCGAAACTCAAACGGACAGCGAGGTTATTCTTCGGGTCTATGGCCGCTATGGTCTGGACGGCTTTGCGAAATTCAACGGGATGTGGGCATTCGCTCTGGTGGATTTGCCACAGAGAAAGGTGATCCTCAGCCGCGACCGTTTTTCTATTAAGCCGCTCTACTATACACGGCAAGGGAGCCGGATTTACTTTGCGAGTGAGATCAAGCAACTCTTACCTCTGGTTCCGCTGAAGACAGTCAACAGCGATGCGGTGATCGCTTTCCTTTCGCAGTGTCTGCACAACCATACGGGGGAAACATTTTTCGGAGGTGTGACCAAAATCGCGCCGAAAACCTCTATGGTGATCTCATTGCAGTATGGCAGCGTTTCCTCGCACCAATATTGGGATTACTCTTCAGAGCCGGCCACGGATTTTGCGAGTTCGGCGGAGAAGTTTTCCGAACTGCTTGAAGACAGTGTCAGAATTCGCTTGCGCAGCGATGTCAAAGTAGGATGTCTCTTGAGCGGCGGCCTTGATTCCTCCGCAATTGCGGTAGCTTCTCATGAATTCGCGCCGAACGGCATCGAAACATTCTCGGTGGTCTCGGATGACAAGCAATACAGCGAGGAGAAATTTATCGACATGGTGGCTTCGGCCACGGGAGTGACGAATCGCAAACTGGTTTTCCAATGTCCCGACCTTCTCCCTACTCTGAATACAGTGCTGCGTCACTCGGACGAGCCGGTAGTGAGTTTCAGTTTGGTGGCGCAGTACAAAATCTTCCAATTGATCAAAGAGCAGACTGACGTGACAGTCCTGCTAAGTGGCCAAGGCGGGGATGAAGTTTTAATGGGGTATTCCAAATTTTTCTTCCTCTACGTACGAGCCCTGTTGCAGCAACACAGATTTGTGGATGCGGGACGCGAGTTGCTGGCCAGTTTGATTCACGGTACAGTAGTGCGCCAATTCCAATTTTCGGAGGCACGGCGTTATGTTCCGTGGCTGAGTTCAAAGGCGTACGGCGGGGCTTTACGTCCTACCGAGACTTACGCGCCTTTCCCCGTATGGCAGATGAGTGACCTTAAGCTTCGGCAAATCGCCGATCTCGATCAGTATTCAGTTCCCGCCCTGGCGCACTATGAAGATCGTAACTCCATGGCCCATTCGCTCGAAGTCCGGCACCCTTTTCTTGATCACCGACTGGTGAATTATCTTGTTAACCTGCCAGCAAACTACAAAATCAGAAATGGCTGGACAAAGTTCATCTTGCGTTCGCGGTTTGCTGGCCTGCCGAACGCAATTCGTTGGCGGACTGACAAGCAAGGTTTTTTGACCGCCGAAGAAAAATGGTTGCGAGGAGAGTTGCGTCCTACAATTCGGCGAGTCTTCGAAAATAGCGAGCTTGAAAAATTGGGCTTACTCGACGGCCGAAAGTTTCTCGACCATTACGAAAAGTTCCTGGTCCGACCCTCTGGTGCATTCCTGGACATATGTCGTGCCCTTATTGCTGAATTATGGCTGCGTTCGATCGTGAAGGCGGAAGATGAGTTTCCGAATTTACCCCTTGCCGAAGCGAGTGCTTGTGCGCGGTCGTGACCACTCCATCACTGAATGTTGTAATCCAATCAGACAATGAAGCATTGCAGCAAAAACTCCTGCGTGCCGCATTCGAACTTTTTGTCAGAGTCGGAATTCCATTTTCATTACACCGGAGCTGGCAATCGGTTGATTCGGATGCAACGGTTATCTACCACGGTCCGCCGGAACTCACACGCAAGCGAGCCATTCAGAACCGATGTGTAGTGACACTCCCAGTATCGACTTGCGGGTTGGAAGACTGCCAGCTTTTGTGGGGCGCCGATGGTTCTGCGTTATGGGGCGGCGGGGTCGAGGCTGGAGTGGACCTATTAGCGGGTGCAGCAGCACTGCTGACCTTCTCGCACGAAGAGCGAGTATCGATTGAGGAACGCGACCAACTCGGTCGAATACCGGCTAAGAGCCACCCTTTTGGCCGGTTGGAGGTTCTTGAGGAACCGCTTTTAGAGAACGCTGCCATTCAGATGCGGCAGGTGTGTGCGAAGCATGGAATCAATGTACAGAACGTATTGAAGCCATGGCCGAACAAGGTCCCGGTGATCATCACGCACGATGTTGACGGTCCATACCTGCACAGCTTCTTTGCTCTTGCTCGAAGTGCCTGGTACGCGCTGTTTCGCAAAGACAAGAAGGAGCGGGATGCTTTGGAATTTGGATTGATCAGCCTCATGAGTAAAGGAGACGATCCATATTTTGGCTTTTCAGACTGGAGACGATTCGAGCGACAGGTCGGTGCGGTCTCTACATTTTTTGTCTATCCGAAGGGCGCCGCCGGCGTTGATGTCTCGCCGAGAGATCCACGCTACAAGATTACGAATGCCAAATTACGCGAGGAGTTTGGTCGCGCTTTGAATGAAGGTTGGTCGGTTGGTCTGCACTCAGGAATTCGTGCTCAGAATTCGCAAGATTACCTGTCATCAGCACAACATCTCGGCAGGGTGCTAGGAACCGAAGTGAAGTTTGTACGAGAGCACTATTGGTCAATTCACTGGAAGGACCCATATAAGACCTGGCAGGAAATGTCTCGAGCGGGCTTAGTTGCCGACACGAGCTTAAACCCCCTTGCAGTGGGTTTACGGAACGGAACCTGCCTACCGATCACGGCGTCGACCGCGTGGAGTCAATTTGCGGATTGCAGCTTCCTGGCGATTCCGACTGCGGTTATGGATCAGTACGAGGTAGAAGCGGAGCCGAGATGTGAAAAATGGGCGATCTCTTCCTCGCTGCGACGACTCCTGGACCATATCGCCAGAGTGAATGGTTGCGTCGTTCTCGACTGGCATGAACGAACCATGTCTAATACCGGCCCCTGGAAAGGATATTTCAGTCGCATGTTGAATTTAACGCGCTATCTTTCAGCCTGTGGCCAGTACGAGTTCATGTCGCTCTCAGAGGTATACCGCCTATGGACCTCCTTCGTGCATGCCGTGTTTCTCGGCGTCCGGCCTTGAATGACAGATCCCAAATCTATTGCGATTATCTCTGATACGCCCAGCTTATACGTCCGCTGGCTAGTTGAGGATCTGGTGCAGCGTGATAGCGCCGCGCGCTGGGTGTTCATCGGGTCTACGACAGAACATCGGCTCTTTGTCTATCAATCCTTCCTGCGAATTCTGCGCCGACATGGTTGGCGCGAGGTCATATGGCGTGCGATGGATCGGACCCATGCCGACGATTCGCGCTCGCTGACTCGTCCGCAGAGCTTGGAGTGCTTGCAATTGCGCACGGGTTTCGAAGTAGTGAGATACGATCACATAGACAGCGGAAAAATGCTCTTAGATTTGATGCAACGAGATCCTGCCCTGGTGCTCTTGGCCGGATGTGGCATTGTAAGCAGCGCCTTGCTTGGGATCGCGTCGCTGGGTGTTTTGAATGGCCACCCCGCCATGCTTCCAGGAGTGAGAGGCGTGGATGTCATCGATTGGAGCATCCTTTACGATGCCCCGATAGGCGTTACTGCGCATTTCGCGGCGCCGAACGTAGACGCGGGAGACATAGTGGCACAGCGCCGAGTCGAACCGGAACCTGGCGAGTCTTGGATCAACTTTAAGGATCGTATAGTCCGTAACCAGGCGGATTGCCTGGCCGAGGCAGCAGTGCAGGTCCTAGCGGGAAAGACTCGGTGCAAAACGAACGACGTTTCTAAGTCTCGACTGTGCTTCGCTACTCGACGAAGTGATCGGCGAATGGCGGAAGCTAAATTCTCACAATTGATGCAGACTTCTTCTCGCGAAGCCGTACACGTAACTTATCCCGAATGAAGATATTGCTGATTACGCAGTACTTTCCTCCTGAGACGGGCGCGGTCCAGAATCGCCTCTCCGACTTGGCGGAGAACCTGGCATCGTCCGGCCACTCGGTTACCGTCCTGACCGCGATGCCCAACTACCCTACCGGGAAGATTTTTAAAGAATATAGGGGACAGTGGCTTGTAGAGGAGCATTTTGGCCGGGTAAAAGTCATCAGGACGTGGGTTGTTACAACCACGAGCAGAGCATTTGTCCCGCGCTTGACCAATTATCTTTCGTTTGCCTTTGGCTCCGTACTGGCTGCGCTGTTCAAAATTGGATCTCAGGACATTGTATTCACGGAATCTCCTCCGCTCTTTCTGGGGCTTTCCGGATTGTTCGTTAGTTGGTTATGGGGTGCCAAGTTCGTATTTAATGTTTCGGACCTCTGGCCCCAATCAGCTGTTGATCTCGGAATATTACAAAACAGGTATCTTATAAGGCTTTCATCGGTCATTGAAGAATTTACCTATAGGCATGCCGATCTGGTCACTGTGCAAACTCAGGGCATTTTGGCAAATATCAGGTGTAGAGTACAAACCGAAGTGCTGCTGTACACGAATGGATTTGACTCCTCAACTCCGCGAGGTGAGTTCGAGCGCAAAGAGATTACGCGGAGACTTGGTTTTTCATCCAATACCTTCATCGTCGGTTACGCCGGTCTACACGGGCTTGCGCAAGCCTTGGAGTCGGTATTGTTTGCCGCAGAGAAACTGATCGATCAAACAGACATTGCATTTCTGTTCTTTGGAGATGGCCCTGCTAAGACATCGTTGCAGCAATGTGCTCGCGAGAGATCATTGACCAACGTCCATTTCTTTGCTCCCGAGCCAAGTGCACGGATGCGCGAGATCATCTCCAGTTGGGATGCCTCTCTCGTACCGCTCAAGAAGCTGGAATTGTTTAAGGGCGCGCTCCCAAGCAAACTGTTTGAATCGATGGGTATCGGTGTGCCCGTCATCCTAGCGGCCAGCGGAGAAGCTCAGGCACTTGTCGAGAATGCGGGTGCCGGCATTTGCGTCCCCCCCGAAGATCCCGCGGCGATGGTCAGAGCGATTCTTTTCCTTAAGGATCATCCTGACTTGTGCGTTGAAATGGGACGAAACGCGAGGCACTTCATAGCAGCGCACTACGATCGCCGCGCAATAGCAGCCCGGGTCGAGCAAGCGTTAATCGGGCTGGTACCAAGAGTCGTCGGCACGAGTGTTGTTTCCTCCGTTGGCAAAGAGTCTTAAACTGGACAAACGCGAGTTCCCACTTGAGCAATTGAACACGTAGACGTTCGAGGAAAAACGGCTTGATTATCCCATTTCATAAAGCAGATGTTGGGGAAGCGGAGGCTCAAGCAGTCGCTGCGGCTGTGCGTTCAGGATGGCTCACCATGGGGCCAGTTACGATTGAGTTTGAACAACAGTTCGCGAGGCACATCGGTACACGGCACGCGATCGCCGTATCATCCTGTACAGCCGGACTTCACCTATCGCTCGATGCTATCGGTATCGAGGCGGGTGATGAAGTAATTGTTCCAACGACTACGTTCACGGCCACCGCTGAGGTAGTTGCCTATTCCGGCGCGCGTCCGGTTTTGGCCGATATAGATCCAGTGTCTCTCAATATTGATCCAGCAGAAATCGAAAGGCGGATTACGCCACGGACCAAGGCCACGATTCCCGTACACTACGGTGGGCAGCCCTGCGATATGGCGTCCATACTCGCGATAAGTAAGCCCCACAGCGTGCATGTCATCGAGGACGCCGCGCATTCTTTGCCCGCAAGTTATCGTGGAACTTGTGTCGGCGCAATTGGCGAGATGACGGTGTTCAGTTTCTATGCCACAAAGACATTGACAACCGGGGAAGGAGGCATGATCACCACAAATAATGATGAGTATGCCAGCCGAATGCGGCTGATGCGCCTCCATGGCATCGGACGCGACGCATGGAAGAGATATACGGCAGAGGGTTCGTGGTACTACGAGGTCCTCGAAGCCGGTTACAAATACAACATGACCGATATCCAGGCGGCCATGGGATTGGTGCAGTTGGGGAAGTTGCAGCAGATGGCCTCAGCTCGTTCCAGGATTGCATCGAGGTATAACGAAGCATTTGGCCAGATGGAACAACTCGAGATTCCATCGGTCAGGCAGGACAGTGAATCTGCATGGCACTTGTATCCGCTGCGGATACGGAACGAATTGCTCACGATTTCGCGCGATGAATTCATTTCGGCTTTGAAGGAAGAGGGCATTGGAACGAGCGTTCACTTCATTCCGCTCCACCTTCAGCCGTATTATCAGAAGAAGTATGGGTATCGGGCGGGCGATCTGCCACGCGCAGAAGCGGAATACCGGCGTTATATTTCTCTGCCCATTTTTCCCACCATGCAGGATCGAGAGATCGAGTATGTCGTCGAAAAAGTCAAGCAGATCGTGACCGCGAACTCAAGAACCACCGTTTTTGCAGGGAGAGCTACCGATTAGCGGCCTTTCCGTCTCCGATCGGAATGCCTATGCAGCGGTGGGAAAACGGGTTTTCGATCTGGTGGTTTCGGTCATCGGATTACTTCTGTCCTTTCCGTTTCTTCTCGTCATCGCGCTGGCGGTCAAGCTCAATTCGCCCGGTCCCGTGTTATTTCGACAGACACGGGTCGGAAAGCTTGGCCGCGAATTTGAAATCTTTAAATTTCGATCGATGACGGTAGACGCTGAAAAGCATGGCGCTGCGATTACCAGCGCTCGGGACCCCCGCGTAACATCGGTGGGCGCGCTCTTAAGGCGGACCAAAGTTGACGAAATTCCCCAACTGTGGAATGTCGTGAGAGGCGAAATGAGCCTGGTCGGCCCCAGGCCCGAGCATCCGAAATATGTTGCCTTTTATACGCCTGAGCAACGAGCGGTATTGTCCGTTGCGCCAGGAATTACGAGTCCAACTTCTCTTAAATTTAGACATGAGGAAGAGCTACTCAGCAGGCAACCTGATCCGGAGCGATTCTATGTGGAACAACTCATGCCTGAGAAGTTGAGTATCGATCTGAAGTACGTCGAGAATTTGTCGATGCGAAACGATTTGAGTCTGATATTTTCGTCGGTAGTCGCTATGTTCAAGACTCAACCGGAGACAAAGTAGTATGGCCGTCACACGTATAACCGCGGAACCGCCGGATCTCGATCCTCAACTCCGGCTTCCACAGGATCCCGGCCAGTTTCCCGCTACGGCGAGTGAGAGCTTCTTTGGAAAGCTGCGCTTACTTTGGGACCGCCGCCGGACTCTTGCAACCGCTGGAGTGGTTGGCCTGGTGTGCGCAACGTTGCTTGCGTTTCTGATCCCAAAACGTTATGAGTCACAGGCACGACTGATGCCGCCGGACTCCAATTCGGGCGGCGCACTGGCAGTGATGTCGGCGTTATCGAGCGGTGCGGCTGGGGGTGGATCGTTCGGAGCCTTGGCGGGAGATTTGATGGGAATGAAGAGCACGACTGGGTTGTTCATTGGCGTGCTCCGCAGCCGGACGCTGGAAGATGCAATCATCGCACGCTTCGATTTGAAGCAGGTCTATCGCATTCGCTTTCAGGATGGCGCTCGCCTGAGATTGGAGCAGAACACAGAAATCGTCGAGGACCGGAAAAGCGGCATTATCACCGTGACGGTGACGGACACGGACCCTAAACGGGCAGCGGCCATCGCGACCGCCTACGTGGAAGAGCTTGACTCGGTCATCGCTCGAGTGAGCACCTCATCGGCCAGACGCGAAAGAATCTTCCTGGAAGAACGGCTGGCCAAGGTTAAGCAGGATCTCGAGTCGGCAGAAAACAGCTTCAGCCACTTCGCCAGCAAGAACGGCGCCATTGACATCCCAGCACAAGGCAAAGCTATGGTCGAAGCCGCTGCCCGGATGGAGGGTGAACTGGTGGCGGCACAGTCGCAACTGGAAGGGCTGAAGCAGATTTTTAGCGATGACAATTATCGCGTGAAGTCGACCCAGGCACGCATTACGGAGTTGAGGCGTCAACTGAATCAATTGAGCGGCCCGGTTGGAAGCGCCGGGGGAGAGCAGGCTGCTCCCGTCGCCGAGTCGTATCCCCGTCTGCGGCAACTCCCGGCTTTAGGTGTGCCTTGGGCAGATCTATTTCGAGAAGTGAAAATCGAGGAGGCCGTAGTTGAGGTCTTGACCAAGCAATACGAGCTGGCAAAGGTTGAAGAGGCCAAGGAAATTCCCACCGTGAAAGTGCTGGATGTGCCGCAAGTACCGGAACACAAGTCCTTCCCGCCTCGGCTTCTCATTATGTTCATCGGAACGTGTCTCGCTCTGGGCTTGACGGGGATATGGATTCTGGCCGCAGAACACTGGTACGCCACCGCCGAGCACGATCCGGGCAAACGCCTGGCCCAGGAAATTTTTCAGACCACGCGCAGCACCATCCGGGAAGGGGTACGGAAAGTTCCATGGTTCTCGCGCAATGGGTCGCGCGCGCATGCAGAGGAAGAAGACCCGCAGTTCCGGGAGACCGGTGAGCCTCGCAATTAGCTTGAACTTCACAATTCATCGTTGGCTCCAGATCCAGAATTTGCGCCTCGCGGGGCTGTCCCGATGGCAATAGGGCAACGAGCGCTAGCATTTTTCCGCGCGCGGTCGTTTTCGGCCAGCACGTTCGTAGTGTTGGGATCGCAGGTGCTCCGTTCCGCTTTCGTTCTTCTCACCTGGGCGGTAATTGGGCGGTTCTTGGGGGCGCAGGCCCTGGGCAGAATACAAATCGCCTATTTGTTGCCGTTATCCATTGCGATCTTTCTGAACCTGGGCTTGCCGGTTGCCAATGCATACCTCATCGGCAAGCGACAGTATCCCATCGAAAACATCTTCGGAAACAATCTTCTACTGTCGGTCGCAGGCTCTTCGGTGGCGGTAGTGATTTTGCTCGCAACCAAGCCGGCCGCCATAAGATATTCTTCCATCCCGTCAGAGTTGTTCATCGCGGCCGTCGTCTGGATTCCCTTGCAACAGCTGTATTCGGTTCTTCTCTCGTTGCTTCTCGGGGAGCAACGTTTCGCGGAACAGTCCTGGATTGGCGTTCTGAATGGGATCTGTATGGCGTTGGGCACCCTGCTGACCGCAGTGGTGTTGAAACTGGGGGTGCCTGGAGTTACCTGGACTCTCGTCGGTTCGACGGCAATCTTTGTCGGCTACATGTGCTGGCTCTATTGGCCGGCGCACATTTCGTTGCTGTGGCCCTCGAAGCCGCTTGTAACTGACTCGCTGCGCCTGGGGCTGAAAGCCTATTTTGGCAACATGCTGCAGTTCTTCAATTATCGTTTCGACTCGTTCATCGTCGCGTACTTCGCCGGCGCCACGGCGCTAGGAGTTTATGCCGTCGCGTACAGCGTGGCGGAGTTGCTCTGGTACATTCCGCAGGCAGTCGCCACCGTGCTCTTGCCGGTCACCTCCAGTTCGGAGGCGGACGTCGCGACCCTTCGTACTTCGCGAATCTGCCGATTGTCGATCGGGCTTGGCGTGATGACCGGGCTGGCGATCGCCCTCGCGACGCCTTTGCTGATCCCGCGGTTCATGGGTCTTGAATATCGAAAATCGGTCAGCTTGATCTGGATTCTGCTGCCTGGTGCGGTGCTTTTCGTCTGCGCCAAGATTCTCGCTGCGGATCTCAGCGGCCGAGGGCGGCCGGAATTCGGCAGCTACGCGGCTCTTGGAGGATTGCTGGCGACGATACCGCTGAACCTGGTCTTCGTGCCGATCTATGGCGCGAGCGCTTCGGCGGCCATTTCCAGTGTCGTGTACTTCGCGGAAGCCGTGTACTTGCTGATCTGCTACAGCCGCATGACCACGGTCTCGGTTTCCTCGCTGCTTTGGCCTCGGCGGCAAGACTTAGTCTTTCCTTCCTGGCAATGGAGTTCTTCGTTGAAAGCGGCTGCTTCGAAGTGAAAAACAGGGCGAGGTCGGTGATGAGAGTTTGCGTTTCAGGGTTGTTCCTTTCGGTCGCCGCGACCATTGCGGCGCTGGCTTCTCCGCATGTCGCGCTTACGCAGAATGTGGTTGAGAATCCAACTTCAAATCAGCCCATTCAGCAGCCAACAACTCCATCGCTTACGACGCTCAGCGTAAATAACTTCAACAAGATTTTTTACGTGGACGGCACGAAGTACGCGGCCTCGATCGCGGGGATTAACTCGGCGGCGAACGACGCCAGCAGCAACGGCGGGAAGGTTATTGTGCCGGTTGGAACCTACTCAGGAAGCGCTACCCTCACGATACCGGCAAACGTGACGGTAGAGTGCGACGGTTGGGATGCGGTGCTGCAGTTTACGAGCGGAACGTTGAGTCCAGCCGTGAATCTTTCGGGAAACGGCGCTGTTCTGAGAGGCTGCAAGGTCGACGGCAGCGGGGTATCAGGACTGGCCGATGTGATCGACGTGAATGGGGCAGGCACTCCGTGCCCCACAAATTTTAACCAGCCGCCCCCTCCGCCCTGCTTTGTGCTGCTCGATCATAACTGGATAAAGGGAAAAGCAACCGACGGTGGCAGCACATTCGCCGTTCGGTTGCTCGGCGCCGGCGCCGTCAGCCAGTTCAATTTGTACGACACCGTATTGGAAGTTACGCTCCAGGCGGTCAGCCAGAAGAGCATTCAGGATACATTTGTCAACTACCTCACCGGTGTATTCGTGAGCAATGCCTCTGAGTTCGTCGTGGACCATCCGCACTGCGTTTCCACAAATGGTACCGGCGTTACAGCTGGCGATGACTGTGTCAACGTAACGGCTAGCCAACATGGCGAGATCGATTCGCCTTGGATCGAGGCAGCCAGGGAGCACGGGGTTTACATCGGGGCGAAAGCGGCGGGAACGTACCAGCCCTATGATGTCAAAGTAATTGGCGGGCTCTGTGCTAATCAGGGCGGCGCCTGCTTTAAGGTCCGGGGGGACAGCCCGGCCCACCCAGACTACGACATTGTTTTTGATGGCCTATCGGCCGTAGGCAGCTCAGCCTCCGGCGCTGAGGGCTTTCTTGCGGGAAACGTTCAGCATCTTGTTATCTCGAACTCCCTTGCGAGTCTGCAAAGCGCACATGGATTCGAGATCGACGGCGGTTCCTTTATCGAACTAAGCTCTAACATAGCCGAGTTCAACAACCTGGACGGTCTTCGTCTTCGCGACTATGACGGCCCGATCACCCATCTTTCGGTACGTGGCGGTAAATACGACAACAACAGCCAGAGTCCGACAAAGCAATACAGCGGCATCGAGCTTATTTGTGATGGAGCAACCGGTGGTTCCCAAGGAGCCGAGAACAATAGTGACATCGCCGTAGAAGGAGTCGAAGCAAGCGACACGCAAGGGGCGAGTCAGACGCAGACTTGGGGCGCGGCGCTCGACGCATGCACGATGAACATGAGCAACCATACGCAGTCGACAGTAACCCGGCTTTTTCTGTCGAACGTTCGCGGCCAGGGTAACAGCAGCGGCCTGATCAACTCACTGCCGATCTCCGGTTATTCCACAGTGATTGAGACTTTCCCCAATATCGCCACTGGTTCGACGGATACGACCATCCAGTTCCCCACCGGCTTGACTGTCGGATCCGGCAACAGCATGGCCCGTTACGCACGCTACACCGCGACGGAATCCCCCGCGGCGATAACCGCACACACCTGTACCGCTCGGAGTTTCACCAATGTCACAGGGGTCCTGTCAAGCGACGTGCTGATCGCGGTCAGCAAGCCGACGGAACAGGCCGGCCTCGCTGTAATGCCGGGGGCACGTCACGGGAGCTAACACCGTCACTGCAAACTTCTGCAATGATACCTCCAGTTCGATAACACCCACTGCGAACGAGAGCTACAACTTCGTCGTGGTTGAATAGCTGACTATGTCATTTTCCGATTCTGTAGCGCGGGTTTCGAGGAACCTAGCCCGGACCCGCGCCCGTAAAATATCCGAGGCCCTGCGGCGCTACTACCCAACCCCAATCGGCGTGGCCACTATCCGTGATTTTGATGGGGATCTATCGATTTCATTAGACAGGTCGAACTATATCAGCAGAGCGATTTACTGGAGGGGGAGTCACTCGACCCACATTGTAGGATTTCTGAAGGAGTACCTCCAGCCGCAGATGACCTTTGCCGATATCGGCGCCAACCAGGGCGAGCTAACCCTGATTGCTGCAAAAAGCTTATCTAGCGGGACGGTGCTGGCCTTCGAGCCGATGCCGAACATTTTCGCGAAGCTCGCCCATAACGTGGAACTCAACGGCTTCTCCAATGTCAGGCTGTTCAACATGGGATTGTTCGACTCTGAAAGTTCCCTTCCGATGTACGTAAAAAATGACAGCGCCTTCGGAGCCGTTAACGAAGGAGTCCCCAGCCTCTTTTCAACCGGAAGCGACCGGAAGGAAGTGAGCGTCCCTCTCCGAAGGTTCGACGATGTGGCTCGCGAGTCCGGCTTGACGCGACTCGACGTCATGAAGATTGACGTTGAAGGAGCAGAAATGATGGCGCTGCGCGGGGCAGAAGGTTCCATACGGCAGTTTCGCCCGGTCATTATTATTGAGATTTCTGAAGTAAATTTTCGCAATGCGGGATACAGCACGCACGATCTCGTTGTGTATCTCAAATCCTTGGAGTACGACATTCGTTCTCTGGATGATCGTACCGGAGCCCTTGCCTCCCAGTGCGATGCAGTTTGTTTTCCGCACGCAAGAGCCGGAAAGCATTCCGAATTGCGGCCCGGTTCGCCTCCTGTCCCAGCGCTCCAAGTTGACTGAGATATTCATATGGGCTTTCGTCGAGTGCGCGGAGACGCCCAGTTTGGGGTGTCCTTCATAGTCACAGCGCTTTTGTTCGTGGGCCAGCTCCTTGCCCAGTCCGGCGGCGTGCCTTTTATCAATCAGCCCCTGGCGCCGGGTGCCGCAGTTCCGGGCAGCGCGGGTTTTACTCTCACCGTGAATGGATGTAATTTCGTCTCAGGCGCGACCGTTAAGTGGAATGGAACAGCGCTGGCAACAACTTTCGTGAGCTCGATACAACTGACTGCGGCGGTGCCGGCCTCCGATGTCGCCACGGCTGGTACTGCTTCAGTCACGGTCAGCAACCCGGGCGGGCCAGCTTCCTCTCCCATGTTCTTTGAAATTACGACGCCGACTACTACGCTCGCCTTCGCACAGAACGAGGTCGCCACGATAACCGGCTACGTAACAGGCCTCGTGGAAGGCGATTTCAACGGCGACGGCAAGCCTGACCTCGCCGTCAGCGTCAGCGAGGGACAAGTCACGGTTTTGCTCAACAACGGGGATGGCACGTTCAAAACTCTGCCATCGTTCAACCTCACAGGGCTGACCGATCCGTCGCTCCTGCTCGCTGCCGACATTAATAACGACGGCAAGGTTGATTTGCTCGCGTATGGGCAAAGCGGGTCTTTGATCGTGCTGATGCCTTTGTTGGGAAATGGCGACGGAACGTTCACGCTGCAACCCACCGAGGTGTATGACGGCGCTAGCGGAAAGGACTTCGCGATAGCGGCGGACTTCAATCACGATGGCAACCTTGACCTGGTCTATGGGAATCCCAATTTGGACGACTTCGTCCTCCAGTTCGGCAATGGTGATGGGACCTTTCAGAATCCGGTCCAAACGACATTTTCGGATATCGGGGGGGGCATCGCAGCCGGTGACTTCAATCGTGACGGCACACTTGACCTCGAGCTTAACGGTACCGCGGTCGCGCTCGGAAAGGGGGACGGCACCTTTGGGACTCCGGCAGCCTTCGCCACCACCGTCGGTCCGACGAGCGTGGCCGACCTTAATAACGACGGATTCCTCGACATCCTCGGAAACGATCAGAGTGACGTTTATCTCGGCCACGGCGACGGAACCTTCGGTTCACCGATTCCCACTAGCCTGAGAGGCCCGACCCTCTCCGACATGAGCGGCGACGGCATTCCCGATACCGTGACCGGGAACGGATTTTACGGCACAGAAGTTGCCATTGGCAATGGGGACGGCACCTTCCAACCGACTCTGAACTTCCCATACGTCGTCCCTGCTTCCCTCCAGTTCAACCTGCGGCTTGCCGATTTCACTGGTGACGGCCGCATGGATATGGCGATGATTGGGTGCCAGCCCGTTACTTGTCCCTATGGTTCACCAGGAACTGTGACTCTTCTCCTGCAGACCACGGCACAGGTCTCGACATGGGGCGAGGACTTCGGCGACCAGGATGTAGGTACAAGCAGTGCTACCCGGAGCGTTGACTTCACCAATGTTGGCAGTTCGAATCTGACGATCAATTCTGTCAGTCTGGGAGGGACAAATCCGGGGGATTTTGAAATCGTCTCGAATACCTGCGGAGCAACTCTCGCACCCAACACCACGTGCACTGTGGGCGTGGCGTTTGCTCCGGCGGGGATCGTATACCGCTATGCGAGTTTGCTGTTCAATGACGGAGCTGCCGCCAGTCCGCAGACAGTCTTACTTTCCGGCTTCGGGGTGGGCACGACGCCGGCGCTCCAGATTTCGCCTGCCAGTCTCAGCTTCGGCTCTCAAGCCGTGGGAACAACAAGTGCGTATCAAACGATAACGGTCAGCAACACCGGGAACGCCGGCGTGACGTTCAGCGGCATCGGGTTTGTCGGGACCAATCCCGCGGACTTTACTTTAATGAACGGTTGCTACCCTGCCATAGGCGTGGGAAACAGCTGCAAGCTGACAGTCACGTTCACTCCTACTGCCGCAGGAACCCGGGGTGCGACTCTTTCGATTAATGACAATGTCGCCGGCAGCCCGCAAAGCGTGACAGTCAGCGGAACCGGTGCTACGGCTAGCATAGGCTTGGGTGTACCGTCTGGAGGCTCTTCTTCACAGACAATTACCGCCGGATCGACCGCAAGTTACACCCTCGCGATCGGCGGTGCTGGCATCAGCGGAACCGCGTCTTTCAGTTGCTCCGGCGCGCCGACAGGTGCGACGTGTTCGGTCCCCTCCAGCGAGAGTGTCAGTGCCACGACTGCCGGCACATTTAAGGTGAGCGTCTCGACTTCGCCGCGCACCAGTGCAGCGCTGCTTGGATCCTCGCTGAAGATGTGGGCAGTGGCCCTGATTGGGCTGGTCATGCTGCCCCATGGTCGTTGGAAAACGCGCCGCACCCAGCCGTGCGGTGCATGGCTGCCGATTCTGCTGATCATGTTTCTCGGAGCCTGCGGAGGAGGGAGTAGCAGCGGAGGGGGATCGGGCGGTGGTGGGACTCCGGCCGGAACCTATACGCTGACGGTGGCCGCTACGGTGAGCGGCACTTCCCAGTCACAGGCCCTCACACTGATCGTGCAGTAGCGGGTCGTGCAATAGGAAGATCTCCACGAGGCTTCAGGAACATACCTTGCGAGTCGAGATGGAAACGTCGTCAGATCTAGTCCTCAGCCGAGAACACGGTATGTGTGCAGAGCCGGCTGGATCGCACGAGGCCGGCAGCTGCTCTCTTCATGTCATAGTTCTTCCGTCTTCGTATCCGACATTCCACAGCCCGGTGGATGGCATCTTCGTTCAGGCTCAGGCGGCAGCGCTAAAGAACGCGGCTCTCCGCGTCGGAGTTGTCTATCCCGACATGAGAAGCCTGCGCACATTGCCGACGGGTCGCCTTCTGAGATCACGCTTTCAGATGGGAGTGCAGAGGGAGCAGGAAGTGGAGACGATCCGGATTCATGCATGGAATATTCCATTCCGTACTGTAGCCCCTAGGCTGTGGCAATCGCTCGCGCTGCGTGGCTTCGCCGCCTACGTGAAGCGGTTCGGCCACCCGGATTTGATTCATGCCCATAATTCCCTTTGGGCGGGAGCCGCGGCAAGAGAGATCAAGAACCGATTCGGAGTGCAATACGTGTTAACCGAACACTCCTCTGCCTATGCTCGCCAGCTAGTCAGCAAGGACGACGAGGAATTGACGCGGCGCGTCTTTGCGGAAGCTTCCGCGGTAATGGCAGTCAGCCGCTGGCTGAGCGCGGGCTTGCAGCCTTGCGGCGAACGAGAGATCCGAGTAATCCCCAATATTGTGGACACGGACTTTTTCACTCTGCCTCCGACTCCGCGCAGGGCAAAACCCCTCCGCTTCCTGACCGTTGGCCTGCTTACGCCGGTGAAGGGCATCGATCTGCTCCTCCGAGCCTTCAGTGAGGCGTTCTCCGATTCGGCGGATGTCGAACTGGAGGTTGCAGGCGATGGTCCGGAACGGCCTCGGCTGCAGGAACTCGCGCGCAGCTTGAAAATTTCCGATCGAGTCATTTTCTCCGGGCTGCGCACCCGAGAGCAGGTCCGAGAATCGATGTGGAGGTCGAATGCATTCGTCACAGCGAGTCACGTCGAGACGTTTGGCATTGTTCTCGCCGAGGCTCTGGCTACGGGGCTGCCTCTCATCTCCACCAAATGCGGTGGCCCGGAGGAGATCGTAACCGGAGATGTGGGAGTGCTTGTTGAGCCCGGATCGGTCAATGCATTGGCTGGGGCTTTGAAGGAAATTTTGCTGAAGGCTGCGAGCTATGATCCGTTGCTTCAGCGGGGAAGTGCAGTACAACGCTACGCGGGGCCTGCCGTCGTGAGCCGGCTGCAGGATGTATATCAGGGCGTGTTATGCGGCTGAGCGAGCGCAAATTCGGAGTGCCGGAATGGGTCATCATTGCCCTGCCAGTGACGGCGGCCCTGGGCACATATCTTTTGCCAATTCAGTTGGGCGTCAGTTTTTTTGCGTTCCGGATTCTGGTGATTTTCGTGGCTATTTTTCTGGTCGTCACTGGCAGAGGAATAGTCCTGAATTTTGGCTCTCTGAGCCGGTGGTTTTTCTATTCCGGATTGATTTGGGTGATCTGGGGTGCATTCGCTCTGATCTGGTCGTCCCTCCTCTGGGGTACAGATATCCAAAATGGCCTGATTGAGGTGCTGGCGGTAATTTTCGGATTCTTACCGGCCGCCGTGTTGCTCAATCTTGTATTTCGGGCCCGGAATGGGTTGGAGGCCCTTCGCCTGGGCTGGACGCTAGCCTTTGTGGCCACCGCACTGGTGGCGCTATGGGAGGTCGTCACCGGATCTCATCTTCCCGGGTTTCAGGAAGAGCTTTTGGCTCCGAGTGTAGGACTTATCGCCATGAGCACCTTCGGCAATCCGAACAACTATGCTGCGTTCTTGAGCCTGTGTTTTCCGTTCCTGATCTGGTCGCTGCGCGTGGCGACAGGTTGGCGCAGGGCGATTTACCTCTTTTTGAGTCTGCTGCTGCTGGTGGCATTGGTAGCAACCGGTGGCCGTTTGGCCTTGGTTGCTATAGGGCTGGAATGTCTTCTGCTGATTCTGTTCGTTTCCTTTCCCTGGAAACGACTGGTTCTGGCAGCAGCAGTCACGGTGGGCGTATTGGCGACCGTGGCGTTCCCCGGTTTCATGGCGGATAATGAATCCGTTAAGCTGTTTCGGCTCTATAGCGAGCTCACTACCGGAGGGTCCGCAACGATCCGGCTTAACCTATTGAAAGACAGTGTAGCTCTTGTGCAGCAGTCGTGGGGCTCGGGTATCGGACCGGCAAATTTCTCGCACATGTTGATGGCGGGACAAGGGCCGTATCCTACAGAGGGTTACGTAAATCCACATAATTTTTGGGCCGAGATCGCAACTCAGTATGGGCTGCTGGTGTTCGTTGTTTTTGTAGGTTGGCTCACCCTAGCCCTTTGGAGTGCCTGGAAATCGAGGAAAGACGCACTGGCCTGCAATGATCACAGATCGCGTTTGGCCGCGGAGACAGCGATTCTAGGGATCGTCGGGTACTTTCTAGCGGCAGCAGAAAACAGTTCTTACATTACACAGCAGACAAACTGGATGTTCCTGGCATCAATTTTGGTAGTGGGCTGTTCACTCTCTGGAGCCTGTCCCAGAATCGCCGCAGAGCCACAATAGGCACTTCGCAATGGTAGCGGGGCGGTATTAAACTTATCGCGGGAAAATGATCCGCGTTGGAGGGATTTTCGACATGCGAGGTCGGGTTTTAATAACTGGCGTATTTATCGCAGCAGTAGTGTTGTCAGGTATGTGTCAGCTAACGTTCGCTGCCACGAGCGGCGATCTGTATGTGTCTCCTCAAGGAAACGACAAGAACGACGGATCACAGGCTCACCCCTGGGCGACAATTTCCCACGCCGGTTCTGTGGCGGCACCGGGTGCTAGAGTGCACGTCGCGCCGGGGACCTACAGGGAAACGGTAGTCACAACCGCGAGCGGCTCGCCATCCGCCAGGATCTCATATGTATCCGACAAAAAGTGGGGAGCGATCATAACTCCGGAGGGTCGACCGACATTCGCATGGAAGAACACAGGCAAATACACTGACATCATCGGTTTTGATATCAGCGGCGATAGCTGCGTGGGCATCGGCCTGGGTGGCGCGTTTCAGACTGCCCAAGGGAATAACGTGCACAATCGGGCGGTTGGCTGTAATCTCGATCCCGCCGCCGGCGCGGGGATCGACAGCTACGATTATGATGGTCATGATAATGACATCTTAGAAAATTCCATTCACGATGTCGGCATTGGCGATAACGTACATTGTGGAGAAGCGAAATATCGTTTTGTTCACGGAATATATGTCGCCACACGAGGTGGACGCGTCAGCAGCAATCTCGTGGTCGACAATTGTGGATACGGGATTCATTTGTGGCATGCGGCGTCGCACGTGACGATTACCAACAACAGTGTCCTCCGGAACCGTTCTGGCGGAATCATCGTCGGCTCTGGAGATAAACCGTGCAGCACCACCGGTTGCGAAGGGAATGACTATACCGTGGTGCGGAATAACATAATCGCGTATAACGGCAATCGCAACCTGACCGTACCCAGTCACGGAATCATAGAAGAGGCTGCGTCCGGAGGCCGCATTGGCAGTCACAACGAATACAGCAATAACCTCAGCTACCAGAACCAGGGCGAAGATTTCTTGCTCCATGAAAAACGCTGCCAGAATTGCATCACGGGCCGCGATCCGGGATTTGTTTCCATTCCCACCGGCGATTTCCATTTAAGAAAAGATAGTCCGGCGAGAACTGCCGGTACAACACGCGATGCGCCGGAGCGCAATTACGAGGGTAAGAAAATTACGGCAAGCGGGCAGGTACATATTGGTGCGTTCGGAGAGAATCAGTAAGCAGGTTCTCTTTGCTCTCTTTTATTGTTGCAGCCAGGCGATAAAGTCGCTGTAATTGCCTTGCGTGAGACCGATGTGCCAAATCTCACCGCCCCGCGCCGAGTACCACACCGATAGCTGATCGCTGGATGGATCGTACAAAAAGACTGAGCGATAGATTTGATCCCGGTCCCAGGTTCCCCCTCGGTCCAGGGCAATCCGGCCATACGATGTCCAATGCACACCATCTGGACTTCTCGAGAAAAACAGCACTGTACTGGCGCAATTCAGCCCCACGGGGAAAGCGGCAATCGCTGCCCAGTATTCCTGTTTCGACGGAATCGGCGTAATGTTGATATGCCATATCGAATAGCCGTTCTGTGCCATGTCAGTGGCTTGCGGAACCGACCAGTTGACTCCGTCGGTCGACGTCCGATATTCGACCGTTGCAGTAGTTTTTGTGTAGCAGCCAGCAGTTCCCCCATTGACAGTCCACAGATAATAGGTGTCACCCACTTTGGTGACCGTCGGTGACAAAATCTCCTGCCCCGGCGTGGTAAAAAGGACACCGTCGTTGTTCCAGATGACGCCGTCCGAGGAACTGAGACGCAGCAAGTTCATGCTGGACGCAAACACATCCAGGTAATACACCCAAAGTTGATCGGAGGACGAATCGTAGAAAATGCTCGCGTCTGCAAGTTCCAGGTCCCCGGCGGAAGGCAGGGCGAGTGGATTCGACACTCCGGAGGGAATGGACCAGTTCAGACCGTCATTGGAAGCAAGGATGGATGGGTTTTCGTCACGAGCATTCCCGTTGGGGTAAGGACTGTAAGCCATCCAATATTGGTATCCACGCCATGCGGAGGCGAAAAAAGCTACATCTGGCTCGACTGATTGGCCGGAACCGTCATAGGTCGGCGTGATCAACGGCGTCTTGGCATTTGCCAGGGGAATAGGGCGGGGTGGATTCGATGCAGCACAGCCACCCAGTGCGAGAACAAGAGGGTATACACAGAATAACTGGAAGAAGGATACGCCCCTTGACCTTTGCGCCATAATGGTTGCTCCACTAGGAGTAATGTTCGGCATCTTAACAGGGCTGAGCAGACGTCGTGAATTGTCGAGCCCTGACCGCAACTCTTGGTTCGTGAAAGTGTTTGACTGACCAGCTTTTGTTGTGAGAACGAGAAATTCTTTGGCTTTCGTGCTCTCTCGGCCGTCGGAGTCCCACAGCTAGTTTCCGGCGGGTCCTGAGCAAGCCCGATCGCAGCTACCCACAATTCATGGCTGTCCTGTTTTGGATGATTCGTGTGGCAACCCGCGCCATAGACGCTTTTAATTTCTATTTTCGAGAACGATGAAAGCGAAATGAAAATCATCAATCTGGCACGAGCTCTTTTGAGCAAGAACTCTTGGTTCGTGGGCATTTTCCAGGCTCTGCTGATATTCGTCTCCCTCACTCTGGCCTGGTTCTTGAGATTTGATTTCACGCTGCCCGATCGAAGGCTGTTGTTTTCCGCAGCCTGCCTCCTCATTGTGATTCGAATGGCCGCCATCGCCGGTTTCGGTCTGCTGCACGGCTGGTGGCGATACACAGGCCTGAGCGACGCTGTCGATGTCGCTAAAGCTGTGTCGTCCGGCTCTGTGGTATTTGTCCTCGTCATGCGTTACGTTTTGGGCCTGACGAACTTTCCCAGAGCTGTTTATGTGCTTGAGCCCATTTTGACCGCGGGGCTCCTGCTTGGAGTGCGCATCTTCTCCCGCGTCTTGGCGGAATCGGTCCGCCAGGATTTGGCGCTCTGCAAAAAAGTGCTCCTCATTGGAGCCGGCATCGGGGCCCAGACTGTCGTGCGAGAGATCAAGCGACCGAGCAGCGAATATGCTCCGGTCGGGTATGTGGATGACGACCGCTCAAAATTGGGGTTGAAAATCGAAGGCATCCCCGTTTTGGGGACAGTCGACCAGATCCCAGTGATATTGGGCGATTGCCCGATCGACGAGGTGCTCATTGCCGTGCCCTCGGCCTCATCCAAGCAGATGCAACGCTTCGTGGACATCTGCGAGCGCGCAGAGGTGAAGTTTCGTACGGTTCCCGCGTTGCGCGACGTCATTGCACACCATGCTAGCGTCAGCGATTTTCGAGAGGTGAACGTCGAGGATCTCCTTGGAAGGGATCCGGTTGAGATCGATCTGGAGTCAGTCAGAACTGCAATTTGTGGCAAGTCGATTGTGGTCACAGGGGCAGCAGGATCCATCGGATCCGAACTTTGCCGTCAGATTCTCGAGCATGAGCCGCGAACCCTGGTGTGTGTGGACCAGAACGAAACCGCAATGTTTTATCTGGACCGGGAACTTTTGCCGCGGCGGGGCAGGACAGTTCTGCAGTCCCACGTAGCGGACGTTGGAGATCGCAAGCGGATTGAGCGCATTTTCCAGGATAGCCGGCCAGACACTGTCTTCCACGCCGCAGCATACAAGCACGTGCCGCTGATGGAAGTGAACGTGACTGAGGCCGTCCAAAACAACATTTTCGGACTAATGACTTTGCTCGATGTGGCTTGCGAGAGTGAATGCGGGACTTTCATCCTCATTTCCTCGGATAAAGCCGTCAATCCATGCAACGTAATGGGCGCCACCAAGCGGATTGGCGAACTGATCATTGCCCATCGCCCCACTAACGGAATGCGCTGTCTGGCCGTGCGATTCGGAAACGTTTTGGGATCGAACGGAAGCGTCATCCCGGTCCTCCAGCAGCAACTGCGCAGCAATGAACCTCTCACCGTCACTCACCCCGACATGAAGCGCTTCTTCATGACGATCCGTGAGGCGATTTCGCTGGTCCTGCAGGCGTCGGTCATCGGCGAGAAGGGCGAGACGCTAGTGCTCGATATGGGACGCCCGCTCTCCATCCTGGAATTGGCACGAACCCTTATCAGACTCTCAGGCCGAAATGAGAAGCAAGTGCCGATTCATTTTACGGGACTACGAGAAGGCGAAAGGCTGAACGAGGAGCTCTTTTACGACAATGAAGACGTCCGCCGAACGTCATTCCCCAAGATCAATGTAGCGCGCGGCCTCTTGCAAGAATGGGTCGTCCTTGCAACTAAGCTGGAGGAGCTCGAGGCCACCCTGTTTCTGAACGGATCAGATACCATTCGCGCAAAAATCAAAGAGATTGTGCCCGAATATTGTTACTTGTCCCAACGGGAGTCCCTCACCACCGAAGACGAAGAAACGTGTGCGACAGTGCTGCCCTCTGAAAAATGAATCACATCGGGGGAACTGCGGTGCTTACTGACGGACTATCAGCGATATCACTTGAGTGAGCTTCATAGCGGCGCTGCTTCCTGAAGGCGTGGCTAGCCCTCTCGCTGTAATCGTCACTTGGTAAGTCTGAGCAATCGGCTGTGAGGAAGATGACGAACTGCCGCAAGCCAGCATCATGGGCAACAGCAATATGACATTTGCGAGTAATGAATGTCTCAAGACCCATGTACCTGGCTTCCGCTGTGCCAGCCGGAATAAGGCGCCAATTGCGATTGGCATGCAGCCATAAAGCCAGAAAGCATTTCCAGAACCGGTATTTCCAACCTTAACCTTCGCTGCCGGTTGTGCTCCTGAGATCGTCAGCAACGTACTTGCCGGACTGGCGCCTGGTATTACGGGCTGAGCAGAGCAGGTCGCAGAAGATGATGGCGAGAATTTACATGAAAAGCTGATCTCGCTCGTATAGGAACCGCTCGGCATCAGCGTCAGCGTATATGATGCTGAGGCTCCGCTGAAGATCGTTTGACTAGTTGGGGACACAGTGAAGGTGAAAATCGCCGGATTTACGCTGATACCTGCAGGACTTGATGCGCTCCCAAGATAAGTGGTATTTCCAGCGTAGATGGCGGAAATCGAATGTGCTCCTGGAATGGTCAGGGTCGTCGTCAGGGTCGCGACTCCAGACGCATCCACAGCTTGGTTGCCCAATACGTTGGAGCCGTCGTTGAACTGAACAGCACCTGTTACGGTGCTTGTAGTCGCACCCTTGACTACCGCCTTGAGGGTGACAGCTTCGCCCGAAAATATGGAAGTGACGCTGGCACTCAAGGTTGTGCTTGTCGGGCTTTGCGGCACAATAGCGCTAACGGATGTCGTACCTGACAACGAAGCCCCTCCGAGGTCGGTAATCGTATACCGCAATGTGTAGGTTCCACCAACGAAGTAAGTGTGCGAGAGAGAAAAAGAGGAACTGGTTTGAATAAAGCCGGGTGGCCAGTTGTCGCCCCAGTCCACAGTTACTGTGAACGTGTCTTTCGTACCCGCGTCGGAAATGATGCCTGAAATCATCATGGTCTCGGCGCCCACTATTACCGTCGGAGTAGTGACTAGATTTTCGAGAGACGGCGGCGAGTTCGTTTGAACCAGGGCGGTTGAAATCGAAGCTGTATGCGTACCGGAGTTAAAGAATGCTTCGATCGTACCAGTACCGGAGGCTGCTTCAAGTATAAAGTCCTGCGCGAACCGTATATTTGCCTGCGCGGGTAGCGGCTGTGAAGTAGCGCTAAGGGTCGCTTGCGGCATGGTAATGAGTGGGGCGGGGTCAGCGACCAATTGGGTTAGGGTCCCCGATAACGTGAACAGCCCTCCTTCCGCCACTTCGCTCGGAGCAGCCGCAACGCCGGTAAAGGCAGCCCTAAAGGTTGATATACCCGAGGAACCGTCAGCTGCATTGAAAACAAAATCTATGCCGTCGCTCTTGCCGGCAATGCCTATCCCGTTTATTCCTATTGCGTACGGAACCAGTGCGCCTCCTTCATCGAAGCGTAGCAGGTCGAGAGCAGAATCGGCGAACCAAACGGATCCGTCGGGTCCAATAATCATCTGCCCACGATTGCTGACATCGCGGGTGCCGGCAGGTAAGGCTGACTCAGAGAGCAGCTTGCCGCTGGAGTCTATGCATCCAGCATAATTCGGATTTGAACCTAAATAGCACACTTGAGCAGCGGTTGCTTTGAGCGCATAGGGATGGGTGGTCGAAGGGAGAGGCGTAGTGGAAGTCAACGTTCCAGTCGTCGGATCAAAATGAGCCAGGGCGGCACTCCCATACAGAGCGATCCACAGGTTTCCGTCGGGTGCCAAGGCAACACCCTTGGGTTGCGAGCCATTTGGCAACGCGAATTGATCGATGACGTTTCCTCTGAGATCGAGATGCAACAGGGAATTGGTGCCACCTGCCGTGACCCAGAGCAGGCCGTCATTGCCAGCCACAATGGAATCGGGCGAACTTCCTGACGGCATAGGAAATGCGACGATCGTGGCTCCCGTTGGATCTGTTGTCTGTGCCTGGCACACAGCGTTGCTGCTGGGTGAAGTCGCCCAAACCGCATGGTCCGGCGCCTCTACCATGTCCTGGATTTGACAGGAATCTCCGCCGGGACTTTTCAAGAAATCCACTGCGGTCCAGTATTGAAGCACGCCTCCGCTCATCAGCCAGTAAGGGTTTCCAACGCCGGTGCCCACGAGAACTGACGCAGTAGGGAACGAGCACGTTAAGACCGTGCCCGGCGGGTATCCTGGCGGATCGTAAACGGGGGTACACAAAGTTGCTTTATCCACCCATGCGCTCTGCGAGAAAGCGGGCAAGGCGCACAGTAGCACCACGAAAAGACAAGCTTCTAAGCGCTGCATACAGCACGTTCAGTATTCAGACTCAAAGCTGATTCGATCTGAAACACGTCCTTGTGGATTGGCGGCCGCCGCGACAAGAGTGTCAAAATGATTAATACCGCCAGAACCGACGAACGGCTGTGACCCTCGGCACCTTTTGCCGTGATCCTTGTCACTCTTCGCCCCTACGCTGGCAGCTCGATGAAAGCTGTTGCTCGTCCATTGTTTCGTTGTTTGATTCATCGGTAGTTAAGTTAACGGTATGTGACGTCAATGTGGGAGCCAACAAGAGGAGGGCTAGCCTACCTTCATGAAGATCGGCACATCTGCTTCGGCTACTGGGATTGTTTACGAGAGACAACTAAAACTTGTCGTCAGTCGCGTTGGTTTATTGATAGCGATTTTTTTCGTCGGGTTGCAGATCGGCTGTTCAGATGCGGCGCCTCCGCCGGCAAGCGCCGTCATAGCTTGCGCACAAATCTCTCCCAAGCCTGCCGCTCAACTTAGCGGCGCGCTGCCATACTATGACGCTGCTGTGGCACAACTGCTCGACACGGACACCAGTCATCCGACCTCGAATATTGACGGCGACATCGTTTGGGGAACTCGTTATTACATGGAATCTCTGCTACTTGCCTATCAGACTACCGGAGATCTCAAGTACATCAGTTCGTTCATAGATACCGGGACCACCGTTCTCGGCCTGGCTCAGACGCTCCAGGTACCTGATGTGCCCGATCCGAGTTCTCTCGATCCTGAGCACGCAGCTGCTGCTCCACAGCGAACGGTCACCGGATGGCCAACCCATATCGGGACACTGGGACAGCTTATTCCCATACCCACAGCTACCGGCGAGATATCGATGTACGCGCAGACACTCTGGCCAAGACCGACGGGTACCGCGGGGTACCTCTCGATTTCAGCGTCTTCGTCCGGTGGGGTGGTTTTGAATTTCGAACTGGGCAACAATGTGTGGCAGTCGTACACGGCTACGACGGTCGACAATTTAAACTCCATTGCTTCGGAACCGGTGGTCTATGGCGGTACGTTGGGGAGAATCATACCAACGGGTTTAGGTCTCCCCTCTCCCGGGTTATATGCACTTGACTCTCCATTACAAGCAATTTGGCACGGAGAGCAGACCGGCGGCATCCTTCTGCCGTTTGCGCGTTTTCTGCTATTGGCCAAGGAGCAACCCTTCATCGCGGATCCAAACACCGTCGCAGCCTGGCAGAATCAAGTTCTCGCGATCGCTCACTCATATGAAGATGAATTTGTGCCGGACGGGCAGGGGGGGCTAGTTCTTACCAACGCGTACTGGATGCCAAGCCCCTACGCGGGCCTGCCGGTGGAAACGGACTACATCAACGCCGAAATTTCATTGAGGCTGCTGTTGGGCGTGCTAACGTCAGATCCTCATGAAACTGGGCTCGCGCGTGGCTTATTTGTGCATGAGATGTCCAAGATTCCAATATCGAGCTCTGGTTGGCTCCTGATTAAGGAGTCTGCGGACGCTCCCTCATGGTCACAACAACAGGAGGCGCCTTACGGTAGCATTTGGGCGTCCTACAAAGGGGATATTACAACTCCTGAATCCACCACAGAAGGTGGCTTTTTTGTCGAAGCGCTACAAATTGCCTCTGATTATGGCCTCGCACAGCAGATTGGACTCACACAATCAGTGTGCGACAGTGAGGCAGCAACTTTCCAACAATACTTGCGGATTCCAGCACCCGGAGTGGGAAATTCCCTGATTCGCGCTGGATATCCTACGGCTACATCTCAGGCGTCTGATACCCCAGTGCCCTCCAATGATCCGGAAGACGCTGCAAGATATGTCCAACCGATCACTCAAGACCCGTCTTTCGTTTGTGACAATTGGAACTGGATGCTCAAGAGTGGCATAACTAGGGACGAGGGCGTTGGTCATGTGCTGCTTGGCTGGGCGCGCTCGGAAGCTGCATGGCAACAGCTCAGCCCAGGGCAGTGCACCAGCCAGTAAGAGTCAAACTGCATTGCCGTACCGCCTTCAGGTCATCAATGGAGTCCTTCGACTGAACTATCCGAACAAACTAGCGCATCTCGGTCACGGATGAGATCACATTCAGCGTATCAGGGCGTGTACGCCAGCGCCAAGACTCATGAGTTCAACCCTGAAGAAGTAGTTCGATGTGCACGAAAGTTCGCCGGACAAATTGGCTCCGCAGTTGTTTGCATGTGATCCGTTAATTATGGCTTACAAGCACGATTACTTTTTCTGGGTCTCCCGGCCACAGAGAGCGGGAATGACTCTCCTGGCGCTGCTGGCGATGACCGTAGCGCTTCAAGCGCAGACTGGCACCGAACTCAGAACCGGGATTGAAGAACCCGGTGTGAATCTGAACGTCGGAAGCGATTCTATTCCGGCAATCTCGGCTCCTCCATTAAGATTGGAAACCCCCGCGGCCGAAACAGCGGAAGTACTTGACAGTACACGCCCGGCAACTGAGACCCAATGCAACTTGCATCCGTTGCCGCTGATTGTGAACGCCTGCGCTCAGATTTCTGGCTCGGATGGATTGTCCCAGCCCAAATTCGTCGCACAATTCGAATTCTCAGGCAGTCAACCACATATCGTCCCTGGCAGCAACTCAGACCAGCCGACCGTCGAAATATCACACAACTCAAATTCGACGGACTTCAATCGAGACATATACTACAAAAATAAACTGGAATTCTCATTGGAGGGGGGCTGGCTGCCGATCAACATCCCGTGGCCCTTCGATGTGTTCATGGGTGATGGGTACACCACGTCGGGAGTTAACTACACGTTGGTCCCCATCATGGCGTCTCTTCGGTGGCACATGGATGACGTGGGAGGCCCCTGGATCTTCCGAGGCAATTGGGATTGCACTTTCAGTGCATCGGTGACTGCGATTCCCAGGGGACCGGAAACACGTTATTTCTCTTACATAATGGGATTTCGACGAAATTTCGTCCGGCCCAGATGGCGGGCCGTTCCTTACTTTAACGCCATGGGCGGCCTCGGTCAGATTGACGCTAAGGGACCACTCGGCGTCTATGGAGCGCAAGGGCAGAATTTCACATTTACTCTTAACATGGGCAGTGGAGTGCGGTACAACTTCAATCCTCGCTATGCAGTCTCGGCGGGCATCAATTATATGCACATATCAAATTTTTACCTGTCGGAACCCAAGTTTTTAAACTACGGCATTAATGTTTATGGGCCGATGGTCGGCATAGATGTCCAACTCAACTCCAAGGGGCATCACTCTGAGTGACGTTGCCCTCGGAACGACCACTTGCACATCCTTCGTCCTCTCATTCCGTTCCGCTAGAGACACTGATGTTTGTACTCCCGTTTATGGATGGCGCATAGATCATGGTGGCGGTGAGACTCTGTTTTCCTGGAGTCATCATGGTGACTGCGTTCGTAAAGGTGTGGGAACCTGAATCGGCAGCGGTAAACTGGTAGTCGCCTGGAAGGAGAGCGGCGCTGTCGGAACTGCTAAACCGTACGTAGCTGTCAAAAACCGCGTCCCGTTCTCCATTATCTACTGCGGTAACTGTGATCGTAAAGCGTGTACCTGCGGTTACACTGGACGGAGCCGTGATTTGAAGCTTCGTCACCGGGGTGGCGCAGCCGAGCGTCATCAATGCCGCCAGCGCTGTACTCAACAGCCAGAAAAGTGGCAACTTGTCTGAAAATCTCGCCTCAAGATGAACTGAACGCCCAAGGGTGTTGAACACTTTCTCCTCCCCCATACCCTTCCCGTTGCCTTGCGGTAGCCTAGCTTCCGCACGCCATGAAGTGTTCCCCATCATTACCGCCCGAGGCCAGGCCCTGAATTCTAAAGAGATGTATTGGTAGTTCGCACCGAAGCAACCCAGCACCAACCAAACCTCCTTGGCGGAAAATGGTTGCGAAACCTCTGACTGGAAATAAATGATAAACGATCGAGCCTGCGAATCATGCGGACGAACAGACGAATACAGCCGGGCCGTTTAGGTCTGGACCCGAACGGCGCTGCTAGTAAAGATGTTCCTTACGATCATTAATCGTGATGCGCGGCGAATGCAAAATTCAGTTGCAGAGCCATTTTCCATTTAATCTCTTCGCAATCGAGCCACTCCCGCCGCCCACGCAGGCGTGGCCCGCGACAGCACCGTCGGGAACATTCTTGCAATCGGTACAATACCTTTCAGTTCCATTGTCTGGGGTCAGCTTCGATATCGTATGAAATGCGAGCCCTCCGGACAATAACACGGACTGGGTGGCCAGTAGGCTTGGCCCTTGCGTGTTAGCCGGGTTGCCGATGAAGACGGTGTCTTGTGACACGCTTTTATCCGCCACTGGCATAGCTACGTTATCGAAGTGGGGATGAAGAAAGATGTTTCCGGCGACACCGCTATCGAGATACAGGCCAAGTGTTGAGCTACCCGTTCCTAACTCCAAGGCATCGTCGATGCTCAAGTTGTAGACCGAAGCACCTGTCATGTAGAAACCGATCCATCCGTCGCTGGCCGAAGAAATGTCATTTCCCTCGGAAGTATTCCATTCTACGCCCGTCCCCGTATATTCCATTCCTACCGCGTCGCTGGAGCCGCTGTTGAAAGTGATGTGATTCTGGTTTACGCCTCCAGTCCCAACGCTATACAGTTCAATACACTTTGCCATGTAGCGGCATGTGTTGTGGCGTATTTCATTGTAGTAGCTACCCACGGTCTGACTCGCGGATACATAAACATCCTGCAGCATGAATGCCGCGGTGTTGGGTGTGTCGCTGCCGAGGCAGTGGTTCCTCTCTATAACACCATGCCAACTTCCGATGAGCATCACGCAACTTGAATAGGCGGAATCTAATCCTCCTTCGCTTCCCGATCCTTTGATAAACAGACCCTCAACTCTAGGGCGCATGATCGCTCGCGTGGGCGAGAGACTGTCTCGCGCGGCCACAATTCCACCTTGTGTGCCGGAGGGTGCACCTGACATACGTAGAATAGTGCCGGTGGTGCTTTCCTGATCAGTGTCGTCCCCGTATCCGATCAGGCTTATGTTATTGTTCAGCATTTCAATGTTGCCAGAGATCGTGGTCACGCCTGGAGCAAAGTTTATGGCAATGTTCGCTTGGGAAATAACTATTGACGATTCAGCTGTGGGAGAGAGCTGATAAATCGAGCAGCCAACCGCGGGACAAACCGATAGCGCCCCAGTGGCTCCTCCAATGGTTGCTTTAGGGGTGGCTGTGCTCTGACCGTTGTTCGAATTGCTGCCACCAGCGGAGACGTATACAAGTGCAGAACTCACTTGTGCGGTGGACCTTAAGCAACACGCAAACCATACCAGAAAAAATGCGAACAAGGTCGCTTGGATGTTTTTCACAACTCCAACTCCTTTTGACAGGCAACCGAGCCAAACCGCTTTCTTCGAACACCCTTTGAGCTGAGGCATCTCAGGGCAGGATGGTCTGGTACAAAGACATCAGCGGTCATTCGCATACGCTTCCCGCGCACTGATAACTTCGTTGCAGTTACACTTGTCGCGCCGGAAGTATGGGGTGGCTCGGCTCCCGTCCGGAATCGTCGGCCTCCCAGGCCAGGAGGCGCACCGACCACAGTTAGTTCACGGATGCCAGGGAGCGGATTCCTGGATTTGACCGCGTTGAAGATCACGTCCTTCATTCCGGGACGTGTCCAAATACGGGAGCACAAACTGCTAATGTACTAGCGCTTTTGGTTATAACCCTTCCACAGCGGCGGAGAGTTTGAGTCAGAATGGGCGATTTCAGTTGCCTAGGAAAATGGAGGGGCGCGCGGTCCTGGCCAGTCCGGCACTAAAGCCAAAGGTGATTCTGGGGAAACCTACAAATCAAAAATGACTCACTATGGGAGATTCTGAAACTGTAGATTTTGTCGGCCGAAAAACCAAAGCTCGATTCCGAGCACCGCACTAGATGAGCACAAACTTTGGGTCCGCTTTTCTGTGAGCAGAGGAAGGATTGGTATAAACCTCAACGCACTCTGGTTCATTGAAGTCAATGCTGGTCAAAGACGATATGCCCACCTTGCAGAAACAAGATTGCAGCGGAATGTGCCCTTGAGCGGGATGCACTCCTAAATCGCGATGCGTTTACACCTTAGGATAAAACCGGCTGTGCCGCCGCCCAAACGGGCCTACAGGTGACCTGCCCATTCTTTCGGTCACGTAAGAGTGGGCCCATCGATCAATGGCGAAGTTTTACCTGAGAACTCCGAAGGATCTTTCATCTACAATGATTTGCCTCGTGACATATGGAACAAAGCGTGATCAGATTTGACTTCAAATCTGCGCCTCCGTGGCTTCGGAACTCCTGATGGTGGACTTCCAAGTTCGACCTAGCGCCGCAAGACTGACAGCGCCAGCCATCCCGCCGCAGCACTTCCTGGCGCAAGTTCTCGTAGGCGATGGGATCCAGTCGTAAACGTGGGGTCTTTGGGCGGATCTCGTTCACGATACTTTCTCGCCGAGGTTGTCGAGGAAAGTCTGCTTCTGCACTTCCGGTAGGAGGCGGAAGAACCGTGTCATCGAGAACAACAGCGTGTCCGGATCTCCATTGTCCAGGTTTGCGCCCGCGAGAAAGTCGGCACAGATCATTTCCAAGCAATATCCACGAGACTTGTCTGATCCGAGCATCAGTGCCGCCGTTTCAATGGCCCGTTCGATGACCGGAATCTGGCTTTTGTACAGTTTGAAGTAGACCAGTTCCGACGCCTCCGTTTCCTTCCCCGTCAGTTCCTTCTCTACCTCCCGCCGGAACTGATCCTTCGGCATCCCACGGGCTTTGTGCAACCAGGTTGCACAATCGAAGTCCTGCCCGTCCCTCCGCGCCACTTTCGCCAACTCCAATCCCTTGGTCCATCCCACCTCCCTCAGTTCCTTTCGGGCCTGAGGCGGAAGGTGCTCGTGTATCGACATCAGGTAGTACGCCTTCCTTCGCGATTCCGGGAACCTTCTCTCCAGAAATTCGTCAAACGATTTCAGATTCTCCAGCCTCCAGTACTGTCCCGAGCGTACCTCGCATAGGTAGCGTCCCAGTTCCACGAATTTGGTGTCGCGCTCCGCCTCTTTCCGCTGTTCCCACGCCAGAATCTCGTCAATCTTGGTCAGCACAAAAAGCGCGCGTTGACGATTGAGTTTCGGCGGCATCGGCGGATCCTTAGTGAGTAAGCTCGTCAAGCCAACCAAGGTCTTCTGCTCCTGGACGCCGCACCAGAGCGGACGCGGCGAGATCCTGACGTCCCAGACAAAACCCCACATAAGGACACGTGCTGCAGGGATTCTGCGGGAACCGTACGCCGCTGTGGGGCAAGAACTGAGCGGATTCGATGCGGCGGATCGTGTCGTCGACCAACTGACCAAACTCGTGGCGCTGCTCTTCGGTGATTGCGGTTCTGAGGTATTGCACTTCCGCGAGCCGCTTGCGGACGAAAACGACCTGTGCGACTTCGGAGATGCCAGTCATCCAGGAGTAGCAGACCAGTTGGGGATCGAGAGCCAGTAAGCCGTCTGGTTCCTCAGGGTAGCGGCAAGAACTGGTCTTCCACTCGAGCAGGCAGCGCGTCCCGTCCAGATGGCCAATGGCATCGATGTAGGCGAGGAAGTTGTTGGTGCCGGAAAGTCGCTTAGTTACCTTGATCTGCAGGTTGCGTCGCGGCTGGCGGATACGGATGCGGTCATTCTGGCAGAAGCGGGTGAGGAGCAAGATGCCTTGCTCGAGCATCCGATCCCAAGTGTCGTTGCCTGAAAACTGTAGATCGTGATCCTTGCAGCCCGACCATTCGCGAAACAGGACATCTCCGGGATCTTCTCTGCGGAAAAGTGCACCTAGCGCCTGCTCGAAGGCACGTCCGAACAGCATGGCTGCCCGATTGTCCTTCTGCTTCCAGCCATCGAGATATCGATAGCGGTAACGGCGAGGGCAGGTCAGGTACTGGCTGATCTGGGTGTAACTGTAGTTCACCAGGCGGCCTCCGGTCCGCTCGCACGTTCAGAGGAAACGCCCGACATTTCTTCCCACTGGCTTGCCGGCGCGAAGCCGTCGAGGTTGAGCAGTGTGGTGCCGTTCACAACGGTGTGGCTGACCTTGACAATGCCGCGCAGACCGACGAGGTTCTTGTCATCAACCTCATCGCGGCCAAACAACTCGGTGTCATAGCCAAAGTCCCGCAGGAACCAGGTCAGCTTCCATAACGCTTTCGGGGAGCAATAGACGCGTCCTGTGAAAGTCTTGCCTTCGAAATCTCGAGGTTCAAGGACGATGAAACGGACGAGGTAAAACGGCTTCTGTGCGTGCCACCGACATGGGGCTCGCTGCACGCGGAGAGGAAAAGCCCATCGGGAAACATCGACCGCAGATGGATTTCCGTCGAAGGGCACCGTTCAAAACATTATTGAGCGCGACTGTCCGTCACCATTGCCAATGGCGCTATGGACTTCAACTGGTCCAGCGAAATCAGGACGCTCTGCCAACGAGCGGGGTCGCCTTTCGTCGCGATTGCAGCCGACGCATCGGAATAAAACTGCAAGATGTTGTCGCGCAGCTCCGGCGATGTCAGATTGAACTTCCGGTCGGATAATTGGGCCAGCAATTTTGCGTACGCATCGTCGGTGAGCGAGTATTCTGCGGGTTTGGTGGGCTGGCCGCTATCGAGATCGCAATTGGGGAGCGCCACCGTGTCGCTGCGCACCTCTTCGAGAAACGCACGGTAGTGGTCGACTGTCGTGTTGATGCTTTTAAAATACAGATCTTCAGTTTGCGGCGTCGGGTTGTTGAATGCCAGTCCTTTGAAGGGACCGATTTTCGGCATGTATCGCAAGAGCGTGGATAATATCCGGGTGCCCACACCCGGCTTCACATAGTCCTTTCCCCACTGCTTTTCATAATCAGAACGAGAAAGACGATATAGAAACTTCTTTTTCGCGAAATTCGGCGTCTCGCGCATCAAGTCTTTCTTATGAGTCTGCAGCGCCACTTGGGTCATTCGCGGAATCATCCGGCTGACCGCGAAGCGATACGAGCCCACCGCCATGTCTTCGTGCGTCAGCACGTCTTTCAACTGCATTCCATAGACGACTGGAAAGACCCGTTCCAGCAACGGTTTCGAAACCTGGAACCCGATGAAATTATGGTACTGCTGTGAAGCATAACGATTCTTGGCGACCTGCACGGTGTCGAAGCCGAATTCGGTTTTCAAGTGAGCCGTCTTGTCCTGGGCATAACGGACGGACTTGCCGTATTTGGCGCGCAGTTTCGGATACTCGATCGCGACCGCCAGGTTGACCGCCGGATGGCCGGCGATGTCCGACGCATAGTGCGAGAGTGCGCCCAGCGCGAATGCGTATTCGTTCACGTCCTGACTTTCGAGCAGCAACTCGCGGACAAAGTCGCCGCTGCGGACGTAGTGCACCAGGTCGCTGAATTCTCGGCTGCCGAACGGGTAGTAGCCAAGATCCTGGATGACTGCCCCGCCGTAGGCGTAGGCGTGAGCCTCGGTTATCTGCTGCTCCGTCAGTTCCGGATAACGCTTGAGCAGGAGAGGCCGGATCTGATCAGTCCAGAGCAAGTCCACGATTTCTTCGTGAGTGAGCACGGAGTATGCGGACGAGCCGACGCCACACATCAAAACGATGAGAACAATCGCAGCAATGCGAGCTGAAAGCAGGTACCACCCCGTGAAGATGGCACCTCCCGATGTTGACCGCTTTTCCATGGTTTAAATCCGGCCGAGAACCAGCAGAATGACAACGACGACCAGGATCAGTCCGAGACCGCCGGTTGGGGCGTATCCCCAACTTCGACTGTGGGACCACCGAGGCAGAGCTCCAAGAAGTGCCAGAATCAGGACCACGATCAATATCGTTCCAAGCATGGTTGCTCCTTTGAGTGTGAAGGGTGCACCTCTGTCCAGAGATGCACCCTCACCGCTGTTGCGCGATTGGCTAGCGCAAGCTTCCCGTGGTCGCGTTCACCGAGTTGCCAATAGCTTCACCGGAGACGAGGAGTTCAACTCTGCGGTTCTGCTGGCGCCCAGCGGAATTGTCGTTAGAGGAGACCGGCAAAGTATTACCGAAGCCTCTGGAAGAAACAGACTGGCTAGATACTCCTTCTTGCACCAGGTAGTCGCGCACAGAGCGGGCCCGATTTTCCGACAGTGTTTGGTTCATTGCATCGCCGCCGACGTTGTCCGTATAACCGCCGACTTCGACGTTAAGCCCCGGGTAAGCCAGCAGGATACCTGCAACTTTCGCCAGCTTCTCGCGCGCCCCCGGCTTCAAGGAATACTTCCCGGTGTCAAACAAGACATCAGACATGCTGACGATGAGTCCGCGTGCCGTATCGCGAGTCTGAAGAATAGAATTCAGCTGCTCGGATAACTTTGCACGCATCGCTGCCTTGTCGGTTTCCGCTTGTTGTGCGGCCTGCTGTGCCTTTAGCGTATCCGCCCGCGATTGGTCGGCATCCGCTTGCGCTGCTGAGAGTGCGGTTGCGGATGAAGCCTGGTTGGCCGCCATGTCGGATTGGGCCTTCGCTGTTGCCGCCTGCGCATCGGCAGCGTCATTCCGGGCCTTAGCCGAATCAGCTTCTGCCTGAGTCCTGGCAGCTTGCGCATTCAGGGTGTCAGATTCCGCCTGAGCTGTGGCCGCCTGAGCTTTCGCTGTATCGGACTCGGCTTGCTCCTTGCGCCGCGTCGCTTCGTCCGCTTCTCCTTGCGTTCGCGCCTGTGCGTCGGCTGACGCCTGGCGTTCGTTGGCCAGACGGACGTCGTCCATTTTCTTGACTGCGATCGCGCGTGCATCTTCCGCAGTCTGCACTGCCTCGCGGCTGATGGCGATCAGCGGCTTTTTGTCGATGTGCTTGTCGGTCGCTTCTCCATCCGCCTTGTTCATCAACTGAACGGCGTGCTGATAACTGTCGGGCGCGTACTGCTCGGCTCCCTCCGATTGTGCGATGCGCAATGCGTTCCTTGCCTCGAAAAATTCCAACGGCAGCTTGGCATTCAAGACCACGGGGTCGAACTTGTAGCCGGTCGGAATATAGCCACCACGCTCCAGCAGTTCGTACTTTGCGTTGACCGTTTCTGTGGTTCCTTTGGTGTCTTCGCGAACCACATTCTCGATCACAACAACGTTGCTCGGTTGGCGCACGGCGTAGTAAGGCTCCGCGGTAACGATCAGCGCGAAAGCCTGCAGATCCGTTGTTACGTCGACTTTGCTGCGATGATTGTCGCCGACCAGAATTTCTCCAAGATTGATGGCGCGGCCTTCGGGCGAGATCGACCAGAGGATGTAGGTCAGGTATTCGTTCCCGAAGGTAGTCGGCTTTTGTAGGTTGCCAAATTCCACTTCGATTTCGGTGTAGCCCTTCTTGCTTTCCACTTTCGCTTGGCCATTCGCCGCAGGCATAAGGTCCGTGCCCGCGAAATCGAGTTTGGAGGCTCCGCTGCGGTGCTTGTAGTTGACCGCTTGCACACTGCGACTGGTAACGGTCACGTGGAAGGTGGGCGTCGGGCTCATGGGTTCGACGGCTAAAGTTGTTTGCGAATTGGTCTGAGCAAATGCGCTCAAACTGAGGGTGATTCCTACTGCTAACAGCAGCTTACTTTTCAAGATTTTCTCCTTGCGGCAGATGGCTGCCACATTGCTTGCTACGAATCTCGGGTGGTGCGTCAGCTTTAGGGGCCTGTTCGCTTAGGGGAACAGCAACGTGCCCACATGGATTCGGGACAACGAATGGAACAGTCCAAAAACATTCAACAGCCACAAGACCACGGCGATAACGACTACCCCGTTCAAGATGGACTTGATTGATCCCTGCATCGGGATGAAGTGATTCACCAGCCACAGCAGAACACCCACCACGACGAGAACTTCCAGAATTTGTAGTAAAGGCATGTTCTTTGACCTTCCTTGTTTTGGGAGTCAACCCTCAGCCGTCTGAAGGGGTTGCCCATTCGATTTTCGAGAGTCTTTAGGGTCGAATCGTGTTCCGCCGCAAGGTTTTGTCGGCAGCCGCACGGATGAAGAGCGCTGATTCGCTGGATGTGGCCGCCTCGCGTGACCCGATCAGGACACGAACCCGGCGACCTGGACGTAGGAGCTGCTATTCAGCTTTGCGGCTCCCTCTACACACTCAGAAGATAATCAAGAATGACACTTGTGGCCTGCAGCGTCTGAGCAAGATAGCTCACATGCGAAGAATCATTGTTGCGTGCCAGGACTGGATCAAGGCACCGCCGTTTTCACGGGCAAAGTCAGAATTCGCCGCTAAGCGGCCGACCGAGAGCTAGCGGACCCTACAGGTACGTCTGCATCGGGCAAGTCGAATTCCCGGCCGCAGTCAAAGCAGACCTTGTATGTTCGGTGTTTAATCGTGAACACACGGCTCACGTGCCGGTGCCGACAGCCGAAAATAAACTGGAAGATCTCCGACAACAGCTTCATAAGTCCTACGCGCGTTGGCGGCGTTCGCAGCTTCCGTTAACGTCGAGCCAACCGACTAACGATTTTACACTGGCGCGAGCCAGGGCAATCGCGCAATCCGCGGCCCCGTAGTAGATGTTGAGCGTATCGCCGTCGGCGTCCATCGTGTATCCACAGGGGAACACCACGTCGTCTACGTCGCCGTGGCGCTCGTACTCGGCTTCTGGCCCGAAAATCCACGAATCTCCCCGTAGCAGGCATTTCTCCGGATTCTCGAGCGCGAAGAGAGCCAGGCCCAACCGATAGAGGCAGCCCGAGGGCGTATGTCTTACTCCGTGGTAGAACACCAGCCATCCTCTGGAAGTCTCGATTGGGGGCGGCGATAGGCCGATTTTGTTTGCATCCCACCAGGCGCCGCGACGCGCCTCCAGCATGAGCCTGTGCCTGCCCCAGTAACGCAGATCGGGAGAGTAGGAGATCCACATATGCGACCCGAGCGTTGTCATGGGTCGGTGAATCAGTGCCCAGCAACCATCGATTCTCCGCGGCAGCAGTGCCGAGTCTTTGTCATCGGGCGGCATTATTACGCCGTATCGCTCGAAGGTGTGGAAGTCTTTGGTCAGAGCCAGCGACACTCCCGGCCCGCCACGCGAATAAGACGTGTAGGTGATGACGTATTGCTGCAGTTCGGGAACAAACGTGATGCGAGGATCTTCAATGCCCCAGATCTCTTCCGGATGGTTCTTCGGGTCTGCCCTCAATGTGGGCTCACTATCGATTTGCCATCCACTTACACCATTGTGGGATCGCGCGGCGCAGAGATGCGACAAGCCACGGCGATCTTCCACGCGGCAGAGCAGTAGGGTGGTGCCGTCCGCGAGTAGCGTGGCACCAGCATTGAACACGCTGTTGATCTCGTATGGCCAATCCTTTTTGCTGAGGATCGGGTTCGTGGGATGACGATGAAGCAGTGGCTCGAAGCGTGTGCTCAGCAGGCTGGCCTGCTTTTCTACGGGAACGGTCATGAGAAGATTTCCTTTTGTTCTGGTTCTTGCAAAGCGCGCATTTCGAGAAGTGCCATCAGGAATGACAGCGTTGATTCTGCCCCCTGATTTTCGTTCGCGCGGTCGGGATGCAGGCCGTCGCGGCAGCCGCCGGTTAGGGAATCATAAAGAGGCAGTTGAAGATCGTTGTCGCCGAGGAACCAGTTGAAAGCTGACCAGCCCTTCTGACGCCAGCGGTTGTCCCCGGTTGTGCGGTACGCCTGCAGACACGCAGAGACGGCGCCGGCGGCCTCAAGCGGCTGTTGATCGAAGCGAGCCTTCTCTCCATTCTGCCGATAGAAGCCCTGCGAACCAATCGGAACAAAGTGGCGGTTAATCTCGCAATGTTGTTCGGTTGATAGCCAATCGAGCGATTCGAGGCCGGCAGAAAGCATGCGGTCATCCGAACAAGCGGAGCCTACCAGCAGCAGCGCTTGGGGCAATCTCGCGTTTCCATAAGCTAGAACGTTCTCAAACCATTTCCAATCCGGCCGACGGATCGAGTCGTACAGCCCAAGCAATCGCAGGCTGAGGGAAGACCGGACCTTCTGCGCATCACGATCTCCCGGATACGAATCGAGGTATTCCTGAATTCCGAGCAGGGTGTACGCCCAGGCACGCGGACTGCTGAATTCCATCGCGGCGGGAAGGGAGAATTCAAACAGCCGCCCGGCGGCGCCCCTGAGTCCATGATCTTGGGATCGGCCTAGAACCGTACCCAGGGCCCACAATGCGCGTCCATGGCAATCTTCGGAGCCGACGGGTTCGTTCCACCGGCGATCGTAGCGGAGAAAATTCTTGAATCTACCCTTCGCCGGGTTGAAGGCATGTTCCAGGAATGCTGAATAACAGAGAGCCAGCTTTTCCGTAGATGGATTGACCTTACCCGAATGATGCCTTTCCTCTTGCCCCAGCAGCACTGCAAAAATGAGAGCCCGCGCATTGTCGTCCGTGGTGTATCCCTCCCGGCGATTCGGGATCGTGAAGATCGAATGCTGCAGCATTCCGGTATCGTCGGTCAGATGATGCAGGTGATTTAATTTCAATTGGGGCAACTGGTCCAAAGACTTGGGAATCATTCTGGCGGCGAACTGTACTTTTGGAGTTTCCATGCGGTCACTGCGGACCCGCGCAAAGCTTTCCATGTAACCTTGCGCCACTCGCTTCCACACCATCTCCCGCGCGAATAGGTAAGCGCGCTTGCGCATGGCGTGACGAATCGCGGGACTGTCCAGAAGTTCGACGGTCTTATGCGCGATCGCCTCAGGATTCTGGAACGGCACGAGCGCACCTCTGCGGTCATCCAGTAACTCGATCGCGTGCCAATACGGAGTCGAGATGATAGCCTTGCCCGCACCCAGCGCGTAGGCGAGCGTACCGGAAACAACCTGAGCTTCGTGGCGATACGGCGTGATGTATATGTCGGCGGCGCCAATGAATTCGACCATTTCTTCGGGACTTACGAAGCGGTTGTGGAAGATCACCTGCGCTTCTACTCCCACATCCTTGGCCAAGGCCTGCAAACTAGCCCGATACTTGTCTCCGTCGCGGCGTAGGATGTGAGGATGAGTCGCGCCCGCGACGATATACGCAACATTCTTGTGCTTGGAAAGAATTTCCGGCAAAGCCTGAATTACGTTTTCGATTCCCTTGTTCGGTGAGAGCAGGCCGAACGTAAGCAGAACTGCTTTTCCCTCGACGCCAAAACGATCCTTGTAGAAGTTGGGGTCCAAAAATGGCAGGTCGGGAACTCCATGCGGCACCGTGTCGATCTTGCTCCCGGGCACCTTAAAGATTTCCTGCAAAAACTGGGACGACAGCTGACTCATGACAATGAGGCGGTCCGAGAGTTCGGCGATCTCTTCCATGACCATCAACTGGCTCGGGTCTGGCTCGCGCAGAACCGTGTGCAACGTTGTCACCACGGGCATCTTCAGGGCACGCAGCAGATGCAAAATGTGACTTCCGGCTGGACCCCCGAAGATTCCATACTCGTGCTGCAGGCAGACCATGTCGATGTTGTTGAAGTTGAGGAAGTCGGCCGCTTCTTGGTACGACCTCACATCGTCCTGAGCCAGCGACCATCGTACGCGCGAAGGGTAGTCATACCCTTCCGCGGTGTCGTTTACTGGAAGGGCCAACAGCCGAGCGGTGCCATACTCCGCGGAAATCGCGCTGCACAAGTCGGTGGTGAACGTGGCGATTCCGCAATGCCGCGGAAGATAATTCCCGATCACCGCGATTCGACTCGGCAGGGATAGCCTCGACGGCGATGGCGCACGCGTAGCTGCAGACCCTTGGCGGACCAGGGGCGGGCGCAGCTCCACAACTTCCAAACGAGCCCGCTGCGGTACGGTGTTGAATGACAAATGTGCTCCTAAACCCTGAGGAGAAAAGCTCCCGAAGGAGTAGATCTTCCGTTTCCGCGCGTGGAACTGGCGGCGCGTCGGGAGCCGGATGGCTACGGCAGGCGCTTCGGCTCAAGCTTGGTGATGCGTCCACCGGTGGATTCTTCTGTTATCAGTATTCAACGGCAATGGACTGGCGGGCTGGTCAAAATTGACCAGTCCGCACTAGTGGGCGGGTCGGCAGCGCCATTTTGAATCTATCTAAGCGCTGACCTGTACCGGCACTATTTCCGGAGTACACCGGGAGTTTTGCATGGACCTCGCAGCATCTTCTGCGGTGAATTTCCCCATGATCAGAGCCAGCTTGCGGTTGTTTGTCATTTGAAATGGAGTCTTACCAATCCGCTGCACGTATGCAGGAGCCCGCGTACCGCTATGGTTCACTCTTACAACAAACTTGATATTGGTCATGATTTCTCCTGTTTGCTCGGCGAAAGCGAGAAAGCTCCTTCTCATTTCCTTCCCCGGAGTAGCGAATATGAATCCCGTGACTATATGCCTTTGTAAGGCTCATAAGGAGCCTCGCGCTCAGGTTTTTCGGCGTAGGGCTTGTAAGGGAGCTCAGGCTGTGCAGGCTTCTCGGAGTAAGGCCTATAGGGAGTTCCGGGTAGCGGTCCCCGTTTGGCACCGTCCGAGTCTGCCGGTTGATCGGGGTGCGCCAGTCGCGGCTCGCAGCATTTACTCGGGTCGGTAGCTAAGGAATTGAACACTCGGATTCCCTCCTGAGAACAGGTTCTAAGGGGCAGACGCAGCCACTCGGACTACCTTCCGGCGATCCCCACACCTAGCTCTAGCCCAATGATGCACCACGCCGGGGTTTTCGCGATGGTCACAATTGACCATTTTATCGACGAGCAACCGTGCATTGTGTATCCATGAAAGCCAAAAAGAAACAAGCATTGTCGGTACGTTGCCCGACGTGTGGCGCAAAACCGGGAGAAAAATGCGAACTGAGCACGGGCCTGCCCCGCACCGAGCCGCATCGAGACCGCCGTTTAGCAAGTTCAGAGAAATGAGTGCTGCGGAGACTTTCAGGCGACCGCAGGCTCTGCGACCGTTGATGGGAGATGGTCGAAGACTTCCTTTATCAGTGCCGCAGCTGCTGTGCTCTCTTCTGCCGTTGGCGTCGAAATCTGAAGCAGCCCCTGGCGGCCGAGGTTCGGGGGAAGCGCGAACGAATTCTGGTGTTGCATCACAAATTCCAAAATATGAGCCAGTCCTTCGGATTCGTATCCGTTGTCGAAGCGCACGCCAGTGCTGTGAAAGGTGTTCTCCGAGGTCCAACACACACACGCGAGAAGCCAATGACCTCGTGCGATGGACGACCAGACCTTCAGGTACTCCAGCATGCCTGTTGGAGCAAATCCGTATTCGACGTGAATCAGGTCAGTTCGGGTGCCATGCGTGAGATCTGACCAGGACACGACAATTGCACACTCCAGTGTTCGGTCGAGACTTGGTTTGGCATCAGCTTCCATACGGGGATTTTCCGTAACGCAATCTGCGCTCATCCTCGAGCCCATTCCGCGTCGTTTTGCAGCGATTGCCGCGCTGCAGCGCTCTCCAGGAAACAATTCTGTTGCATATGGCGAGAATGCGCTGACACGGTCACGTACGGCACTCCGAGGAAATGCCGGCTAACGATGGCGGTAACCTCAAGACCATTGAAGTGCTGCAGCTTTACCTTCTCCAGAATCCGCTTCAAGGCATTTCTTACCTTCGCTGCTCCCAGCGAGCCAAAAAACATCGCCTTGACTTCGGTCGCCATGAAAAAGAAATTCCATCCGGCAGCATGGATTTTGCGATCGACAGCGGAACCGTCCAAAGCCTTGAGCAGAGTCCATTGTCCTGAATAGGGCTCGCTTTCCAGGCCAAGCAGCTTCTTCGTCCCCGGCCAGTCTTTCATGAGAATCGCACCGACTTGAATCGTTGACGGCATCAGTAATGCTTCCTGTTTGCTGCAACAATGTTGGACTAGCGGGAAAACAAAAACTGCTCAAAAGTGAACACTCTCGCTGCCAGATAACAAACTCAGGGCCCAGGTCGATTATGCGGGTGTGCAGTTCATCCTGAGACTATAATCACGGAACGATGCCTCCTTCCACAGCAGTCAAGAAGAACGGCGGATTCGACCCTGGCACTTTTCTCGCCACCATCGGCGAGGGCAGGAAGATTTTGGCGATCACGAAGAAGCAGGCAATCTTTGCGCAGGGCGACGACGCCGACGCTGTCTTCTATGTGCAAAAAGGCAAAGTGAGGCTCACAGTTGTATCCAAGATCGGCAAGGAAGCAACCATCGCGATCGTAAACCAGGGAAACTTTTTTGGCGAAGGATCGCTGGCTGGTCAGCTGTTGCGGATGGGCTCCGCGGCGGCAATGACAGATTGCGAGATTCTCCGCGTAGAGAAGAAGACCATGATGGACGCTCTTCATCGCGAGCCCGCGCTGTCTGAAATGTTCGTGGCGTATTTACTGGCGCGGAATATCCGTTATGAAGAAGATCTTGTCGACCAGCTTTTCAACTCCAGTGAAAAGCGGTTGGCCCGCGTGTTGCTCTTGCTCGCGCATTTCGGCAAGGAAGGCATTCCGGAAACTGTAGTCCCCAAGATCAGCCAGGAAACTTTGGCTGAGATGGTCGGGACAACTCGTTCGCGCGTCAGCTTCTTTATGAACCGATTCCGGAAGCTGGGCTTCATTCACTACGCCGGCGGCTCCGAAGGCGCGCTGCAGGTCCATAGTTCACTGCTCAACGTCGTCCTGCATGATTGAGCAATTTCGCGCACCACTTCTCTCCCCGGTCAGGAAGCGCTACCGTCGTCCTGCGACGGTATTCGTCACAAATGCTGGATCAGCAGACGTGATTTGATAGTCTCGATAGTCGATCGTGAGATCGGCTTGACCTCCCAGGCGAATGACACTGCTGCTTTCGTTAGAGACGGGCAGCCAAAAATCGCCCACCTTCCCATAATGCTGTTTGATCTTCGTCTCTTTCGTCCAGAAAGAAGGATTTTTCGCGGGCGTCGCTTCAATACGCACTACTGCGAAGTCTTGCGCATCGACCCAGATTTGGCCTCGGTAGAGAAGCTTATCTTTTGTTCGGGGTTCCACCGAGAGAACGTAGCACGAATCAGTCAGCGTAGTTTCGAACCCAATCAACGTGAAACGATAGTTCTCGGTATTTAGGGCTACATGAGCCTGATTCTCCTCGGTCAACGCCTCTTTCTCGCTCTGCAACAACTTGTGGAATACCCTGTCGATGATCAAGCGGGAACCGGTCTCAGACCTGATCGTAAATTCTTTGGTCCCGGGCGAACGGTACTTCACGTCTACGATCATTTCTGCGCTTCTGGCGCTCGGAAAGCCATGGTACTCAAGTCGGTAGACTCGGCTTCCCTCATAGGCGGTCAATGCCCGGGCACGCTCGAGATTTCTTTGGACCAGCCGCTCCACAATTTCTTCTGTGCTCAGAAGGTTGTGAGCAGGAACCGACGTTCCCGCTGCCTGGACTGGTGCGGGATGCCACGAGCCCATAACGATCAACACTTGGGCGCTCAACGCCGCGATGCTAAGGTACGTCTTCATTCGTGGTCTGCAGGATACCCGCAGTTTCGTCCTCGAACATGTTCAATATTGAAAACGATGGGATTTTGGCCCCAGGTAATCAACGCTCGTAATCGTTATGATGCCACTTTTGACTGCTCCGCAACCACGGTGATCTGGAAAAGAAGAGGCTCCCTCAGGAAATACAAGGATGCCTCTGAACGATGAGCACATGTCAGTCTGGTCAAAGCGTTGTCTTAGTGAACGTCTTTCGGTTCCGCTTCGATCGTGACGTCTACTTTGTCCCCCGCCCTTAACCGGACAGCATTGCCGTCCACATCGGTGAGGGTGTTTTCGATGCGCAGTTCCTTGTAGAGGTGATCGGCTCCCTCGATTGCGATTTGCGCTTTTTGAGGTTCGGTCGGAGTACGCGATTCGATAATCTTTTCTACCTTGCCCACCAATGTGGTTCGCGGATTTTCTGTCATAGCATGTTTTCCTGGTCCAGCCTGAATGCATTCTGCGTTACTGCGGTTTCTCGTTCTGCTTCGGTTTTTCTTCCGGAGACTTCTTTTCTTCCGCCTTGTTCGGTTCGGGCCGCGCGTGCTGTTGTTGTTGTGCGCGTGGTTCGGACGGAGGGGCCCCACGCTCAGGTTGAGAACGCTCGCCCTGCGGCGGAGTCATCGGCCGCTGAGCTGGCTCATTCCGGTTGGACTCTGGCCGATTATTCGGCTCGGGCTGTCGCTCCGGCCGCGCTGTGGGCTGCCGGTTTGGTTCCGCTCTATTCGGCTCGGGCTGTCGGTTCGGTTCTCTATTCGGCTCCGGCTGGTTTGGTCGGGCTGACGGCGCACGGTTCGACTCCGGTTGATTATTCGCAGCAGGCCGATCCGAGCGGCTTCCATTCGCCGGATGCGCGACTGCTGGCTGAACCGCTGCACGATTCACCGGCGCGTTGTAAGGTGTCCCCGTCTGTTTCGCATGTACTACTGCGCGGTCACTGAACGCCCCCGGCTTCGGAGTAGCAGCAACTGTTGGAGTACCGTGGTTCACGGAGGCCCGCTGCTCTGGATTCGAACGAGCAGCTTGCTCATGCTGCGTCTGAGCGGGCACCGGCGCGATGTGCCTCTCGCGTGCCACTGCCTCTTGTTGCGATGTAGGACGGGCATTGACTCCGCCATTGCCACCGTTATAGCTGACACGGTTGATTGTGGTGGTGTTGTTGATCACCGTCGTGTTGTAGACGTTGTGAATGTTCGTGACATTTACGTTGTTCACCGAACGGTTGTAGTAAAACTGCCCGTTCTGCCAGCGTCCACCTTGATATCCGTCACCGTAATACCCATAGCCGTAACTGACGCCGCCGTAGAAACCGACCTGCTGGCCCCAGTAACCGTTGTTGAAAACATATCCATTGCCGCCCCAGCTCCAATAGGCAGGAGTCCATAGCAGTCCAGGTTCTGGAGCCATAACCCATGTTCCAGGAACCCAGTAATAACCGTCGTCATCCCCCGCGTAAGCCCAGTAGCCGGGTGTCCAGATGTAGCCGTCACCGGGGAGCATCGGTTGCTCGTAGACCGGCAATTCCGGCGGGGCGAATGATACGGAAATGCTGAATTGCGCGAAAGCTGCCGCGGAGATGGCGAGCAGTGCGAGTGCGAACAGCGACGCACGAATGAAGCGAGTGATACTCATGGTGATTCCTTTTGCCCGATGATCCTTCGCGTGCCCGGTGATGCTGTGCTGCTGCGGGCTGCGCCGATGGAGAGGGATGATTCCGGCCGAGACGTACTGTGAACCTGACTCATTGGCAAATGATGCTGATAGACGCGTTCTCACCTTCGAGAGGTCAGGGTCTGAGCAAGATAGCTCAGTTGAAGTCTTTTGCCGTTTTCGCAAGCTGCTTCACTGCAGTTCTGCGAGATTGAGCGCTTCCACGAAAGCACTTTTCAAGCGAGAAGCCAGCACTGCATCCGCCTGCGCCCACTCCATCGGCATCAGGTGACGGGCGCGTGCCGGCTCGGTCGCTGCACGTTGCCGATGGCCGCACGAGAGACAGATCGCTCCCACATGCCGGACATCAGTCTCTTTCGATATTTCGTTCTCGCGCACACCCAGCCAGCCGGCGATGACTGGCCCGGCGCAAGAGTCACAGTGGTATGCGGAGAGATGAAGATACTGTCTTCTCATTGTGAGTCCCTCAAAACGTAAGAGTTGCGGACACGATGCTAAGGTCTCTCGTCATAGATGTCTGCTCACAATTGCTCGGATCATGCGTAGGTCACAAGTAGACCGATCAATATTGATCAGTAATCAAGATGCAAGTGCCCGATACTTGCCTTCGAACAACTTTCCACGGTTCCGTAGACAGACCGGAAATCGCCGGCTGTAGATCTCTTGTGAAGCCGACAGCATAGAGAGCTCTCTTGCATAACCCCCACCGGGCGAGTCTGTCGGAGAAAAACAGGAGAAATTATGAAATTGCTTCAAGCATCAGGTATCGCGCTGTCCCTCGCTGTGATCTGCCTGCTTGCGCCAACCGCATCGGCTGATGACTGGAACCGAAAGACTGTGATCACCTTCAACGAGCCCGTCGAGGTTCCGGGAGTCGGCCAGCACAACTTGCCTGCCGGCACCTACGTCTTCAAGATTCTCGATTCGCAATCCGATCGTCACATCGTCCAGATTTTCAATCAAGACGAAACTCAGGTGCTTACCACAATCCTGGCAATTCCAAATTACCGCCTGAAAACGACTAATAAAACTGTCATCACGTTCCGCGAACGGCCCACTGGACAGCCAGAGGCCCTGAGGGCATGGTTCTATCCAGGACATGAGTGGGGCGAGGAATTTGTCTACGAAAAGCCGAGAGCAGTCGAGTTGGCTAAGGAAGCCAAGACTCCTGTGCTGGCAACCCGGCTGCCGCTTGCCACGGCGCCGATCGAGGCTCTCAAAACGGCCCCCATTGAGGCCGTTGCCCCAACCGGAGAACCCGTCGAATTGACTCAGGTTGTTGAAGCGCCTCCTGCGCCTGCAACGACAGTGGCATCCGCCGAGCCGCTTCCGAAAACTGCCAGTTCGCTCCCTCTGATTGCATTGATGGGGCTGCTGACGATTGCCACCGGTTTTGGACTGTCAGCCTTCTCTAAGCGAGCGCTACGAATCAAGTGAACTTGGGGATCAGCAAAAGATACTGATCCTAGTGAGTTGAGCCAGGCCGGACGGCGCCAACACGGCGCCCGTCCGGTTCCTCTTTTCACAGTCACGCAGGAACGGAATGCAGAGATCAGCGACCATGAGAGCCGAACAGCAGACAACCCCAACGCGCATCGAAGGGTTTCTACGTTGGACCCGGCGCCTGCTTTTCATGACCGGCATACTCGCGCTCGGCTACGTGGGCTTCACTCTGCTCGATGCCCGTCTTTACCAGGTATCTGCAAAGCGGTCGCTGGGAACCCAGATTCAGCTAGCAAAAGCTTCTCAGGAAATTCGCCTTTCACCCGCGGTCAAGCAAGGCGACATGCTCGGACGTTTGGATATCCCGCGGATTGGACTCTCTGTCGCTGTATTACAAGGAACTTCCTCAAGAACATTAGGGCTAGGTGCGGGACATATCGCAGGCACTCCGCTTCCGGGGACGATCGGGAATAGCGCAATCGCCGCGCACCGCGATACATTCTTCCGTGCGCTAAAAGACATTCGGGAGCAAGACGAGATTCAGTTTCAGACGGCAACTGGGCTATTCCGCTACCACGTAGATTGGGTAAAGGTCGTTGACCCGGACGACGTCAGTGTCTTGGCGGCATCCACAGAAACCGAGATCACACTCGTCACCTGTTATCCCTTTTACTTTCTCGGCGCGGCGCCGAAGCGTTTCGTGGTTCGAGCCCACAGGTATGAATTGTCGACACGCTTCTGAGCCAGGGTGTGCAATTTTGCGCAGAATTGGGCAGGCCACGTGCGTATACCTGAGTGTCATGGGTGACAACGCTACTTTGCTTTGTATCCACAGGGATCCGGCTCAACTAAGTCTGCTGGAAGAAAACGGATACGAACTGCTTACCGCAACTAACGGCTCGGAAGCCCTGCGGCTTTTAAGTACGCGCTCCGTGGATGCAATTGTGCTCGAATACCACCTGGGCCTCCTGGATGGTACAGTCGTCGCCAGCGAGATCAAAAAAGCCCAGCCGCAGCTCCCCATCGTCATGCTTGCCGACCACCTGGAATTGCCTGACGGAGCGCTGAAGTCTGTGGATGCCCTCGTGACCAAGGGCGACGGAGCCCACTTTCTATGGGCTACTGTTCACTTTATCTTGAACGTGAAGCGCAACCCAGGCGAACAAGCGATACCGGGCGCGCTAGTGCCGGTACGGCAATCTCGCCCCCGCACAGATCTGCGGAGATCATAGCCGGCAATTCCCCTTAACTGCGCAACACGCCAAGGGATTCTATGCTCCAAGAGTGTCGAGAATAACCGTCAATGGGAGCATGGCTTCTGATCGGACCAAATCTCCTCTACCCTTGTTTTGCTTCTGCTCTCTCGAGGGAAACGGCGCTGATCGACTTCCCGCACTCCAGGCAAACTCGCTTGGCTCGTGGCGTGATCAGCCCGCAAAAAGGACAAATCCTTTGTGATCGAACTTCCCGGCGCCGCGGCTTGAAGATCGTCAGCAACTTTCCGAGGAAAGCCCGCAGGGGAGCGAGGCGCCGGCGCAGGGTAGGACGATAGGATTCCATTCGATTTCACCTCTCCCGGGATACGGGCGGATTACGGTACTCTCCGCCAATTATGACCATGACAGTGTCAGGCCCGGAATTCTGAGCAGGATTGCTCACATTCCCTTGATTTCTTTACCGGCGATTGCACGGAAGTTGATCTGCGCCGCTTGAGAACTGAGCAATTCAGACCAGCTATTGCTCTCCCAACGAGCGATGATGATGGTGAGACGAGTTCTTCCTCTCTCTTTCAGGTCCTCTGAGCTAAGTCAGCTATCTGAAGTTGTCTCCTCTTAGTTCCGAAGCACCTAAAGGAAAACTCTCATGAAGAAAACAATGTCACTGCTGCTGATGAGCGTTCTGGGCATGATTGGAACATACGCGTTTGCTGGTTCGGCACGCGAAGATTCCGTGGACCGCCTGCAGCGGTCCGTAACCGTTCTGCATGCGATCATGTCCACCCCCGACAAAGGCATCCCGGAAGAAGTCCTGAGCAATGCAAAATGCATCCTGGTGGTCCCTGACCTGATTAAGGGCGGCTTCGTCTTTGGTGGCAAGCACGGACGCGGTGTGGCCACGTGCCGCACAGCTGCAGGCTGGAGTGCGCCGGCCTTCGTTTCAGTTGGCGGAGGAAGCTGGGGATTGCAGATCGGAATTGAAGACGTAGATTTGGTCATGCTGGTCATGAATGAGCAGGGCATGCAGCATCTGCTTTCGAGCAAGTTCGAATTGACCGGAGAAGGATCCGTGGCGGCCGGCCCAGTTGGGCGTCATGCCTCCGCCGGAACGGACTGGAAGATGAACACCGAAATGTTGACGTACTCGCGCTCCAAGGGCGTGTTCGCCGGCCTGACTTTGGAAGGTGCAGTGGTCGAGCAGGATAACGACTCGACTCGTGCGATCTACGGCAAGCACATGATGTTCCGCAATATCCTCTCAGGGAAGGCCGTGACTCCGCGCAGCGCTGACGCATTCCTGAAAGCCGTTTCAGAAGCAGGCCAACAGGCCAAGATTGCCGAAGCAAAAGAGACGAAGTAGCTGCAACGGAAAGCTGTAATACGTTTGCGACTGGCTGGAACGCATGCTGGCTCCAGCCAGCCGGCAAAAGGACTCGGTCTCGCTGCTGCAACGAATCTGCCAAGGGCGAAAAACATGAAAACCAAATTCCGGAAACACCTTTGGGCACGAATAGCGTGCCTTAGTCTCTGCCTTTCTCCGATTCTGGCGTTGGCTCAGTCCTCAAATGTCGCTGAGAATCTGGAGGCCTGCAATACAGGCCATGCCTCCTGTGATCAATCCAAGTTAAGCCCTATGCAGTTGGCGGATGCGACTCTCGCCGCTCATGCGCGTAACGTTGCGAACTGCAGAAATGGTTACGATTCCTGTGATCGCTCGAAACTCTCTGAACCCGAGACGATTGCCTTGGCCGTCGCCGACCACCAGAAGAATGTGACCGATTGCAATGACGGAATGCAGTCTTGCAACCGCTCTAAACTCACCCCTTCTGAGTTCCGCGAGATGATGTCAGCAGAGAAACAGCGGAATCTTGTTGCCTGCAAGGATGGGGCCGGTGCTTGCGATCCCTCCCAACTGACTGTGGCGGAGACTACAGAGGTGAACGTCGCCCGGCGACAACTGAACGCATCCAATTGCGAGATCGGTTCCGGGCCGTGTGATCGCGCAGAGTTATCCCTTTCGGAGGCCAAGCAGACAACCGCCGCAGAACTCCAGCGTAACGCGCAGAATTGCAGCACTGGCTGGAACGAATGCGATCACTCCAAACTCACTCCGGTAGAGGCAAGACAAACAGCCCAAGCGGAGCACTTACGCAATTTAGCGGCTTGCAAAGATGGGCAGGAAACTTGTGACTACACAGCGCTGACCGTCGCTGAAGCCAAGACACTATCCGATGCCGAACATAAGCGCAACTACGCAGCGTGCCTGAAGGGGTACGGCTTTTGTGATCCTTCCCGCCTGACCGTTGCGGAGGCTCGGACTATCCATCCTAGTACCCATCCTTCTGAGCGTTAGCAGAAGTTTCCTCTGCGGGAGCCTATGAATCAACGACACTGTCCAGAATGCGGTAGCGAACTGGTAAGAGTTAGACGCTCCGAACAGCCGCTGCCACTAATCGCGCACGCTGCCTCTCCCAGCTGGCGGTGCAGTGTTTGCGGAGGCGAGTTCACTACGGAGCAGATCCGCGACAGCAAGCGTGCGAAAGCTGCCGCGAGTGCGTCGTTACCCTGATGCCCACTCGATCTTCGTGGGCCTGAGACCCCGAAGCTTTTGAGATCACCCGCCGCAGGGAAGAGCGTCTTCCCAGACGCAAGAACGGCTTGCCAGGTCCCTGCCAGCAAGCCATTAGAATTCAATGAGTTGGTTGCGGGGGGTGGATTTGTTCCCCAGACACCAATTGATTCCGCGGAACTTATTGATTCTACAATGGTCCGGAAGGCCGAAAATGGCTACAAAGGCAAGTTCTTCATTCAGTTCTCATTCAGTCTTCCTGGCTCATGGTCTGAGCTGGGTTCTTGCAGAACACGCCTGCTTTGCTCTTGCCCGTTAGCTCTTGTCCAGACATTCTACTGGAAGATCGTTTTCTGGAGCGCCAACTAAAGCCGTTCGGAGGTCATGCAAGGTTGCCATCAAGGGGAAATGTCCACGATGCCCGGAACGGAGCACTGCGATGCGTGCCAGCGCATAGAGGGGCGTATAATGTCCTTGAACGTTGAATGAGCGGAGGTGTGCCCATGGCTTCGCCTCGCGAATCCAAAGGTTCAACGAAAATCGCCGTCCCGGCGCCGATTGAACAGAAATTGCGACGCACCCGGAATTCTACGCGTCCACCCCCAGCCCCCAAGAACGGCCCCAAATTCGACCCTCAGGTGTTCCTCGACACCATTGGCGAAGGCAGGAAAGCTCTGCTCTTTCCGAAAAAGCAAACCATCTTCGCCCAAGGGGATCCCGCAGACGCGGTATTTTATCTTCAGACCGGCAAGGTGAGACTCACCGTTGTTTCCAAGGATGGCAAGGAAGCCACGATCGGCATATTGAGCGATGGGAGTTTCTTCGGCGAAGGTGCGCTTGCGGGCCAACTTCTTCGCATGGGCTCTGCAACCGCAATGACGGATTGTGCTGTTCTGAGAATCGAGAAAAAAGCCATGGTGGACACGCTTCACCGCGAACATGCCCTCTCCGATCTGTTCGTCGCATATTTGTTGACCCGGAACATTCGGTACGAAGAGGATCTGGTTGACCAACTTTTTAATTCCAGCGAGAAAAGGTTAGCCCGTGTCCTTCTCATGCTAGCTCGTTTTGGCAAGGAAGGCACTCCTGAATCCGTGATTCCGAAACTCAGTCAAGAGACGCTGGCTGAGATGGTAGGCACCACTCGGTCTCGGGTGAGCTTTTTCATGAACCGGTTCCGGAAATTGGGATTCATTGACTACGCCGGGGGTCCAGAAGGCGGGTTACAGGTTCACAGTTCACTTCTCAGTGTCGTTCTCCACGACTAGCGGCCCGCGTCATCCCAATTGCAGGACAGCGGCTAGACAATGATCCAGTGCGGGCACCGCCCCCACAGAATCCGATGAAGCAAGCGCACGCCCTATCCGAGCGACTCCCAAACGCGTTACATTAAGCTGAACGTTTCATGTACAGGTGTCACGGGAATTTTGGATCATAACGGAACGGAAATGATGCTTCCTCCTCAGACGCGAGATTTGGCCCTGCGACTTCTTGCTCACGAAAACGCTGCGGGCAAGACCTCCGAGCCGACAGAATTCGCGGCCTTTGGCGTCTGTGAGAGATTGCGCCAGCCCCTAATCACACTCGCGGGACTTGCCGGTTTTCGCTCGCTCCTCTCTCGTGCTCTGACGCTGGCGAGGGCGGAAGCTCCCAGTCTTAGCGTGGTACAAGTCACGGCGGATGGCTCCTTACAGGGTCTAGACGGGCTTCGGACGCAAGTCAATGCGGACGAAGCCGAAGAGGCAGGAATAATTCTCATTACCCAGTTACTCGGGCTGCTTGTCCGAGTTGTTGGCGAAGCTATGACGTTGCAGCTGGTGACATCTGAAATTCTTCCAGACTTTAAGTTCCTCTCGAAGAGCGGTATACCCATAGGTTTTGAAGCGATCGTCAATGAAGTCGATGATCTCCAAGGCGTCAGTGCGCGTCTCGAGAGACTTGCGGAGCAATATCCGCCCGTCACAGAAGCGCTGAGGACGATCTCGGGAAACGTCCTAAACACGGCGACCGTATTGGCGGTAGTGGCGGCAATTAAAAGCCCCAAGCCGAACTGAGTATAGAGTTCGCATCTTGCACCGAAAAGGAAATCGTGAATCTTCCAGAGTCACGACATTTGGTCCAACGCCTTCTTGCTTACGAAGGCGTTGCGGGCGAGAACTCCGAGCCAGCGGAGTCTGCGGCTTTTCGCGTCTGTGCGAAGCTGCGCCGACCTCTGATTACACTCGCTGGAGTTGCCGGTTTTCGCTCGCTCCTTTCTCGCGCTCTAACGCTGGCCAAGGCGGAAGCTCCCAGTCTTAGCGCGGTACAGGTCACGGCGGATGGATCCTTGAAGGGTCTAGACGAACTGGAGCCACAGACTGACAAGGAACAGGCCAGGGAGGGAGGAGCCATTCTAGTTGCACAGTTAATCGGGCTGCTCCTCACTTTCATTGGCGAGGGTTTAACGTTGCGGTTGGTACAGGATGTGTGGCCGGACGTCATCTTCGACGGCCGCGTTTCCGAGAAGAGAGGAAAGCTTGAGCGTACACGATAGAGTGATAATAAAGAAACTGCCGACCGGGGTCCCGGGCCTCGATGAAATCCTGGGCGGCGGTCTTCCGGAATTCTCTTTTAATATCATCGCGGGTGCCCCGGGAAGTGGCAAGACTACGCTGGCCCACCAAATCGTATTCGCTAACGCGACGCCAGAGCGCCCCGCGCTATATTTCACGATCCTCGGCGAACCCGCCATCAAAATGCTGCGCTACCAGCAACAGTACACCTTCTTCGACCCGGCCAAGTTAAACAATGCTGTCCGGTTTATCAACTTGAGCCAGGTTGTGTTGGAGAAGGATCTGGACGCAGTCTTAGACGAGATTACGAAAGAGGTTGAGAAGGCAAGTCCCGGCGTCGTTGTAGTGGACTCCTTTCGCACCGTGGTGCGGAAGGCGCTCGGCGGTACAACCGAAGTGGAACTGCAAGCTTTCATTCAACGGTTGGCCTTGCTACTCACGAGTTGGCAAGCCACGACCTTTCTGGTCGGGGAATATGTCGAAGGTGAGATCCGAGATAATCCCGTATTCACGGTCTCCGATGGCCTTTTTTGGCTCTACCAAACATCGGAGCGAAGTTCAATTGTGCGGAAACTCCAGATCGTGAAACTACGCGGGCAGGTTTCCGTGCCCGGACTGCACACCTTTCGTATTACCAATGCTGGGCTACAAGCCTTCTCGCGTACTCTTGGGCTGGCCGGACTCGCAAGGAAGATCCCCAGTACACGGCGCCTTTCCGTTGGTATTCCGGAATTGGACAAGATGCTCGGGGGCGGCATTCCCGAGGGAGACAGTGTTCTGGTGGCAGGAGCTTCGGGAACGGGAAAGTCAGTCTTGGCAACCCAATTCATTGCTGAGGGCATACGTCAGGGAGATCCGGGAATTGTTGTGGTCTTCGAAGAGCGACCGCAAGAGTATGCGGAGCGGGCCAGCAGCTTCGGTCTGGATTTGAAAACACCGCGACAGGAGAAGAAACTCGAAATTCTCTACCTCCGTCCGCTGGATCTCTCGGTGGATGAAACCATGCACGAGATTCTCGACGCGGTCCAGAAGATTGGAGCCAAGCGCCTGGTGATTGATTCGCTGGCGGGCTTTGAGATGGCGCTGGCACCCGGCTTCCGTGCGGACTTTCGTGAATCGCTCTACCGGATGATCACCGCTTTGACCGGAGTCGGGGTGACGATTCTAAGCACGGTTGAGGTGAACGAGTCCTTCACGGAATTCCCGTTCAGTACCTACTCGATTTCCTTTCTCACCGATGACATTATTCGGCTTCGGTACGTATGCATCGACGGCCAGCTTCGCAAGATCATGGTCATCATCAAGATGCGCGGCGGCAACCATAGCAAGGATATCCGCGAATATGAAATCACTTCCAAGGGCGTGGTCATCATCGGGGACCGCCTCAAGGATTATCAGGGCCTTATCACTGGGATTCCGGAACATCTGAACCGATCCGGCAATAGTCAAGAGCGCTCATCTAAGCCGAAAGCCAAAAGCAAAAGCTAGAAGCAATCTGGGACTAATGTTCAGAGCGATAGCATTCACAACGGGAGTGGCAGGTCTGGATTCCTGGTCGTGTCACGAGCGGCGACCAAAGGGATAACAACGAATTGCAATCCTATCAAGATAGTCGACGCTCTCCGCTTCACTGATGGCCCAACGGAATTGACCTCGATCACCATGCCTAAGGCAGTGGAGCATTACAGCATCCACGAACCTGCCGACTACGCGCACGTCAAGGTGCTGTTCACCGGCATGAAGACGCTTACGCAACGGTTCCAAACAGCGACCCGACTCCCGCAGTCACCGCCATAGCCAGAGCTCCCCAGAACGTGACGCGTAAGGCGCCAACCATCACTCCTGCCCCACCCGCGCGTGCCGCCAACCCACCCAGAAGCGCGAGGAACACCAGCGAAGTGCCAGCGACCAAAGGGATGACCCTTGCTGGCGAGGCCACGATCGTGACCAAGAGAGGCATGACGGCACCTACTGCAAAACTGCCAGCCGATGCCAACGCGGCTTGAATCGGGCGAGCACGAAGGGCTTCGGAGATGCCGAGTTCGTCGCGGGCATGCGCGCCGATCGCATCATGGAGCATCAACTGTTGGGCCACCTGTTTCGCGAGTGCAGGATCGAGACCGCGGGCGACGTAGATTGCCGCGAGTTCCTTGTGCTCGCCTTTGTTGTCTGCTTTTAGTTCCGCTCGCTCAAGCTTGAGGTCGGCTTTTTCGGTGTCTGCCTGTGAGTGGACAGACACATACTCGCCGGCGGCCATCGACATAGCCCCAGCCACCAAGCCGGCAACCCCTGCGACCAACACACTGCCGTGAGTCGCGTGCGCAGATGCGACACCGAGCATCAGACTCGATGTTGAAAGAATGCCGTCGTTCGCGCCTAATACCGCCGCGCGTAGCCAGCCGATACGCTCTGTGCGGTGTCGCTCGTTGTTGCTTGCCGACATTCTCGATGACATTGCTATTCTGGAAACCCTGGTGATCTAGGGCATGAAGGCGTGGTCTGGAACCGATGCTTCATTGTTCATCGTACTCGCGGGGTACATCGTCCCTTGGCACTTCTCTTGTTTTGACTTCGTGAACATCAGGATCGGCGGCATCTTCCACGCCGCTCACCGCCTCGGCTTCGAAAGCTTGCCCGTCTGCCGCCAACTCTTCAACGCTTTCACTGTTCGCCTGCTCGGCTTTTGACAATCCTTGGGTGTCACCCGACTGCACTTCTGTTTCGCGGCTGCTTTGACCAGCTGTTGCGGCGATCATTCGGTTCGTTCTCCTTCTAATGATGTCCTGACTGTTCGCTCCCCACCTTCAAAACTGTAGTCGGCCATCAAAAGCGTACTGTCAGGCCGGAGTAGGAGTCTGAGCAATAGTGCGCATAGGCTGGACCCAATCCCTGGCCGAGATGATCGGCACGACCCGCTCGCGAGTGAGCTTTTTCATGAATCGGTTCAGGAAATTGGGATTCATCCACTACAACGGCGGGCTGCCACAGCCCACTTCTCAACGTCGTTCTCCACGACTAGCCCTCCGCGCCGAAACCCTAAAGCTTAGCTAAAAGGCCGCGATGAAGAATTCAATACGGTGGTATCCAGAGGGGCTCTCGGCCCCTTAGGGGCGAGCCGGCTTGTTGCTTCGTGGATCATCTTCAGGAGTGTGCAAGTTTGACCAGTCGCACATGGTGCGCAAGTCGTACCATCCCGCCTGTGAGGCAACTTCTAAACTCTCTTGGAGGCTAATGATGAATCTCAAGATCGTGACTGGGCTTATTGCGTTGTTCATGTTTGCGAGCGCAGCCGGATTGGCAACGGCGCAGGACACTACAAAAACCACTCACAAGAAAACACGAACGCTCACGGGCTGTCTTCAGAAAGGCGAAGATGCCAATGAATACAATTTTACTGCCAAGGACGGCGGCACATGGGAGATCAAGAGCGACAGCGTCAAACTCGACGAACATGTCGGGCATACGGTGAAGATTGTCGGCGTAGTGTCAAATGCAATGGCACATGGGATGAAGGAAGACACGAAGGAGGAGATGAAAGAGCACGGCATGGATAAACACGCGAAGGAGAGCGGTCACATGACGGTCACGAGTTTGACCATGGTCAGTGACACCTGCCAGAAGTAACCTTGGACCGTGCGTGATAGATATGACGGTGTTCACGGTTATACGACATCCGGTTTTGCAGTTCCTATGATGACGACTAGGTAGGAACCAAGAGAAGGGGGTGGGCTCGTCGATTCGCTCGCGCGGAGGCCAAAAATCAGAGATGGGTCCGCTGTAACTCGTGTCTCGGTGTCAAGCACGAGCGCGTGTTTCTGGCCACGTGGAATCGTTGCCCGCACGAGTGCTACGCTTTCGGACCACCTCTGCCGAGGAAGGTGGGGCGTTCAGCCACCCTCCGAGCATAATGAGCACTGCCCGCCAGCAGCACAGGCTTTGACACAACTAAGAGCGGATCATGGTCAGTACCATTTTGAAGCGTGCAGTCGCCTTAACGGCATGTGGCTCTTCGGCCGGCAGCAGGACGACTTCACCTGCGCGCAACGCTATGGGCTTGCCAGCGACAGTAACTTCGGCTTCCCCTTCGATGGCCTGCACCAAAGCGTCAAATGGCGAGGTGTGTTCGCTTAGTCCCTGTCCTTCGTCGAATGCAAAAACCGTGACGTTCCCTTTATCTCGCTTCAGGATGACTCGGCTTACGACCGATCCCTCCTGATAGTTAACCAAGCCCAGCAAGGGAAAAGCTTGCGCTTCGGAAATTTCCAAACGTCCTGTCGTTGTTGAACTCATCTTGTGCTTCCTCTTCTCCTCAGTTCTGCTGCTACAGAGCGTGTCGCCGGATGCACGGCCGACCCAGACCGTGCTCACCGCACTGGCAGGGAAACGTTGCAGTCAGCAATCTCCACTTTGGTTGGCTTGGGATTGCGCCAACCGCCGTCGCCCGCGATGATCTGATCCGCCTCGCTTGGACCCCAGGTATTCGGTTCGTATTCATGTGCCGGCGTTACGTTCCCCAAAATCGGATCGACAACACGCCAAGAGGCTTCCACGCCGTCTTCACGAACGAACAAGGTAGGGTCGCCTCGGATGGCATCGCCGAGCAGACGCTCGTAGGGCGTCATCTCATCGACTGAGGATTGTCGTACGACGAGTTCCACACCCTCGCCGACCATCGCTTCTCCGGGCATCTTGGCCCGCGCGCCCAGCGAGATGCCTACATTGGGGCTGAGACGAAAGCGAAAGTAGTCCGCCTGACTTTGGGTAATTGTGTCGAACACAGCCTGGGGAGGGCGCTTAAGCTCAACCAATACTTCGGTTGCACTGACAGGCATTCGCTTACCGGCTCGAATGTAGAATGGAACACCTGCCCATCGCCACGTGTCGATGTGTAGCCTGACCGCAGCGAAGGTCTCTACCTTCGAATCCGAAGCGACTCCGTCCTCGTTGCGGTAGCCACGGAACTGGCCGCGGACCACGTCGGTAGGAGCGAGTGGCCGCATGGCTCGCAAAGCCCGTTGCTTCGCGTCACGCATGGCGTCCGGGTCGTGGCCGATTGGTGCCTCCATCGTTAGCAATGACACGATCTCCAACATGTGATTCTGCACGACATCGCGGATCGCACCTACCTCTTCATAGAAGACTCCCCGCCCTTCGACTCCGAGGGTTTCGGCCATAGTTACCTGCACGCACTGTACGTAGTTGCTATTCCAGATTGGCTCCAGGAACGAGTTGGCAAAGCGGAAGTAGAGCAGATTCTGAACCGGTTCCTTGCCAAGGTAATGATCGATTCGAAAAATCGCCGACTCTGAGAAGGACCGATGCAGTGTTTGATTGAGCGCCTGCGCGGAGGCAAGGTCGCGGCCAAAAGGCTTTTCGACGACCACGCGCGCTCCTTTGTCGCAACCAGCACTGGCCAAGCCCTGGGCTACGGTCTCAAACAAGTCCGGCGGAATAGCCAAGTAATAGAGGGGCCGGGACGCGGCGCAGAGTGCTTTTCGTAAATCACGGAATGTCTCGCGCGAGTTGTAATCTCCGTTGACATACTGGAGTTTTGCCGAAAGTTCTGCGAAGGCGCGAGGATCCACTCCGCCGTATTTTTCAAGGCTCTCGTGGGCGCGAGCCCGAAGCCCGTCAAGACCCTTCGCAGACCTCGCCACCCCGATGATCGGCATATCGAGGTGGCCGTGCCGGATCATGGCTTGAAGTGCGGGGAAGATCTGCTTGAACGCCAGATCACCGGTGGCCCCGAAAAAAACAAATGCGTCCGAATCCAGGTTCTTCATTTTGTGACACCTGTCGCGTATAGCTCTTCAGGGGAAGCGAAATCGTAAAACCTCACGATGAAATGGTTTGCGCTACTGCAAGCCCCAAATTGTCGAGCGTGAAGCCGTAGTAGACCGAGCGTCCGGTCGCGGTCAACGATGACTCCAACGTGCCTGTCGACACTATGCCGATCGTCTCAATGTGCTCTGATAATCGGCCACAAATTTCTGTATGCCCTTGGTTGTGAGTTCGTGTGCAAGGTCAAAGCTCTCCCACGGGTGGTCCAAATCCAGTTCTTTATACGGGATAGGTTTCAGGGCCTTGCCCTTCGCGTCGACCGGTTTGTACTTGAAATCCTGGTCTGGCATAGGAAAGCCTGCTGCCGCCCATTCCTGTAAAACCTTGCTCGGCACGGTTGCCAGCTCAGCGCGTAATAAGAAGGAACAAAGCAAATGGTTGATGGTGCGTATGCTTGCGGCCAACACATGCACATGGCCATCGCTGCGTTCGTACATTTTCTTGATATTTCTGACGAGGTCCATTCCGTCTTCGCCGTGATCGTCGAGCCTGCCAATAAATGGCGACACGTACACCGGCTCGTTTGATCCCTTGGTTGCGGCATATACAGCAGCTGCCTGCTCCTGCGAAAAACAGAGCGTCATGTTGACCCGAATACTCTGTTGCACCGACATTTCTGCGGCTCGCAGACCCTCGTGGGTGCACGGATATTTCACATAGGCATTGGGAATCCATGTGAACATTTCCTGCCCCTGGGCGAGCATCTCCTCGGCTCGGCTATCAAGATCTGCGAATACCTCAATGGACACGCCAGCATCTCCCACAAGTGGCGAGATGCTCTGCACGATCTTCTTGTATGCGTCTTTTTCTTCTTGCTCGCTCAACTGGTGACCGGATGCGAGGCGCCTTTGAATCTCCGGGTTTCTTGCGATCAGGGATGGGTTGGTGGTCTGCCCATCAACAAACCCGATTAAGCTCTTAATCCGGAGGGTTTCTTCGGGATCTCCACCGTCTACAAGAAGTTTTGTCTTGGGCTTATTTGTCAGCATGCTGCTCACCTTGAGAAACTCTTCCTTTTTGTTATGCCCGACCAATACCCTCCACCCGGCAAGGACACGCTTCAGTATCCGGCAAAATCTTCCGTTCGGATGTCGTCTTCGTCAACGCGCGCGCTTACAAGCATCGCCCTCATGCCGGCAACCATGTCGGGCGGTCCGGCGCTGTAATAGATGGGGCCCTGCAATGTTGCCAAATGCCTGGACAGCATCTCTTGGTCTATCGGAACTGTCTCGCCTTTCCACTCCTTTGTGGACTTTGACATTTCTGTCATTGTGCAGATCAAGTGGAAGTTGGGATTTGTTTTCTCCAAGGCCTGCAGAGTGTCCAGGAAAGGTGCGTCTTCAGGCCGCCGATTGGAATAAAAAAGATACAACTTGTGCGGAAGGCGGTCGTGATGGGCTTGCTGCACGATGCTGAGAAAAGGCGTGATTCCGATTCCGCCCGCGAGGAACACGGCCGGTTTGGCACGATTCTTGTGTAGGGTGAAAGAGCCTGCGGCTGAGTTTATTTTCACTTCAGTGGCCAGCGGCACTTTCTTCAGCGAGCGCTTGAAAGCGGTGTCTCGCATTCGGGTAGTGAAAACCAACTCATTTTCAAACGGGGGACTCGCGATGGAAAAAGTGCGTGTGTTTCCTTCGCCATCAGTTTCCGGCGGATCGGCGAGTGTCACATCGGCGAACTGCCCTGCTTTGAACTTGAATCCGGATGGCTTCTCGAAGTGAAAGGCCATCGTACCTTCCGCCACCTCAACTCTGCTCGACAACTTGGATTCGTAGCCGACGATCAGGGTTTCTCTAGCAGCCATGCTCTTACCTCCATTATTAGAGTAGGGCGACCCGCCCCTCACGCCTTACGACGTCAGCCGGACGTCGAATTCAATTCTCACTTCGTCTTTGGCTCTGACACCCGCTTTTCCGGGAGGCGTCATCCCGAAATCGGTCTGTTTCACAACGGTCTCGCCGGCGTAACGGCCGTCCTTTAGGGCAACATGCACCGTAACCGGCCGCGTCTGCCCGCGCAGAGTCAGATTCCCATGCAGCGTCCATCGCCCCCGGCCGGCGGGCTCCGCGCCTGTGGATTTGAAAACGATCTCCTGATGATGCTCGCTATCGAGCACCTCCGGCCCTAGCATCGTCTTCTGCACTTCGGCGCGATCGCTCTCGGATTCGCCCTTGTCGATCACGCGCAGCGCCCGCGCATCCACGTGTATTTCAACCGCAGGATGCGAGCCTGTGTCAGCTGTGCCGCTGTGAATCGGCGCGTGCACTTCGTGCTCGTGTCCCAGCCCCGAGAATACTCCCGTCTTGCCGACGTGGATTGTTAACGTGGATTTCTGCGTGTCGATGTTATGTTGTTGGGCGCTCACGCTCAGCACGCACATCAAGCTCATTGCCGCCAGGAAAACGGTTCGCCTCATCGCTCGCCTTTCAAACCCGAGTTTGCGTTTAGCTCCAACAGTGACGGTTCCGGTCGACTGGCCACGTCAGGGGCACCACCTTCATCATCCATACGCGACACAGCCTCTTCGTCTGACAGTCGCTGGGTGGATGAAAAGGATTCAGAGGCGCTCTTCTCTCTTCGCCAAGAGAGGGTCAACAGCAAGGCACTCTCTTCCAGCGCTTCGACGTCATGCAATACTCCGCAGTCGAGCACCAACAAATGGCCCTCCGACACCTCCACCTTTCGATCAGTCAGATGTATACAGACTCGCCCTTTCAGCTGCTGAATCGATATCCTTCCCTCTGCTCTGTGCTGCCGCATTCGTGTACCACTTTTCATCAGAATCAGAACGATTCGGAAGTCCGGATATTTCGCGAGGGTTTTGGAACTCCGCCCAGTCTCCCGCTGCCACGAGTCTTCTCGCCGGAGTTGCTGCAACTCACGATCCAAGTCGATTTGCAGCAGAGGCTCCGCTAATCCGGGCAATCGATTCAATGCTTCAATGCCTTCACCGGGATGGCAAGTGCTGAGATTCGTGGCCATGATGAACACCTTCCTCCTGTGCATCCCCGACGCGAATAGGTACACGCAGTGAGCTAGAATTGCAGGCTGCAGAGCGCATGTCTGAGGGCTCGGGTGACCCTAGAAGACGATGATCGACGATATGTTGCGGCGAAACTGGTCAACATTGCACAGCGCTCTATAGATCTGACGATGAGGCATTCTGCCAAAGCAGCTCGGCGACCAGCGAGTGGAAGGCCAAGGCGTGGGCAATTCTGGATTAGCTCCCGACATGCTTACAGAACTGCGCCTCTGAAGGGTGTGTGGACCCATTCGAAAGGCGGCTTTTATCACGCTGGTCGATTCGCGACGCTGGCCGACGTTGTGACTCACTGCGACACTTGCTTTAGCCTCGGTCTTACAGCCCAGGAACAGAGCGATGTTGTCGAATACATGAAGTCACTGCCGCAGCGTAGGTAAACGCGAGTCCTGCGATTCGTCTGAACACGGAAAGGCAATGCCTTTGCTAACGCATCACAGCTGACCGTTAGCTCACATTGCCACCCGATCAATTCCTGGCGTCGTTTCTTTCGGGTGAACTGCCAAGCCTCGTGAATCAGATCCCGGCCTCCTGGCTGAAATACTGATAATCCTCTCGCCAGCCACCTTGGCCCTGGCCAATGGTTTTGTAATCCTCTATAAACTCGATCGCGCGGATGTACTTCACCATGGTGAACCCAAGCTGCGTTTCGACTCGAAGTCGGAGCGGTGCTCCGTGCAAAATCGGCAGCGGCTGGCCGTTCATTTCGTAGGCAAGTATCGTCTGCGGATCTTTCGCCAACTCCACGCGAATCGTGCCGTAGAAGTACCCCGGCCCCTGAGCGTGTGGCTCCGACGTGGATTTATTGTCGAACGCGTAGAAAACGATGTAGCGAGCGGTTGGAAGCGGATGGCAAAGTCCGACGATGTGATGCAGAGATACGCCGCCCCACTCCGCAATCCCTGACCAGCCCTGGATGCAGCAATGCTTTGTAATTTGAGTTTGTTTCGGCATGGCGCGGAGGTCAGCCAGCGTTAGGCACAGCGACCTTTCGACCAATCCGCTGACATTCAGGTTGTAGTTTGCGAATTGGTCGCGTGCCATTGTCAAATAACTTTCCTCTGTTGGCGGCCGGCCGTTCACCCAGAAGTAAGGCGAGATGTCCCCAGTTGAGTAGCTCTGCGCGGAGATCTCATGGCCGAAAAGAAGCGTGCGCAGCAGATCGGTGATCGACTGAGTGGCTTTCTGGACAAACCGCGGACGGCGTCGCGAACACATGGTTGTTACAACATGGATGACCACCACGCCGGCCAACCCGGTTAGCCAGATCGTCAGAGCACGGCTCAGATGCGGATTGCGCGTCTCCCCCAGGACAATCAGTGCCAACCCGTTTCGGAAGCCGTGAACAGCCACTATGGTGACGTGGCCGAGGAAGAATACGATGAACGTGCAAAGAGCCATGAAATGCAGGCTCCGGGCGCTCTGCCGCCCGTGAAAGATTTTGATATACCAGGGGAAACGAGCGGCAACGGCTGGGGACATCGCTACTCCCGTGGCAATGCTGAGCGGTGCGAGCAAGAATACGACCGCCGCGTAGCTCAACTGTTGTAATGCGTTATATCCCCCCGGTGTTTCCACGACGTGGAAGCTTAGATAGCGAAGCATGGCGTGCCATGCGTCCGGCACAATCTGCCAGGAAGTCGGAATCAGTCGTTGCCACTCCGGCGTAACGAAGAGCATCACGACGTATACCAAACCCGTCAGCAGCCACGCGAAATCCGCAAGAAAGTGCCAGTGCCGTCCCAGACCGAGATTTTCGTGTCCTGGCAGGGCAATCGCGGACGGGAATGAACTTTCCTCGTCACTCGCCGTCCAGAGCCGGTCCCCAGGTCGCTGCTTCTTCGTGAACTTGAGCCATTCGCTGCCCGGTGTGCAGTGATCGTTCCAGTAAAGTCTCGGATGTGCACTCAAGATTTCGAGACCGCTCCGAACGAGAAGCGACAGGAGAAGAAAGTTGAAGAAGTGCGTCGCCCGCAGCCACAATGGATAATCAAGAAGCATCATTGGATCAACATTCCCACACCATGGTTTGTCGGTCTCCTGTAATCTCTCTCGAAAACTAGGAGGGAGGATTATTACTTACCCGACGACGCTCCTCCCGCCTTGTCACCTGATTCGCTCGCCGCCGTCCCCTACGGGGTAGGTAATGCGTTGACCTCGGACACGTGCAAAAGCAATGAGCGAATGAACCTGGGAACGTTTCATGCTCGTGATCTCGTCAACCCGAATCCCGCGTACAGTCAGCGCGTCGGCGATGAGCGAACGGTGGCAACGCCATGGAACCGCTTCTGCACACATGATCGCGCTCCGCTTTTGCCGGGCTAATTTCATCAACCGGTGCAACCCTGCCTCGAATTCGGAGGTCTGCATATAATCGGCGAAACCACGAAATGAGGGATTGCGCCATCCCACATTCGCCGAATCGCGGCGTGCATGGCGCAAGCCTCCGAGCTTTCGCAAATGCACGTAGCCGATCCTCGCGCCTCTCAGCTTCTTCGACAGGGTCTCTCTGTTGAACTGAGGGTTGTGTCTCGATCGCGGGACACTGCGAACGTCGATGACGCGCTTGACGCGGTGCGCCCGCAGAAGTGCGAGGAAATCTTTCCATGTGCGGGTCGAATGCCCAATCGTCAGCACAAGGGGCATTTCGGTCTTGACCTTTCTCACGACGAAGGGTTACCAACTGCTGAATACAGTTCTATTGGGACGTTGTGTCCCTGCAGCCATTGCGTCCGCACGAAACCATCGATGTCCGACGTCTTTTCCATAGTCTCGCAGTGTGTGTCGCTTGCTCGACGTTCGTCACATACGAACAACGGGATGGCCACACTTCTCGGCTTTTGGAGTCGCTATTTCCTTTTTTCAGTCTTCGGATCAACAACGAGCGCTCCAAGACGGTAGCTTAGAACACTGGGAATAAACGCTTCCGGCCAAAAAGGAACACATTTCAGTTTTGGGGCAGAGTCGCTACCGCCCAGACCCGCCGTACCTATCGGTCTTGAACCGCCTTCGAGACTCTCGTCTTGGTTGCCAAGCGTTCTTGTTCAATCACGGAAAGATGCTGATCAGCGAGCAAGTTAGCTGGTGGTGCGTCAGGCGGGAAACTAGAACGGTTTTCACCGAACATGGTGTGAGCAATTGTGAACAGTTTTCTACGCAGAAGTGTTGAAACTTATTTTGAAGGTGAACCATGTCCGCGGCGGTTTCTCCGGCACTCCAAAGCGCAGTCGTCCTTTGCATCGACGACAACGAGGACGTGCTGGAATGTGAGAAATCATTCTTGGAAAGCTTCGGGTATTCTGTGCTTACGGCTGCAAGCGGTGGCAAGGGACTAGAACTGGCTTCCATTCATCCGGTTGACGTTGTAATCGTCGACTATTTCATGCCCGAGATGAACGGGGGCGAGGTCGCCTTCGAAATGAGACGGCTCAGACCTGAGGCGCCAATCATCATGCTATCCGGAGCAGTGGATGTTCCCAAGCAAGCCCTGAAGTTGGTGGACGCCTTCATCGCCAAAGATTGTTTGGCCAGCCAGTTGTTGCCCACGATCGCACAATTGTACGGATACGGATCAACCTCTCAGCCTTCGTGTGACGCATAACGGCGGAGGGCGCTTTATGAAGACCGTGCTGCTCGCAAGCCCGAACCCGCACGGTTGTCCCCAGTCAACCACAACAGCGAGACAAGCAAAGGAGAAACTAAAATGTCAGATCAAGAAACGCAGAAGCCCGTTCCTCCGGAGCAGAAACCGGCAATCCAGCCCAATCAGCCAGTACAACAGAAACCAGTGGTCCCGATCGCACAGCCCAAAGTTCCGCAGTCGGAGCCGGACAAACACGATCAACCGCAGAAGAAGCACGCTTAGGGTGCGGTGGATTTGGAACTGGTGAAATAGAGCTCAGGACGGTTCGATTCACATCGACCGTCCTGATCACCGTGAAAGTGATTCTAGTTTCAAGGCCGCTGGGGTGAACACACCGGATACAAAGGCAACACACTGGCCATCCCGTCATCGCCGTTTGAGACTCCATCTTGAATTCATAAAGGAGAAATATGAAAAAGCTCAGATTGTCCGTGGTTATGGTTGCGTTGCTCGCTGTCGGAATTCTGACCGGATGCTCGCAGACCGCCACGCAGTCACCTGATGTTTCCGACAGTATTCGCAAATCGCTCGATCAAGCTGGCTTCAAAGACGTCACCGTCAGTCAGGATCGCGATAAGGGCATCGTGACCCTGGGGGGGCAAGTCGCCAGCGAGAACGACAAGTCGCACGCCGAGTCGCTCGCAAAGTCTCTGGCGGGAGCTCAGGTTGTGGCAGATCAAATTGCCGTGATTCCCGTAGGATCAGAAAAAGAAGCAAAGGCCGTGAACTCCGATCTGGACCAAGGCATCGAGAAGAATCTGGACGCTGCACTCATCCAGAATAACTTGCATAAGAGCGTGAAATACGAGGTGAAGAACGGCGTAGTCACACTAACCGGAGAAGTAAATTCAGAAGACAAGCGCGCACGCGCCGAGAAAGTGGCAACTGGAGTGCCCAACGTGACGCAGGTCGTGAACAATCTGCAGGTTAAGAATCAGAAAGCCAGCTCTTCGCAATAGGAGCTGCTTGAGTGCGGAAGGGAGTTCGTATCTGAAGGAAGCGAGACTTGAAGAAGAGGGAACTACTTCAGGTGGGCTGAATTGGTTCAGGGAGCCTGAAAAAGGGGTTCGCGAGTTTGTCTCGATATGCGAACCCCCATAAAGCACTCTGCGAACTCGGATTAGGCGGCATAGACCTGTGCTCACCCTGTAATCGCGCTAGCCGCGCCACCGGGAGTATCCCCAGCCTCCGCCACCGAGCAAAAACAGCACCAACAGAACGATCAATATGGTTGACATGTTGTACCTCACTTGCGAGAAGGAAGCAGACGGGCCTTTGTAACGGTCGTCTCACTTCTTCACTACACAACATCATAGAAGCGGCCTAGGGGGATGTCTGATCACATTGGACCACTCTGAACGCTCAGTTCGTACGGCGCGCCATGTAGGATTATGAGCGGTTTCGCTCTGATTCGCGGGAAGGGTACACAGTCCGACTCCGCCGTGCCAACATCTGCCCCATCTCGATGGATGCGATTGCTGTTGAAATCGCTTGGTCCGGGCGTCATCACTGGGGCCGCCGACGATGACCCATCCGGCATTGCCACATATTCGGTTGCGGGCGCACAGCTTGGAACCAAGCTGCTCTGGACTGCGCTCCTGACCTGGCCCTTGATGGCTGCGGTTCAAATGATGTGTGCCCGCATCGGCAAGGTGACGGGACAAGGCTTGGCTGCGAATTTCAAGCGACGATTTCCACGGTGGTTGCTATTCGGGGTTGTCACAGCGCTGCTTGCGGCCAATACGATTAATATCGGAGCGGACCTCGCTGGCATGGCAGATGCGGCGGAAATGCTGTCGGGGATCAATTCGCACCTGTTTGTAGTGGGGTTCGCGCTCCTGATTTCGTGGGCAACGATCCGACTCCACTATCACCAGATAGCGAATGTGCTCAAGTGGTTGGTGCTGGTGCTCTTCGCCTATCCGATCACCGCGTTCGTGGTGGGAGCAGACTGGAGCGGAGTAGCTCGCGCGACCTTCATACCGTCGATGCCACACACCAGAGATGAATGGTCGATGCTGGTGGCGATTCTCGGCACCACGATTAGTCCGTATCTGTTTTTCTGGCAGGCGAGTGAAGAGGTTGAAGAGGAAAAGTCGGCCGGTCAAATTACGCTCGCTCAACGGAGAGGGGCAACACTCAAAGAGCTTGAGCTGAGGAACTTTGATGTGGGCGTGGGTGCATTTTTCTCGAACATGGTCATGTTCTTTATCATTCTGACTACTGCGATCACCCTCAACCGACATGGCATCAAGAATATCGAGACTACTCGCCAGGCGGCCGAAGCCCTCCGGCCTCTTGCGGGCAAGTTCGCTGCGACCCTGTTTACCGTCGGCATTGTCGGTGTCGGGTTTCTTGCCATCCCAACACTGGCCGGATCAGCGGCATACGCCTTCGCGGAAACGCTGGGGTGGCGCCAAGGACTGGACAAGAAATTGAAACAGGCCCGCGCGTTTTACGCGCTCATTCTGGTCTCGACCGGCGTGGGTGTCGGACTGGACTTCGTAGGCATTAACCCTGTGAAGGCACTCTACTGGACAGCGGTGATCAACGGATTGTTGGCTCCCTGTCTTCTGGTCGCAATCCTGGTCGTCGCCTGCGACAAGAAACTGATGCAGGGCCAACCAAGTTCACGCTTGGGATGGACGGTCGTGGCGATCACCACGGTAGCAATGTTCGCCGCGGGCGTGGCTATGTTTGTTGTATAGACTGCCGATCTCGCAGTCGCCGAACTGGTGCTCGCCCGGTTTCGCCAACCTAAATTCTCAGAACTGTGCAGTTTGGACCGGTCGAACCATTCTTTGCATGCCTATGCTGTACCTATCGAGCCGATGAACAGTCGTGCGAGAGTGCGATCCTCCGGCCGTTTGGAAAAAAACTATGACCCATCGCACGAAAGAGCCGATACCCAAACTGCGCAAAGCTCCCCAACCACCCTTGTCACACGCTGGAGCAATCCCTGACTCAGACCGTGCCAAGAGACCACCGCTCTCCGAACCCGCCGCCACTAGCCAGGAGTTGACTCCCGGAGATCGGGTCGAGGGTTTGGGGGACTTCGGAAAGCCAACTGGAGAATTCGGCACAGTTAAGCAAGCGAACGAAGATGACGCGGTCGTCAAGTGGGATGATGACGGTCGTGTGAGGGTTCACCAACCGTCGCTCAAGAAGGTCTAGCCCGTTCGGGCCAGGGCGAGCGTATCAAATGGGAACTGCAGGCATTTGGGTGACTTCGCCGAGCTTGAAGGAATTAAAGGAGGGAAAGCTCAATGCGACAAAAACTCGTGCTCTGGTTTCTGCTGGTGCTTACTGGATTCCTGATTGGGTTCATCCTGCAGTATTCCAGACTCCAGCGGGTACAGCAGGACCTGTTGGCATCGACAAAACAATTGGGATCTTGCCGCTCCAGCCAACAATTGGCTCAGCTTCGCGACACAACCACGATGATGTATCTGGAAGTTGTGCAGAAGAACTACGGAAAGGCCGGTGAGTATTCCGGGGCGGTTTTTGATCAAGCCCAGCAAATTGCCAGTAGCACGGAGGACCCTGCGCTCCGCAACTTTCTTCGTGAAGTCCTGGTAACGCGCGATCAGATCACGGCAGACCTGGCCAAGGGAGATCCCGCCGCACTTTCAGAAATACAGCGACTCCTGTCTAACCTCGAGCACACTGCGAAGCATTGACGGACTGGCTCAAGAAACCTGCGAGACACTTCGGAAGGGTACAAGCGAGAGAGTGTTGATCATTTATTCACTTCACTCCTTTGACACGTTCGACCTGATGCCAAGCGCTGATTTACAACACGATCAATTCTGAACAGTTTTCCGAAGCCCAAAGTTCGATACTGACGCTTCACAAGGTCTGCCAGTTTTGGGGAACGTCGTGGATGACTTTGGCTTTACGAACATTCTTAATGTAGGGAGGTCTCAATGAATCTAAATCTGCTGGATCCGAAGCTGATTGCGCTCGTCGCGGCGGTGATCGTGATCGTCGCAGTTCTTGCTTGGCTGTACGTGCGAAAACGCAGGAGTGCGACGAAAGACCTGCGGCAAAAGTTTGGGCCCGAGTATGACCGGGCGGTGCTTAAGCATGGTTCAGAACGAAAAGCAGAAGCGAAATTAGCCGATCGCGAGAAGCGGGTTGAAAAGCTCAACATTCGCGATCTTGATCCGATGGAACACGAACGCTTTTTGAAACAGTGGGAGTCCGTACAGTCTCGCTTTGTCGATTCCCCCAAAGGGGCGGTCACAGAAGCCGATGACCTAGTCTCCTCTCTAATGAAGACTCGCGGCTATCCCGTATCCGATTTTGATCAACGTGCGGCCGACATTTCTGTCGATCACCCCCGAGTGGTGGCGAACTACCGGTCTGCGCATGAAATTGCGCTTCGGGTTGGGAAAGACCAAGCAACAACGGAAGACCTGAGAACGGCGATGATCCACTACCGCTCTCTATTCGAGGAACTGGTGCAGGTACCGACGATTGTGGAAAGGAAAGAGGTGGCGTAGATGGCTGAACTGAAGAGAAAAGAAGAACTTACGACGGCCGAACTGGCGAGCTACGGCGTTGCACAAAAGCAGCCCGACGGACCGAAGCTGGTGAAAGGCCAAGAGCCGGAAACTCCGGATAAAGCGGCTGCAGCCTCAAAGCCCATGCTCTTGTTTTCTGAATCGGAGATGGGAGATTTCCGATCGCAGTGGAGCAAAGTACAGACTGGCTTCGTGGATGAACCACGCCGGACGGTTGAAGAGGCAGACAAGCTGGTCGCTGCGGTGATGCAGCGACTCGCGGAAGGTTTCGCCAACGAGCGATCCGGCCTGGAAAAGCAGTGGGAGAGCGGTGACAACGTGTCCACGGAGGACCTGCGCCTTGCCTTGCAGCGCTATCGCTCTTTCTTTGACAGACTGCTGAAACTGTAAGGATAAACACACGCTTCAGATGCAGAAACGATGTCTCGACTTGAGGATGCACGGACCTCGATGTGATTCGAGGAGAAGGAGAAAGATAGATGAACCCCAGCACGAAGGATGAGATAAAAGGCACTGTTCATGAGGTGAAAGGTAAAGTCAAGGAGACGGCCGGGAAAGTGACGAACAATCCTAACTTACAGGCCGAAGGCAACGCTGAAAAAAACACCGGAAAAGTCGAGAAGAAGGTCGGACAGATAGAAAAGGTTTTCGAGAACTAGATTTGGGCGCGAGACAAGTGATGTACCGCCGGTCTCAGCTCAGTACTGCTGAGACCGGCGGGCGTCAGCTTGACGCCCGGAGTTCTGTAGTGGGCCGCGTGGCGATAAGCAGGAATGTGCAATTCGGGGCAGACAGCGAGTAGCCGCGCGCATTCAGTCAGGCGGACATGCAGGGGAACCTGAGCGGCCTTCCCGTGCTCACTGCTCGTTCCTATTGGGTGGCGGAGCCCGTCCGCGAACGCGGCTCCGCCCTTTTTGCGCGCACACCCGATCCTCTGAGCGGGCCCTGCTATCATTGCCGCATGTTCAATTTCGGAAAACCGAAAACAGCTAGCGACTGGATAGTTCACATCGCAGGCGCCATCGTTGCGATACTCCTCGTGTGGTGGATGCTGCGGATGTACGTACTGTGAATGCCTAATACCGCTAACTTCGACACTTGGCGCAAGTGCACTCAAAGGCAGGCAAATAGTTCGGCAAGTGAGACACTGTGGGTATGAAGAAACCAGAATTGACCGACATGGGTTGGCTTGGTCCCAAGGACGAGATGGATCGCGCCAGTCATCTCATCGGCAAGTGTTCCGAGTGCCATGAGACTCTCTGTGTCGAAAAGGCCAAAGCCGATAGACAGCAGACGCAACTAGAAACCAGGGAAGTACTCGACCAGGTATTCCGCGCGCACATCAAGCTGAAACACTCTGAAGACTTCAGCCATTCTGGTTAGTGAGCGCAATCGAGAGCGGCTGTCCTATTTCAATAGCTCATCTAACGAGCGTGAATCGATTGGGTCTTGGTCTTGCTGGTACCAGCAACGGATGCGAAATAGCGCACCGTCACGTCTTCTCCCATATCAACGACTTGATATTGCCCGACGGATCCCGGATGCGGTGCGGGCTTCGGTGTGAAATAGCGCACCGTCACGTCGTCTCCGATGTGAACAACTTTGGTCACGAGCGCCACCCGATGGAGGAGGGTGGCAGTCCTCGCGTCTCCTACGGCAGTTGACATGGTCCGAAAACTGGGCGTGCTCTCAGCGTGCACAGTCTTTGCGGGTCCCAGACGAGCCTGCTCCTGGATGTTATCCGTGCGCTGCAGTTCTAAAGATCCCCATAACAAACCTGGGTGACGGTCGCCGTAGGCAATCCAGCAAGCTAACACAAGGATGGTAACAACCGCTGCCAAGTCCCCGTTCCACAGCCGTTTGTGCCAAGGATCACGCTTCCGTGGCTGCATGAGCAATGTCGCAAGCGCTTTGGAATGCCTGGGTCTGTCCTTTGGCATCGTGGCTTGGCGAGGCTGGTAAATTGCATCCTTGTTTGCTGAGGCGGGTATAGGTGCACCGTCTGTGAGAAACTCGGACTCCGAACAAACCTTAAGGACATAGCACTCCTCATGAACGGCCTGGCCGTACTCATCAGTATTGCTGGTCTCCAGGAGAACTGGGCTACTGCAAATACAACAAGCTGGAAGTAACTGCGAGCTTCTCGGGATGGAGGGTACAATCCCTTGCTGGCGATCACTGAGCCGGCCGGACAGAGTTGCTGCGGATTGTGGAACGATGGCCCGCACAGTTGTTCCATGACCATCCGATTCTATTTCCAGTTTGCCGTTCAATTCGTTCATACGCTCGCGCATTCCGGCCAGGCCGACGCCCGTTTCCGCTGTTGTTTCGCTAAGTCGAGCCAACCGCTCTGCCGGGATGCCGGATCCATCATCTCGTATTTCCAGAACTATCTTCTGCAGTTGGTGATAAAAGCAGACGCTCACCTCCGAAGCGCCAGAGTGGCGATGTACATTCGTCAAGCTCTCCTGGAGGACACGGAAGAGAGCAATCTCTATGCCGGTGGGGAGTCGCTCTTGAGCGGTTGCGATATCCAACTTTACGTTGACCCCGGTACGCTTGGCGAAACCCTCGACGTACCACTCCGCTGCACAGGCAAAGCCGGCCTCATCCAGTAGTGGTGGGTGCAGCAGGTAAGACATAGTGCGAATTTCTTGGATGGCCTGATCCGCCAAAGCGGCAACTTCGGAGGCAAGAAGCATGGTGGATGGGTCTTGCTTGCAGCGTTCCTCAAGAAAAGAAACACTGATTTTCAGAGCTGTCAATGTTTGACCCGTGCTGTCGTGCAGGTCACGAGACAACTTCCGTCTCTCCTCATCCTGCACTTTGAGAAGCCGCTGCGACAGGTTCTGCAGTTCGGCCGTGCGTTGCAGAATCACCGATTGAAGTTGGGAATGCTCAAGCGCCATTTGTCGAGAATGATCGGAAAGGGGCCACATAATTCCTCCTGAGCGGCAGCGGCCAATTCGAGAAATTATTCCCTTTGACGCTCTCAGAGTCTGATCAAAATTGCACAACACGGTTCCACGCGGCGAAGCAGTCTGGGAAGTTGAAAACCGAATAGTTGACGAAACGGGGGCGTTTGCACGCAATCACCTTGCCCGTACCCGCGCACCCAAGCGCCCCCACGCGCCCACCACATCGCGGGCCACATCATCCACCCCACCTCCACATGCACGCATGCGCGCTCATATCATCCACAATGTCTCCGGATGTTTTTCATATAATTAACACGATGTGTCATTTAATCATCTCTATCTTCTATCCCGGTTGTGGGGTGTGATGGGTTTACTACTCGCTGTGCCACTGACAGCATTGATCAAGCTGGTTGCAGATTGCATCCCTCCTTGTGTCACTTCTCCAACATTGTGGCGTTGACGCCGCGTCCGGCCCCTCGTTGGACCCACGCTACGGCGAAACAGAGTTGGAACGGGCAATTCCTTCCTTGCGCCCCCGTCCTGGAAGAGTTTCGGCAGCGTGCAGACCCCAGGAACCCGGCACGATGATAGCCGAGCTAGTTTTTCAACGTTTGGCTGACAAACTCCTTTCAAAATACCATTTCTTCGAGGCGATCGCTGAATTGTCACCGAGTGGCCAAAATTGGACAGATTGGAGGGCGTTTGTTCTGCCACACTCTGGCCATGACAACCAAGACGATTCCGGCATACCTTGAGGACGAGCGCACAAAAAGCAAAGAAGAGCTACTGCGGATGGAAGCAGAAGCTGCGCGCATCCAGCCGCTGCGCCATGGCCACCATCGCACGGCGAAACAGCCCGAACTGGAATTGACACCCCCAATTGAAGCGACACCCAAAAAGAGAAAAACCACAGCAGCTCGGAAAAAGCCACGGGTCGCGCGAAAGACGGTAACGAAAGCCCGCAAGGTCGCGTGACTGTGATGGCCGACCAAAGCTGGCCCTAATGCCCTGTCCGTTCCGGATCCGGACAGGCGGGTGCTGGGAGCCAGCACCGGTGAGGGGAATGATTGAAAGCAAGAACTTAGGTAGCGGCTAGGGATGCTAGCGCGGAAACAGCGACCACGTGAATTGATTATGTGCTGGGAGTCGGTGACAGGGCAGCGTTCTAACAGGTCGGAGCGACAACCAACTAACGGAGTCATTGAATGCTTTTGCCACAACCCCGCGAAGAAACGTCACAAGCCCTCTGCGATAGGCTCAGCAGATAAATTCCGGTCTTGCCGAGCGGCCAAAACCCGAGCCGTGACCAGTACGATCTCAACTTCCGAAGGGCCTCGCCTTTGCTTACGTTCGGTAACGCAAGTCTTTTCAACGCTTCTTGATCGTCAGCAACGGACGGCGTGAACTGTAGCGGCCAAGGCTTGCACGCCACCAACCCGCACCCTGCACCAAAAATGTCGATCGTACGGTGAATGGCGGACTCAGCGATCCCTAGTCCCCGAAACTCCGGATAGATCGCGACGTAGTCGATGATCAGTAGATCTAGGTCTACCACTTCGAACTCATTCTGTATTTCTTCTTTGGGATAGCCAGTTTCCACGTCGAAGAGATGTTCCCAGTATTCTGAGATGTCGCCAGAGATGCCATCTCCGAGCCTTTCCGCACTGATGCCGTGGTCCAGCGCCTCGCCGAACTGAACGAGTGAAGCTCCAATATGCCCGGCGTCCTCTTTTCTACCGCTTTCCGGTTCGGCAGTAATCCTTCCAAGAATGGAATGGACGAAGTCAGTCTCAACGGAGTTGTGCAGATCGGCACGGATCATAAACTCAACACTCGCAATGACATTCTCATTGGAGTCGGTTTCTGTACGCCTCTCAGACAATGTTTTAGTCGGTTTCATTTCCCGTTACCCCGCTTTTCTGAGCTTCCTATGCACCCGTTGCACGACGCTTTCCGGGATTCGGAGCGTGGTATAGCCTCGCTTAAACCGTGTTTCACCGTTCTCCCACTTGATCACCCCAGGTTCGTCGGCGAAAATGCGCCGGATCGTTCGTTCGCTTAAGCCCCACAATTCGGCGACTTCACTCACGCAATAGTGCTTTTCAAATGCCACACTTGCCGGCATTGCTGGTTTGCTTGGAGGAGCGTAGCTGGGCTGGAAAGATGGTTCTGTTGCCATGGAACACCGTGTCTGATGTGTGTAGTACAGGATTGAAATCTCGTCAAACGGACGATTCACCAGACGCTAGAGACTTCTGCGTTGGACATGCGAAGGGGAATGGGGCTGTTTTCCGCGATTTTCAGTAATTTAGCCTGGCGGTGATGTCGGTGGGTGCGATTTGCCGGTGCCCACGAAATGGGTGGTGACAGGTACGCACATCAATAGCGTAATTGGAACCCCGGAGAGGGGATTTTGTACTAAGAACGTGCCGCGCGCCTTACCACTCTGCCCGCGCGCCCATCCGCTATATTCACAACCGGGGCGGCACCGTTCAGACCCATCGTGGACCATGCCGTCCTCACACTCGTTGCCAGCCTTTGCTGTCGCTCAAGAACCCAAGGAGCGTAGTGCTTCTGTGTGATCAGCACGCTGGAGTGACCAAGCAAACGGGAAACTTCTTCCAAGGGCATGCCCGCAAGGAGGTACTCGACCGCAAAGGTGTCTCGCAGCATGTGAAGGTGGGCCGATCTAGATCTGCCGTCGGCCTCCAAAAAAAGCTTGGGATGTGTCTCGGTAGCCTTAGCCAGAATCTTTCCAAAGATTTTGATCCAATTAGAAACTTCGCTCTTGCGTTTGCTGCGACCACTCCAAAAGAAATAGCTCGGATGTGTGTAGGCGTTGCGCGGCACGTTGCGTAGCTCCTCGGCCACGTCGTGTGGCAGTAAGCCATAGACGGCGGAACTTGCTTTGCCTTTGACCTTCTTCTGGTACAGGAAAAGGGAATCATCGTCCCGCAGCTTGTCTCTAGACAGACACGCAGCGTCGCCGGCCCGTAGGCCGCTCCAGCGCAAAAGCTTCAAATACGTGCGTGCACGGCGAGCGTTTACCGTATCGCCATTCTTCTTGCCGTCACGACTGTCATAGAGCCACGTTGCTTGAATCAACGCATCATATTGTTCGCGGGTGAAAGGCTGGGTCTCGTCCTGCTCCGGAGCAACTTTCTTGATTCTCTTGGCTGGATTTTCTTTCATCCATCCTTGTTCGACGCAAAAGAAAAAGAACGTAATAACCCGCTGGTGCTGGTTATGCCGGGTTGTGGGTGCACCAGGCCACGAGTGGATCCATCGGCGCATGGTCTCGACGTCCAGCTCGGAAAGGCGAGCAACCGGGGGCTTCTGTTGCGCACACCAGTTCAAGAGTCGATCTTCCAGTGTAAGGCGGTATTTTGCTCGGGTCGCCTCTTCACGGTTCAGACGTTCCACCTCTTTCAAAAAGAGCGCAACAGCATCCGTGATCAGTACCTCGCGTGCCTCGCTCCTTCGGACTCTTGCTTCCAGTTCGCGCTGAAGGGCCTTCACTGGACTCCAGGAATCACGAATTTCCTGTGCCCGCTCTTCCGCTCTTTCCCAACTACGTGTCTTTGCGCTTACCTGCCGAGAAGTATTCTCCCTGTAAACGTAGAGGTACTTCATGCAGTGACACCGTTTCCAGTACGGCTCGCCGTTCTTGGGGCAGGATTCTTGGTGGCGTGTGTAGACGGTAACGGTTTGGGTGGAAAGCGAGGCCGGCGGATTGCTACTGGGCGCTGCTTCTAAACCGATCGGATGGGACCCCATCGATTCAACTCCATGGACTGAGTTTGGAGAGCAGCTTTTTGTAACGCGAAGAGCCGAAACTGACAAACGGCCCATGCGCTCGGGCTAACTCTCTATTGCGGAGAGTCTAGCAGATCGTTTATTCAGTTTTCATTCAGTTTCGGAAGGGAAGGTGAGGAAATACTGAATATATGGAGCTTAAGGTTGGTTGCGGGGGGTGGATTTGAACCACCGACCTTTGGGTTATGAGCCCAACGAGCTACCAGACTGCTCCACCCCGCAGTTCGATCATAGCAACCGCCCCGAGTGCCGTCAAACCTGCTCACTCGGCTCTTAAACAGTTTCAGCGCTACCGTTTGCTCCCGGTCAACCAACGTTTCCTCTAGAGAGCCACAAGACGAACCGTCCTTCATACCTGCCCGCCGGTAAAAGCCGATGAAAAAAGCCCGGCACCTTCTTCAGCCGCGTTGCATCCAAACGCTGTTGCTGCGTTGTCGGAAGCTTCCCCGGGAATGCAAGACGATTGAATTCCACTCTGAAGAGGTGTGTATGGCCAAGAAAGATGCCGCCAGCCGTCAAACCGCTATCAATGCGCAGCCCCGAATTCACCAGCGCGCTCCGGAAATCCAGCGTTACGGAACCGTCTCACACGCCCTGCCGATCGCACTCGACGAGCCTGTGCGCCTGGAGATGACCGAGCAACTGAACCAGGTTCTTGCCGACACCATGACCCTGCGCGATCTCTACAAGAAATCGCATTGGCAGGTTGCCGGTCCCACGTTTTACCAATTGCATTTGCTGTTCGACAAGCATTACGGCGAGCAGGCGGAATTGGTCGACGTGATTGCCGAACGTATTCAGTTGCTGGGTGGAATATCCGTCGCCATGGCCGCCGATGTCGCCGAGACCACACGCATCGGGCGTCCGCCGCGGGGCAGGGAAGAAGTCCCCGTCCAAATCTCCCGCTTGCTCGACGCGCACCAGATCATTATTGAACATTGCCGTACGCTCGGGCCCCGCGCTTCTGACCTCGGTGACGACGGCACCAACGACATGATTGTGAGCCAGGTGCTCCGCACCAATGAATTGCAAGTCTGGTTCTTGAGCGAACACCTCGTCGAAATGCCGCTCGTGCACGCGCTGGAACCTGGTATGCGCAAGACGGGATAACCGTTTTTACCGGGGCGCGCTCGCCTTCTGTCCAGAGGCTGTCTTCTTCACTACGCTTTGCAGCACCGGGATATATTTCTCGGCGGTCCTGGCGCGCGAGAAATTGTGCAGGATGTAATGCCTTCCTCTTTGTCCCATCGCGGCGCCGAGTTCGCGATTGGCGCGCAGTTGCTGGATGGCTGCGCCCAGCGCGTTTGCGTTCTCCGGTTCGATCGCGATCCCTGCTCTCGCGCCCTCGATAATCTGACGCGCTTGGCCATCTACTCCAAGAATCACTGGACGCGCGCACGACATAAATTCCAGCATCTTGGTGGGAATGACCGTCTTGAAAACGTCAGTCTTCTTCAGCAGGACCATGCAGGCGTCGGAGGCGGAGATCAACGCAGGAATCTGGTGGCGTGGTTGCTGATCGAGAAAGCGGATATTCGTCAGATTGCGCGACTGCGCCAGGGACTTGAGACGCTGTTTTTCGGCTCCTTCGCCGATCACTAGCAAGAGCACCTCGGAGTTTTGCAGTTGAGCCGCGGTGTCCAGTAATGTTTCCAGGCCGTGAGCGTTGCCGATTGTGCCGATGTAGCAGACCAGGAATTTGGATTCGGCTCCGAGTTGCTGCCGCAGCGCCAGATTCGATGATGCCGGAGCAGGGGCGAAGAGTTGGGTTTCGACTCCGTTTTCAACGATGTCGATTTTTTCAGCGGGCACTCGCCAGTGCTCCATCAGGTGGTCCTTGAATGCCGGTGTCACTACGACCATCCGATCCGACCGCTGGTACAGGAACTTTGCGATCGCGGCAAGAGTGTTATGCAGCAAAGAATCCTTGTCGCCGATGCCTACCGCGATAAGAGATTCCGGCCACAGGTCGCGGATTTCGAAGACGAAGGGAATTTGTCGCGCGAAGGCCAGCCACCAACCGGAGAGACCAACCAGAAGTTGCGGCGACGAGGCGATGATTACGTCCGGCCGGGGCAAAGTGAGTCCACGGGTAGCGGCAGAGACGCAGAACGAAGCGTAGTTGCGCATCCGCTCGTGCGATTTGCGGTTGGGAAGCGGCCAGAGCCACGTGCGGAATACGTTCACGCCATCTGCACTCTCGTGATACGTCAGGCGACGCAGCAGTGGTTTCCATTCGTGCGGAACAACTCCGGTGGGGTGATTGGGAAATCCGGTGAGTACCGAGACTTCGTGCCCCGACGCAGCCCAGTGGCGAGCGAGTTCGGCGGCGCGCGCGGCGGGCGCGCCCATCTCGGGCGGGAAGTACTGAGAGATATAAAGGATCTTCACGCGAAGTAAGAGGCTATCGCATAACGGGTGTTCGGGGTAGTGGTGAATGGTCTCGGCGTCGAAAAAGTGTCTAGAATGTCAAGAAATAAAACTCCTTATCGATTGAGGCTGCGAATTTGGAGCGGGATGGGGTTAGAAAGTAGGCGAATAAGAATTGTCCACCATTCGGAGGATTGCAAAATCATGCGCGGTACTCATCCTGGGAAGGGACTGCAAACCCCGCAGAGTTCTTCGCGGTTTGGCCTCTGGCTATCGGATGATTGTCTCCCCCACCGATCGTCTTAGTTATCTGGTCGGAACCTATGAACCTCATCTCCAGAAGGCAATCAGGAGGTACGTTCGCCGCGGGGACACTGTGTACGACGTTGGGGCAAACCTGGGGTACATTTCGCTTTCCCTCGCGAAACAGGTTGGACCGAACGGTCGGGTCGCAGCCTTCGAACCCGTTCCGCAAAATGTGGATGTGCTTCGCAAGAACATCGCAAATAACGGGCTTCCGAATGTTCGGGTGTTCGCCGTCGCCGCATCAGACCGAAAGGGAGAGGCCGTGATCAGGATCGCTGACGGCAACTTTGCGACCTCGAGCCTGGTTTGGCATAGAAAGAACTCCTCGGCCGAGGAACTCGTCATTAAGACAGTGGCGATCGATGACCTGGTCAAAAATGGAGAACTCACTGAACCTTCGTTTGTCAAAATCGATGTGGAGGGTGCTGAAGGCCTCGCTCTGAAAGGAATGCTGCGGACGGTTGCACTGTCGCGACCGGTTCTTTTGATTGAATCCTCCGAGGCTGGCCGCGAAACCACGTGGCAATTACTTCGTGAACTCGATTACCGATGCCGGTCCGCAATTACAGGAAAGTGGGTCGAGGGGTTTGAGGAATACCGTCACTCCGACTTTCTCTGGTTTCCTGCGGGGCATCGGGAATTATTGAAGAACGGGAATGTTTAAATTGCGCACGGGCGTCCGCCAAGTTTCAGTAGTAGCAGAGTTTGAATGCGCTCTTGTAACACAGCGCCCGGGTCCGCTTGGCGCGGCTTTTCGCGTAATCTTCCCAGCGACCCGCCACGCGTAGGAAGGCCTCCTCGCCAGTCAGGCGATGCATTACTCGCAACTGCACAATGTGCAACCGGTGATAGAACTGGCTGGCGATCATTGGCAGGCGCGTGCCGGATTGCTCATAAAGCGACCAGAATCCGAGATCGTAGCGGTCGAGATTGTGAAGGAGCGTGCGCACCCCACGGGAGAATAATTTCTCTGCCGTCAGGTCTTGCGTCGCCAGAAAGTAGTCGTAGACTCCCCACAAGGACCATATGAATCCGTTCAGGATGTGCGTGGGCGGATTCACGATGTACTCCTCGAACCAGAGGTCGCCGGATTCATCGGTGAAGGCAACGCCTCCTTCATCGAGCGGCCGCTGGAAACTGGCAAAGGCTCGTTGGGCGGCCTCGAGATAGCGCCATTCGCCGGATTCTTTGTGGGCGCGAACCAGAACCGAGATCCCCTGCCCTTGCGCTAACCCTGAGTACCAGGGAGCCTTCAGCGTGTCGCGATACTCCCAATCGAAGTGATGATTCCACACGGGCAAGCCATGAGCATTCGGCTCGAGGTGTGAGGCGAGCCAGTCCGCGATCACGAAAAACTTGTTGCGCCGTTCGGCATCGCCGGTGCGGCGCCACAGGTTGTAGTTGCCGAGACCGAATTGCGCGATGGCGATGGGATTGTATTGCAGCCCGATGTGGCCGTGATAGTCGAGTTGCGGAAGGCCGGACGGGTCGTAAGACCCACGGTAGTCCGCTTTCTCGGCGAATAGCATGTAGTACTCGCCGAGTTGATCCACACTGGCGTCTGAATTTTCCGTGGGCGTTTCGTGCCAAAACGTGAGATGGCTCTTGCCGCCCAGGAGATAGGCGCTGCAGATGCGGCGATAATAGCCGAGACGCGGCACGGGTGAAATCCATATTACGGTATTCGGGTTGCGGATTCTGTGTCGATGGAAGAGATGCGTCGCAAGGAACACAGAGAGAACAGAACTACGGGACTTCGGCGAACCGATACAGAGAAGTCACCAGATCGTCCTGTCCGACCGCGACAGTGGTCAGCGCCAGGTACGACGTCCTGTTATCTCCATCTGGTAGGAATGCGTTGCCGTACTGGAATAATCCCATTGGCCACGCATCTTTTTTCCATTCCAGCGCCGAGTGCCAGCGCGTCGGCATCCGGCTGTCGGCGGCGTAGATGCGAACCGTGCGCTCTCGATTCACTTCGCTCGGCTCGACCATTGTAGAGAAGAACACATAGTTTCCCACACGACAGCCATAGATCGACGAACTTCCAATCGCGGCTAATTGCGCGAGTGTTCCGTGGCGGTCGAGATGGTAAATGTAATTTTGCTCCAGCGGCGTGTCGGAAGAGAAATAAAGACCATCTTCGGAGGCAATGGCGGCGACGGCCCGGGCCTGCTGCTTGCCTTGCATCACGGTTTCCATCTGGCTCAGGTTGCAGTTGGCGCGCATGATGCGGCATTCGTCGCCGTAGTCGCCGGTGAGGATCCACAGGCAGTTCTGCCATCGATCGTGGACTATGTTGTGGATGTGGCGGATTGCGTCTCGCGGAAACGTATAAACGACGCTCCAGCTCGCGCCGCCGTCGCTGGAGGCATAGATGTGGACTTCGTCGCGCGAGGAGTTGTCGAAGTACTCTCCCCAATAAATGCTGCCATCTGGAACAGCCGTAATGTGCAGCGGGCGCGTGCCCCGCGTGATTGCGTGTGTCTGACGAAACTCGGTTTCGCCGGGACGCAGCGTCACGATCGAGCCGGGAACGGCGGCAATGAGTCCTCCGTCGGGTAGTACTGTCAGGGCGTGAAAGCCATCGCGAAACAGACGGGCGGTCAGTCGATTCGCGACCGACAGACGGCGCTTCCAGCCAGGATGGAAGCGGCCGGCGGATTTCCAATTCATTTCTGCATCGTCAACAATCCGGCCCTGCAGGAGTTCGTATGCGCGGGCGGCGTAGAGAACATCCCCGTCCCAGGCCAATGCCCGCAGGCGCGGAATGCGCGCGATTCGCAATAATAATGTTGGATTTTGGGTTTGAACAGGCATTGGGCCAATGCTAGGACGGCAAAAATGTTTTCATGCAGAAACAGCTTCCCCCGGCTTTTTCGAACTCGGAGGTGTCGACCAGAACTGGGGTCAGTCCTTCGTTTTGCAGAATCGATTCGAGTTGCCGCGTGATGTGCGGCGTGATGTAGCTCTGGTTGACGACAATGGCATTTCCCATGAAGTGGTGGGCTTCCTCGGCGTCGAGAAGATGCAGCCGCTTCCAATGCTTGTGCAAAGCGGCGAGAGCCTTGGCATCGAACGCTCCCGCGAATATGAGAGCGGCTTCGTTGTTGAGCGCGCACAAGCATGTGTCCAGGTGATAGCAGTATGAGTCGATCAGATGCAACGGCACGACCGGGATGCTCATCTGGGACATGGCGGCCTGAAATTTTTCCACACCGCCGAGCGTGCTGCGGAAACCGTATCCCGCGTACACGCAGGATCCGTCGGGATGCCAAAGCAGATCGCCATGCCCTTCGAGGTAGTCTTCCCCAAAGTCAATTTCAATGACGCGATATCCCTTCGAGCGAAACCACTCTGTGTAGAACGGCACTTCGTGCTGGCGCGATTCGTAGACCATGCGGCTGGGAACCACGAACTTTCCGTATCCGGCTTTCTCGCCGACGAAAACCTGATTTGCAGCGAAGACCATGTCCTCAAGATTTTCGACGGGTGCGATAGTTTCAATTTCGCATCCACACTGTTGCAAAACACCACAAAGCTTTTCCCACTGAGTGCGCGCTTTCGCTCGATCTACTGCGGCTTCTCGCGTCATGTAGGGATTTTTTTGATCCACTACATCGAAGTAAGTGGGCGGACAGACGAGCACTCTAGGCATAAAGATGATGTTAGCTGTGCCCATGAAGGAGAGGCAAGGCAGGAAGGACGGTGTATCGGCAGGTTGTGCCGAAGACTCGGCAAACTTCCTCGCAGCGTCAGCCAGGGAAATGACCTTTATCTCAGAGAAGATCAGGTGCCCGCCAGTCTCATCTGTGGCACAGAACGTGCTCTTCAGTTCCCGGCATCAGGCCCGAAAAAAAAATTCTTATAAGAGAAGTGCACGACATGCTCAGTCAATGTGCGAATTCGAAATGCGGCAAGCCCTTCCTCCGATTGCGCGAGGGAAAGTTATTCCTGGTCGAGACCGACCGCATCAGCAAGCCCGGAGAATCGGCGGTGCCGCCGTTTGTTCGCGCTCGGCAATCCCACAGGCTGGTGGAACACTACTGGTTGTGCGACGACTGTGCCGCGCAGTGGACGCTCGTCTATGAGGGCGAGCGCGGAGTTGCGCTCGCGCCGGTGCGCAAGCCGGCACAGAATATCGCTCTGGCAGCCGCGCAGAACGAAGTCGCCTAGCATCTACTTATATCCGTGCTTTTTCCATTCCTTCCAGTCCGCGCGAACCGCTTCCAGCATGGCGGCTGAAGCTTCGTGCAGCCAATTGCTTTTCCGTTTTTGTAGATCCCCGAGGATAAACTTGCTTGCAAATTTTGTGCCCAGGTGAATGTTGGCGGTCTCCCATCCCATGGCATGCAGCAGGCGCAGTTCGGCGCCGTGCGCTTTCAACGTCGCGAGTTCAATACGGGAACAGTGGGGACTGAGCCGGCGCACGATCCAGTGCCCGCGTAACCGAACAAAAGGGTCCGGGCATCGCACGGCGCGCGCAATGATGGTTTGATACAGGATTTCGGCCGGTTCGTGCTGGTCTTCCGCCCAATGACAGGCAGAGGGGACCAGAGCTTTGGCTTCCCGGGTGATACGGCCTCCGTGCCAGTCCGCAATGGCGACGTAGCGGGTATGCCCGAGGCTGCCCAGGCCGGCAACGCGGCGAGCCAGCCGATAAGGCAGATCGCGAGCGGGCATCAGGTGCTCGATCGCGTCCACTGCGCTTACCGGAACATCGCGAGTCACCGTAGGGAGCGCGTCCATCTTGGCCCAGAAGTGAATGGGGTCGCGGAGTTTACTTTCGGCGATGAGCCGCAGCCATTCATTCTTTTCCCCTAAAACGAAGGGTAGACCTGACGCCCGCATGGACTCTGTATAGCCTTCGAGAAGCGCTTCGCAGATCCCTTTGCGTTTGAGCGGAAGATGCCCGGCTTCGGCGGCAAGATGCGCGCTCACCGCAAGCCGAACCAGGTCATTGGCGTAGCAGAGCATGTGGGCTTCGTCGAAATCGTTCACACCCCAGATGAGGCGGCCCTCGATGTCGCGCCAGGTGCCGAAATTTTCTACGTGCAAGTCGCCAACCGCCAGCACGCGCGGGCCCTTGGCCAGATCGGGACATAGCTTCGGCCAGAGTTGCGCCCAGCGGTAATAGGTGGCGCGCAGAAACGGGAACACTCCGTTCGCCATGCTGGCGTGTTTCAGGTGGAGATCTTTTTTCACCAGAACTGTGCGATGAGCGAGCCAGTCTTCGAAGTTCCGAGTGGCTTTTACGACGTTCATAGGGCGAACGATAGCGGCGAGAGCGAGCGGAAGTCAAACTGGGCGCTAGTGCTGCCGGAGTTCAGAAAGCAGTCTTAGATCGCGGACATCGCAGAGAACAGAATCCCAAAAGCGCAGGAGACTGCGCTGTTTTGCAAACAAAATCTCGGGCACCGGACAGGGCTGGTTCACGTGCGTCCGGCACCCGCCAGTGTTACCTTGACCTTCGAATTTTCAGTGCTTAAAGAAGGCGGCGTTTTTTTCGATGAAATCCTTTTTCTCGTCCGGCACATCCTCCAGCGTGTGAATCGAATCGGACGTGCACACAGGAACGCAGGCGCCGCAGTCGATGCAGCCTTCCGGGTCCACGTACATCTGAGTGGCGGCTTCGAAGCCCGGCTCGTCGCTCTTGGGGTGGATGCAGTCGGTGGGGCAGACCTCGACGCACAAAGAATCTTTGATGCAGGTATCAGTAATTACATAAGCCATGATGAATCGTTCTCCTGAGCACTCGCTCAAGAAAGATAGTAAAAAGCGGAGGACGGAACAGCGGTGATCGTGATCACATGCGGATGTGCTTAAAGCGAACCATTCAACCTTTCGTGGTCTCAACGTTCCACCACCTTGCGTGAAAACTTGGGAATTCTGACCTCCGAAGCCTGGAAGCTCTACCCATGATAGGAATCACGCGCAAGGGTGACCACGGTCACAGAAATGACATCTGAATAGGGCTTAAATAGGCACAATTGAACTAGGCCTTCTAGTCATAGGATCGCCCGGCTCCACCCACAGAACCCCACAAGCCGTTACCCCAGACGGCGGGAGCCGGGCGCTTGAAGGCCCTCAGGATTGCGGCCCTCCCCGCCCTCCCCTCAGTCAGCGCCACTTCGTCCCGTCTTGATCTTCATCTCTCCGGTCCCAAGCAGCTCGCCGGGGCCGAAGTGTGTCTGCCGCAACACGTGTGTGGCTTCCGACCCACGTTCCAACCCACGTCCGCTTCCTATAACGAACTTGCTTTCAACAACATAAATCCTGGCCCCCGTCCTGCCATCCAGGAAGTGTCGAACGGGGGCTGAAATGAGCAGAGTCGGTTGCAGCACGGTAAACCGCAGCACAGCCAAGATACTGGCTGTACTAATCATCCTGGCAATCCGCTCGACAGCGCAGACCGCCGAGCGCCCTTCTGCAGGACGATCCGCCCGCACCGTAGTGATCAGCATTCCAGACCGCAAATTGGCGGTGATCGCCGACGGAAGCGTCATCGCGACGTTCCCCATTGCCGTGGGAACCGTCGCAAGCCCGAGTCCCAGCGGCGAATTCCGCATCGTCAATCGCGTCGCGAATCCCACGTACTACCACCCGGGATCGGTGATCCCCGCCGGAAAAGCCAATCCCCTGGGCACGCGCTGGTTGGGCCTCAGCCAGAAAGGCTACGGCATTCACGGAACGAACGCTCCGCGATCGATCGGCCGCGCGGCCTCTCACGGATGCATCCGGCTGCGAAATCGCGATATGGAACGGTTGTTCGGCATGCTCCAGGTCGGAGATGTGGTCCAGATTCGCGGCCAGCGCGATGAGCAGGTTGCCGGGATCTTCGGACCGCCGACCTATGAAAGCGTCGTAGCCGAAGTGCAGGCCCCGGCACAGCCAGCCGGTCAGTAACGCAGGGTAAGTCCGAAGAACGAAATTCAGGAGGAATTTATGCAAATGGCGATCACATTCATGGCAGTCGTGGCAGGAATGGTTTTTTCATTAGCGGTGGCTCTGTTGGCCGAAGAGTTGATCTTCGGGCAAGTGTTCCGCCTGTTCTTTGCCCGGCAGGCGGCCGAGTTAAAGGCAGGGCAGAAGCGCTAACGCGCAAGGAGAACGACCATGCTGGCATTGAAGTATTTGCTGATGAGCGGCGGCCTCGCGATGATTCTCGCGGCTGTGACCATTTTGTTATACGACTTGTATCGGGAACTGCTGTATCGTCGGGCCCTGGCAGAGCCGGAGGGGACCGTGGTTGTCCCTCCCCGTCCCGAGTGGCGCTGGCGCACTTCGCTGGCCCTCGCGTTGCTCGCCTGGGGACCGATTCTGCTCGCCTTCAGCATTGTGGTGGTCCCAAGCGGAATGGCTGGCGTGCGGGTGAGCCAAACCAGCGGGACCTTGCCGGGAACCCTTTACCCAGGCGTGCATTTCGTGATGCCGCTGGTCGAGGACGTCGCGTTATTCGACACCCGTGACCAGGTCTTCACTACCGGAGTGTTGGAGGATGGAAAAAACGCCGCCGCAAACGTCTCGGCAAAATCGCAACTGCTCGACGTGCAGGCCAAGGAAGGTCTCACTCTCGGACTGGCGATCACCGTGCGCTACCGGCTCGATTCAAAGCGCCTGGATTACATTCAGAGCAATCTGCCGCGTCCGGTGGAAAAAGAGATCGTGCCTCCGGTCGTCGCCAGCGCCTGGAGAGAATTGGTGCCGAACTACACCGTGCGGGATGTCTTCTCGGCCAAGCGCGAGGAAGTGCGGCAAAGGGCAGCAGGGATGATTACGCAAAAACTGGCGGCGGATGGAATTGTGGTGAAGGAAGTCATGTTGCGCGACATCCAGCTACCCGAGGAATACGCCAAGGGCCTGGAGACGCTGCTTTTGAAGGAGCAGGAAAACGACCGCATGGGCGTGGAGACGGAACTCAAGCAGAAGCAGGTAAAGATTTCAGAACTGGAAGCGGAAGCCACCAAGGTCCAGCAGATCAAGCAGGCTGAGGGCGAAGCCCAAGTTCACGTTCTGCAGGCGAAGGGTGAGGCTGACGCCATGCAGTACACGCTGCCCTTGAAAGAAAAACAGATTCAGCAAAGCAAGCTGGAGGCGCAGGCACGGAAAGAAGCGACATTGCAAAATGCGGAGGCGGAGGCCCAGGCTAAGGTCATCGACAGCAAGGCCGAGACGGAACGGCGAAAGCTGCTGGCTGATGCCGAGGCCAACCGCATTCGCGTGACTGCGGCCGCCGATGCCGAACGCCTGCAGAGCGAGGCGGCGATCTTGAAGCAGAATCCGCTCCTGATCAATAAGATTGTCGCCGAGCGGCTATCCGACAAGCTGCAGATCATGATGGTGCCGGCGGATGGAAAATTCTTCTTCGCCAACGATGTCTTGCGCAGCATGAGCGCTGGCGCGCAAGCCGTCCAGAGCGAGCAATCCGAACAACGGTAGTTTCGCCGCAAAGGTCCCATCCGGGCCGCAAAAAACCGCGGCTTGGATGGGGCCACAGTCTATTGATCTTCGAGACGGTGTCCAAACAGTACAGGGGAGCAGGCGGGCGTAATGCGAGAAGCGATTTATAATTTGGCCATTCCAGAGAGCATTGCGAAATCGGCGAACCGCGGCTGGCGCTCCGCTCTGGCCATCTCTCCTGCTCGCTTCGTTCTTCTTTTTCTTGTGTGCGGGCCTGCGATTTCGGCGTCCGCAGCCGACTGGAGTGTGCCCGAGCAGGAACTCGCGCGAAAGATTGTTGCTGTCACTGGCCCCGGAGCAGCCGCCGTAACCATTGAGAATCGTTCTTCTCTCGGGCGCCGCAACAGCGAGATAGTGCAGAACGGCTTGCGCGCGGCCCTCGAGCAGGTGGGAGTCCGCCTCGTGCCGTCGGAGCAAGCAGCGGCGGCTATCACAATTTCTTTGTCGGAGAATCCCGGCTCTTACGTTTGGGTAGCACAGATCCAGCAAGGCCAGGCAGATCCTGCCATAGTCATGGTCTCGGTTGCACGCTCCGGCGGGACGCCGCCAGTGCACGACGCAATGCCGATGAGCTTGCGCAAGACGTTGTTATTTTCGCAGGACACCCCAATTCTTGATGTCGCGGTTCTGCAAGAGGACGCTGCGCCGACGCGCATCGCGACTCTTGATGCGGATCGAGTCTCGATTTATCGGGTGCAGGGCGGAAAGTGGCAGCAAGAGCAGTCCACCGAGATCACTCATGCGAAACCGTGGCCGCGCGATCTGCGCGGACGGCTCGTTCCAGCGAAGGACCATTTGCTTGATGTCTATCTTCCGGGCGTGAGTTGCCACAGCGCCACAGGGGCCCCGCTGGCACTGAATTGCCGCGAGACGGACGATCCTTGGCCTATTGTAGCGGCTGGGCTGGCGGGCGCTTCCAGTCTCCTCGGTGCTGGATCCGAAAATCATGCGGCAATTCCGGCGATCGCCGCATTCTTTTCGCCGGCCCGCAACTTCTTTACGGGCGCGTTGACTCCGGCAGTGGGGAAGTTTACCAACGTCCCCAAGTTTTATTCGGCTGCAGTGCTGCCGCGCGAAAAATACGCCCTGTGGTTCTTCTCCGCAATCGACGGCTTCATTCATATGGTGGACGGGATGAATGATCAGGCCGCCAGGATCGATTGGGGAAGTTCGATCGCAAGTATCAAGACCCCGTGCGGTGCCGGCTGGCAATTGCTGACGACGAGTTCCGGGGATAGAAGCAGCGATTCGGTGCTCGCGTACGAATTTCCGGATCGCGATCCGGTGCCGGTCAGCGCTCCAATCGAATTGCCGGGGACCGTTACCGCGTTGTGGACCGAGCCGCGGGGAGACTCTGTCACTGCGGTGGTCAGAGATCAGGAGACCGGGGACTATGAAGCCTTTCGCCTGGCGATGGCTTGTAGCCAGTAGCCTGTTGCTGGCCGCACTGGCGGCTGCTGCGGACACACGTCCGCAGTACGGGGGCACGCTGCATATCACGATGCATGCAGCTCCCATGACGCTCGATCCCGCAGATCCAGCGCAGGCCGATTCCTTTGCCCGGCGTAATCTAAGCTCATTGTTGTTCGATCGGCTCGTAACCACGGACGAGGCGGGGCGTGCCGCGCCAGGGCTCGCGGAATCGTGGGAGGCTTTGAAGGGAAATCAACGCTGGCTGTTTCGGCTTCGGCATGGTGTGACCTTTCACGACGGAACGCCGCTTTCGGCCGAAATCGCGGCGGCTTCTCTCCGCTACGCAAATCCTTCGTGGGCGGTGATGGCAGAGAACGATACCGTGGTCATTGATTGCAAGACGGCCAATCCGGATTTGCTCGCTCAGTTGTCTCTGTCTCGAAATTCGATTGTGAAGAGAGATTCCGCCGCGCTGGATGGAACGGGTCCATTCTCCGTTGCCGAGTGGCAGCCCGGAAAGAAATTAAAAGTGGCTGCGACGGAGAATTATTGGGGCGGACGGCCTTTCCTGGATGGCATCGAGATCGAAATGGGGCAAGATTATCGCGCCCAGATGACGGCGCTCGGCATTGGCAAGGCCGATTTGACTGAGGTTCCGCCGCAGCAGGCGCGGCGCGTTTCGCAGGAAGGCATTCGTCTCGCCAGTTCGGCTCCCATGCAATTGCTTGCGTTGCTATTTGCCCGCGAACCATCCTCGCCCGAGGAGAAGACGATGCGTGAGGTCCTAGGCCTTAGCGTGGAACGCGGCTCGATTCGCAGCGTTCTGCTGCAGGGCGCTGGACAACCTGCCGCCAGCTTGCTGCCGACGTGGATGAGCGGTTACGGATTCGTCTTCTCCGTGACGGCGAACTTGCCCAAAGCGCGTCAGCTACGGGATCAGGTGCGCGGCACGGCGAATTGGAAGCTCGGCTACGACGCAAGCGATCCGATCGAGCGGCTGGTAGCGGAACGGATCGCCCTCAACGCCAGGGATGCGGGATTGACGCTGCAGCCCACTGCATCACCGAACTCCGAGCTACGGCTGGTGCGCGTGCCGCTTACGTCTCCGGACCCCTGGGTTGCTCTCGAGGATCTCACCGCCCAGACGGGACTACCGCCAGTAAGAAACAAAGGCGCCTCAGTCGATGAGCTCTATGCGTCGGAACAGGCTGCGCTGGCCACCGAGCGCATCATCCCGTTGTTTCATCTGCCCGAGAGCTATGCGGCCGGGCCGCGCTTGCGGAATTGGAGGCTGCGGTCCGATGGCGGCTTGGAGCTAGCCGGTGCGTGGCTGGAGGCGCCCACTCCATGAGCTTTCGCCGAAAACTCCTGGCAGTGTTCGCGCTTACTGTGTTTCTATCAGTCGCGGGCGTTGCCGCGCTCGTGCTGGGAATAACGCGCAACGCCTTCGAAAAGACTGAAAACCAGAGGACGGCTGCGCTGGTCGCCCAGTTTCAGCGCGAATTTAACCGGCGCGGAGAAGAGGTTGCGCGGCGAGTCGACGGAATTGCAGATTCCGACCCGGTTGTCCGCATGGCCACTGCGCTCAACGGCACTTCCACGGATTCGGAGAATTACTTCGATCTTGCGCGGTCGCTGGCAGAGAGCCATCAGCTGGATTTTCTGGAGTTGCTTGACTGGCGGGGAACGATCATTTCTTCGGCGCAGTGGCCGGCGAAGTTTGGATATCCCGACACTGCCTTTGAGATCCTGTCCGCGTCGAACGGGCAACCAGCGTTTTTGAAATTGGAAGAATTGCAGGACTCGATTGCCTTGGGGCTGATGGCCGTGAAAATGGTGCAGATGGGCGAGCGTCCCGTGTACGTCGCGGGAGGGCGTCGTCTCGACAAGAATTTCCTCTCGGGGCTCGACCTGCCGCCCGACATGCGCGCGCTTTTGTATCAAAACCGCGGCGATCGTTTTTCTCCGGATTGGCTCGTCGACCCCTTTGCCCTTGCGAACACGCCCGACACGGCGCACCCACCCGAGCGGCTCGCAACCCTGGTGGATGCGGTACGGCGCTACAACATGGAGATGACCGGCATCGTGAACTGGTCTGCGGATCAGGCGGACCAGGAAGTGTTCCATGCCATTCCACTTCGCGGCGCTGGCAAAGATCATCCCTTGCTCGCGATCTTGCTGATTGGAAATTCACGGCGCCAGTACGTCGAGTTGAAACGGCGCATTCGCGATTCGGCGTTCCTGGTCGGCGGAGGCGGAATCGTTCTGGCAATCCTGCTCAGCAGTTGGGTTGCCGCGCGAGTCACGCGGCCAGTAGTGCAACTTGCGCAGGCGGCACAGGACGTCGCGGCGGGAAACTGGGATGCTCACGTAGAGGTGCACGGCAGGGACGAGGTGGCGCAACTGGCAGAGTCGTTTAATCGCATGACGAGGGAATTGCTGACACAAAAAGAACGGTTGGTGCAGACCGAACGCGTAGCGGCGTGGCGCGAACTGGCGCGGCGCCTGGCGCATGAGCTCAAGAATCCGCTATTCCCCTTGCAGCTTACGGTTGAAAATCTGGTGCGCGCGCGAACCCAGAGTCCAGAACAATTTGAGGAAGTGTTTCGCGAGAGCTCGCGAACGCTGCTGGCGGAGATCTCGAACCTGAAAGCAATCATCGGCCGCTTCAGCGAATTCTCGAAGATGCCGCAACCGCAGTTGCAACCGGTCCAGGTCAATGAAATCCTGCGCGGGATTGCCCAGCTATTTCAGGCGCAGTTGCAGGCGCCAGGGCGCGCAGAGATTGCCTGTAATCTCGATTTGGACGAGAGGCTGCAAGCGATCGAGGCGGATCCGGAGCTGCTGCACCGTGCAATTTCGAATCTGGTGCTGAATGCCATGGACGCGATGCCCAATGGCGGCACGCTCACGCTGAGAAGCCGGCAAAACGATGGCCACGTCGTCATCGAAGTTGCCGACACAGGCACTGGACTGACGCGCGAGGAATGCGAGCGCATCTTTACGCCCTATTACACCAGCAAGCAGCATGGAACCGGGCTGGGGCTGGCGATTGTCCAATCGGTGGTAAGCGATCACGGCGGACGTATCAGCGTACAAAGCGAGCCGGGCAGGGGGACGAAATTCGTCATCGAGCTCCCGAAAGCGGCTCTCAGAAACGAGCCCTCAGCGCTCAGCCGGGGAGCGGAATGAGAGAATGCAGGCTTCAAACGAATGAGGAGGATCGGTGGCATCGAAAGCTCACCTGTTGATCGTCGACGATGAGGCCAATACGCTGGCTTCGTTGTCGCGCGCCTTCCGGCTGGCGGGCCATGACGCCACCGTGTGCGACAACGCTGCGAAAGCACTGGAGTTGGCGAATGGCCAAGCGTTCGACTTAATTCTTTCGGATGTCGTCATGCCTGGAAAGGACGGGCTCACGCTGCTTGAAGAATTGAAGCAGCAGGGCGTGACGACGCCGGTCGTCATGATGTCGGGGCAGGCGCACATCGAAATGGCAGTGCGGGCAACGCGACTGGGCGCGCAGGATTTTCTGGAAAAGCCGATCTCGACCGACAAATTGCTGCTTACCGTCGAGAACGCTCTCAAGCTGCAGCGCCTGGAACGCGAGAATCGGCAGCTGCGGCAGCGGCTCGGGAAGCACGAAATCGTCTGGAAGGGCGAGGCGATGCGCCGCGTGATGGCACAGGTCGAACGCGTGGCTGCGAGCGAATCACGAGTCTGCATTCTCGGCGAAACGGGGACGGGCAAGGAACTCGTCGCCCGCACCATTCACGAAAAAAGTGCGCGCTCCGCAGGTCCTTTTGTCACTCTGAATTGCGCGGCTGTGCCCGCTGAGTTGATCGAGTCGGAGTTGTTCGGCCATGAGAAGGGTTCATTTACTGGCGCCTCAGGACGCCATATCGGCAAATTCGAGCAGGCCGACCAGGGAACGATTTTTCTCGATGAGATCGGCGATATGCCCCTGGCCATGCAGGCCAAACTGCTGCGCGTGCTGGAAGAAGGCGAAGTGGAGCGCATCGGCGGCGATAAGCCGCTTGCAGTAAATGTGCGCGTGGTCGTCGCCACCCACCGCGATCTGGAAGCGCGGGTGCGCGAAGAAAAATTCCGCCAGGACTTGTTCCACCGCATCTATGTGTTTCCCTTGAGTCTTCCGCCGTTGCGCGAGCGGCGCGAGGATATTCCTGCCTTGGTGGAGCACTTCGCTGCCCAAGTCTGCGCCCAGAACGGCTGGAAAACGGTTCCGTTCACTCCGGATGCGACCGAGGCGTTGCAATCGCATGCCTGGCCCGGGAATGTCCGCGAACTGCGCAACATCGTTGAGCGGCTGATGCTGCTCGCGCCCGATGGCCAGGTTGACTTGGAAACGGTGCAGATGGCGATACCGAAAACGTCTACTACCGCAAATGTCAGTCTTGCCGGGTCGGGTCCGCTTGCTGATCGCGTGCAGTCGTTCGAACGTGAAGTGATCCTGTCAGAACTTAAGCGCAGTCACAACAACATGAGCGTGGCCGCGAAAGCGCTTGGCCTGGAGCGCAGTCATCTGTATAAAAAAGCGGAGCAACTCGGGATCGATCTGCGCGCCTTGCGCCGCGAGCAGGGCGCTTCAGACTGATGGGGCAGGCCGTTCCGGATTTGTATCCAGCTAGGTCTCTACGAGCACTGGGGTTGGGGCTTTCAGGTCGGCGGCCAGCAAGCGATGGAACAGTTGCTCTCCGGCCTCACGGCGCACTGAAAGACGCCCGGCGCCGTAGGCGCGCGACTTCAGCCCGCGCTGCACATCTTCACAGATGCCCAGATCTTCATCCTGCACGCGGTTCCCAACGTTCACGGACTCGGTGTTGTACGCGCGCCGCGCTTCGCTTACGTCGCTGAAATAAAAATCGAAGATGACGGTGCAGGCATCGGCGTCCACGGGAATCACATAATTCGTATCCATGTAGCCTTCATAGCAATTGATCATCAGGTTGGGATATTGCCAGAAATACCAGGCGCGGTCGCCTTTGCGCGTCGCTCCCGTCGCCGCGTCTTCATCCGAAGCAACCATGGGGCTGGACTGCAGGCAGTAGCGGTCCTCGTTCTCGATGGTGTACTGCTTGTAATCGAGCACGGAGCTGAGCCCCTTATGCAGGTGCGGCACGTGATATCCGCCGTCGAGATAATTGTCGACGTAGACTTTCCAGTTGCAATGGATGTCGTAGGTGCGGCGATCGAAATAGTGCAGCTTGCTCACGCCGAGCGGCGCTACGCGCTTGACGAGGCCACCAAGAAACTCATGCAGCGGCATGGCGTCGGGATCAAGATTTACGAACACGAAACACTCCCAGCTTTCCACCCGGATCGGAATCAGGCCGTTATCACCCCGATCGAAATTCTCGACGCCCTCAAACTCAGGCATGCCTTTCAGAGAGCCATCGAGCCCGTATTTCCAGCCGTGATACGGGCATTGCAGGATGGAAGCATGACCGCAGGGTTGCGTCACGACAGCGGCGGCATGGTGCCGGCAGACATTGAAGAAGGCGCGCAGCGTGCCCTCAGCGCCGCGGACGACAACGATCGGTTCGCCCGCCAGACGCGTGCTGACGAAGTCTCCAGGATTCTGGAGCTGGTCGGTCCGGGCGACCAGTTGCCAGGTTTTGCTGAAAACGTTCAGCCGCTCCAGTTCTGCGATCCGCGCGTCAACGTACCAGGGAGCGGGGATCGTCGAGGCCTCCGACAGGGGAGCACGGTCGTTGTAGCTGGCGAGAATTTCTTCGATGGATGCTTGCATGTTCACACTCACACGAGTTTTCCTGTTTTCGCAGACTTAAAGATCTCAGTATGATTTTCACGTCCCCGGGACCGCGCCGGCGTGGCAGTTGACGGCGTTCCGATCGCCCGCTGCAAGACTGCCAGAAATTGCTGGATTCGCGCTTCCTTCTTCTCCGCCAATTCTCCCTGGCGGCGGAACAATCCAGGATCCAGTTCCGCCGTGAGCAGCGCATCCTGAAAGCGTTCGACCATCCAGTCGATGATTGACACTATCATTTCGAGATCGAGATCGTTCCGCAGCTCGCCACGCTCCAGGCCGAAGCGCACAAAACTCACCGTGCCGTAAGGATCCTCGGCAATCAGAAAGCGATTGATCTCGCGCTTCAGCACAAGATCTGTTCCATAGTTTCCTAAGAGCGAAATTCGGTAGGGAATCCAATCTTCGTGGACAAGGTGCTCGGTGCGCGACAGCCAATAGCGAAGCACTTCGAAAAATCCACCTGCGCGGACCTCTGCGGGCGCATCGAGATATTTCGCAAACGAGCGCACCGCCCGTTTGTAGACCTCGAAAAACAATCCGTCTTTGCTGCCGAAATGTTGGAAGATCGAACCTTTCGCGATCCCCAGGGCAATAGCAATGTCACCGACGCGGGCCGCGTTGTAGCCGTGCTCGGCGAAATGCCGGGTAGCGGCTTCGACGATGCGGCCGCGCTTGGCCTCCGATCGAGGGCGCACCTTTGCCTGCCTCTGGTAAAGAGGCGGCGCGAGACGGTTGCTGGAGATTCCTGCCATGCGCGTAAACAATGACTGAAAGTCACGACAGCATAGCGCAGGAATTTGTTCCTTTCAACTTCAATTTCGCGCAGTGATGCGGTAAGGTAATTCGACTCTGGCCCAGCATGTGTGACCAGAAGTCATACAAAATTGAAAGCTTCTTCGATCTACGACGCGGTCGTTATTGGCGGAGGCCACAATGGCCTGACCGCCGCCGCCTATCTGGCGCGCGCAGCACTTTCGACTCTCGTCCTCGAGCGCCGCGACATTGTCGGCGGATGCTGCGTCACCGAAGAAATCGCGCCCGGCTGCCGCGTCTCGACTACCTCGTACATCGCGAGCATGCTGCGGCCCGAGGTGATCTCCGAACTAAGGTTGGCGGACCACGGACTGCGAATGATCCCCTGTGATCCCGCGATTCAGGTTCCTTTCCTCGATGGTCAGGTGGTGCCGTGGTGGGCGGATCGCGATCGCGCTCAACAGGAATTCGCCAAAATTTCGCCGAAGGACGCGGCACGTTTCGTGCAGGTTGACGATCAGTTGAAGAAGCTGGCGCGCTACCTGCAGCCGTTCTTTTTAGAACCCCCGCCCGAGATCGATACCTCCACCATAAAAGGATGGAGCGATTTGTTCCGCGTGGGCAAACGATTTCGCGGGATTTCGAACTCAGAGATCGCCCAACTTGTCTCTTTCCTGACGGGAAGCCTCGGCGAATTTCTCGATCAGAATTACGAGTCTGACAAGATCAAGACCATGTTCTTGGCCAACAATGTCTACGGCAAGCATGGAGGCCCCTATCAGCCGGGGACGGCAATCGGCCTGCTGTTTCATCTGCTGAGCGGCGGGGAGCACGAACTCCAAGGCTTTTATGGCCACGTGATGGGCGGGATGGGTTCGATCACCCAGGCGCTGGCCGCGGCTGGAAGGGAACTCGGAGTTGAGATTCGCACCGGAACACCGGTGGCCCAAGTTAAGGTGCACGACGGCCAGGCCTCCGGAGTTGTGCTGGAAGATGGCTCGGAGATTCGCGCCCGCATGGTGCTTTCGAACGCCGATCCCAAGCGCACGTTTCTCCAGATGGTCGAGCCACGCGATCTTCCCCAGGATTTTCTTGCCGCAGTGCGCGCGATCAAAATGGCAGGACCGTGCGCCAAGGTGAATATGGTCCTCGGAGAAGAGCCCCGCTTCACGGGAACTCCCAAAGCCGCGACCGCCCTCGAGCGCACCTTCTACACTCTGGTGCCATCGTTGGAATTCGCGGAGCGCTGCTACGACATCGCGAAGTTCGGCGAGATTCCCGAAGAACTCTGGGTGGATTGCGTGGTGTCGTCGAACGCGGACTCCTCGCTTGCTCCCGAAGGAAAGCACATTCTGACGTGTTTTGTGCAGTACGTGCCCTACCACCTGCGCGAAGGAAATTGGGATCATAAGCGCGAGTTGCTGGGCGACCGCGTCGTGAGAAAGATTGCCCAGTACGCGCCCAATGTTCCCGGCTCGATTCTGGCGCGGCAAGTCTTGACGCCGCTCGATCTGGAGCGCACCTATGGATTGACTGAAGGCAACATCTTTCATGGCGACCTTCGTCTGGAACAACTTTTTTTTATGCGACCCGTCCCGGGATGGTCGCAATACCGCACGCCGATTGACGGATTGTATCTCTGCGGAGCGGGAGCGCATCCGGGTGGCGGAGTCACCGGGGCGCCGGGCCGCAACGCCGCACATCAGGCATTGCGCGATTGGAAAAAAGGACGATTGCGAAAGGCTGCGGCATGAACTTCGAGAGCTCACCCTCAAGCGCGCTTCCTAAAGTAGCCGACATCGTGATTCTGGGGGCCGGGGTCATGGGGACCTCGATCGCGTTCCAACTCGCCAAGCGCACGGCAGGCCGCATCGTGGTCATCGATAAAGATCACGTCGGGCGGGGCGGCAGTGGACGCTCATCAGCCCTGATTCGCATGCATTACACCTTTTCTCCCGAAGTTGAGTTGGCCCTGTTCAGTCTGCGGATGTTTCAGAACTGGCGCGAGATCGTGGGAACTCCGGGAGATTTTCGTAAGACGGGATTCGTACGCATCGTTCATCCCAACGAAACGGCCCGCCTGAAATTGAATGTTGAGATGCAGCGCAAACTTGGGGCCAGAGTCGACCTGATCGACAGCCGTCAATTGCACGAGATGGAGCCGGATTGGAAAGTGGACGAGGTGGAACTTGCTGCCTACGAGCCGGACTCCGGATATGGCGATGGCGCCGGAGTGGCCGGGGATTTTCTGGCTGCGGCGCGCGAGGCGGGCGTCGCCTACTTCCCGCGCCTGCAGGCTGACTCGCTCGCCCTTGAGAATGGCCGCGTCACGGGCGTGGTCACCAATCGTGGAGCAATCTCAGCGGACACAGTAATCGTCGCCATGGGGCCGTGGACGCGGCCTCTGCTGCAGCACGCAGGGTATGACGTGCCTATTGAGTGCGAGTATCACCAGGTCGCGATTCTGCGAAACGCGCCCGACATGAAAGGCGGAGGCTGCGCCTGCATCGATTCTGTCACCGCGACTTACTTCCGCTCCGATGCGCACGACAAATTCCTGGTCGGCGATTTCTACGGCACCCGGCCGGTCGATCCCGACAATTTTCCGCAGCGTGCTTCGGATGAGTCCCTGGAAGAGATCATCGAGCGTGCTTGCCGCCGCGTGCCCAAGCTGGCAGGTGCGGAAGTCATGCGAGGGGTCACGGGAGTCTATGACGTCACTCCGGATTCGCGGCCTCTTCTCGGCGAGATCCCGAACATGAAAGGACTCTTCGTGTGCGCCGGATTCTCTGGGATGGGATTCAAGATTTCTCCAGCGATTGGTGTCGTTATGAGTGAACTGGTGCTCGATGGCCGAGCGAAGACGGTGGATATCATCGCCTTTCATCCCAATCGCTTTGCGGAAAATTGCCCGATCAAACCGCAGTATGAGTACGTCGACGACTAATAAATTCAGGAGCCAACATGACGAAGAAGGGAATTCTCGAACGCCTCAAAGAAGGCCCAGTGCTGGGAGATGGAGGATATCTGCTGGAATTGGAAAAGCGTGGCTGGGTGCGCGCGGGTCCATTTACGCCTGAGGTGGCGCTGATCTATCCCAATGCATTGCGCGAGCTGCACATTGAGTTTCGCGAGGCCGGCGCTGAAGTTCTGCAGGCGCTCACGTTCTACGCCAGCCGCGACAAGCTGGCGACGGTCGGTTTGCAGGATCGGCTCGAGGAACTCAATCGCGCCGCCGTTCGCGTTGCCCGCGAGGTTGCAGGCGATCAGTGTCTCGTCGCCGGCAACCTTAGTCTCACCTGGATGTATGAACCCGGGAGTCCGTCGGCGGCGGATTGCGTCCGCAAGACCTTCGACGAACAGTTGGCGGTGCAGGTGGATGAAGGTGTGGATTTCATTATTGGCGAGACCTTCTCCTGGCTGGGCGAAGCGCTGATCGCAGTTGAGCGGGCAAAGAAGACGGGCCTTCCGGCGATGGTGACGATTTGTTTCGAGAATAAAGATGAAACCGCTGAAGGGATCAATGCCGCCGATGCCGCCAAGGCTCTTTTCGACGCCGGCGCCGACATCGTGGGCATGAACTGCCTTCGTCCTCCACAACATATCCTGGGGCCGATGGAGCAGATGCGCAAAGCTGTATCGGGATTTCTGGCCTGCCAGCCGGTCGCCTATCGCACGCCGAAAGACAAGCCTGATTTCACCAGCCTGCCCGAGTTTCCATACGCGCTGGATCCAGTGCAACTGACGCGCACGGAGATGGCGGATTATGCGGTCCGCGCTCGCGAGATCGGGATCAACTACATCGGCGCATGCTGCGGAACTGTGGCAATGCACATCCGCGAGATGGCGCGCGCCCTGAACAAGCTGCCGGAAGATTCGCGCATTTGGAAGAAAGGCGGCACGAAGCCCATGTCAGCCTACGAGTACTACGATCACGATCACCTCAAGGTGGGGACCACAAAGTAAGCAAGAACTGAGGCGGTAGAGGTCAGTGGGCAGAAGATTCAGTTCAGTCTCTTCGCCGCTGCCTACACACTCCGATCGAGGGGCGGAATCTGCTTCTCGCCCGCAGTGCCGCAAGCTGGCAGCACTTTCCTCTCATTCGCTTTCTATGGATGCAACGTATAAATCGAGACTCCTGTAGCTGCGCTCATGGCAGCCTCAAACGTTCGCCCCGCCACCACGCGCGCGCCGCTGACCGGCACAAAAAGAATGTCATCGGCCTGCAGCATTTGATCCGGACTCTTCGCTTCCAGCATCTTCTTGACTTCCAGCTTGACCTCGGTCATCCCGCTGGGACCTTTGCGAATAATCCGCGCCCCGCCCAATTTCGCCGTGTGATTCACTCCTCCCGCCAGCGCCAGCGCCTGCAGCACCGAGAGCGTCCCGTTGTCCACAAGAAATCCGCTCGGGTGCCCCACGTCACCCACCACATAAACCACCGGTGCGCGCGGAACCGTGATCGTGTCTCCCGGGTTGATCTCGATATTCTTGCTCGGGTCGTCAGCCAGGTTCCGCGGCAGTTCTACGCGGATCGGTTCCTTCTGATTCTGCCGCAGGACCGCGATCTTGCGTGATGCCGCGGGAGTGAATCCTCCAGCCTCAGAAATTAATTCGTACAATTTGTGGTCTGCGATGTCGGGATAAATGCCCGGCTTCAGCACCTCGCCCAGCACCGTTACTCCTTGCGACGCAGCGTCATCCACGAAGATCGTGACGTGCGGATTCTTCACAAATCCGCCATCCTCGTAGCGCTTTTCGATCAACGACTGCGCCTCTTCCTGGGTAAGCCCGTCGACGTGGACGTAGTCGATCAACGGAAGGTAAATGTCACCTCCGTTGCTCACGCGCGCCTTGGTGGCCAACTCGGGAACGTTGTACACGCTCACCTCAACCAGGTCGCCCGCGCCCAAGGTCACAGTCCCCAACTCCGCGTTACTTTCCTTCGCTTTATCGGTTTTTGCGGGAGTCGCCGTGGCGCTTGGTGCGCTTTCTGTGGCCTGCGGGAGAGGCTGCGCCGCTGGAATTGCGGCTGGCGGACTCTGCACCGTCCCGGCCTCTGGTGCCGCCTGTTGGGCGCTCACTCCACTGATGAGAATGAAAAGAAATCCGAACAGAGAAAGGCTGCGGCGGCGAGTGCAATTCACGATCCCGGGCTCCCTGCACAAATCTGAAATGCTGCTGAAATTGAACCAAAGTGTAGCACGGCGATTTTCTTTTCCATCGCGCAATTTGCGTCAGCCATCTAAGTTTTCCACAGCAGGTTCTTCTTTTGTCATTGAACTCTCCTTTTCCCGCTGCTACATTTGCCGAACTTACAACTTCAACAGGACTCAGTTCACATTTTTTCGCGGCTGGTCGCGGCAATACTTTTTTGTGAAGTATCGGGCCGAGCCGGTGGGCTCGCCTGTGCGAGGGTGACTTAGTTTTGACGGGCATCTTCCTCGGGACGTTCCTGTTTGCACTGATCTCAGCCTTCGTGCTGACGCGCTACGTTCGCGATTTCGCGGTTCGCCGTTGCTGGGTTGCAATTCCCAGCCAGGAACGGCATCTGCATTCCAGTCCCTTGCCGCGCCTTGGTGGCGTCGCCATCTTTCTCAGCTTCTCCCTTTGCGCTGCCCTCGCTGCCATCTGGTCCGTTCGCCATCCAGATCCCTTGTCTCCTCACGTCTTGCGCACGATGTTCACCATTCTCGTGCCGGCAGCCCTTGTCTTTGCCTTAGGAGTCTACGACGACCTGCACGGCGTTGGACCTTATTTCAAATTCTCCGTGCAGGCCGTCGCCGCCGTGATGCTATATGCGGGCGGACTGCGCATTGTGAACATCCCTGTTATCTTTGGCGTTCACAATCTGCCCTGGTACCTCGGTCTCGTTTTCACGATTATCTGGGTTCTCGGCATCACCAACGCGTTCAACCTGATTGACGGCCTCGATGGCCTCGCAGCCGGCTCCGCACTGTTCTCTACCATGGTCGCCTTCGTCGTGGCCGTGTTGAACGGGCCGCCTCTGGTCGAGATCATGACCATCGCTCTGGCCGGAGCGATTCTCGGATTCCTGCGCTACAACTTCAATCCCGCCACCATCTTTTTAGGCGATTCAGGAAGTCTCTTCATCGGCTTCGTGCTCAGCGCGCTCGCGCTCTACGGCGCGCAGAAAGCTCCTACCATCGTCGCCGTCGCCATTCCGGTCGTCTCCTTCGGACTTCCGATTCTCGAGACCGCGATTTCGATCCTTCGCCGCCTGATCAGTGGACGTCCGATCTTCACCGCTGACCGCGAGCATATCCATCACAAACTGCTGCAACACGGTCTCTCGCACCGCCAGGTCGTCATTCTTCTTTATGGCGTCTCGGCCGGATTCGCCATGCTGAGCCTCTTCCTGCTCTGGCCCACCGGAAGTTCCCTCGGCCTCGTGCTGGCAGTCCTCGGCATCGGCATCTGGATCGGCGTCCAACACCTCGGATACCTCGAGTTCGGTGAGCTAGCGCGCGTCGCCCAACGCACCCTCGATCAGCCTCAGATTTTTGTGAATAACCTCGCCATCCGCCGCGCCACCGAGGAACTCAAGGTCGCGCAGGATTACGAGCAGATTCGCCGCATTCTTCTCGCGGCTTTTGGCTCTAACGATTTCGACGGGTTCGAGCTGCAGTTGCACTCCAGCGATCACACCGGCGTTGATCGCATTGATACAGCCTCACGCCGTCACGAAAATTCGTTCCGCTGGAACAAGCCCGGATCATCGAAGCTGCCGCAAGCCGGGGCCGCTGTCTGGACCATCGCCCTTGATCTGCTGAGCTCAGCCAATCACCGCAGCGGCACTCTCACCATTCACCGCGTCTACTCGCACCGGCAGCTCCAGATCGACGTCAATCTGCTCACTTCGGCGTTCCCCACCGCGCTCGCCGATGCCCTTGATCGCACGCTTGCACATCCGGCCTATATCATCGCGTTGCCCGATACGCCGCTCATTGCAGCGCAGGCAGGCTAGCCCGCGAGTTAGGGACCAAACACATACGCCACGCCCGGCGTCACTCCCCGAATCGCCCCCGCCACAAACACCAAGTTTCCGATCCCCACCGACAAACCGAACCCGTCATTGCTTTGCCCATCCGACGAAACGAGTTCGGAACCGTGCGCTGGATTCGACCATCCGCCCCTGGGCCTCAAGAATACATAAGCCGCGCCCTGGAACGAATGGCCCCCCGCGTTCGCTGACGGCGCACCGATCATCACGGTATTCCCGCTGATGGCGACAGATTGTCCAAAGCTGTCGCCGGAGGTCGCATTCGCAGCATGCAACTCCGCCGTTTCTGTCATGCTCGTCCACCCGCTCGATGGTTTGGCGAAGACGTACGCCGCGCCTTTCCCGCCCAGCGCGTTCACTGCTCCCACCACAATCGTCTCCACCTGAATTGCCGTCGAGAATCCGAAATCAGCGCTGCCCTTGCCGTCCGACGCGCTCAGTTCCGCGGTCTGCGTCATGTTCGTCCACCCGCTCGACGGTGCTACGAACACGTACGCCACGCCTTCGAAATTGTTGTGCCCATAGGATCCCGCCACTACCGTATTCCCGCTGATCCCGATCGATGCTCCCATGTAATTCAGCAACTGGCTGTCTGACGCCGTGAGTTCCGCAGTCTGCGTCAGATTCCCCGCCCAGCCGTTGGCCGGTCTCACGAATACATAAGCTTTGCCCGCAAATGAGTTCCCCGATTTGTCGGAAGCAAAGAATGCTCCCGCCGCGATAATGTTTTTGCTGATCGCGACGCTGTTCCCGAGCGCATCCCCGGCTTGCCCGTCCGACGCCGTCAGCTTCGCCGTCTCCGTCATATCTGTCCAGCCAGCAGACGGCTCCACGAACACATACACCGCCCCCGGCGACGACGCAGGCCGCGCAAAATTCGAAGTATTCGCCGCCCCTACCACAATCGTGTTCCCGCTGATGGCCACCGACGTCCCAAATCCCTGACCGTTATCCGACGACGTCAGCTTCGCCACCTGCGTCATGTTTGCCCATCCCGTCGCAGGCTTCACGTACACGTACACGGATCCATACTGCTCCGTGTTCATATCGAAAGCGCCCACCACCACTACGTTCTCGCTCACGGCCAATGAGTACCCAAACCAGTCATTGGACGTCGAATCCGACGGCGTGAGTTCAGCCAGTTGCGCCACGGTCGGCGGCTGCGCTGCGAAAGCGAGACATGCGCTCAGCAAGAAGATCAATAACAATGTGTACGCGAAAATCGAACGCACCTTGAATCCCGACATGGTTTCTCCCTGATTCGATCAGCTCTTGCTCTCGACCGCTAACGGCTGGCCCTGACCTCTGGTCCCTGCCTCAAAGCGCCCGAACTATACACCTGATTCGCCGGCTTCGATACTGTGAATAGAGTTGCAACTCGATCTCAGACCATTCGGGATAGAATCTTTTATTCCTATTGCCCGCATGCACATCCTCCACGTCGTTGGCGCCCGTCCCAATTTCATGAAAGCGGCCCCCGTGCTGCGCGCTCTCTCCGCCCATCCGGGTATTGTCCAGACTCTGGTTCACACCGGCCAGCATTACGACGCCGCCATGTCCGATGTTTTCTTTCGGCAACTCGAAATGCCGCAGCCGGATTGCAATCTGGGCGTCGGCCCCGGCACCCACGCGCAGCAAACTGCCTCGGTAATGATCGCTCTCGAAACCGTTCTGCTGGACCGCAAGCCCGATCTTGTCCTCGTCTACGGCGATGTCAACTCCACCCTCGCGGCCGCTCTCGTTTGTTCCAAGCTTGGCATCCGCGTTGGCCATGTCGAAGCCGGACTCCGCTCCCACGACCGCAGCATGCCCGAAGAAATCAATCGCCTGGTCACCGATCAACTTTCCGACCTGCTCTTCACGCCATCCGCCGATGGCGATGAAAATCTCCTGCACGAAGGCATCGCCTCCGCAAAGATCCATCGGGTCGGCAACGTGATGATCGACACTCTCATCCGTCTCCTCCCCCGCGCCGAAGAAAAATTCCCCGCGGATATTCCTTCCCCCTACGTCCTCGTCACTTTGCACCGTCCTTCCAACGTGGACGATCTTCCCTGGCTCACCAGCCTGCTCGACGCACTTGCCGACTTGAGCGCACATCTCCACGTGATCTTTCCTGTGCATCCCCGCACTCGTCAGCGCCTTGAAGCGATCGACTCGCAACATTCCCGCGGCCGCCTCCGCCTCATGGAGCCTCTTCCGTATCTCGAGTTCCTCGCCCTGCAACGCCACGCCGCGCTGGTCATCACCGACTCCGGCGGAATTCAGGAAGAAACCACATTCCTAGGCATTCCATGTCTCACCGTCCGTGAAAACACAGAGCGTCCCATCACGATCACGTTGGGAACGAATCAGCTGGTAGGCAGGGATTTGAAAAAGCTGCTGTCCGCGGCCAAAGAGATTCTTCAGCCTGCAGCAGCTACTAGTAATAGGAGAGAATCAGACACAGCTCGCGTGCCCCTTTGGGATGGACACGCAGCCGAACGCATCGCACAAGTCATCGTGCGAGCCTCGGTCGAGTGAAGTGAGAGGGGGGGAGTGCTTCGGTTACAGTTTCGCGCTGGCGTACGAGTTGATTTCGCAGTTCAGGCAAACTTCTTCAAAAGCGGGTGCGGTCCATTGCATGATAATTTTCCCCCAGCGGTCCAGTCTTGGACCGTGTGAATGCACCAAGAATATCCAATCCTTCGCCGCAACGCAATATCGCCTCAAAAATAATGTCGGCAAACTTTTGCAACCTTCCCGCATCGTCGCCACCTCCAAAATGTTTGCAAGATCTTGCATACAACGCCAAATCCCAGGTTCTAAGCCTCTTTTCCACACCCCGAACCAGTGCCGTCACTTCCGCGCCTATCCCTCTCTATTTACCTTCAACTGCACCTTTGCGGTGAGGACTCGCCATCATGTTTCGCAAGACCCCGTGCAGCACGGAATTTAAGGACGTCAACTTTGTCTCATTGCAGTCCGCCACGTTTTGCGTTCAGTGTGAGCTGATCAGCAACAACAGCAAGCCTTACTGTCTGGCCTGTGGCAGTCATGCCCTCCTCGGGCTTTCGCGCGTGCTTGGCGGATCTCTCCGCAACCAGCAAACGGCGCACCTGATCACTGATTCCGAACTCGATAATCTCGTCCGCGATTTGCTCCGCACGGTTCCCGATCCCACAATTTTGGATTATGCAGATCATTCCCGCATGCCCTCGCTTGCGCAGCGCAGTCAGCTCCGCGTAGCCAATGCCGCCCATCCTGCTTCCGGATTCCAGGCTGTACCGGTTAGCGATGAATTCGAAATTCATCCCGCCGAACTTGATCTCGAGCCCGCCATCAGCGCGATCACCGAGCGTGCCCAGCATCTGACCGGCGCTACCGGCGCTGCGATCGCGCTGCGTGCTGGCGACGAAATTGTCTGCCGCGCTCGCGCTGGACGCACCGCTCCCGATCTCGGCGTTCGCCTGCAGACCGATGCGGGCATCTCCGCCGAGGCCGTGCGCTCCGGCGAAATCATGCTCTGCCACGACGCCGAGCGCAATCCGCGCGTCGATCTCGCCAGCTGCCGCCGTCTCGGTGTGCGCTCCATTCTCGTCTCGCCCCTGCGCCATTACCGCCGCACTCTCGGCGTTTTTGAAGTCCTCTCCTCGTCCCCGGCGGCCTTCGACCAAGGCGACGTTGCCACCATGCAACTCCTCTCCGGAATGATGGTAGCCGCCATCTCCCGTATCTCCAGCCTCCACCACCAATCCCTACGCCGCGCCGGCTAACCATCCCAAAGCCCAAGCCAGCAATCAGGCCAGCGAGACAAGAATGTAGCAAGGTAGCGTCGGCGAACCCCAGCGTAGCGCCGGCGTCCCGCCGGCTGTAGTGGGAGGCGTCCCGCCTGCCACCCATAGCATCTCCCACCCTCTCAATCCGTCTCCCGTATACCGCGTTTTCTCCGCGTCCTCCGCGCCCAAACTCAGCGATCTCTGCGGTTCAAGATTTGTATTGCAGCGCTGAAAAACCGCCGATAGCCAGATCCTGAAGTCCGAGGTCCGAGACCCGGCCCTTATCCCGTCCGCCGTTTTCTCCGCGCACTCCGCGCCCAAACTCAGCGATCTCTGCGGTGTAAGTGTTTGTGTCGTTAATCCACCAGCGCCCATAGTCCAGATCCTGAGGTCCGAAGTCCGAAGCCCGAAGTCCGAGGTCCGGCTCTCCCCCCCGGTCCTACTCATTATTTCTTCCCCGCTTGCTTTTCCCCCGACCCGCGCTAATATGGACCACAAAGGTTTAGGGCCCTCCCCCATGGTTGCCATATCTTCGACGCTGCCCTCGGCTCCACCGAACCGGCGCCGCCGCGTGCGGCACAAGATTCAGACGCCTGCCTACGCCATTTTTACCGGTGAATCGCAAGGCGCGATGCTCGATCTCCACGAGATCGTTGACATCAGCGAAGATGGCATGTCCATCCAATGCCACACTCCACTCGAAGCGGAGAGCCGCCTCAACCTCTGCCTTGATCTCGCCGATTGCCCGCAGCAGATTTACACCACCGGCCAAGTGATCTGGTCCAACGTCTCGGGGCGCGCGGGATTCCGTTTTGCTGACCTTCCTCCCGATTCTCTGGCTCGCCTGCGCGAATGGCTCTTCGTGAATGTCATGGCTGGTGTCGCCAACGGTGAAGCCGAAATCGCCGGCTACAATGCCACCCGCAATGCTCCTCCTCACCCCAATCACACGGATACGCTTGCCGCTATCACTGCCGTGCAGCGCCAGGTGGAAACTCTAGGTTCTGATGTGAAAGCGGCGCTGCAGCTGATTGCGGAGCGTGCGCAAGCCCTGGTCCGCGCTTCCGGAATCGCGATTGCGCTCACCGATTCCGATCCTGATTTCATGGTGTGCCGCGCCAGTTCCGGCAACGCTCCTCCCCTCGGTGCGCGCCTGCAACTCGGCTCCGGGTTATCGGGCGATTGTGTGAAGAACGCGGTTCCGGTTCGCTGTGATGACTCTGAAACCGACGCCCGCGTCGACGCCGAAAGTTGTCGCGCCCTCGATATTCGCTCCGTCCTCGCCGTTCCCGTGCGCGCCGGAGACAAATCCGTTGGTTTGATCGAAGCCTTCTCGCCGCAGCCCGGCAACTTCACCGAAGCCGATGCCAAGACCTTGCAACGCTTCGCCGAAACCGTTTTGGAAGCAGCCAATCGCTCCGCCCGTGCCGACAATTTGCCGCCGCTTGGACCACCCGAGGCTCCGCGCTTTTCTTCTCCGCCTGGCAGCGTGCTTTTTGCCGCCGCCGACAGGGAAGATGAAAAGCCCGCCCCGGAAGAAAAGAATGCGTCCGGCATCACCTTCCCGCGCTCTCATCTTTATCTCCTGGTCTGCGCCGCTGCTACCATCATGTTCGCCTTGGGCTGGGGGCTCGCTCCGTGGATCCAGTCTGATGTCGCCCCTTGGGTGCAAAGCAAGTTGCACACGCACACTGAAACCCAGCTCCCAACCGTGCTCGCTTCCTCCCAGCCGCCAAGACTCGATGCTGCATCCAGTCCTGCAGTCGAAACCGCCAACCTCGATGAACTTCGTCTGCTCGCGGAAAAGGGAGATCCCCTCGCGGAAAACGCCCTCGGTCTTCGCTATGCCACCGGCGAAGGAGTCGTCCTGAACGAAAGCGAAGCCGTTCGCTGGTTCACCAAAGCCGCCGAGCAGGGCAATGTCTCGGCCCAGTCGAAATTGGGCTCCATCTATTACAGCGGACGCGGTGTCCGTAAAGATGCCAACCGCGCCTATTTCTGGATCGTGGTCGCTCGCGCCAGTGGCGACGAAGCCTGTAAAACGCTGGCCCCATTCGTAGCTGCGCTGCTGTCTCGCTCGCAAGCCGCTTCCATCGAACTCGACGCCGATCGCTGGCTCCAGCAACACCGCCCCACCTCCAAACCCGCCGCAGGCCTACTAAAAGCCAAATTCTAAGCCCCACTGCGCACTGACCACCGACCCGTGACCACTGCCCACGAACCACGGCCCGCTACCCACTGCCCGCTTCCCACTGACCACTGGCAACTGACCCCTGACCACTGGCAACTGATCCCTGACCCCTGACCCCTGACCCCTAGGTGTGGTGTATCAACAGGTTGTTCCGGTCGAGACCGGATCGGCTGATGGGTGGAGCGTGGTTCAGACTAGCATGGGGGCGATGCCAGTTGTACTGATGGAGCCAGGGGAGTAGGTGAGAACAGCGTTG
>Ga0209166_10000051_pt1 | contig 158108 bp, 164 predicted proteins | sample Coa_R1_3_FD_187151 | JGI IMG/M metagenome (GOLD analysis project Ga0209166, IMG submission 187151) | Surface soil microbial communities from Centralia Pennsylvania, which are recovering from an underground coalmine fire - Coalmine... | ecosystem: Environmental > Terrestrial > Soil >... | reverse complement strand
CTCCAACTACCGTCCGCAGTTCTACTTCCGCACCACCGACGTGACCGGAACGATCGAACTGCCGGCCGGCACCGAGATGGTGATGCCGGGCGACAACATCGCCATGACGGTGAACCTGATCGCTCCGATCGCCATGGACGAAGGCCTGCGTTTCGCCATCCGTGAGGGTGGTCGTACCGTCGGCGCCGGCGTCGTCGCCTCGATCATTGAATAATCGAGCGGATAAGTAGGAAAGAAACCATGGACAACCAAAACATCCGTATCCGCCTGAAGGCGTTCGATCATCGCGTGCTGGACCAGTCCACGCGCGAGATCGTGAACACCGCCAAGCGTACCGGTGCGCAGGTTCGCGGGCCCATCCCGCTGCCGACCCGCATCGAAAAGTTCACCGTGAACCGCTCTCCGCACATCGACAAGAAGTCGCGCGAGCAGTTCGAAATCCGCACGCATAAGCGGCTTCTGGACATCGTCGATCCGACGCCCCAGACCGTTGATGCTTTGATGAAGCTCGACCTCGCCGCTGGCGTCGACGTTGAGATTAAGCTGTAAGGAATAGACGATGCGATCCGGTCTCATCGCCCAGAAGGTCGGCATGACCCGCGTTTTCACCGAGGACGGCACCCATGTGCCGGTCACCGTGCTGAAAATCGACGGGTGCCGTGTAGTGTCGACCCGCTCTGAGGAAAAGGACGGCTACACTGCCGTTCAGCTGGGCGCTGGCCTGGCCAAGGTCAAGAACGTGAGCAAGGCCCAGCGGGTCCAGTTCGCGAACGCCAAGGTCGAGCCGCCCAAGAAGCTGGTTGAATTCCGTGTTACCCCCGACGCCATGCTGGAAGTCGGCACCGAACTGGCCGCGAGCCATTTCATTGCCGGCCAGTATGTCGACGTCACCGGCACCTCGATCGGTAAGGGTTTCGCGGGTGGTATGAAGCGCTGGAACTTCCGCGGTCTGGAAGCGTCCCACGGCGTGTCCGTGTCGCACCGTTCGCACGGTTCGACCGGTCAGCGTCAGGACCCGGGCAAGGTGTTCAAGGGCAAGAAGATGGCCGGCCATCTGGGTGACGTGCAGGTCACGACCCAGAGCCTGACCATCGTCTCGACCGACGACGAGCGCGGCCTGATCCTGGTCAAGGGTTCCATCCCCGGCTCCGCCGGCGGCTGGGTCCTGATCCGCGACGCCGTCAAGCGCAAGCTGCCCGACGGCCTGCCGTTCCCGGCCGGCGTCAAGGCGACTGCTTCGAAGGCTGCTGAAGCCCATGCGGCGGATGCCGCTACCGCGGCTGCGGACGTTCCCGCCGCTGATGAGAATAAGGAATAACGGCGATGAAACTCGACGTCGTCAATCTCGACGCTAAGACGGTCGGCTCGGTTGAGCTGGCTGACGAAGTGTTCGGTCTGGAGGTCCGCCGCGACCTCCTGACCCGCGCCGTGAATTACCAGCTGGCCAAGCGCCGCTCGGGTAACCACAAGACCAAGCAGATCTGGGAAGTGTCCGGCACGACCAAGAAGCCGTACGCCCAGAAGGGCACCGGCCGCGCCCGTCAGGGTTCGCTGCGCTCCGCCCAGTTCCGTGGCGGTGGGGTGATCTTCGGCCCCGTGGTGCGTTCGCACGCCCATGATCTGCCGAAGAAGGTCCGCGTTCTGGCGCTGAAGACCGCGCTGTCCGCCAAGGTCGCCGAAGGCAAGCTGGTCGTTCTCGAGAAGGCCGTCACCGGCTCGCTCAAGACCAAGGACCTGGCCGCCCAGCTGACCAAGCTGAACCTGCTGAACGCTCTGTTCATCGATGGTCAGGCTCTGGACCGCAACTTCGCGCTGGCCTCGCGCAACCTGCCGTTCATCGACGTGCTGCCGAGCCAGGGCGCCAATGTTTACGACATTCTGCGCCGTGACACGCTGGTGCTCACCAAGGACGGCCTGCAGGCTCTGGAGGCCCGACTGAAATGAGCAAGACCACCATCAGCATGGAAAAGGCTTACGACATCGTCCGCTCGCCGGTGATTACCGAAAAGGCGACGATGGGTTCGGAGCACAACCAGGTGACCTTCCGTGTCCCGCTGGATGCCACCAAGGGCGAGATCAAAGCCGCCGTGGAACAGGTGTTCAACGTCAAGGTGAAGGCCGTCAACACGCTGGTTCAGCAGGGCAAGACCAAGCGCTTCAAGGGCATGGTCGGCAAGCGCAGCGACGTTAAGAAAGCCATCGTTTCTCTGGCTGAAGGCCAGAGCATCGATGTGACCACGGGGGTCTGAGTAAAATGGCATTGAAGACTTTCAAGCCGACCACGCCGAGCCAGCGTCAGCTGGTCATCGTCGACCGGTCCGGATTGTGGAAGGGCAAGCCCGAAAAGTCGCTGACCGAAGGTCTGCGCAGCCAGGGTGGCCGTAACAATCTGGGTCGCATCACCGTCCGGTTCCGTGGCGGCGGGCACAAGCGCCGTTACCGCGTCATCGACTTCAAGCGTAACAAGTTTGATGTCGCCGCGACCGTCGAGCGTCTGGAATACGATCCGAACCGCACCGCGTTCATCGCGCTCATCAAGTATGAGGACGGCGAGCTCGCCTACATCCTGGCGCCGCAGCGCCTGGCGGTGGGTGACACCGTGATCGCCGGCGCCAAGGTCGACATCAAGCCGGGCAACGCGCTGCCGCTGAAGAACATTCCGGTCGGTACCGTCGTCCACAATGTCGAGATGAAGATCGGCAAGGGCGGCCAGATGGCCCGTTCCGCCGGCACCTACGTCCAGCTGGTCGGCAAGGATCAGGGCTATGCCCAGCTCCGCCTGTCCTCGGGCGAGGTCCGCGTGGTTCGTGGCGAATGCATGGCCACCATCGGCGCCGTGTCGAACCCCGACCAGCAGAACATCAACCTGGGTAAGGCCGGCCGTTCGCGCTGGCTGGGTCGCCGTCCGCACAACCGCGGTGTGACCATGAACCCGGTCGATCACCCGCATGGTGGTGGTGAAGGCCGCACTTCCGGTGGCCGTCATCCGGTCACCCCGTGGGGCAAGCCGACCAAGGGTAAGAAGACTCGTAACAACAAGAAGACGGACAGCCTGATTATGCGCCGCCGTCAGCAGTCTAAGTAAAGGAGGGTCGCAGTGGCTCGTTCCGTTTGGAAAGGTCCGTTCGTCGACGGCTATCTCCTCAAGAAGGCTGATAAGTCGCGTTCGTCCGGTCGCAACGAAGTGATCAAGATCTGGTCGCGTCGTTCCACCATTTTGCCGCAGTTCGTCGGTCTGACGTTCGGCGTGCACAACGGTCAGAAATACATTCCGGTGCTCGTGACCGAGAACATGGTCGGTCACAAGTTCGGCGAATTCTCGCCGACCCGTACCTACTACGGCCATGGCATCGACAAAAAGGCCAAGAGGAAGTAAGCGATGGGCAAGAAAACCGCTCCCCGCGATTTGGCGGATACCGAGGCTAAGGCCTTCAATTCGTCCATTCGCACCAGCCCGCAGAAGCTGAACCTGGTGGCTCAGTCGATCCGCGGCCTGAACGCCGGCGCCGCTCTGGCCCAGCTCACTTTCTCCAAGCGCCGAGTCGCTCAGGAAGTGAAGAAGGTCCTGCAGTCGGCTATCGCCAATGCCGAAAACAATCACCAGCTGGACGTCGATCGTCTGGTCGTGGCCGAAGCCTTCGTTGGCAAGGGCCTGGTGATGAAGCGCTGGAGCCCCCGTGCTCGCGGCCGTGTTGGCAAGATCATGAAGCCGTTCAGCAATCTGACGGTCATCGTGCGTGAGCGTTCCGACGCTCCTGAGCAGAAGGCGTAAACCATGGGTCAGAAAGTCAATCCGATCGGGCTCCGTCTCGGCATCAACCGGACCTGGGATTCGCGTTGGTACGCCGATGGCGACTACGCCAAGCTGCTGCACGAAGACCTGAAGCTGCGCGATTTCCTCAAGGGCAAGCTGGCTCAGGCCGGCGTCGCCCGCGTGGTGATCGAGCGTCCGGCCAAGAAGGCCCGCGTCACCATTCACACCGCCCGTCCGGGCGTGGTGATCGGTAAGAAGGGCGCCGACATCGAAGTGCTGCGCAAGTCGCTGTCGAAGATGACCGGTTCGGAAGTTCATCTGAACATCATCGAGATCCGCAAGCCGGAACTCGACGCTCAGCTGATCGCCGAGAGCATCGCCCAGCAGCTGGAGCGCCGTGTCGCTTTCCGCCGCGCCATGAAGCGCGCCGTGCAGTCGGCCATGCGTCTGGGCGCCCAGGGCATCCGTATCAACTGCTCCGGCCGTCTCGGCGGCGCCGAGATCGCCCGCATGGAATGGTACCGTGAAGGCCGTGTGCCGCTTCACACCCTGCGCGCCGACGTCGATTACGGCGTAGGCACCGCGAAGACCACCTACGGCACCTGCGGTGTCAAGGTGTGGGTCTTCAAGGGCGAGATCATGGAACACGACCCGATGGCTCAGGACAAGCGCGCGGCCGAAGGCCAGCAGGCTCCGTCCGCCACTCCCTCGCGTGGCGAGCGTGGTGATCGTGACCGCGGCGACCGCGGCCGCGACCGCGACGCGGCTCAGCGCTAACCCTTTGATGGACTTGAGAAAAGATGCTTAGTCCCAAGCGTACCAAGTACCGCAAGGCGCATAAGGGCCGTATCCACGGCCTGGCGAAGGGCGGCACTGAACTGAATTTCGGCGCTTTTGGCTTGAAAGCCTTGGAGCCGGAGCGTATAACCGCCCGCCAGATCGAAGCCGCCCGTCGCGCGCTGACCCGTCATATGAAGCGTCAGGGCCGCGTGTGGATTCGCATTTTCCCGGATCTGCCGGTCTCGACCAAGCCTGCCGAAGTCCGCATGGGCTCGGGTAAGGGTTCGCCGGAATTTTGGGTGGCTCGCGTGGCCCCCGGCCGCATCATCTTCGAAGTGGATGGTGTCGCCGAGGAAATCGCGCGTGAAGGTTTTGCACTGGCGGCCGCCAAGCTGCCGATCAAGTGCAAGTTTGTGCAACGTTTGGCCGGGGAGGCCTGATCATGGCGCTCGTCACCGAGCTTCGCAGCAAGACTGCGGACCAGCTGGCCGACCGCTTGCTGGAATTGAAGAAAGAACAGTTCAACCTGCGTTTCCAGAAGGCCGGTGGCCAGCTGGAGAACACTGCCCGGGTGCGTCAGGTGCGCCGCGAAATCGCGACCATCAAGACCGTGCTTGCCGAGCAGAAGCGCGCCGCGTCTTAAGGAGGTCGAGAAGACATGCCCAAGCGTATTCTTCAGGGTGTGGTCGTGTCCGACGCCATGGACAAGACCGTCGTGGTTCGCGTCGAGCGCCGCGTCATGCATCCGGTGTATAAGAAGTTCATTCGCCGGTCTAAGAAGTACTCTGCCCACGACGAAACCAACACCGTGAAGGTTGGCGACGTCGTGCGCATTCAGGAATGCCGTCCGATTTCGAAGAACAAGAGCTGGACGGTTGTGGTTGAGGGTCAGGCTAACGCCTGATCCCAAGCTCGAGCGGCGTTTGGGCCCCGCTGATGCGGGGTGCAAGCGTCGTTTGATTTAGGTATCTGTGAAAGGAAGTAACCTATGATCCAGATGCAAACCAACCTGGACGTCGCCGATAATTCGGGTGCCCGCCGGGTGCAGTGCATCAAGGTGCTGGGCGGTTCGCACCGTACCATCGCCCATGTCGGCGACGTGATCGTCGTCTCCATCAAGGAGGCGATTCCGCGTGGCCGCGTGAAGAAGGGTGATGTGCATCGTGCCGTCATCGTGCGCACTGCGAAGGAAATTCGCCGCCCCGACGGGTCGGCGATCCGTTTCGACCGCAACGCCGCCGTGCTGATCAATAAGCAGGGCGAGCCGATCGGGACCCGTATCTTCGGGCCCGTGACCCGCGAGCTGCGCGCGAAAAAGTACATGAAGATCATTTCTTTGGCGCCCGAGGTGTTGTAATGGCCGCGAAAGTGAAGAAGGGCGACACGGTCATCGTGCTCGCCGGCAAGGACAAGGGTAAGAAGGGCGAAGTGCTCGCCGTCCGTCCCGAGGAGAACCGCGTGGTTGTCCAGGGCGTCGGCATGGTTACTCGCCATACCCGTCCGAGCATGACCAGCCAGGGTGGCTTGGTTAAGCAGGAGGCGGCCATTCACGTCTCCAACGTTGCGTTGATCGACCCCAAGAGCGACAAGCCGACCCGCGTCGGTTTCAAGGTTCTTGAGGACGGCACCAAGGTCCGCATCGCCCGTTCGTCGGGCGAGCAGATCGATCGCTGAGAGGACACTGAAAATGTCGGCGCGTTTGCGTGAACATTACGAAAAGGTTGTCCGCCCGGCCCTGATGGCTGAGTTCAAGTATGCGAACGTCATGCAGGTTCCGCGGTTGGAAAAGATCGTCATCAACATGGGTGTGGGCGAGGCCTCCCAGGACGCGAAGAAGATCGAAGGCGCTGTCGCCGATCTGACCGCGATCGCTGGCCAGAAGCCGGTCGTGACCCGTGCGAAGACCTCGATCGCCAGCTTCAAGCTGCGCGAGAACCAGGTCGTCGGCTGCAAGGTGACGCTCCGTAAGAACCATATGTACGAATTCCTGGATCGCTTTGTGAACATCGCTCTGCCGCGTGTCCGCGACTTCCGCGGCATTCCGGCCAAGAGCTTCGACGGCCGTGGCAACTACGCCATGGGCCTGAAGGAGCAGCTGGTGTTCCCCGAGATCAATTATGACCGCGTGGACAAGATCCGCGGCATGGACATCGTGTTCGTTACGACGGCCAACACGGACGCCGAGTGCAAGGCACTCCTCAAGGCGTTCCAGATGCCGTTCGCTAGCTGAACCGACAGGAGATCGTAAGAAATGGCAAAGACAAGCTCTGTCGAGCGCAACAAGAAGCGCGAAAAGCTGGCTAAGCAGTTCGCGAATCGCCGCGCCAAGCTGAAGGCGATCATCTCCGACCGCACCGTTGCGGACGAAGAACGCTTTGAAGCCGTGTTGAAGCTGGCCGAACTGCCGCGCAACTCCGCCGCTAACCGCGTGCGTCTGCGCTGCGAAGTGACCGGCCGCCCGCGCGGCAACTATCGTAAGTTCAAGCTGTGCCGTGTCCAGCTCCGTGAACTTGGCTCGAAGGGCCAGATTCCGGGCATGGTCAAGTCGAGCTGGTAAGGAGACGCGAAAATGATGACCGATCCCCTTGGGGATATGCTGACGCGCATCCGCAACGGCCAGATGGCGCGCAAGAATGCTGTGACCGCCCCGGCCTCGCGCCTGCGTTCCAACGTTCTCGAAGTTCTGAAGCGTGAAGGCTACATCCGCGGCTACAGCCAGGCGGAACTGAAGCCCGGTATCGCTGAACTGACGATCGAGCTGAAGTACCACGAAGGTGAGCCGGTGATCCGCGAGATTTCTCGCGTGTCGAAGCCGGGCCGCCGTGTGTACAGCGGCATTTCCGATCTGCCGAAGGTGTCGAATGGGCTGGGTATCTCCATCCTGTCGACCCCGCGCGGCGTGATGTCCGACGCGGAGGCCCGCGCTGCCCATGTGGGCGGCGAAGTCCTCTGCACAGTGTTCTAAGGAGAGCCGAGGATGTCGCGAGTCGGTAAATATCCGGTGGTGGTGCCCAACGGCGTCACCGTCAACCTGGCCGGCGGCGAGCTGTCGGTCAAAGGCAAGCTCGGCCAGGCATCGATCAATCTGGTCGATGCCGTCGAGACCTCCCTGGAGAACAACCAGGTGTGGGTCAAGCCGAAGAACGAGACCAAGCAGGCTCGGATGATGTGGGGCACCACGCGCGCCAATATCGCCAATCTGGTGAAGGGTGTGTCGGAGGGGTTCACCATCAACCTCGAGATCAACGGCGTCGGTTACCGTGCCGCCGTTCAGGGCAAGACCCTGCAGCTGCAGCTTGGTTTCTCGCATGACGTGAACTATCCGATTCCGGAAGGCATCACGATCAAGTGCGAGAAGCCGACCAGCATCTCGATCACGGGGACGGACAAGCAGCGCGTCGGTCAGATCGCCGCCGAAATCCGTGCCTATCGTGGCCCCGAACCCTATAAGGGCAAGGGCGTCAAGTACGAGACCGAAACGATCCTTCGTAAAGAAGGTAAGAAGAAGTAGGGCCTGCACATGTTCACGCCGAAAGATCTTTTCGAACGCCGTCAGCGGCGCAACCGCTTCGCCCTTCGCCTCAAGGCGGGTGAGCGTCCGCGCCTGTCGGTGTTCCGCTCCTCGAAGCACATCTACGCCCAGATCATCGATGATCAGAAAGGCGTCACCCTGGCCGCTGCCTCGTCGCTGGAAAGCGACGTCAAGGGCGGCCTCAAGACGGGTGCCGACAAGGCCGCCGCTGCTGCGGTCGGCAAGCTGATCGCCGAACGGGCTTCCAAGGCCGGCGTCACGGAAGTGGTGTTCGACCGTGGTGGATATATTTTCCATGGCCGGGTCAAAGCCCTCGCCGATGCCGCCCGCGAAGGCGGGCTGTCGTTCTAAGGGAAGCAGATAATGGCACGTACTCCCAATTCCCCGCGCGGCGGCGAGCGTTCGCCGCGCAATAACGAGCGTGGCGAGCGTCCCGAGCGCGGCAACCGTGATCGTCGCGGCAACCAGGAAGCTGCTCCCCGCGACCGCGAGGAAAGCGATCTGGTCGACAAGCTGGTCCACATCAACCGTGTGGCCAAGGTCGTCAAGGGTGGCCGTCGTTTCGCCTTCGCCGCGCTGGTCGTGGTTGGCGATTCGAAGGGCCGCGTCGGCTACGGTTCGGGCAAGGCCCGCGAAGTTCCGGAAGCCATCCGCAAGGCCACCGATCAGGCCAAGCGCAACATGATCCGCGTTGCTCTGCGCGAGGGTCGTACCCTGCATCATGACGCCCGGGGCCATTTCGGCGCCGGCCGCGTGGTGCTGCGCTCGGCTCCGGCCGGTACCGGCATCATCGCCGGCGGCCCGATGCGCGCCGTGTTCGAGACCATGGGCGTCCAGGACGTCGTGGCCAAGTGCATCGGCACCTCCAACCCGCACAACATGATCAAGGCCACGTTCGAGGCCCTGACCAATGTGGTGAGCCCCCGTGCGGTGGCCGCCAAGCGCGGTAAGAAGGTCGGCGACATCGTCGGCCGCCGTGACGTCGGTGCCGCCGCCGTCGCCGGTGCCAAGGAGTAATCGAGATGGCTGAGACCGAAAAGAAGGCCGCCGCTCCGAAGAAGGCTGCTGCCCCCAAGGCCGCCGCTGCTCCGAAGAAGGAAGCCGCTCCGAAGAAGGAAGCTGCTCCCAAGGCTGCCGCCGCTCCGAAGAAGGCCGCTGCTCCGAAGAAGGCCGCCAAGGCCGCTCCGTCGGGCAAGACCGTCACCGTGACCCAGATCGGCAGCCCCATCGGCCGTCCGAAGGACCAGGGTGCTACCCTGGTCGGCCTGGGCCTGAACAAGCTGCACCGCAGCCGCACCCTGGAGGATACTCCGGCCGTGCGCGGGATGATCGCCAAGGTCGCCCATCTGCTGCGGGTGGAGGAATAATATGAAGCTCAATGATCTGCGTGATAACGAAGGCGCCCGCAAGGAACGCCTCCGCGTCGGCCGCGGTATCGGTTCGTCCAAGGGCAAGACCGGTGGCCGTGGTGTCAAGGGTCAGACCTCGCGTACCGGCGTCGCCATCAACGGCTTCGAAGGCGGCCAGATGCCGATCTATCGTCGTCTGCCGAAGCGCGGTTTCAACAACATCTTCCGTCTCGACTATTCGGAAGTGAACCTGGACCGCCTGCAGCAGGCTGTCGACGCTGGCAAGCTCGACACCAAGGCCACCATCAATGGTGAAGCCCTGGTCAAGGCCGGCGTGCTGTCGACCGTTCTCGACGGCGTGCGTCTGCTGGGCCGCGGCACTCTGACCGCCAAGCTGACCCTCGAAGTGGCTGGTGCCACCGAGGCGGCCAAGGCGGCGGTCGAGAAGGCCGGCGGCAAGGTCGTGGTTGTGGCGTCGAAGAAGACTGGCGCCGCGGAAACGGCGGCTTAAGTAATAAGAGTCGTGAGACACCTTTGCTCCGCGTCGGCGATCGCTCAGACGCCGCGCGGGCTTAGAGCTTAGCGTTATCGGCCGGGGCCGCTCTCAGACCGAGAGTCGGCCCCTGCTGATGTTTTGCCGGGTACGGGAGAGTAGTGGGATGGCGTCCGCCGCCGAGCAGCTAGCAGCGAACATGAACCTTGGGGTCTTCTCCAAGGCCACCGAACTCAAGAAGCGCATTTGGTTCACCCTGGCCGCGCTTGTGGTGTACCGACTGGGCACCTGGATACCGGTTCCCGGCATCGATCCTCACGTTCTCCAAGACATTTTCCGCAAATCGGGCGGCGGCATCCTGGGCATGTTCGACATGTTCTCGGGCGGCGCGCTTCAGCGCATGACCATCTTCGCGCTGAACATCATGCCCTACATTTCGGCATCGATTATCATTCAGCTGCTGACCACGATGATCCCCGCCTTCGATTCCCTGAAGAAGGAAGGCGAGCAGGGCCGTAAGAAGCTGAACCAGTACACCCGCTACGCCACCGTGATCATCGCCGCCTTCCAGGCCTATGGTATCGCGGCGGGCCTCGAGAGCATGAACACCGGCGCCTCGGGCGCCGTGTTCGAGCCGGGCCTGTTCTTCCGCGCCACCACCATGATCACCCTGGTCGGCGGCACCATGTTCCTGATGTGGCTGGGCGAGCAGATCACCGCGCGCGGCGTCGGCAACGGCACGTCGCTGATCATCTTCGCCGGCATCGTCGCCAATCTGCCGCGCTCGCTGGCCAGCACCCTGGAAATGGGTCGCACCGGCGCCATGTCGGCCGGCCTGATCATCTTCATCCTGGTGATGGTGGTGGCGATGGTGACCACCATCGTCTTCGTCGAGCGCGCTCAGCGCCGCATCATCGTGCAATATCCGAAGCGCCAGGTCGGCAACAAGATGTATGGCGGCGAGGCTTCGCACCTGCCGCTCAAGCTGAACACGTCGGGCGTCATTCCGCCGATCTTCGCCAGCTCGATCCTGCTGATGCCGATCACCGCCGCCGGCTTCGCCGCCGGGCGCGGCCCGGACTGGCTGCAGACCGTGGTGGCCTGGCTCGGCCGCGGCCAGCCGCTCTATCTCGGCCTCTATACGCTGCTGATCGTCTTCTTCGCCTTCTTCTATACCGCGGTGGTCTTCAACCCGGTCGATACGGCGGACAATCTCAAGAAGTATGGCGGCTTCCTGCCCGGCATCCGTCCCGGCAAGAACACCTCGGACTATCTGGATTACGTGCTGACCCGCCTGACGGTGCTGGGCGCCACCTACCTGGTCGTGCTCTCGATCGTCCCGGAAATTCTGATCAGCCGCCTTTCGGTGCCTTTTTATGTCGGCGGCACGAGTTTATTGATCGTTGTCACAGTCACGATGGATACTGTGGCGCAGATTCAATCGCACCTGTTGGCCCATCAGTATGAAGGGCTGATCAAGAAGTCGAAACTGCGCGGGAGGCGAAACTGACGATGCATCTGGTACTGCTGGGGCCCCCCGGCGGCGGTAAGGGTACTCAGGCCAAGAAGCTCCAGGACGAATATGGCCTGGTTCAGCTTTCCACCGGCGACATGCTGCGCGCAGCCGTGGCTTCGGGTACCGAGATCGGCAAGAAGGCCAAGGACGTGATGGAAAAGGGCCAGCTGGTGTCGGACGACATCGTGGTTGGCATCATCGCCGAACGGATCGAGCAACCCGACGCCAAGAAGGGTTTCATCCTCGACGGTTTCCCGCGTACGGTGGCCCAGGCCGAAGCCCTCGAAGAGATGCTGAAGCAGAAGCACCTGAAAATCGATGCGGCCATCGAGATCCGCGTGCCTGACGATCTGATCGTCTCGCGCATCGACGGACGTTTCACCTGCGCCCGCTGCGGCGAAGGCTATAACGATCACTTCCATCGGCCCAAGGTCGAAGGACGCTGCGACGTCTGCCGCGGCGGCGATTTCATCCGCCGCCCCGACGACAACGCGGCCACCGTCCGCGCCCGCCTGGGCGTCTACCATCAGCAGACCGCGCCGATCCTTCCTTTTTATGAGGAAAGAGGCGTGCTGACGGTGGTCGATGGCACCCTGCCGATCGCGAAAGTGACCGAGCAGCTGAAAGAAATTGTCGAAGGCGTGAAAACAGGGGTTTGAGTCGGTTGACTCTGGGGGAGTTTTCCCTATAATCCCGCACCTTCGGATTCCCAGCCAATGCCTGGGGGTATTGGTTTGACTTGTGTTTAAGGAGTAACAAGCCTTGGCGCGTATCGCTGGCGTTAACATCCCGACGAATAAGCGGGTGCTGATTGCGCTGACCTACATCCACGGGATCGGCCGCGCCAAGGCGCAGCAGATCATCGAGAAGATCGGCATTCCTGAAGAGAAGCGTGTGAATCAGCTTTCGGACGACGAAGTGCTGAAGATCCGCGAGCTGATCGATCGTGAATTCCACGTCGAGGGCGATCTGCGCCGCGAAGTGGCCATGAACATCAAGCGTTTGATGGATCTGGGCTGCTATCGCGGTCTGCGCCATCGTCGCGGTCTGCCGGTGCGTGGTCAGCGTACCCACACCAATGCCCGTACCCGCAAGGGTCCGGCCAAGCCGATCGCCGGCAAGAAGAAGGTTACCAAGTAAATGGCTAAGCCCGCTGCTGCTGCGCGTCCTCGTCGTCGCGAACGCAAGAACATTACCTCTGGCGTCGCTCACGTGAACGCCACGTTCAACAACACCATGATCACCATCACCGACGCGCAGGGGAACACCATCTCCTGGTCCTCGTCGGGGATGCAGGGCTTCAAGGGCTCGCGCAAGTCCACGCCGTACGCGGCGCAGGTTGCCGCCGAAGACGCCGGCCGCAAGGCCGCCGAGCACGGCATGCGTACCCTGGAAGTCGAAGTGAAGGGTCCGGGTTCGGGCCGCGAATCGGCTCTGCGTGCGCTGCAGGCGGTGGGTTTCGCCATCACCTCGATCCGCGACGTAACGCCGATCCCGCATAACGGTTGCCGTCCGCGCAAGCGTCGCCGGGTCTAATCGGACCGAAGGTTTGTTACGGCTTCACCGGCCCCGATGGCGGCCGGTGAAGTTTTTATCGCAAAGTAAAGCGGCGCTCATGCCGCTTTCAGCATGAAGGTCAGGCTCGTGATTCAACGCAACTGGCAAGAACTGATTAAACCGAACAAGCTGCATGTCGAGCCCGGCGCGGACGTCGCCCGCACCGCTACCGTCGTCGCGGAGCCGCTGGAACGCGGTTTCGGTCTGACCCTCGGCAATGCTCTGCGCCGCATCCTGCTCTCGTCGCTGCAGGGCGCCGCCGTGACCGCCATCCATATCGATGGCGTGCTGCATGAATTCTCCTCGATCCCCGGCGTTCGCGAAGATGTCACCGACATCATCCTGAACATCAAGACCATGGGCCTGCGCATGCATGGCGAAGGTCCGAAGCGCATGGCGCTGAAGGCCACCGGCCCCGGCGAAGTGACCGCCGGCATGATCGAGACCGGCCATGACATCGAGATCATGGACAAGGATCTGGTGATCTGCACTCTCGACCAGGGCGCGACGCTGAACATGGAACTGACCGTCGAGAACGGTAAGGGCTATGTCGCCGCGGCGCAGAACCGCTCCGAGGACGCTCCGATCGCCCTGATCCCGATCGACGCGATCTACTCGCCGGTCCGCAAGGTCGCCTACAAGGTGGAAAACACCCGCGTCGGCCAGGTCACCGACTACGACAAGCTGTCGATGGTCATCGAGACCAACGGCGCCGTGACCCCCGAGGATGCGGTGGCCCTGGCCGCCCGCATCCTGCAGGACCAGCTGCAGCTGTTCATCAATTTCGAAGAGCCGCAGGCCGCTGGTGAAGAAGCCACCCGCGACGAGCTGCCCTTCAACAAGAACCTGCTGCGCAAGGTTGACGAGCTCGAGCTGTCGGTCCGTTCGGCCAACTGCCTCAAGAACGACAACATCATTTACATCGGCGACCTGGTCCAGAAGACCGAAGCCGAGATGCTCCGCACCCCGAATTTCGGCCGCAAGTCCTTGAACGAGATCAAGGAAGTGCTGGCTCAGATGGGGCTGCACCTGGGCATGGAAATCGCCAATTGGCCGCCGGAAAACATCGAGGACCTGGCCAAGAAGCTCGAGGAACCCTACTGATTAAAAGTCAGTAGGATGGAATGATTTCGGCTTGCTGAAATCATTCCCGGCCGCGACTGCGGCCGCGCGCCCCCTGGCGCGGTAGCCAAGGCGACCCGTAGGGTCGGCGCCCGGCGCCTGAGGGGCGAACATAAGTTAAACCCCGCCGTTCCCGGCTTCGGCCGTGGCGGCGGGTTTCGTTTTGATCGGTGTCGCGCGCGACACCAAGCTGAGGAGTGAAGTCAATGCGTCATGGTATGAGCGGTCGTAAGCTGAACCGCACCAGCACGGCCCGTAAGGCCCTTTTTGCCAATCTCACCGTCGCCCTGCTGAAGCATGAGCAGATCAAGACCACCCTGCCGAAGGCCAAGGACCTTCGCCCGGTGGCCGAGAAGCTGATCACCCTCGGCAAGCGTGGTGACCTGCATGCCCGCCGTCAGGCGATCGCCTATCTGCGCGACGAGAAGATCGTCGGCAAGCTGTTCTCGGTCATCGCCGAGCGCTACAAGGACCGCCAGGGTGGCTACACCCGCGTTCTGAAGGCCGGCTTCCGCTATGGCGACGCCGCCCCGATGGCGATCATCGAGCTGGTCGACCGCGACGTCTCGGCCAAGGGCCAGGACAGCGGCCCGGTCCAGATCGTCGAGACCGAAGGCGAAGAATAAGACCGGCTTAGCCGGTTCGGGAAAAGGGCGGCTTCGTGCCGCCCTTTTTTTTGGCCTGTTGCGTTTGGTGTCATTGGAACTCTGGGTGGAGCATCTCGCGGGGCAGGGGCACGAAGTGCTGGCGCTGCCCCATCCGCGCGCCGGCGGTGCCGCGGGCCGTCTGGCGGCGCGCTATGTCCGGGCCGGCGCGCGGATCATCGAACCGCGCGACGCCTATGTCGACAGCCGCACCCTGGTGATCTGCAATACAATCTTCGCGGCCGAGGAGCTGATCGCGGCTTCCGCCTTCTCGCGCTGCATCTGGTGGCTGCACGAAGCCGCGCACGGCGCCGCCATTCTGGGCGGCGCTCCCCACCTGGCCCGGGCTTTCGCCTGCGCCAGCGCGGTGATTTTTCCGGCGGCCTATCTCATCGACGGCGTCTATCGCAGCTTTCTGCATGGCCTGCCGCACGAGAAGCTGCATGTCGTCGCCAACGGCGTGGACGAGCCGCCGCCCGGTGGAAAGCGCGCCGAGGGACCCTTCCGTATCGTCGCGGTCGGCACGATCCAGGACCGCAAGCGCCAGCAGGATCTGGCCAGGGCCATCGACGCGCTGCCCGATTTGCCGCTGCAATGCCGGATGATCGGCCAGATCGAGGAGCTCGACGCGGAGCTGCGCCGCCGCATCGAGGCCCGCCCGGACCGCTTCCAGCTTACCGGCGAACTCTCTCACGAGGACACTCTCGCGGCGATCGGCGAGGCGGATATTCTCGCGCAGCCTTCGGCGGGCGAGGCCCTTCCGCTCGCCCCGCTCGAAGGCGGCATCCGCGGCAAGCCGCTGGTTCTGTCCAATCTGCCGGTCTATGCCGATATCTGGCGCCATGGCGAGAATTGCCTGATGCACGCGGTCGGAGACGCCGATTTGCTGGCCATCCTGGTGCGCGACGAGGCCTTGCGCGCACGCTTCGCCGCCGCCGCCCTGGCCACCGCGCGGCTATATCGCAGCGAGGTTATGCTGGCCCAGCTCGACCAGATCGTCGCGCGGGTGCGTCTTTCATTTGCAAAGTTAATTTGACTCAATTGTAAAAGTAGTAACGATAAAGGCGGATCGCCCGGAGTTGCTCATGACCACCGTTACCTCGTCGCAAACCGTCTCTTTGCTGGAGAACGTCCTGTTCGAGTCCGCCACGCTGGCGGCGGCGAACGCGTCGACATGGATGAGCAATCCGGCGGCGGCGCAGGGCGTCTCGGCTTTGGCCGCCGCCATGCTGAATTCTCCCGAGGCCGGCATCCCCGAGGAAGTCATCCGCCTTTATGAAGGCGTGCTGGGCCGTGTGCCGGGGGCGCAGGAGATCGCCTACTACACCGGCCTGATCGACCGGCAGGCCAGCGCGGCGCAGATCGCCGCCGGTCCCTCCGCGATCCCCCAGCAGGTCTGGAACGCTATCGCCGCCGATTTTGCCGCCGCGCCGGAGTTCCAGGCAACCGGCGCCAATATCGTGCAGGCCCTCTATCAGAATGTCCTGGGTCGTGTGCCCAGCGCCGACGAGACGTCCTATTATGCGGCGCAGATCGCCAATGGCGCGACCTCGGCCCAGCTGGTGCAGGATTTCGTCAACTCGGCCGAATATCAGGCCAAACTGGGTTCCTGGCCCGGCACGCTGCTGGGCGATTACGGCATCGCCGTCGCCACCAATCCGTCCAATCCGCCGGCCAGCCTCACCGACGCTTATCTCAGCATCACCGCGAGCGGGACGAGCGGCGTGGTCTATTCGGGGGGAGGCGGTTCGGTCACGGTAAACGGCTCGGGGGCCGGAACGAGCACGTCGACGGTCACCAGCGTGACGAGCACCCTGGGAACCGGAAGCATCTCCCTCGGCACAGGAACGCAAAGCACCGGCTCGCCGGTCATCAATGACAGCCTCGCCGTCGGCGCCGGAACGTCACAGAATCCTCATATTCTCACCATGGTCTTCGAGAGCGCCAGCTCGGTACAGAGCACACTCTTCCATTTCGACGATCTGGCCGACAGCTTCGCCGGGGCGGCGGTCGACGCCTCGCACGCCGTCAGCCAGGCTCAGGCACTGGACCTCGCGGCCGCGGCCGCCGGCACTTTGGCGGCAGGCACGGCCAAGCTCGAATGGTTCCAGTTCGGCGGCAACACCTACATCGTCGAGGTGACCAATGCCGGGGCCGCCTCGACCCATACGGCGCTGGCCGCCACCGATTACGTGGTCAGGCTGGCCGGCCTGGTCGATCTCTCCACAGGATCGTTCAATGGCGGCCATAACTTCACCTTGTGAGAAAAACCGCACGGACTAAACTGCCCGATATTGTTCAATTCTTCGGGTTCACCATGTCGATCCTCCGCCCTCTGAAGATCCTTGCCGTCTCCCTCGCTTTCGCCGGCCTGGCGCAGGCCCAGACCGTGCCGCAATCGCGCGAGCAGGTGCAGATGAGCTTCTCGCCGGTGGTCAAGCAGGTGGCGCCGGCGGTGGTCAATATCTACACCCGCAAGGTGGTGCACGCCGTCGCGTCGCCCTTCATGAACGATCCGATTTTCCGCCAGTTCTTCGGCGGGCGCCTGGGCGTGCCGCAGGACCGGGTGCAGCGCTCGCTGGGCTCGGGCGTGCTGGTCAAGGCCGACGGCACCGTGGTGACCAATTACCATGTGATCAAGGATTCCGACGAGATCACCGTCGTGCTGTCCGACCGCCGCGAGTTCGAGGCGACCATCGTCGGCAGCGACGAGCGCACCGATCTCGCCGTACTGAAGATCGATGCCGGCACCCAGCCGCTGCCGGTCCTGAATATCGGCGATTCCGACGGGCTGGAAGTGGGCGATATGGTGCTGGCGCTGGGCAATCCGTTCGGCGTCGGCCAAACCGTCACCATGGGCATCGTCTCGGCCGTCGCGCGGTCGGCGGTCGGCCTGTCGAACTATCAATCCTTCATCCAGACCGACGCGGCGATCAATCCCGGCAATTCCGGCGGCGCCCTGGTCGATCTGCACGGCAATCTGGTCGGCATCAACAGCTCGATCATCGCGCCGGGCGAGGGCGGCGGCTCGGTCGGCATCGGCTTCGCCATTCCCGCCGCCATGGTCAAGGCGGTACTGGCCAACATCACCAATGGCGGCAAGGTGCAGCGCCCCTGGCTGGGCGGCGACGGCCAGGCCGTCACCTCCGAGATGTTCCAGTCGCTGAAATTGTCGCGTCCGATGGGCGTGCTGATCAATTCGGTGCATGCGGGCGGTCCCGCCGCGCAGGCCGGCCTCAAGGTCGGCGATGTAGTGGTGGCGGTCAATGGCCGCGAGGTCGAGGACCCCGAAGCTTTGAGATTCCGCATCGCCACCCTGGCGGTGGGCGGCACGGCGCAATTGTCCGTGGTCCGCGCCGGCGAGACGAAGACCTTGTCGGTCAAGCTGACCCCGCCGCCGGACAGTCCGGCGCGCGACACCTCGAACCTGGCCGGCCGCACGCCTTTCACCGGCGCCACCGTCGCCAACATGAATCCGGCCCTGGCCGAGGAATTGGGGCTGGAAAGCGCCGATCCCGGCATCACCGTGGTCAAGATCCTGCCCGGCACCATCGCCGCCCGCCTGCAGTTCCAGCCCGGCGACATGATCCTGCGCATCAACAACAAGCCGGTCGCCACCGTCGCCGACCTCAAGGCCATGCTGGATGACAAGACGATCAAATCCTGGGCCATCACGCTGCGCCGTGGCGGCGAAACCCTGACGGTGACCATTGGCGGCTAAGCCTTCACCCGGTCTGTTCGATGCCCAGGCGCCCAAGCCATTGGCCGAGCGCCTGCGGCCGGCTACCCTGTCCGAGGTGGTCGGCCAGGATCATCTGATCGCGCCGGATGCGCCGCTCGGGCGCATGTTGGCCGACCATTCGCTGTCCTCGATCATCCTGTGGGGACCGCCCGGCACCGGCAAGACCACCATCGCCCGGCTGCTGGCCGAGGGCACCGATCTCGCCTTCGAACCGCTGTCGGCGGTGTTCTCCGGGGTGGCCGATCTCAGGAAGGTGTTCGACGCCGCCCGCCAACGCCGCGCCATGGGGCAGGGGACGCTGCTGTTCGTCGACGAAATCCACCGTTTCAACAGGGCCCAGCAGGACGGCTTTCTGCCCTTCGTCGAGGATGGCACCGTGGTGCTGGTCGGCGCCACCACCGAGAATCCGTCCTTCGAGCTGAACGGCGCGCTGCTGTCGCGCGCCCAGGTGCTGGTGCTGCGCCGCCTCGACGATGCGGCGCTGGATATGCTGCTGCAGCGCGCCGAAGCGTTGATGGGGAAGCCCTTGCCGCTGACTGGGGACGGACGCTCCGCCCTCAAGGCGATGGCCGATGGCGACGGGCGCTACATGCTGGGCATGGCCGAACAGCTGTTCCATTACAAGGGCGACCCGCTCGACGCCAAGGCGCTAGCCGGCGTCGTGCAGAAGCGCGCACCGCTCTACGACAAGGCGCAGGAAAGCCACTACAACCTGATCAGCGCCCTGCACAAATCCCTGCGCGGCTCGGATACCGACGCGGCGCTCTATTGGATGGCGCGCATGCTGGAGGGGGGCGAGGACCCGCTCTATCTGCTGCGCCGCCTGGCGCGCTTCGCGGTCGAGGATATCGGGCTGGCCGATCCCAACGCCTTGACCCAGGCCATCGCCGCCTGGGAGCTCTACACCCGCCTGGGCAGTCCGGAAGGCGAGCTGGGTATCGCGCAGCTGGTGATCTATCTGGGCAGCGCACCGAAATCCAACGCCGCCTACAAGGCGCTGAGCGCCGCCAAGAAAGCCGCGCGCGAGACCGGCTCCCTGATGCCGCCGATGCATATCCTCAATGCGCCGACCCGCATGATGAAGGATCTCGGCTATGGCGACGGCTATCAGTACGATCACGACACGGAGAACGGCTTCTCGGGGCAGAACTATTTCCCCGACGGCATGAAGCGGCAGGAATTCTACCAGCCGGTCGACCGCGGGTTCGAACGTGACATCCGCAAGCGGCTCGATTACTGGAACCGCCTGAGGAACGCCGACAAATGAAGCCGGCGCGCGGGGCATGGATGATTTGCTTCGCGTGCATTGCATTGCTGCTGGCTGACCGCGTTCGGGCCGAGCCGATGACCTATGTCTATGGCTATTTCTCCAAGACCGGCGATCACGACAATTTCGTCTTCGCGCTGATCAAGGAGGCGCTGACGCGCACCGATGCGAAATGGGGCCCCCACGATCTGCGCACCGTCCCCGAAGTTCCGCGCAACCGCCAGATCCGCGAGCTGGAGACCGGCACCGGCAGCATCACGCTCGCGGTTCTCGGCACCGCCCACGATCTCGCCAGCCATTTGCGCCCCATCCTGATCCCGGTCGACAAGGGGCTGGTCGGATATCGTCTGCTGCTGGTGCGCCGCATCGATCAGAAGCGCTTCGACGCCGTCCATGCGCCGTCCGGCCTCAAGCCGTTCACCTTCGGCCAGAATTTCACCTGGGACGATGTCGACATCCTGCGGGCCAACGGCTTGACGGTACAGACCGGCGACGATTTCGAGGGCCTGTTCCAGATGCTGAGCCGCGATCGCTTCGACGCCTTTCCGCGCGGCCTGGGCGAAATCGGCCGGGAGTTCCAGGAATATGGGCCGCTCTATCCCGATCTCGAGATCGAGAAGGATCTGCTGATCCATTACACCCTGCCGATCTATTTCTGGTTCTCGCGCAATTCCGTCGGCGAAAAGCTGGCCGAGCGGCTGGAGGAAGGGTTGCGCTCGATGATCGAGGACGGCTCCTACGACGCCATCTTCTGGAAATATAATCGTCCCATTCTCGACGGGCTCGGCCTTGCCCGCCGCCGCGTGCTGACGCTGGACAATCCCTATCTGCCGGCCGACACGCCGCTGAGCGATTCCCGCCTGTGGCTGAGTCCGGAACAGCTCGGCGTACGCTGAAACTGTCATCAAATTGCCATCACGCGCCGCAAGGCGATAAGTTAGTGTCCCGATTGGATTTTCACGCGCTGGGAGAGCTTTGCGGATGAAGATGGAGTATCAGGATCTGCCGGATGGCATCACCCGCATCATCCTGGATGGCGACCTCGACGCCCGCGGCGCCGGCGAGATCGATCTGCAGTTCCAGGCGATCGCGGCTTCCCGCACCAAGGTGGTGGTCGATCTGGCCCAGGTCGGCTTTCTCGCCTCGATCGGCATCCGCACCTTGATCCAGGCGGCCAAGGCCAATGCCGGCAAGGGCGGAAAGCTGGTGCTGCAGGACCCGTCCGAAGCGGTGTGGAAGGTGATCGTCACCTGCGGCGCCGACGCCGTCCTGCCGATGGCGCACGGGCACGACGACGCTCTGGCCGCCGTCGGCTGAGGTCCGCCATTTCCGTTTCCGTGATCGAATTGCCCGCCCGCCTCGATGCGGTGGGGGATGCGGGCGACTGGATGGCAGCCTGGCTGGCCCGACGCGCGGTGCCGTCCGAAACGGCCTTCGCCATGCGCCTGTGTCTCGAGGAGGCGCTGGCCAACATCGCCATGCATGGTGACAAAGAAGGCGAAATCTCGATCAGCGCCTCGCTGGCCGAAGAGCCGGGCCGTGTGGTGCTGTCGATCGGCGATGACGGCCAGCCCTTCGATCCGGTGACGGCGGCTCTGCCGGAAGGGCAGGAGATCGGCGGCAACGGCCTGCTGCTGCTGCGCCGCTATTGCAGCGATCTCGATTACCGCCGCGAAGCCGGGCGCAACCAGCTGACCCTGGGCTTCAGCCTGCCGGATGGAAATCCAGCGCCAGGCAGGTGATGTCGTCCGAGGGCTCGGCCCCGGCGGCGAAAGCATCCACCGCGTCCAGCACCGACTCCATCCAATCCCGCAGCGGCAGCGCCGCACCCCGGCGCAGCACCTCCTCCAGGCGCTCCTCCCCGAACAGCTCGCGCGTTGCCGAGAAAGCCTCGGTGACGCCATCGGTGTAGAGGAACAGCCGGTCGCCCGGCGACAGGGCCAGCGAATGCTCGCGATAGGCCGCTTTGGCGGTGAAGCCGACGGCGATTCCCGAACCGTGCAAGGGCGACAGATCACCGTCGCGTTTCAGCAGATAGGTCGGATTGTGCCCGGCGTTCACGTAAGACAGGATGCCGGTTTCCACATTGAGGATGCCGAAGAAGGCGGTGACGAACATGCATTCGTCATTATCCTCGGACAATTGCGCATTGACGTGGCCCAACACGTCGGCCGGATCGAGGCCCGAGCGGACCACGGCGCGCAGCGCGGTGTGGAACATCATCATGAACAGCGAGGCCGGCACGCCCTTGCCCGACACGTCGGCGACGGCGATGGCCAGATGCTTCTCGTCGATCATGAAATAATCGTAGAGGTCTCCGCCGACTTCCTTCATCGGCCGCACGGTGGCGGCCACGGCGGCGTGCGACGGGTCGAGCGCCAGGGCTTTCGGCAGCACCGATTGCTGGATGCGGCGCGCCATCTCCATGTCCTGGCGGCGTTCCTGCTTGGATTTGATCTCCTTCACCATGCTGGCGAAGGTGTCTGCGAACGGCCCCAGATCGCCGCTGGCGCGGGCGACCTCGGTCAGGGCGTCGGTGTCGATCTGCTCGGTGCGCAGCAATTGGGTGGCGGTGGACAGGAAGGCCAGCGGCATATTGACCGAGCCGAGGCGCCGGCCGAGATCGGTGATGATGGCCTGGGCGGCGCTGCCGCTGCGCTGGACCAGATCGAGCAGCGCGTCGCGGGCGATCACCAGCACGACGGCGTCGGTGGCCGCCGTCACCGTGGCGATGCGCGGCTGGCCGGAGAAGACGGCGATCTCGCCCACCAGTTCCAGCGGGTCGAGCAACGCCATGCGCACGCGCTCGGCGCCGATGTCGATCCACACTTCCAGCCCGCCTTCCAGCACGACATAGGCGGCGTCGCCCGGATCGCCCTGGCGGAACAGAACCTCGCCGGGCGCCAGTTTGCGGCGGCGGCCCAGCTGCAGCATCTTCTCGGTGAATTCCCCGCCCAGGGCGGAAAACAATCCGCGGCTGGCGATGGCGCCGGCTGCACCCGCCAGCGCGGGGTCAATGACTGTCGACAAAAACGCTTTCCCCATAGGTGATAGCGATCACACTATGGAGAGGCGAAGACTCCTCCGCAAGAAGATCAGCGGGCGGTGCCTTTTGCCCGCGCCACTGGCAGGAGGGTGGGATAGAACTGCACGAAGGTGGTGTCGACCGCGCCGTCCTTCCGGTGGCAGGTATAGCATTCGGCGTCCTGCGGCATGATCCGGGCCGGGCTCTTATCCTCGCCGAAGCCGAAGAAGCCCCAGCCGCCCTGCAGCCCCGCATCCTTCATATGCACCTCGACGCCCATCGGCTCGCCGGTCTGGTACATGCCGGCCTTGTTGATCGAGCCCTCGGTGGTGCCCATGCGGACCTCCAGCACCAGCCGGGTCTTGTCGGGCCAGGTGCCGGTCTTGAGGAATTCGCGATAGGCCGACGGCTCGGCATAGACATTGTCGAACATGTGGTGGCCGGGCATGGCGAGCGCGGGGTTGTAGCTCATGTCCAGGCCGGTGGTGAGGTGTATCCATTCGCGGTAACCGGCGGGGAACGGCAGCTCTTGAGCCTCGGCCGACACGGCGAGCAGCAAAGCGAGGGGGATCAGTTTCTTCATGGCGGTCTCCTTTCCTGCCTTCAGATTGTTCCCTCGTCCCTTTCCCGCGACAGGCCGCCGGCTGCACCGATTGCGTCATTCGCTGCATTTCCGCTGTGGGGTCGGCGCCGATCGGTTAGGCTTTCCCGATGAGAAATTGGCTGATCATCGCCGGCATCTGGGGCTCGGTCGGATTGTTCGACGCGAGCCGCACCGTCTTCGTGATGCATGCCGAGGGGATGCATCACGACTGGCCCTATCTCTTCCTGGTACTGGTGCTGTGCTGGCTGGTCTGGGCGCTGGCGACACCGCTGGTGATGCGGCTGGAACGCCTGCGCGGCTGGCGGGCCTGGGTCGCGCACCCTGCGGCCTGCCTCGGCATCGGCGTCGTGGCCGCGGGCTGGGGGGCTTGGCTGGAGGAGCGGTTCAATCCCTGGTTGGCTAACGAGATCCCTGATTTGCCGACGCTGTGGCGGATGCGCTTCGAGGAAAATCTGCTGGCCTATCTGGTGCTCTACGTCACCGTGCTGGCGGTCTGTGTCGCCCTCCGCACGCGGGCGCAGATGGCCCGGCAGAGGGAGGTGCTGACCCAGGCCCGGCTCGACGCCTTGCGCCGCCAGATCGAGCCGCATTTCCTGTTCAACAGCCTCAACGCCATCGTCTCGCTGATCCGCGAGAAGCGCGACGCCGATGCGATCCAGGTGACGGTCGAACTGGGCGATCTACTGCGCCGGGTGCTGGATGAGTCCGGCCGGCAATTGGTGCCCTTGTTCGAGGAACTGGATTTTCTCGGCAAATATCTCGACATCCAGAGGGTGCGCTTCGGCGACCGGCTGGGAGTCGCCATCGAGCGCCCCGCCGGCCTGGCCATGGCCCAGGTGCCGGCTTTGCTGCTTCAGCCCCTGGCCGAGAACGCCATCAAGCACGGCATCGGCCGCCGCGTCGACGGCGGGCGGCTCGATATCCGGGTGGCGCGCGCCGAGGACCGGCTGACCATCGCCATGGAGAATGACGGCCCGCCGCTGCCGCCCAGCCGCGAGGACGGCATCGGCCTGGCGAATATCCGCGCCCGCCTGTTCAGCCTGTATGGCGAGGATGCCGTGCTCGAGATCGCCGACGGCGCGCCGGGGCGGGTGCTGGTCACCGTGTCGCTGCCTTACCGGACGGCCTGAGATGATCCGCGCCCTGATCGTCGATGACGAACCGCTGGCCCGCCGCAACGTCACCGCGATGCTGGCGGACGAGGCGGACATCGAGGTCATCGGCGAATGCGCCTCGGGCGGCGAGGCGGCGGCGCGTATCCGGGCCGAGCGGCCCGATCTGGTATTCCTCGACGTGCAGATGCCCGATGGCGACGGGTTCGACGTGCTGGAATCGCTCGGCTGCGAGCTGCCGTCGGCGGTGGTGTTCGTCACCGCCTATGACCGCTATGCCCTGCGCGCCTTCGAGGTCGGCGCCATCGATTATCTGCTGAAGCCGTTCGACCAGGTCCGCTTCGCCAAGGTGCTGGCCCGCGCCCGCGACTGGATCGGCCAGGAGAGAAACGGTGAAAAGAGCCGCGACGCCCGTCTGGCGGTGAAAAGCGCCGGGCAGGTGCTGCTGGTCAAGGTGGCGGAGATCGATTGGGTCGAAGCGGCCGACTATTACGTCTCGCTGCATGTGGCGGGACGGACGCATCTGCTGCGCCGCAGCCTGGCCGATCTGGAAAAGGAATTGGACGGGCAGGGCTTCTGCCGGGTGCACCGCTCGGCGCTGGTCAATCTCGACCGGGTGACGGGCCTCTCCACCGACGAAGAGGGCGATTACCGCGTCGAATTGACCTGTGGCGCCCGCCTGCGGCTGAGCCGAAGCTGCCGCAGGCAGGTGCAGGAAAAACTCGGCCTTTAAGCCTTCGCGGCCTTGTAGGCCTCGATCAGCGCCTTGCCGACGGCGAGCACCGTGTCCTTGTCGCCCTTCTTGAGCAGCCCCTCATCGACCAGCTTGCCGCCGACGCCGACGCAGGCCGCGCCGGCTTTGACCCATTCGGCCACGGTCGAGGCGTCGATGCCGCCGGTCGGCATGAAGGTGATCTTGGGGAACACCGAGCGCAGCGCCTTGAGGTGGCCGGAGCCGACGGTGGAGGCGGGGAACAGCTTGACCGCGGTGCTGCCGGCCTGGAGCGCGTTGAACACTTCGGTCGGGGTCAGGGTGCCCATCAGGCTGGGAACCTCGTGGCGGCGGCAGGCGGCGCCCACTTCGGCCGAGACGCAAGGCGACACCACATAGCGCGCGCCGGCGGCGACCACGCGGTCGGTGTCGGCGGCGGTGAAGACGGTGCCGGCGCCGATCAGCAGATCCTTGTCGTGGGACAATTCCTCGATCAGGGCCGGGGCGTCCGGGATCGTCAGGGTGATCTCGAAGGTGCGGAACCCGGCTTCCTTCAGCCAACCGACCGAGGTGCGGGCCAGGTCGAGGGTCGAGGTGCGGATCACCGGCACCACGCCGTGCGACACCACCTGGTCGAGAATGTGTTGAGGATTGGACAAGCGGGCCTCTTCAGCGAAAGTTCTGTGTATTTTTTACATGCCAGAGCAATAGCGCCGCATCATAAGCCCGATTCTCCGACAGTTAAAACTCAATTTTGTAAAAATCCTACATTTTGTCCTTGAGATCGGGCGGGGGTGGTCCTATCGTTTGCGGCGATCCAGGGAGTGATAATCAAATGGCGGAATTCCGCAGTTTTTCCGATGCCGAACAGGTCGCCGAGATCCTGTCGGCCGAGGTTGCCGACCTGCTGGGGCAGGGCATCGCCGAGCGCGACGCCGCGTCGCTGATCGTGCCGGGCGGACGCACCCCCGGATTGTTCCTCTCCAAACTGTCGCACCGCGCTTTGGCCTGGGATCGCGTCAAGGTTACCGGCAGCGACGAGCGCTGGGTCGACGTTTCTTCGCCGGACAGCAACGAGGCGCTGGTGCGCCGCACTTTGATCGCCAACGCCGCCGCCGACGCCGAATTCGTTTCGCTCTATACCGGCGCCGACACCCCGGCTGACGGCGTGGAAGAGGCCGAGTGGCGCATCCTGGACATGGCGCGCCCGTTCGACGCGGTGGTGATGGGCATGGGCGATGACGGCCATTTCGCGTCGCTGTTCCCCGGCGAGGCGGCCCTGGAGATTGGTCTCGACCTCGAGTCCGACGCCATCTGCGTCCCGGCCATCGGTCCCGCCGGCGGTCCGCCGCGCCTGTCGCTGACCCTTTCCTGCCTGGCCGAAGCGCGCCATATCTACATTCTCGCCACCGGCGCCCATAAGCGCGAAGTGTGGCAGCGGGCGGCCGACGAGTCGCCGAACATCCTGCCCGCCAATGCCCTTCACCGCCTGACCGGGGTTCCGGTCGATTTCATGTGGTGCCCATAACGAAGAGACTGTTGGGGAATTGGATATGGTCTGCACAACGATATCAGAGGCATGGGCCAGGCAGCGGGAGCGACGCGATGCTGACGCATCGCGAGCGAGCGATAACGCCGCCCATGCCTCTGATATCGTTGCCCGAAGGGTCGCAGCCGGAAAGCCGAGGGCGGCGTTATCCCGCCTCGACGATGCGCCAGCATCGTCTTCGGCAGGCTGCCTGGCCCTCGGCTTTCCGGCTGCGATGCAGGCCATACCCAATTCCCCAATAGTCTCTTAACCCCGAGGACGTCATGGCCAATTCGACTCTGAGCGCCGTTACCGAGCGCATCGTCAATCGCAGCAAATCCAGCCGCACCGCTTATCTGGCGCGCATCCGCGCCGCCATGGAGCCGCGCCCGCGCCGCACCGACATGGGCTGTTCCAATCTGGCGCACGGCATGGCCGCGTGCGGCCCGGCCGACAAGGCGCGCATCACCGGCAACCGCGGCCCGTGCATCGCCATCGTCTCGGCCTATAACGACATGCTGTCGGCGCATCAGCCCTACGAGACCTATCCGGCCCTGATCAAGCAGGTGGTGTCCGCCGCCGGCGGCGTCGCCCGCTTCGCCGGCGGCGTGCCCGCCATGTGCGACGGCGTGACCCAAGGCATGGAAGGCATGGAGCTGTCGCTGTTCTCGCGCGACGTGATCGCCCAGTCCGCCGCCGTCGCCTTGTCGCATGATCTGTTCGACGGCGCGCTGATGCTGGGCATCTGCGACAAGATCGTTCCCGGCCTGGTGACCGGCGCTTTGACCTTCGGCCATCTGCCGATGATCTTCGTGCCCGGCGGCCCGATGCCGACCGGCATCGGCAATGCCGAAAAGGCCAAGGTCCGCCAGGCCTATGCCAAGGGCGAGGCGACCCGCGACGACCTGCTGGCCTCCGAGGCCGCCGCCTATCATTCGCCCGGCACCTGCACCTTCTACGGCACCGCCAACTCCAATCAGATGATGATGGAGATGATGGGCCTGCATCTGCCCGGCGCTTCCTTCGTGCCGCCCGGCACGCCGGAGCGCGACGCCTTCACCCGTCTGGCCGCCCAGCGCGTCACCGAGATGTTCGGCAAGGCCGAGGAGCATGCGGTCGGCGTGATGGTCGACGAGAAGAGCTTCGTCAATGCCGTCGTCGGCCTGCTGGCCACCGGCGGTTCGACCAATCACACCATCCACTTGATCGCGATGGCGAAGGCTGGCGGCATCCAGCTCGATTGGGACGATTTCCACGATCTGGCGGCGGTGGTGCCGCTGATTGCCTCGGTCTATCCCTCGGGCAATGCCGACGTGAACGATTTCCACAAATCGGGTGGCCTGGCCGCGGTGATCGGCGAGCTGCTCGATGCCGGTCTGCTGCACAAGGACATCCGCACCGTCAACGGAACCGATCTGTCGGCCTATGCGACGACCGCCCGTTACGAGAACGACGCACTGAGCTGGGGCGAGCGTGCCCGCGGCACCAACCCGGCGATCATCTCGACCATCGCCACCCCCTTTGCGGCGGATGGCGGCCTCAAGGTGCTGAAGGGCAATCTCGGCCGCTGCGTCGCCAAGACCTCCGCCGTGAAGCCGCAATATCAGTCGATCAAGGCGCCCTGCCGCGTCTTCGAGGACCAGGAAGAGATGCAGGCCGCCTTCAAAGCCGGCGAGCTGCATCGCGACGTGGTCTGCGTGGTGCGTTTCCAGGGTCCGAAGGCCAATGGCATGCCCGAGCTGCATAAGCTGACCCCGCCGCTGGGGGTTTTGCAGGATCTCGGCTTCAAGGTGGCGCTGGTTACCGACGGCCGCATGTCGGGCGCGTCGGGCAAGGTGCTGTCGGCCATCCATGTGACGCCGGAAGCCCTGGCCGATGGTCCACTGGCGAAGCTGCGCGACGGCGACGTGATCCATATCGATTGCGAGACCGGCGTTCTGCAGGCCGAAGTCTCGGACGAGGAGTTCGCCGCCCGCGCGCCGGCCCAGGTCAAGAAGGTCAGCCAGTGGGGCGTCGGGCGCGAGCTGTTCGCCCCGTTCCGCCAGGTGGTCTCGGCCGCCGACAAGGGGGCCAGCGTTTTCTCCTACGACGGCGAGTACTGATGGCCTCGGCGGCGGAAACGAACCAGCTCGACCACCCGCTGTTCGATCAGATCAAGCGGGCCGAGGATCGTTTACGCCGCTCCGAACGCAAGGTCGCCGACTACATCCTGGCTGAGCCGCAGACGGCGCTATCTTTGGGCATTTCGGCTCTGGCCGCCGCCAGCGATGTGTCCGATCCCACGGTGCTGCGCTTCTGCCGGGCCCTGGGCTTCGACGGGTTTCAGAGCTTCAAGCTCGCTCTGGCCCGCGCCCTGGCCCTCGGCGCGCCCTTTATCCGCGAGGGCGTCGGACCTGACGACGACACCGCCACCCTCGGTGCCAAAATCTGCTCGCAGACGGCGGCCGCCATCTACGGCCTGCCGGCCAAACTCGACTGGCCGACAGTGGAACGCGCGATGGAAGCGCTGGCCGCCGCTCCCCGCATCGAATGCTACGGCGTCGGCGCGTCGGGCGCGGTGGCGGTCGACGCGCAGAACAAGCTGTTCCGTCTCAATGTGCCGGTGACGGCTTACGTCGATCCGCATATGCAGGTCATGTCGGCCTCGAGCCTCAAGCGCGGCGACGTGGTGATCGCCTTTTCCTATACCGGGCGGGCGAGGGAAGTGATCGAGGCCGCCCAGGTCGCCCGCCGCCAGGGCGCCACCGTCATCGCCGTCACCACCCCCGGCACGCCGCTGGCCGGCGCCGCCTCGGTGCCGCTGCTGCTGCCGGCGATCGAGGATACCGAGCAATTCACCCCGATGATCTCGCGGCTGCTGCAGCTGGTGGTCGTCGATATTCTGGAAATCGGTGTCGCGCTGCGGCGCGGCCCCAGCCTGTTCCCGCATCTGCGCCGGATGAAGGAATCCCTGCGCAGCGTGCGGCAATATCCTCCGGAGAGCTGAGATGGCCAACATGGATAAGGATCTGCCGCTCAAGGAGGATATCCGCCTGCTCGGACGTCTGCTCGGCGAGGTGCTGCGCGAACAGTCGGGCGAGGATATGTACGATCTGGTCGAGACCATCCGCCAGACTTCGGTGCAGTTCGCCAAGGAGCGCGACGACGAGGCGGAGCGGCAGCTGACCGGCATCCTCAACGGCTTTTCGGCGCAGAACGCGGTGTTCGTGGTCCGCGCCTTCTCGCAGTTCCTGCATCTGGCCAATATCGCCGAGGACCAGCATCACATCCGCCGCAACCGCGAGCACGAGATCGCCGGCTCGAAGCCGCGCGACGGCTCGCTGATCCATGCGCTGGAACGGCTCGACCAGGCCGGCATCGGCGGTGAGAACCTGGCCGATGTGATCGCCGACATGCAGGTCACGCCGGTGCTGACCGCCCATCCGACCGAAGTGCAGCGCAAGAGCGTGCTGACCCTGCACCGCAAGCTGGCGGTGCTGCTGGGCGAGCGCGACCGCGATCTCACCCCGTCCGAAGCGAGCGAGAACGAAGCCGAGCTTTACGCCGCCATCCTGACCCTGTGGCAGACCCGCTTTCTGCGCCCGCAGCGCCTGACCGTCGCCGACGAGGTGCGCAACGGCATTTCTTATTTCCAGGACACTTTCTTCGATCAGCTGCCGCGCCTTTACGAGCATTTCCAGTCGGTGCTGGCCGATCACGGCATCGCCGGAATCGAGCTGCCGCCCTTCTTCCGCGTCGGCACCTGGATCGGCGGCGACCGCGACGGCAATCCCTTCGTGACCGCGCCGGTGCTGAAGGAGGCGATCGCCCTGCAGAGCGCCGCGGCCTTCGCTTTCTATAAGGAGAGTGTCAACCGCCTGGCCGTCGAGCTGCCTCTGTCGCTGCAGATGATCAGCGTCTCGGACGAGTTGCTCGCTCTGGCCGATCACTCGACCGACGCTAACCCGCACCGCCAGGACGAGCCCTATCGCCGCGCGCTGGGCGTGATCCTGTCGCGCCTGCACGACACCGAAGCGGCCTTGTCGGGCAAGAACGGCCCGACTGCTTATGACAGCGCCGAGGCCTTCCGCCAGGATCTGTCGATCCTGCAGGCCTCGCTGATGGGCCATGGCGGCGCCCGCCTGGCGACCCGTCGCCTGAAGCGCCTGATCCAGGCGGTCCGCATTTTCGGCTTCCATCTGGCGCCGATCGATCTGCGGCAGAATTCCGACGTGCATGAACGCTGCGTCGCCGAGCTGCTGAAGGTGGCGGGGCGCTGCGCCGATTACGCCGCGCTGGACGAGGAAAGCAAGATCGCCCTGCTGGCCGAGGAACTGGCCAGCCCGCGTCCGCTCTATGCGCCGCATCTGACCTATGGCGAGGAAACCGCCGGCGAGATGGCGCTGTTCTTCACCGCCGCCGACATACGCCGCCGCTTCGGCCCCGACGCTTTGCCCAATTGCATCGTCTCGAAAACGGCCGGTGTCTCCGACCTGCTGGAAGTTTCGGTGATGCTGAAGGAGGCGGGCATGCTGCAGGGCGCCCGCAAGCCCAACATCATCCCGCTGTTCGAGACCATCGAGGATCTGCGCTCGGCGCCCGACTCGATGAAGCTGCTGCTGTCGCTGCCGGTCTACCGCAAGCTGCTCGACGCCAAGCATCCGACCCAGGAAGTGATGCTGGGTTATTCCGACAGCAACAAGGATGGCGGCTTCCTCACCTCGGGCTGGGAGCTGTACCGCGCCGAGGTGGCGCTGGCCAGATTGTTCGCCGAAAAGGGCATCAAGCTGCGCCTGTTCCATGGCCGCGGCGGTACGGTGGGCCGTGGCGGCGGTCCGGCCTATCAGGCGATCCTGGCCCAGCCGGCCGGGGTGGTGTCGGGCCAGATCCGCTTGACCGAACAGGGCGAGGTGATCGCCTCGAAATATGGCAGCCCGGAGATCGGCCGGCGCAATCTCGAAGTGCTGGCCGCCGCGACCCTCGAAGCGACCCTGATCGACGATGAGAACCGCGTCGAACCGGTCGAGCCCTTCTTCCCGGCGCTGGACCGCCTGTCCGAACTGGCCTTCGCCGCCTATCGCGACCTGGTTTACGAGACCGAGGGCTTCGAGACTTATTTTCGCCAATCGACGCCGCTCGCCGAGATCGCCACGCTGAATATCGGCTCGCGCCCGTCCTCGCGCACCAAATCGACCAGGATCGAGGATCTGCGCGCCATCCCCTGGGTGTTCTCGTGGTCGCAATGCCGCCTGATGCTGCCCGGCTGGTATGGCTTCGGCTCGGCGGTCGAGGCCTGGCTGAAGGAACAACCCGACGGGCTGGCGCTGCTGCAGCGCATGTACAAGGCCTGGCCGTTCTTCCGCGCCTTGCTGTCCAACATGGACATGGTGCTGTCGAAGAGCGATCTCGGCATCGCCTCGCGCTATGCCGAACTGGTCGAGGATGAAAAACTGCGCACCGAGATCTTCGCCCGCATCAGGCAGGAGTGGGAGCGCACCACCCGCCATCTGCTGGCGATTTCCGGGCGCGATCAGCTGCTGGCCGACAATCCGCTGCTGGCGCGGTCCCTGCGCAACCGCCTGCCTTACATGGACCCCCTGAACCATTTGCAGGTCGAGCTGCTGCGCCGTTTCCGCGCCGGCACCACCGACGCTTCGGTGCGCCAGGGAATCCAACTCGCCATCAATGGATTGGCCGCCGGTCTACGCAATAGCGGCTAATCTTGACTTCCCGTTCGTAATCCGCGACAACGCTGTCAATTAAGGAGGAAACAATGAGCCAGGCTTCGGAACCCAAAAAGGGGCCCGTTCTGGTATTGCTGGGCGGCACCGGGGATCTGGCCCGCCGCATGCTGCTGCCTTCTCTCTTCCATCTCGAGGCCGACGGGCTGCTGCCCGACGGGTTGCGCATTTATGGCGTCGCCCGTGACGGCCAATCGCCCGACACCTATCGCACCAACGTCCGCGCCGCGCTCGAACTGCGCGAAAAGACCATCGAAGAAGATGCCTGGAAGCGCTTCATCGCTCGGGTCGATTATTTTTCCGGCGACGTCACCAAGCCCGAAGGCGCCAAGGCGCTGGCCGATGCGATCGGCGGGCATTCCGAGCTGTACATCTATTTCTCGGTCTCGCCCTCGATCTATCCGAAGGCCTGCGAATCGCTGGCCGGGGCCGGCCTGATCCGTGAGAACACCCGCCTGGTGCTGGAAAAGCCGATCGGGCGCGATCTGGAAAGCTCGAAGGCGCTCAATTGCGCCGTCGCCAAGGTGGCGACCGAAGAGCAGATCTTCCGCATCGACCATTATCTCGGCAAGGAGACGGTGCAGAACCTGATCGCTCTGCGCTTCGCCAACATCGCCTTCGAGCCGCTGTGGACCAACCACACCATCGACCATGTGCAGATCACCGTGGCCGAGACCGAGGGCGTGGGCGACCGCTGGCCGTACTACAACGAATATGGCGCTCTGCGCGACATGCTGCAGAACCATATGATCCAGCTGCTCTGCCTGGTCGCGATGGAGCCGCCGGCCGACCTCGATCCGGATTCGGTTCGCGCCGAGAAGGTCAAGGTGCTGAAGGCGCTGCGTCCGATGAGCCGCGCCACCGTGTCGCAGGAAGTGGTGCTGGGCCAGTACACTTCGGGCGTCTCCGACGGCAAGTCGGTGACCGGCTATCTCGACGAGGTGGGCAAGCCGACCGACACCGAGACCTTCATCGCCCTGCGCTGCTTCATCGACAATTGGCGCTGGGCCGGCACGCCGTTCTTCCTGCGCACCGGCAAGCGCCTGCCTGAGCGCCGCACCCAGATCGTCATCCAGTTCAAGCCGTTGCCGCATTCGATCTTCTCGAACAGCGCCAATGCCGACATGGTCGCCAACCGGCTGGTGATCGACCTGCAGCCGCAGGAAGACATTTCGCTGGTGCTGATGAACCAGCGCCCGGGCCTGGCCCAGGAAGGCATGCGCCTGCAGCCGATGCCCCTGTCGCTCAGCCTGGCCAAGGCCTATAGCGGCCATGGCGGCCGCCGGCGCATCGCCTATGAGCGCCTGCTGCTCGACGTGTTCCGCGGCGACCGCACCCTGTTCGTGCATCGCAATGAGGTCGAGGAAGCCTGGGCTTGGGTCGACGGCGTCGCCGAAGCCTGGCAGCAGGCTGGGCTGAAGCCCAAGAACTACGCGGCCGGCACCAGCGGTCCGGCCGGAGTCCATGCCCTGATCGAACGGTCCGGGCATCAATGGCATGACTGAAAAATAAAGGGATCGGGATGACGTCAGGGCAGGAGTTGGGGCTGGTCGCCGATATCGGCGGCACGAATGCGCGTTTTGCCCTGGTGGATACCGTCGGCGACAGGAAGCGGCTGCTGGATATGCAGCAGCTGGCCTGCGCCGACTACCCGACCTTCGAGGAATCGCTTTCCTCCTATCTGAAGCTGGTCGGGGCCAAGCCCTGCGCCGGCGTGGTGGCGGTGGCCGGCGCGGTCAAGAACAACGCCGTCCGCTTCACCAATCTCAATTGGCACATCACGCCGGAAAGCCTGACCAAGTCGGGTTTCCCCGATGTGCGCCTGATCAACGACTATGCCGCCCAGGCGCTGGCCTTGCCGCTGCTGGACCGCGCCCGCCTGTTCCCGCTGGGGCCGCATCAGGGCCCGCATGAGGGAACCCTGGCGGTGCTGGGTCCGGGCTCGGGCCTCGGTGTCGCCGCGCTGATCCGCCAGCCGGGCGGCCAGGACGTGCCGCTGGCGACCGAAGGCGGCCATGCCGATTTCGCCGCGGTCGACGATATCGAGCACGAGATCGTGAAAATCCTCACCGCCCGCCATGGCCGCGCCTCGATCGAGACGCTGCTGTGCGGTAATGGGCTGTGCCGCCTCTATGAATTGCTGCAATTGCTGGGCGGCAGGAAGGCCGAGGCCCTGACCGCCAGCGATATTTCCGAACGCGGCCTGGCCGGCGATTGGGATTGCCGCGAGACGCTGCTGCGCTTCTGCGCCATCCTCGGTTCGGTCTCGGGCGACGTGGCGCTGACCTTGGGCGCCACCGGCGGCGTGTTCATCGCCGGCGGCATCGCGCCGCGCATCCTGCCGGTGCTCGAAGCCAGCCGCTTCCGCGAGCGCTTTGAAGCCAAGGCGCCGATGGTGGCCTGGCTCAAGGCGACCCCGACCCTGATCATCACCGACACCAATTCGGCGCTTTTGGGCGCCGCCCGGGTGCTCGGCACCGCATAAAGAAAAGGGCGGCGGAATGAACCGTCGCCCGGAATACTTTTTGGGGAGGACACGACTCCCAGCAGGGGAAGTCGTTCACCAGCCGATCATATCGCAGGTCGGGAGGAATTCAAGAAAAATATGACAACGCTGTCAATGTCATCAAGGTTGCCAAGGCCATCCGGGCTGTGCCGTGATGCCCGTTTATTCAAATAAGACCAAGTGAGGAAGCGGCCGCATGTCGGAACTGTCCACCGCATCGGGCGCCAGTCTGTCGGGAACCAATCTCGAACGCGCCGGCGACCATAATCAACGCGTCACTTTGCAGGCCATCCGCGTCGGGGGGCCGACCACCCGGGCTTATCTGGTCGAGGTCACCGGCCTGACTCCGCCGGCCATCGCCAACATCACCAAGCGCCTGATCAATGAGAAGCTGGTGATCGAGGTCGGCCGCCAGCAGGGCGCGCGCGGCCAGCCGGCCATGAAGCTGGCGATCAATCCCGACGGCTGCTATGCGCTGGGGCTCAATATCGACCGCGACCACATCACCCTGGTGTTGCTCGATCTGGCCGGACAGGTCAGGGCGCGCGTCTCGTGGGACGTCGATTTCGCCCTGCCGCAGGCGGTGGCCGATTTCGTCGGCCGCGAGATCGGCCCGCTGCTGTCCGGCGCCGGTATCGGCATGCGCCAGGTGATCGGCGTCGGTGTCGCCATTCCCGACGACATCGCCCGGGTGCACCTGCCGCATTGGCCGGACGGTTATTCCGCCTGGAACGATACCGACCTCGCCGAATTGCTGGCGCCGGTCCTGCCGCTGCCGGTTCATGTCGAAAACGATGCCGCTGCCGCCGCGCTGGGCGAGCTCCATTTCGGCCATGGTCTGCATCATCCGAATTTCTTCTACGTGCTGGTCAGCCTCGGCCTCGGTGGGGGGCTGGTGATCGAAGGCAATTACTATCGCGGCGCCGCCGGCCGCAGCGGCGAGATCGGCTTCCTCCCCATCGCCGGCGGCAAGTCGCTGCAGGAAGCGGTGTCGCTGTCGGCTCTTTACGACCACCTGGCCGCCGACGGAATTGCGGTCAGCCGCCCTGACCAGCTGGCCGGCGCGGACGCCAAGATGCGGGCCAGCCTCGGCCGCTGGCTCGATCAGGCCGCCGCTCTGATGATGGGGCCGATGGTCTCGATCAATTGCCTGATCAATCCCGAGGCGATCTATGTCGGCGGCCGCCTGCCGTCCGACCTGATCGACCAGTTGGCCGAACGCCTGAACAGCCGCCTGCAGGAAGACGGCTCGCCGATCCCGGCCGTGGTGCCGGTACAGCGCGCCGCCATGGCCGCCGACGCGCCGGCGGTGGGGGCGGCGATGCTGCCGTTCGGCGACAAGCTGCTGCCGTCGGCGTCGGTGCTGATGAAGGCCGAGGGCTAAGGCGAGAGGCCTTGTTTATTATTTTAACTTTATTTAATAATGAGACCCAAGGGGACCAGGAATGAACGCTCAACCAGGCCGGATGAACCAGGCCTTCATCTATGTGACGTCGCTTTTCTTCGCGTGGGGGTTCATCACCGCCACGCTCGACACGCTGGTGCCGCTGGTGAAGTCGGTCTTCACCCTCAGCTATAGCGAATCGCTGCTCACGCAATTCGCCTTCTTCCTGTCCTACGGCATCGTCTCGCTGCCGGCGTCGTCGCTGGTGGCGAAGAAGGGCTCGGCCGTTTCGATCATCATCGCGCTGAGCACCATGGTGGTCGGCTGCCTGATCTTCCCGCTTGCCACGTCGTTGCGCGCCTATCCGCTGATCCTGGTGGCGCTCTTCGTGCTGGGCTCGGGCATCACGCTGCTGCAGGTCGCCGCCAATCCGCTGGCCGCCGCACTCGGCAATCCGGAAAAGTCGCATATGCGCCTGGTGCTGTCGCAGGCCTTCAATTCCTTCGGCACCACCATCGCCCCCTATCTCGGCGCGCGCATCCTGCTGTCGGGCGGCGTGTTCTCCGGCACTCAGGACGAGGCCGCGCTGGCCGAATCGCTGCATAAGGTCGACACCGCCTATCTGCTGGTCGCCGCCGCCTTGGCCCTGCTGACCTTCGGCCTGTGGCGCGTGCGCTCTTACTTGACCACCGGCGCGCTGGCCGCCGACGAAGCGCCGCATTCCCCGTTCGAGGCGCTGAAGTCGCGCTGGGCGGTGGCCGGCGCGGTCGGCATCTTCCTCTATGTCGGCGCCGAAGTGTCCGTCGGCAGCCTGATCATCAATTTCCTGGTGCAGACCCTGGGCATCGCCCATGAGGAGGGCGGCCATCTGCTGTCCTTCTATTGGGGCGGCGCCATGGTCGGCCGCTTCATCGGCAGCGCGCTTCTGGCCCGCTTCCGCGCCGGTCCGCTGCTGACCGTCGCCGCCCTGGTGGCCGGTTCGTTGTGCGCCGTGGTCAGCCAGACCGGCGGCAATGTGGCCGAAGTGGCCGTGCTGTCGATCGGCCTGTTCAACTCGATCATGTTCCCGACCATCTTCACCCTGACTCTGGAGCGCTCGTCGGCGCCGCCGGCCTCGACTTCGGGCCTGCTGTGCATGGCGATCGTCGGCGGCGCCCTGCTGCCGCAGCTGGTCGGGCGGGTGGCGGATTCGGTCACGCTGGCCAGCGCCTTCCTGGTGCCGGCGGTGGCCTATCTCGGCATCGCCTTCTTCGCCGCCGCCACCAGCCGCAAGGCTCCGGTGACGCTGGCCGAGCCGGCCCAATCACTGCATTAGGACCAAGATGATCAGAATCGGCGTGGACTTTGGCGGAACCAAGATCGAAGCGGCAGCCCTCGACCCGGATGGTCGCTTCCTGGCCCGCCTCAGAGTCCCGAACCCGGGAGAGTACGATCAGGCACTGGTGACGGTGCGCGATCTGATCGCCCGGGTGGAAGCCGAGATCGGCGGTGCGGGTACGGTGGGGATCGGGCTGCCCGGCTCGATCTCCCCGCGCACCGGCCTGATGCGCAACGCCAATTCGACCTATCTCAACGGCCGCACCTTCCGCGAGGATCTGTCGGTGGTCATGGGCCGCGAGGTCCGCGTCGCCAATGACGCCAACTGCCTGGCTCTGTCCGAGGCGGTCGACGGCGCGGTCGCCGGCGCCAAGGTCGCCTTCGCCATCATCGTCGGCACCGGCTGCGGCGGTGGGCTGGTGGTCAACGGCCAGCTGGTCGAGGGCGCCAACGGCATCGGCGGCGAATGGGGGCATATGCCTCTACCCTGGCCGAGCGTCGCCGAGAATCCTGGTCCGAAATGCTGGTGCGGCCAGCATGGCTGTCTGGAGACCTGGGTGTCGGGCACCGGCTTCCAGCGCGACTACGCCGCATCCGAAGGCGGGCGCCAGATCACCGGCGAAGCCATCGTCCAGGCCGCGCGCCGGGGCGAACCCGCCGCCAAAGCGGCTTTCGAGCGTCTGGTCGGCCGTCTTGGCCGCGCCATCGCGGTGGTCTGCAATCTGGTCGATCCCGATGCGTTCGTGATCGGCGGCGGTCTGTCCAACGTCCCCGAGCTGTTCGAACGCCTGCCCGGCGCGGTGCGTCCTTATGTGTTTTCCGACACCTGGGAAGCCAAAATTGTCCCAGCCCAATGGGGAGATTCATCTGGGGTCCGCGGCGCGGCGCGGTTATGGTCTTCGGAAGAGACCGTTCTGGCCCATTCTGCTTGAGAGGTACTATGTCCGCCGTTCATGAGTCGCTCGCCCGTCTGAAACATTGGGCGGCCGAGGAAGCCTTTCCCATCTGGTGGAGCAAAGGCGCCGATCACGAAAATGGCGGATTTTATGAAAAGCTGGCACAGGATGGGACCCCCGTGGTGCTGCCCAAGCGTGCCCGCGTCCAGCCGCGCCAGATCTATTCCTTCGGCAAGGCGGCAGCGCTCGGCTGGAAAGGCGACGCGGCTGGCGCCGTGCAGCATGGCCTCGATTTCTATCTGACCAAATACCGCCGCGGCGACGGCCTGTTCCGCACCTTGGTGGCGCCGGACGGCAAGGCGCTCGACGAAGGCATCGCCTTCTACGACCAGGCCTTCGCGCTGCTCGGCCTGCACACGGCTTTCGTGACCCTGAACCAGGACCGCACCTATCTCGACATGGCCCGCCAGCTGATGGCCGAGTGGGTGAAGACCCGCAAGCATCCGGTGATCGGTTTCGAGGAGGCGGTGCCGCGGGTGGTGCCGCTGTGCTCGAACCCGCATATGCATCTGTTCGAAAGCTGCCAGGCCTGGTTCGAAAGCGACCCGCAGGGGCCGTGGGCCGATATCGCCGATGAGATCGCCAGGCTGGCGGTGACCTATTTCATCGATGCCAAATCGGGTGCCCTGCGCGAATTCTTCGATGGCAATTGGCAGCCGATGCCCGGCGAGTCCGGCCGCATCGTCGAGCCCGGCCATCAGCTGGAATGGGCCTGGCTGCTGATGCGCTGGGGCACCAAACGCGGCGACGACAAGCTGATCGCGGCGGCGCTGCGGCTGATCGAGATCGGCGAGACCTTCGGCACTGACGACCGCAATGTCGTATTCTTCAGCCTGTTCGATGATTTCACGCCGCATGACAAGCGGGCCCGCCTGTGGGCGCAGACCGAGCGCCTCAAGGCCCATTGCCTGGCCGCCGAACTGACCGGCGAGACCGCGCATTGGGACAAGGCGGTGAAGGCCGCCGAAGGGCTCGAGCTCTATCTCGACGTGCCGGTGGCGGGTCTGTGGCGCGACGTTCTCAAGCCCGACGGCAGCTTCGTCGAGGAGCCGGCGCCGGCCAGCTCCTTCTATCACATCGTCTGCGCCATCGCCGAATTCGACCGGGCGGCGGCCAAGGCACCCTGATGCGCCGTCTGCTCGCAGCATTGCTGCTGGCCCTGCCGCTGGCGGGCTGGGCGCAAGGGCCGGTTGCCGAGACCAGCGACGGTCCGGTGCGCGGCGAGGCCATCGGCCGCGGCGCGGTGTTCCGCGGCATCCCCTATGCCGCGCCGCCGCTGGGCGAGCTGCGCTGGAAACCGCCGGCGCCGGTCGCCCGCTGGACCGAGCCGCGCGACGCCACCTTCTTCGGCCCGTTCTGCCCGCAGCCCGACCTCAAATGGAATCACGCGCAGGCGATCAACTGGCAGGAAGACTGCCTGACCCTCAATGTCCGCACGCCAAATTTCACTCCCGACGCCAAGCTGCCGGTGATGGTGTGGATTCACGGCGGGGCCAATTGGGCCGGCGGCGCCGCCGATGTGATGTCCTCCTCGATCGTGCTGCATGGCGTGGTGCTGGTGTCGATCCAGTACCGCCTGGGCATTTTCGGGTTCCTGTCGCATCCGGCGCTGACCGCCGAATCCGGGCGTCACGCGTCGGGCAATTATGCGCTGATGGACCAGATCGCGGCGCTCAAATGGGTGCAGGCCAATATCGCCAAGTTCGGCGGCGACCCGGCCAAGGTCACCCTCTTCGGCGAATCGGCGGGTGCCCAGGATGTCGGGCTGCTGATGGTGTCGCCGCTGGCGCGCGGCCTGTTCGTCCGCGCCATCGAGGAAAGCGGCACGGCCGGTTTCGGCTTGCCGCCGCGCAGTCTGGCCGAGAATGAATCCCTGGCCGCAAACGTGCCGGTCGAGCAGCTGCGCCGTCTGCCGGCCGAGAAGCTGCTGGAGATGCAGGCCAAGATGCGTCCGCCGGGCGTCGACGATCCCAGCTTCCTGTGGCTGGCCTCGACCGCCGATGGCTATGTGCTGCCCAAGCCGGCGCAGGAATTGCCGCCGGCCCCGGTGCCGCTGATCGTCGGCTCGAACGGCGTCGAGCTGCATCTGTTCGGCGATCTGGAAGAGACTGTGCAAAAGGCGTTCGGCGCCAATGCCCGCAAGATGCGCGGTGCCTATGGTGCCAGGCAGGCCGACGATCTGGCCGATGACATGACCTTCCGCTGCCCAGCCCAGGCGGCGGCCCGGCGCCAGACCGCGCCGGCCTGGCTGTATGAATTCAATCAGGGCGGCGCCGCCCTGACCCATGCCTCGGAACTTCCCTATGTGTTCGGGGAAGGTTCGCTGATGCAGTCCTATTGGCTGAACTTCGCCCGCACCGGCGATCCGAACGGGCCCGGCCTGCCGGCCTGGCCGCGCTATGAGTCGAAGACGGGAACCTATCTCGACTTCACCGATGGCGGACCGCAGGTGAAGGCCCGTTTGCGGCAGGTCATCTGCCAGATGCTGCCGCGACTCTGACTGGGTTACTTCACCAGCCGGACCGGAGATTTTTCGGCCGGGCGGAGTCCTTCGCAGTCGTCATAAAGCGTCGCGATCTCAGCCATGTCGGCGTCTTCGTCGCCGGTCATGGTGAGCACGGCGAGAATGCCGATCCGCTTGCGGCCGTAATCGGCGACAGCGGCTACCACGGGCACCCGCGCCGCCAGGGCGATCCGGTAGAAGCCCGACTTCCAGCCCGGCGCCAGGGCCCGGGTGCCTTCCGGCGCGATGGCCAGCAGGAAATCGTCATGGGCGGCAATCTCGCTCGCCATGCGGCCGACGAAGCCGGTGGGTTCGCGGCGATTGACCGGAATGCCGCCCAAGGAGCGCATGATCGGACCGCGCCAGCCGCGGAACATGGTGTCCTTGCCGGCCCAGCGCGGGGTGATGCCCAGGGCGGACAGCCCCAGCAGGGTCATCACCAGATCCCAGTTCGAGGTATGCGGATAGCCGAGCAACACCGCCTTGGCGGGCAAAGGCGGCCCGTCGAGCAACTTCCACCCGGATATTGCGAGGACGCGCCGCGCCAAAAATTGAGACAGCGACACGTTTTCCCCTCCGTCGCGATGAAATGCGGGCGTACTCCTACCCTATTCAGCGCGAATTCGGTATAGCCGCGATCTCTTCCAGCGTCAGGCGCTTGGTTTCCGGGAAGAACAGCAGCACGACGATGAACTGAACCGCCATCATCAGGGCGAATACCAGGAAGGGAGCGCCCTTGGACCAGGACGCCACCAGCGGGAACAGCCCCGAGATCAGCGCGTTCATCAGCCAATGGGTGCCCGAGCCGAGACTTTGCCCGCGGGCCCGCACCTCGGTGGGGAAGATTTCGCTGATATAGACCCAGATCACCGCGCCCTGCGAGAAGGCGAAACTGGCGATGAAGGCCAGCAGCACCCACAGCAGCAGAGCCTGTTCGGCCAGTCCCCACAGGATCGCGGCGGCAGCGGTCAGGCTGAACGCCATGCCGACCGCACCGATCAGCAGCAGCGTCTTGCGGCCCAACCGGTCGATGACCAGCATGGCCAGGGCGGTGAACAGCAGATTGGTGGCGCCCACCGCGACGGCTTGCGCGTCGGCCGAGACCTTGCCGAAGCCGGCGGCGGCGAAGATGTCGTTCAGGTAATAGAGAATGGCGTTGATGCCGGTCAGCTGGTTGAACATGCCCAGGCTCACCGCCAGCAGGATCGGCTTCTTATGGCGGCGCCAGGACAGCCTGCCGGTGTCGTGGGGCGCCGCGGCCAGCAGGCGGGATAGATCGCCCTCGGGATCGCCGGAACCCACCCGGCGCAACACGTCGCGCGCTTCATCGGCGCGGCCCCTCAGCGCCAGCCAGCGCGGGCTGGCCGGGATCGTCCACAGCAGCGCGAAGAACAGCAAAGCGGGCAGGGCGGTGACGCCGAATTTCCAGCGCCATCCCTCGATCAGCGAATTGCTGAGATAGGCGACCAGGATGCCGGCGACGATATTGAGCTGGAACAGCCCGGTCAGTGCGCCGCGCCGCTTGGGCGGGGCCAGTTCCGAGATATAAACAGGCGCCAGCACCGAGGAGCCGCCAATGGCCAGCCCGCCGATGAAGCGGAACACCAGCAGCGAGCCCCAGCCGGTCGCCAGGGCGCAGCCGATGCCCGAAGCGACGTAAAGCAAGGCCAGGCCGCGCAGGCAGGCGCGGCTGCCATAGCGGTCGCCGGGAATGCCGGCCACCAGCGCGCCCAGCAGGGTGCCCCACAGCGCGCTCGAAACGGTGATGCCCAGGGTGGCGGGCGTAAGAGACATCTCTCGCGACAGATCGCCGGTAACCCCGGCGACCACCGCCGTGTCGAAGCCGAACAGCAGCCCGGCGAGGGCCGCGACCAGCACGCTTCCGATCAGGACGCCCATCTTTCCTCCGTTTATTTAAGAAATTTGTTTTATTAATTTCCCTGACCTCCTTTATCGTTGTGCGCGGTACCTTACGCAAGCAAAGACGGCTAACGCCGCTGAGGGGACGGAAACATGTTCAAGTCGATTGGCCGGACCGCCCGGCTTCTCCCGATGATTCTTGCCGCGACGGCGGCTTTTGGCGCGGACAGCACCGCGCACGGCCCCTACAACACGCATTTCCTGGCGGGCGGCTCCGATCTGCTGAAACCCTTCGCCGCGCAGCCGCGCCGCGCCGGTGCGCCGTGGACCATTCAGGGCTGGGTGCTGGCCGACGAGATCGCCGAGCAGCCCGTGTCGCTGGCCGGTTTCGGTCTGGCGGGCGAGAGCGGCGCGCGCGCTTTGGCCCTCGATCACGGTCAGCCGGTTCTGCTGAGCGCCGGGAAGGCGACGCTGAAATCAACCGCTTCGGTCAAGGCCGGGCAGTGGGTGTGGCTGGCGGCCAGCTCGGACGGCAAGACCGACCGCCTGTGGCTCGACGGCCGCGAGATCGCCAAAGGCCCGGCCGGCGAAGACGGCTTCGCCAGCCCGGTGGTCGCGCTCGGCCTGCGTGAGGCCAATGTCGAAGGGTTCGGCGGCAAGCTGGCCGGCATGACCATCGAGGAGGGCGATCTCTCCGCCGAGCGCGCCAAGGCGCTGGCCGGCCGCAAGCCCGATGCCGATCTGACCGTATTCGAGGAGGCCTCGCCCTTCTGGCAGGTGCAGGTCAAATCCATCGTCGGAATGGCCGCGCCGCAGGACGCCTGGACCCTGCCCAAGAGCAAGGCGCCGTTCTCCAAGCCGGTCGCCAAGCCGGTCGCCGCGACCCCGGGCCTGGCCGCGACCGGTACGAACCTCTGGACCCTGGGCGATTTCCGCCTGCAATTCGCCAGCAAGGTCAATGCCGACGGCGCCGCTCTGTCGCATGCCGGTTTCGATGCCGGAGCGTGGTATGCGGCGACGGTGCCGGGCACGGTGCTGACCACCCTGGTCGATCGCGGCGTCTATCCCGATCCGGATTTCGGCATCAACAATATGGCGATCCCGGAAAGCCTGGCGCGCCAGAGCTATTGGTACCGCAGCGAGTTCGACGCGCCGGCGGACCTGGCCGGCCGCCATCTGCTGCTCAATTTCGAGGGCATCAATTACGCCGCCGAAGTGTGGCTGAACGGCCAGCGTCTGGGGGATGTGCGCGGCGCCTTCCTGCGCGGCCGCTTCGACGTGACGTCGGCGCTGCAGCCCGGCAAGCGCAACGCGCTGGCGGTCAAGGTGACGCCGCCGCCCCATCCCGGCATTCCGCATGAGCAGTCGATCCTGGCTGGCGCCGGCGACAATGGCGGCATGCAGGCGCTGGACGGCCCGACCTTCATCGCCACCGAAGGCTGGGACTGGATGCCCGGTGTGCGCGACCGCAATACCGGCCTGTGGCGCGATGTGACGCTGCTGGCCAGCGGAACCGTGCGCATCGGCGACGCTCATGTGGTGACCAGCCTGCCGCTGCCGGACCGCTCGAAGGCCGAGGTGAAGATCTCGGTGCCGGTCGAGAATCTGGCCGATCATCCGGTGGCGGCCACCGTGACCGCCTCGTTCGACGGGCTGATCGCCAGCAAGCAGGTGACTTTGGCGCCGGGTAGAAGCGAGGTCGCCCTCGACCCGGTGACCGTGCGGAATCCGGCGCTGTGGTGGCCGAACGGCATGGGCGAGCAGGCGCTGCACACCGCCCATGTGACAGTCGCCGCCGACGGCGCCGAGTCCGACGCCAAGGATGTCCGCTTCGGTATCCGCGAGATCACCTATGAATTGTCTTTGATGGACCCCGCCGGCCATCTGCGCCGCGTCGAGGTCGATCCGACCCAGGCGCCCGGCGTGCAGCTGGTCGATGGCAGCCATCAGGGCATCCGCAAGATCATGGGGGGCTGGGTGCAGTCGCTGACCCAGGCCGGCGCGTCCTCGCCGGCGGTCAAGCCGCTGTCCGACAAATCGCTGACGCCCTATCTGGTCATCCGCGTCAATGGCGAGCGGGTGCCGGCGCGCGGCGGCAGCTGGGGCACCGACGATTACCGCAAGCGGGTCTCACGCGAAAAGCTGGAACCGTTCTTCCGCTTGCACAAGGAAGCGCACGTCAATCTGATCCGCAATTGGGTCGGGCAGAACACCGAAGAGGTCTTCTACGATCTGGCCGACGAATACGGCCTGCTGGTCCTCAACGATTTCTGGGAATCGACCCAGGACGACAATCTCGAAGCCGAGGATGTGCCGCTGTTCCTGGCCAATGCCCGCGACGTGATCAGCCATTACCGCAACCATCCCTCGATCGCCCTGTGGTTCGGCCGCAATGAGGGCGTGCCGCAGCCGATCCTCAATGAGGGGCTGGAAAAGCTGGTTACCGAGCTGGACGGCACGCGCCAATATATGGGCAGCTCGAACCGGGTCAATCTGCAGGACAGCGGTCCCTACGACTACCGCGAGCCCTCGACCTATTTCACCACTTATTCCAAGGGTTTCGCGGTCGAGGTCGGGCAGCCGTCCTTCCCCACCGCCGAGGCCTTCAAGGCGGCGATCCCGGCCGAGGATCTGTGGCCGATCAGCGACGCCTGGGCCTATCACGACTGGCATCAGGACGGTAACGGCGACGCCCGCAAATTCATGCTGGCGATGGACCGCAAGCTGGGCACGCCGAAGGATTTCGACGATTTCGAGCGCAAGGCCCAGCTGCTGACCTACGAATCCTATCGCGCCATCTTCGAAGGCATGAATGCCGAGCTGTGGAACAAGACCAGCGGCCGCATGCTGTGGATGACCCAGCCGGCCTGGCCGTCCACCAACTGGCAGATCATGAGCAGCGACTATGACACCCATGGCGCCTTCTACGGCATGCAGAAGGCGGCCGAGCCGGTGCATGCGCAGATGGATTTGCCGGATTTCGCCCTGACCGTGGTCAACAACACCTTGTCGCCGCTCTCGAACCTGATCCTGCACAGCGAAGTCCATTCGCTGGAAGGCAAGCTGCTGTGGAAGGGCGATAGATCGGTCGATGTCGGCGCCGACGGCACCGCCAAGGCCGGCAAGCTGGCGCTGGGCGGCTTCCTGTCCGAGGACAAGGTGGTGCTGGTCACCCTGGCCCTGACCGACAGCTCGGGCCAGGTTCTGTCGCGCAACTTCTATTGGCAGGCCGATCAGGAAACCGACCTCAAGCGCCTGACCCGGATGGCGCCTCAGGCCGTCGCGCTGTCGGCCGGCCAGGAACGCCGCGGCGAGGACGTGGTGTTCAGCGTCGAGCTCGCTAATAAGGGGTCGGCTCCGGCGCTGATGTCCAAGCTGACCCTGCTGCAGGCCGACGGGTCGCGCCTGCTGCCGGCCTATGCCAAGGACAATTACGTCTCGCTGCTGCCGGGCGAGACCCGCAGCGTCGAGATCTCGGTGCCGGCGGCCGCGATGAAGGGCGCGATCAAGGTCTCGGTGCGCGGCTGGAACGTGCAGCCCCAGACCGTGGCGGTGGCGCCGTGACGTGGCGCTTCGCTCTTCTGATCCTGCTGGCCGGCGCTTCGGCGTCGGCCCAGGATGCCAAACAGGATTGGGCGCAGCTTGGCCGCTATCACGACGATAACGCCAGGCAGGTTGCGTCCGGCCGGAGGCCCGGCATCGTTCTGCTGGGCGATTCGATCACCGAAGGCTGGGCGTCGAAGCGTCCGGGTGTGTTCTCGACACAGCGGATCAGCCGCGGCATCAGCGGCCAGACCACGCCGCAGATGCTGGTGCGCTTTCGCGAGGACGTGATCGCGCTGCATCCCAAGGCGGTGCAGATCATGGCTGGCACCAACGACATCGCCGGCAATACCGGCCCGATGACGCCGGAAATGACCGAGGCCAACATCGCCAGCATGACCCAGTTGGCCCAGGCCAACGGCATCAAGGTGATCCTGGCTTCGATCCCGCCCGCCGCCAATTTCCCCTGGCGGCCGGGCCTGGAGGTCACCTCGAAGATTGTCGCGCTGAATGACTGGATGCGTTCTTATGCCGCGTCGCACGGCGCGGTTTACGCCGATTACTGGTCGACGCTGCAGGACGGCCAGGGAGGCATGAAGCCCGGCCTCGCCTATGATGGAGTGCATCCCACAGAACAAGGCTACGACCTCATGCTGCCGGTGCTTGAAGCGGCACAGAAGCGCAGCGCGGCCGCCCGATCAGCAGGATGTGCGTGGCCCGATCGATAAAGGCCGGGTGCGTGGCGAAGCGGTCCTCGAGCCGGGCGAGTACGCGGACCAGCGCCTCATCGCTCGGCAGCGCCTCGGGGTTCCAGCGCGGATCGGGGCTGAAACGGCTGTGGAACAGGTCGAGCCCGCGCAGCGAATCGATGGTGAAGGCCTTCTTCATCAGGGTTTCGAATTCTCGCGCCGCGAACAGATGCGATGGGAAATTGAACTGCTGGCCGTCCAGCAGTTCGACCTCGAAGCGATCGAGATCATTGTCCTGCCGGAAGGCGCGGGCATGGTCGAGGGAATCGACGTAAGCCGTCGGCACCGAGCCGATGGTCCGCACGGTGGTGACGAAGGCGCCCCTGGTGACACGGGCCAGCTCGTCGATGACCGCGGGCAACACCTCCTGCGGCAGATGATTCAGCACGCAGTAGAGGCACAGGGTCAGATCGAAGCTTCGATCGGCTTCGGGCAGGGGCTGGGTAAGGTCGCGCACCTCGAAGGACAGCGACACGCCGGGCAGATGGCGCACGTCACGGGTCAGTTCGCGTGCCTTGTCGATCTGGGTCTCGGCGATGTCGAAGCCGATCGCCTCGATCTTCCTGAACCCCAGGCGATGGGCTTCGGTGATGATGCGGCGCAGCCAGGTTCCCGGGCCGCAGCCGGCGTCCAGCACGCGCAGTTCCTCCTTGCCGTCGGCCCGCATGAAGCGCAGGCGGCGGGCGATCACCGCCCACAGGCGGGCATCGGCATAGGCGAAGTGGCTGGTGAAGCTGAACAGGCGGTCGGGGTCGCCGTCCGCATAACTGAGATAATGGTCCCCCGAAACGCTGTAGGCGGTGCCGGCGGAGTGGGTCATTTTGCTGTGGTTCCCTAAGGTGAAGACCTGCCCCGACGATAGGTCCGAAGCCGGTAAGGGAGCGATGCGGATCAGCGTTGGCGGATTTTTACGGCGGGCTTATTCGAGGCTAATGTGCCTTATCCACCTTCACAGCGGTGCCATAGCACAGGACTTCCGTGACGCCGGCGGTTACCTCGGTGGCGTCGTAGCGCATCGCGATGATGGCATTGGCGCCCAATTGGCCGGCGTGTGCGACCATCAGGTCATAGGCCTCCTGCCGCGCCTGTTCGCAGAGCTGGGTGTAGATCGTGATGTTGCCGCCGAACAGCATCTGAAATCCGGCGAAGACATTCCCGACGATGGATCGCGACCGGACGATGATGCCGCGCACTATTCCCAGATTTTCGACGATGCGATATCCGGCGATCTCGTTTGCCGTCGTGATTAGGTTGTGCTGGTTCAAAGCGATCTCCCCGAAGAAGACGTTGGCGAATAGAGTTTTGGTTGATCTGTGGATACAAATCTTACTGAAACAAATCCGGTGGATCAGCCTCAACCGCCGGAGCCAGTTCCGACACTCCAATTCCAATCAAACGAAACGGTCGTCCATCCGCTTCCCGCCTCAACAGCGAGAAGCCATGTTCCCATAATGTCTCGAAACGCTGGGTCGGGTGGGGCAGGTGGATCTGGCGGGACAGGGTTTTGAAGTCGCCGGTCTTCAGCTTCAGCACCACGGTGGAACCTCCGACCCCGGCGCGCTGCAGGCGCGCCACCAGCTTGCCGGTCAGGTCGCGCAGTTCCGCGGCCATCGGTTCGAGGGTGCGCTGGTCGCGGGCGAAGGTGTTTTCGACCGAGACGCTTTTCAGCGGACGGTCGGGCGTGATGCGGCGGTTGTCGATGCCGTGTACGCGTTCCGCCAGCGCCTTGCCGAACTTGCCCATGCGGGCGACCAGCGCCGCTTCGCTCATCGCCTGCAATTGCGCGACCGTGGTGATGCCGTCAGCTTCGAGGCGGCTTGCCGTGGCGCGTCCGATGCCGTGGATGGCGCCGACGGGGAGCGGGGCCAGGATCGATTTTGCTTCGGCGCGGCCGATCACCGACAGGCCGCGCGGCTTGTCGCGGTCCGAAGCCAGCTTGGCCAGGGATTTGTTGTAGCTGAGCCCGATCGAGACGGTGACGCCGACATCGCGCTCGATGGCGCGGGCCAGCCGGGCCAGGATCACCACCGGATGACGGTCGATCAGGCGGTGCTCGGGGGTAAGATCGAGATAGGCTTCGTCGAGCGACAGGGGTTCGACCTGCGGCGTCGCCTTCAGCATCAGCGCGCGGATCTGCTGGCTGACCGCCTTATACTTGGCCATGTTGGGCGGGATCACCACGGCGTGCGGGCACAGTTCCAGCGCCTTGAACATCGGCATGGCCGAGCGCGGCCCGAATTTGCGGGCGATATAGCAGGCGGTGGTCACCACGCCGCGGCCGCCGGGGTGGCCGACGATCAGCGGCTTGTCGAGCAGGCTGGGATCGTCGCGCTTCTCGACCGAGGCGTAAAAGGCGTCGCAATCGATATGGGCGATGGACAGGTCCAGCAATTCCGGATGCGACACCACCCTCGCCGAGCCGCAATGCGGACACACCGGTCCGGCGGGCATCAGCTTGGCGCAATCACGGCAAAGGGTCGGGTCCATGAGGACAAGATGGCTCGGGACGCGGGCGAAAAAAAGGGGCGCCGGCTGCTCCAAACCGGCGCCCAATAAACCCCAGGGGGTTTTGGAGCCTCGTCAGGCGGGTACCGCCGCCAAATCCTTGAAATAGCTGTCGTGGGATGGGGCCTGGCGCAGCGCGGCGGCGGTCTGTTCCGCCATCTCGCCCAGGATGCCGCGCAGGCGCTGGTCGTCGACCACCGCCGTCATCGGATCGATGGCGGCGGGGGTGATGCCGAGGCCCGCGAAGATGTAGAACCAGGACAGATCGGTGAACAGCTCGCCGGGCCGGGTGCGGATACGGCCGCTCTCTTTATAAAGGGCGATGCGTTCGGCCAGGCTGTCGGGAACCTGCATGGTCTTGCAATAGCGCCAGAACTCGGTGTCTTCGCGTTCGGTGGCGCAGTAATGCAGGATGATGAAATCCCGCACATGCTCGATCTCGGCGATCAGTTCACGATTATAGGACTCGATATTGGCCGGCGCGAAATCGCGGTCGGGGAAATGGTCGAGCAGATTGTAGATGCCGCTCATCGCCAGATGGATCGAGGTCGATTCGAGCGGTTCGAGAAAGCCCGACGCCAAACCGATGGCGACGCAATTGCCGGCCCAGAATTGCTTACGCCGCCCGGTGGTGAAGCGCAGGAAGCGCGGCTCGGCCAGCGGCTTTTCCCCCAGCACCGACAGCAGATCGTCGAGCGCGGCCTGATCCTCGAGATGGGCGCTGGAATAGACATGGCCGTTGCCGGTGCGCTGCTGCAGCGGGATGCGCCACTGCCATCCGGCCGTCCGGGCCAAGGCCTGGGTATAGGGCGGACGCGGCGAGGCGGTGGCGGTGGGGAAGGCGACGGCGCGGTCGCAGGGTAGCCAGCGGGTCCAATCCTCATAGCCGGTCTTGAGGGTCTGCTCGATCAGCAGGCCACGGAAGCCGCTGCAATCGATGAACAGATCGGCGGCCAGCTGTGTGCCGTCGGTGAAATGCAGCGCGGCGATGTGGCCGTTCTCGGCCTGGCTGGCGTGCGAGACGGTCTTCTCCAGCGGCGCGACGCCGAGATGGGTGGCGTAGCTGCGCAGATATTTCGCCACCAGCCCGGCGTCGAAATGCAGGGCGTAGCGCAGGCCGGCCACCGGTCCCGGCGCTTGCGCATCGGGGAAGCGGAAGCGGTTCTCGTCGCCCAGCGCCGAACACAGGCTGAAATCGTTGAAGCGCGGCGCCCATCCCTTGGCCTGGGCGGCCAGGAAATAGTGATGGAACGGGCGGCGGTTGATGGTGCTGCCGAAGGTGCCGAAGGGGTGCCAGTAAGTGTGGCCCGGGCGGCGCCAGTCGGGGAATTTGATGCCCAGCTTGAAGGTGCCCTGGGTATGGCGAATGAAATCACCCTCGTCGATGCCGAGGAATTTCAGGAATTCGGTGATCGGCGGAATGGTCGCCTCGCCGACGCCGACCGTGCCGATGTCCGGCGATTCGACGACGGTGATGGTACAGCCCTGATTGTGCAGGGCGCGCGCCAGCAGGCTGGCCGAAACCCAACCGGCCGTGCCGCCGCCCAGGATCGCGATCGATCGGATGCGTTTGTCGTTCATGGCGTCCACCCCGACGCAAAGAGAAACGGGGCGGCGATTTCTCGCCGCCCCGTCTTTCATATTACAGCTTGAACTTGCCGCCGAGGAAGAAGCGGCGACCGCTGTCGTCGTAGCTGAACGGAAGGTTCGACCACTGCAGGTAGGTGTGGGGCGAGGCATCGGTCAGGTTCTGCACCGAGAAGGTCAGACCGAAATGCTCGTTGATGTCGTAGCCGATCTGGCCGTCCAGCTGACCGTAAGGCGCCGAGAAGACCTGATAGATCTTGGTGTTGCCCTTGGCATCCGGGAAGGCGAACGTCGCGCCGACCAGGCTGTCATTGACGGCGGTGTCACGCCACGAATAGGAGGCGCGGGCCGAGAACCCGTCCTTTTCGTAGTACAGCGTGCCGGTCACAGCGTTCTTGGCGACGCCCGGGATCGGGGCGGCGTCGGTGAAGCTGGTAGCCTGCGACGAGTAGGACTGCGAACGGGTATAGTTCGCCGCGATGCCGAAGCCGTCGAGCCAGTTATAGACGCTGGCGTCGAAGGCGTACTGGCCGCCCAGCTCGATGCCGAAGATCTTACCCTTGCCGGCATTGACCGGTTCGCTGACGTTCGAGGTGGTGCCGCCGAAATCGTCCATCACCGTGGTGGCGATGTTCTGGGTTTCGACGAAATTGTCCACCTGCTTGTAGAAGCCGGCGATGCTGACCAGGCCGCTCTTGGCGAAATAGTTTTCGTAAGAGAGGTTGGTCTGGGTCGCGCGGTACGGGTCCAGCTGGGCGTTGCCCGACGAGCCGCCGGCGAAGGCGAAGCCGTCCTGCAGGCCGGTATGGATGTTGGTGCGGGCGTTGGTCTGGCGGGTGAAGTTGTAACTGTTACCCAGGCCCAGCGAGTACAGGTCCTGCGGCGAGGTCACGCGGGCAGCGCCGAAACGGACCTTTTCGGTGTCCGAGGCGTCGACCACGAAGTTCATCGACGGCAGCACATCGTCATAGGACCGGTGGGTGGAAACCGGGATGACGTTGTTGTCGACGCCGTTCCACGAGGCGGTACCGTAATAGGTCGGCACCGGAGCGGATTCGCCGTTGTTGATGTCCAGTTCGGTGTGGACGAAGCGCACGCCGAAATTCAGGTGGAAGCGGTTGGCCGCGCTGCCCACGTCGGCCATCGCATAACCGGCATAGGTCTTCTCGTGCACGTTGAACGAGGACAGGCCGTCGACGAAGAGGGTTTCAGTGTTGTTGGGAACACCGGCGCCGCTCCATACCGAGTTGAGGTAGGTCGACGGGTTGGACAGCGTGCTCGGGTCCTTGACGATGACGTTGCCGACACCCTTGATGTTGACGGTCTTGGCCAGGCCCGGATTGGTGGTCGCGGTCGAGTAGGGGATGTTCGGCGTGCCGTAGCCCGGGTCCTGGTAGTAATCCCACGGACCGCCATTCGGATCGCCGCTGCCGCCGGCGATCTGGCCGTTGGCCAGGGTGCCGTTGATCAGATAGCGGCCGAAGGTCTGGTCGACGCCGCGGCTGCCATAGCGGAAGCCGGAGCTGATCTCGGAATCGACGTTGCGGATGAAGGTCGGATCATATTGCAGGTCGGCCTTGATCGCATAGTTCTGCTGCGAGGTCAGGTTGGCCCAGGCCCAGTTCGACTTGAAGGTGGTCCAGGCCGAGTTGTTCAGCACGTTCGACAGATAATTGACCGTCGGCAGGCCCGAAGTGCCGCCATTGGTCCAGTTGAACTGATAACCGGCGCTGCCGGTGGCGTTGGTGCAGGTCGAGGCTCCGTTGTTGCAGCCCGGAGCGCCAGGCGAGGTGACCACGCCCGACGAGGTGGTGTAGAGGCCGTGCTCGACGTCGGCCTGCGCCGCTTCGAGGTCCGACGTGGCATAGGCGTAGGACGCGTCCAGGGTGCCACGCAGATTGTCGCTGTGGTTCCAGGTGGTGATCCACTGCAGGTTGTTCGCGTTGGTGGTGTTGTTCTGGTACAGCGTCGCGGTTTCCGCGCCGTTGGCGGTGAAGGTGCCGGCTTGGACCACGCCGTTCGGATCGATCGAATAGGGCTTGGACGGGTCGATCGCCGGGATCAGGGTGCCCGGCGAGGCGCCCTGGCCATTGAACCACACCTTGTCGGAATAGGTGATGGTGGTGTCGTCCTCGTGCGAATAGAACCAGTTCACGCGCGAGGTGATGTTGTCGGTGATCCTGGCGGCGACGCTGAGCGACGCGCCGATGGTCTTGCGGTCGTCTTCCAGGTCGCTGAAATAGGCCAGCTGCGGGATGATGTAGTTGCGACCCAGATGGGTCAGATCGCTGGCGGTCACGGCGCCGGTATACGGGCCGAGGGCCGAATCGGTGATCAGCCACTGATTGCGGTTCTGGTCCTGGAATTCGTTGGTGGTGGTCTTCTCCTGGTCATAGGAGAAGCTGGCGGTGACAGCCACCTTGTTGTTGAAATTATAGGAGCCGACCAGCGTGCCGACCGGGGTCCAGTCGCCCTGGCCCTCATTGGTGGTCATGCGGAAGTTGCCGCCCAGGGTGTAGCCCAGCGGCTGAGCCAGTGGATCGCGGGTCTTCAGATCGATGGTGCCGCCCAGGCCGCCTTCGGTGATCGAGGCTTTGGGGTTCTTATAGACGTCGATGCCGCCGATTTCTTCGGACGGAATGCCTTCCAGCGAGCCGTACTGCGCGTTGCCGCCGGCGCCGCCGCCCGAGCCTTCGCCCGAAACGTAGAATTCCTTACCGGTCAGGAACACGTCGCCATTCAGGGTGGTCAGGTTCTGGCGCAGGCCGTCGATCAGCACCGCGGTGCCGACGCCCTGCGAACGGTCGATTTGCACGCCGGGCAGGCGCTGCAGCGCTTCCGCGACGTTCTGGTCAGGCATCTTGCCGATGTCTTCCGGCGCGATCGATTCGATCGGCAGATCGGACTCGCGCTTGGCGTCCAGGGCCTTCTGCTGGGAGGCGCGGAAGCCGGAAACCACGACTTCCTGCACGTCGCTGCTCGAGGAGGACGACTGCTGGGCGATCGCCGGAGCGACGATCAGAAAGGAAATGGCTGAGGTGCTGGCAAGCAGAAGCTTGCGCGAGAATGCGCTGCGAGTAGACATAAGAACGTACCCCCGTACTGTTTGGAGTTGTTTTGGGTTGGTTTTTTGGCCGGACGTTTGGGTTGGTCCGGGTACTCTTGTGACGTAGAGCCTCCATCTGGCTTAGCTGTCAGGAGCGGGGTGTCCGCTTCCGTCGAGAAAGCCGCATGCGTGCTTCAGGCCGCTATATTATTTCTATTTGATTTATTAAATCCGGACCTGTGTTGCACTGTCAATGCAGCTTTTCCTCCTGGCTCCGGCTCTTTTCGGGTTGTATGGCCGGTAGACCTGACATCCGCATAGGTATGCGGTAATGGTGAGCCTACGTTGCGCTGGCTAGACAACGCTGTCAATGGTGCTGACAACGCTATCATACAGCGTTGTCATTTTTTTCAAACCTGTGGTACCTCTGCCACAGGTCGCATGGTAGCGTGCGCAACGAATGGCTCCGGGCCGAGACAGGCATCCGGGCCGCAGGGAGGGATGGGATGTTCGTTACGAAGGACCCTGGGACAAAGGGTCAGGGATCGGTGGTTGCGCTGACCCTGGTGGCCACCTTGGGTGGCCTGTTGTTCGGTTACGATACCGCGGTCATTTCCGGCGCCGTCAAATCGATCGACGCCAATTTCATCGATCCGCAGAATCTGGAGGAGACGGCGCGCAATACGCTGTCCGGCTTCACCATATCCAGCGCGCTGTTCGGCTGCGTCGTCGGCGGCGCCATCGCCGGCTGGGCGGGCAACCATCTCGGCCGCCGCGGCGGCCTGATCCTGGCGGCGCTGTTGTTCCTGGTCTCGGCGATCGGGTCGGCCTTCCCCGAACTCGGCCTCGGCGCCATCGGCGAGATGGGCCCGAAGGCGCTGGTGCCGTTCATCTGCTATCGCATAATCTGCGGCGTCGGTGTCGGCATGGCGTCGATGCTGTCCCCCCTTTATATCGCGGAAATCGCGCCGCCCGAAGAACGCGGCCGCCTGATCTCCTATAACCAGATGGCCATCGTCGGCGGCATCGTCGGCGTCTATTTCGTCAATTGGACCATCGCCCTGCAGGGCGACCAGGGATGGCTCGACCAGGTCGGCTGGCGCTGGATGCTGGGGTCCGAGGCGTTGCCGGCCGGCCTGTTCCTGCTGCTGCTGTTCGGCGTGCCGGACACTCCGCGCTGGCTGGTGCTGAAGGGCCGCACGAACGACGCGCTGGCCGTGCTGAAGCGCCTGATGCCGGAAGCCCAGGCCAGCCAGACCCTGGCCGACATCGAAGGCAGCCTGGTGCATCACACCGACAAGCTGTTCTCGTTCGGCGGCAAGGTGATCTTCATCGGCATCATGTTGTCGGTGTTCCAGCAGCTGGTCGGCATCAATGCGGTGCTCTATTACGCTCCGCTGATCTTCCAGAACATGGGCGCGGCCAATGACAGCGCCTTCCTGCAGACGGTGATCGTCGGCACCGCCAATGTCGTCTTCACCCTGGTGGCGATGTTCACCGTCGACCGTTGGGGCCGCCGTCCGCTGCTGATCTGGGGCGGCGCCATCATGGCGGTGGCGATGTTCTGGCTGGGTGCGGTGTTCAACATGCAGGCGCTGGGCTCGATGGCCCTGGTGGCGATGGTGATGTATGTCGCCGGTTTCGCCATGTCGTGGGGGCCGGTGGTGTGGATTCTGCTGGCCGAGATGTTCCCCAACGCGATCAAGGGCCAGGCCCTGGCGATCGCGGTGGCGGCGCAGTGGATCGCCAATGTGGTGGTGAGCTGGAGCTTCAAGGTGCTGGATGGCAGCTCGCTGCTCAACAGCCTGTTCCATCACGGCTTCAGCTATTACTTCTACGGCGCGATGAGCGTGCTGTCCGCCATCTTCGTCTATTACCTGGTCCCCGAGACCAAGGAGCGGAAATTGGAGGAAATCCAGGAACTGTGGCATAAGGGGTAAGTTTTTTTAAAATACCCCCGGGGGAGCGAGCATTGAGTGGAGTACAAAGCGTCACCGTTACGGCGGACGAGACCGACCTGAGGCTGGACCGGTGGTTCTCGCGGCGCTTCCCCGAATTGGGCCATGGGCGGCTGGAAAAGCTGCTGCGTACCGGCCAGGTGCGCGTCGACGGTAAAAGGGCCAAATCGAACCAGCGGCTGGAAGAGGGGCAGCTGATCCGCGTCCCGCCGCTGGGCGAGGCTCCGGCGCAGACCGGGCCGAAACCGGTCAAGCCGGTCAGCGCCGCCGAGGCCAAGGCGTTGACAGACGCCATTCTCTATATGGATGACGATGTGATCGTGCTGAACAAGCCGGCCGGCCTGGCCGTGCAGGGCGGCACCAGCCTCGATCATCATCTCGACGCCATGCTGGACTCCCTGCGTTTCGGCGCCGAAGAGCGTCCGCGCCTGGTGCATCGCCTCGACAAGGATACCAGCGGCGCGCTGCTGCTGGGCCGCAACGCCTTCTCGGCCGCCAAGCTGGCGGCCTCGTTCCGGTCGCGCGAGGCGCGCAAATGCTATTGGGCGCTGGTGGTCGGCGTGCCGCGCTATCCGCAAGGCCGCATCGACGCCGCCCTGGCCAAGATGACCGGCAGCAAGATGGGCGACAAGGTCGAGGTCGACGAAGAGGACGGCAAGCGCGCCGTCACCTATTACCGCGTGGTCGACAGCGCCTATAAGAAGGCCGCCTGGCTGGAGATGGAACCGCGCACCGGCCGCACCCATCAGCTGCGCGCTCACTGCGGATTGCTCGGCACCCCGATCCAGGGCGACGGCAAATATGGCGGCATCGACGCCTATCTGACCGGCCAGGGGATCAGCCGCAAGCTGCATCTGCATTCCCGCGCCGTGATGGTGCCGCATCCGCGCAAGGGGATGATCAAGGTCGAGGCGCCGCTGCCGGCGCATATGTCGGCCAGTTTCGATTTCTTCGGGTTCGACGAGGCGCGGGCGGGCGCCCCCTTCGTGTCCTTTGACGAGGATCAGAAATGAGCAACGAATTCCCCGAATTCGTTGCAGGCCTGCGACTGCAGTCCGACACCCGGGGTTACACAGGCACTATAGCTTGGCGCGGGAGCCAAGGCCACGGAGTGGCCGCCCGGCGCCTGAGGGGGAAAAAATGACTCATGGCCGGGATGAGCTTCATCGGTACGCCCAGACCATTCTCGGCGCCTTTCTGGTTTCATCCCGGCACGAAGAGCTGGCGGAGGAGGCCAAGGCCTTCCTCGACTCGGATCGTTGTGCCGATCTGACCAACCAGTTCCTCGAAGCCCTGGTCCATGCGGTAGCGACCGGGATCGCCCAGGAGCGCCGGGCCGATCCGTTCCGCCGGCTGATGTGCCATCCCCTGACCGAGCTGCTGGAAAGCGACGCCATCTCGCGAACGCTGCTGCCGAACTATTTCAATTTCCTGCATCTGGTGCTGGGCGATCAGCAGGACGAGCTGACCGCGGAATGCGAGGGAATTCTGGAGGCCGCCCGCCAGGACCCGCATTTCACCTGGGATTTCTTCTATGACGATCCGCGCTCCAAGGCCCTGCTGTGGGGCGTACTGATGCGGATCGCCGAGACCTTCAAGCGCTTCGAGCCACGGCGCGACTGGTTCATCGGGCTGATGGAGAACCGCATGCATGCGTTCAGCATCGCCCCCAATGCCTTCGTGCCGCTGGCCCATACCGAGGACGACAACCAGGTCACCTTCGGCAAGGCGCAGTTCGATCTGCTGTTCGGGGCGCTGTACCGCCCGCTGCTGCGTATGTCGGCCCAGGACGACGCCGCTTTCACCCGTCTTTTCGGTGCGCCGCCGGCCAAATTGATCGCGCCGTTGGTCGAAAAGCTGGTGTAGCCGTTTCAAAAAAAACGGTGCTATAAAATAACGATGTTACAGGATGGACACAGAGGACTTCTGACCCGACTGGGTGCGCGGCTCGGCCTTTTGGCCTTGGCGCTGCAGTTGGTCTTGTCCTTTGGCCATATCCATCCGCTTCCCTCGCAGATCACCGCCCTTTCGGCGCCGGCCGGTACCACCGGCGGGTCGGATCTGCCGCTGTCCGATGGCGATTGCGCCATCTGCGCCAGCATCGCCGCCTTCGCCTCGCTGGATCTGCCGGTGCAGGCGGCTTTCCTTCCGCCCGTCACGACGGCGGAAATCATCTCTCCCGTCACGGTGGCCGGCGAGCATCGCGCCGCGCCGATCCGTTACTTTTCCAGCCGGGCACCTCCCGCCGCCTGAAACCGATCGTTTTTTCAAGGTTTCAGTCAGCGGAGTTTTACATGCGTGTTTTCTCTTCGCCCCGGCGTATGCCGCGGGCTTCTGCGTGCAGTCTTTTGGTCCTGGCCCTGGCGGCGGGTGCTGCCCGCGCCGATGACGCCGATTCTTCCTCGGGGTCGAGCGGCGACGTCCAGAACATCACCGTCACCGCCGAGCGTCTCAACAAGACCCGCAACGAGATCCAGACCCAGACGGGTGCGTCGACTTACGTCATGGGCGCGGATGCCATCGCGGCTCTGCCGGGTGGCGACAATCTGCCGCTCAACGACGTGCTGCTGCAGGCTCCGGGCGTCGCCCAGGACAGCTTCGGCCAGATCCATATCCGCGGCGAGCACAATAATCTGCAATACCGCCTGAACGGTATCATCCTGCCGGAAGGCATCAGCGTGTTCGGCCAGTCCCTCAGCCCGCGCCTGGCCGACCAGGTCGAGCTGATCACCGGCGCGCTGCCGGCCCAGTACGGCCTGCGCACCGCTGGCATCGTCGACATGACCACCAAGTCCGGCGTGTTCACGCCCGGCGGCGAGGTCAGCTTCTATGGCGGTTCGCACGGCACCATCCAGCCGAGCTTCGAATATGGCGGCTCGGCGGGGCAGTTCAACTACTTCGTCAGCGCGTCCTATCTGCAGAACGATCTCGGCATCGAAAGTCCGGACGGCCGCTCCGACCCGCTGCATGACAAGACCCAGCAGGGCACCGGCTTCGGCTATTTCGAATATCTGATCGACAGCGACAGCAAGGCCTCGCTGATCGTCGGTTCGGCCCGCAACCAGTTCCAGATCCCGGACCAGGCCGGCCTGCAGCCGTCGCTGGGCTATACGCTGGGCAGCCAGACCAACTATGCCAGCGACCAGCTGACCGAGAGCCAGCGCGAAATCACCGATTACGCGGTGCTGAGCTATCTGAAGTCGGTCAGTGACGATTTCCATTATCAGGTTTCGGTGTTCGGCCGCTATTCGAGCCTGCTGTTCACCCCCGACGTGACCGGCGACCTGCTCTATAACGGCATCGCCCAATATGCCTACAAGCAGGACCAGGCGGGCGGTGTGCAGACCGAGGGCGTCTATCACCTGTCGCCGGCGCATACGCTGCGCGGCGGCATCATCATCGAGGGTGACCGCAGCAGCAGCACGACGACGTCCGAAGTGTTCCCGCTCGATCCGGTGACCGGGGCGCAGGTCGGCACCAGCCCGGTCAGCATTCCCGACAATGGCGGCAAGCTGTCCTGGACCTATAGCGCCTATCTGCAGGACGAGTGGAAGATGACCGACGATCTGACGGTCAATTACGGCGGCCGCTTCGACGTGGTCGATGCCTATACCCACGCCTGGCAGTTCAGCCCGCGCCTCAATGTGGTGTGGAAGCCGGCCGACGGCACCACGGTCCATGCCGGCTATTCGCGCTATTTCACCCCACCGCCCTTCGAACTGGTCGGCGGCCGCGACATCGCGCTGTTCGCCAATACCAGCGCGGCCTCGTCGGTCTCGCTCGACACCACCCCCAAGGCGGAGCGGGCCAATTATTACGACGTCGGCATCTCGCAGGAACTGCTGCCCGGCCTGACCGTGGGGTGGGACAATTACTACAAGACCAGCACCAATCTGATCGACGAGGGCCAGTTCGGCGCGCCGATCATCCTGACTCCGTTCGACTATGCCAAGGGCAAGCAATATGGCAGCGAGCTGAGCGTGTCCTATTCGGTCAATCCGTGGACCTTCTACGCCAATTTCGCGGCGGCGCGGGCCATCGGCAAGGACATCGTCAGCAGCCAGTTCAATTTCACCGCGGACCAGCTCGCCTATATCTCGCAGCATTGGATTCATCTGGACCACGATCAGACCTACACGGCATCGGCCGGTGCGTCCTATCGCTGGGAGCAGACGCGCATCTCGGCTGACTTGGTGTCACAGTCCGGCCTCCGCCGCGACCTATCCCTTCCGAACGGGGACGTTCCCAATGGCGCCGCGCTGCCGCGTTACGTGACGGTCAATCTCGGCCTCACCCAGGGTCTCGAACTGCCGGCCCTGGGCGACATCAAGCTGCGCTTCGACGTGATCAACCTGCTCGACAAGGAGTACGAGATCCGCGACGGCACCGGCGTCGGTGTCGGCGCCCCGCAATTCGGGGCGCGGCGGGGCTTCTTCGGCGGGATAACGAAGGCGTTCTGAGGAAAGAAAAAGGCCGGGGAATTTCCCCGGCCTTATTTACTTGTCCCTCAGGCGCCGGGCGCGGCCCATGTCGGCTTTGCCGACATTCCGATGAGTCGCATGCCAAGCATGCGGGCCGCTGGGCTACCGCGCCGAATCGGAGCGCAGCGAAGATGAACGCGTAGCGGACAAGCTATATCGTCTGTGTGACGACGGCTGTCGGCAGCGCGGGGCCGCACTTGCGGCCTCGGAACGATTTCCGAGGAAATCGTTCCGTCCTGTCAGGCGTGCGGATCGCGTCAGAGGCGGTAGCGGAACCCGCCGGTCACCAGCTGGGTGTTGCCGGTGTTGCTCTGCTGACGGTCGTAATTGACGTAGAAGGCTTCCGAGCGGTCCAGTTCCAGCTTCAGGCCGGCCAGGAAGCGGACGATGTCCGAGCCCGGCGCCAGGCCGTTATAGACCCACAGGGCCTGGTCGCCCTGGGTCTGGGCATCGATATGGGTGGCCTTGTCGTTGATCTCATGCTCGTAACCGGCCTTGACGCTGGGCACCAGGGCCCAATGGTCGCCGATGAAGAAGCGCTTGGAGAAATCGGCCGCCACGAACGGGCGCAGCGAGTTCAGATTGTTGCTGGCCACGGTGAAATTGTAGATGTCGGTGCCGGTCTCGGTATAGCTGCTCTGATGCAGGTTCAGATATTTGGCGCCGGCCTGCGGGCTGACCACCCAGCCGTCGAACGCCCAATAGCCGCTGGCCTGCAGCGCGGCGACGCGCTCATTGGCGTTATGCTTGGCGGTGGCCACCTGCATGACCGGAGTGGTGGTGCCGGCCAGCGGCAGGTCCACCGGGCGGTTGGAGTCGATCTCGCCCAGGCCGATGCCGGCCAGGCCGTCGATGGAGAACGGGCCGGTCCACCAGCCGCCATAGACCGACAGCATCGGGCTGTCGCTGGTGCCGGTCGAGCCGGTCGCCTTTTCCGACAGCGACTGATGGGTGTAGCTGAACGCCACGCCGATCGCCACGCCCGGCGTCCATTCGGTGTCGATGCCCATCATGAAGCCGTCGGTGTGGCTGCTGTAGGCGGAAATGCCGTCGCCGGCATCGCGCGAGCCTGTGCCGCCCATCGGCTGCACCCAAAGGCCATAGGGCGAGGTGCCGCGCACGCGGTGGGTGTCGGTCATCGCCACGGCCAGCTCGTCGGCCAGCGCATTGCTGCGCGCCGAAGCCAGGCGGTCGAGCAGGGCGCCGGTGGTCTGCTGCACCTGGTCGACGGTGGCCTGGGTCAGCGAAGGCAGTACGGTCGGATGATCCGGAAGATCGGCCTTCTGGGTCAGCACGACGTAATAGCTGTTGCCTTCCTGGACCACGCTGGCGGTCAGGCCGGCGCTGGGCACCACGCCGGCATTGACGGTCGAGAAGCCACTGCCGGCGATCGCGTCGGCGGTGAAGATCTGATACTGGCCGGCGCGCAGGAAGCCGGCGCCATAGCCGACGCTCAGCGTGCCGCCGGTGATGGTGGCCAGACCGTTGACCTTCAGCTCGGAGGCCGAGGTGAGAGTGGTCGACGGGGTGATTTCCGGGGCCAGGATCGAATTGGCGTTCTGGATATAGCCGCCGACCGTCAGGGTGTTGGCCGGCGCCACGACGCCGCCATAGTTGTAGACCGTGCCGGCGATGGTGCCCGAGCCGCCGAGGATGGCGTTGCTGGTCGAGTTGGTGGTCGTGGTGGTGCCATCGGCATTGGTCGTGGTGGTCGAGGTGATCGTGGCGGTCACATTGTCGGTGCCGTTGCCCCTGATCGTCACGTCGCCGAGCAGGCTGGCGCCGCTATGGGTCGAATCGCCGACGATCAGCTCGCCGCCCTGCTGGATGGTGGTGCCGCCGGTATAGGTGTTGGTGCCGTTCAGCGTCAGGATGCCGGCGCCCATCTTGGTCAGGTCGCCGACGGTGCCCGTGCCGTTCGAGATATTGCTCGAGATCACCACATTGTTGCCATTGGTGTCGATCGTGCTGCCGATGGCGTCGGTGGTGATGTTGTGCAGGATGGTGGCGCCGGCGGTGAATTGCAGCGTGCCGCCCTGCAGATGCAGGGTGTTCAGCTCGAGGATGTTGCCGGTCGAATCGGTGTTCGGCGTGTTGGTGACCTGGCCGGTCACGGAATTGGTGGTGCTGTTATAGGCACCCAGCGCGTTGTCGGCGTTGATCGCCAGGGTCGCGCCCTTGAGCACGGTGACGTCGCCGAGGAAGGTGTTGGTGGCCTGCAGCGAGAGGGTGCCGTTGCCGCCGACCTTCAGGCCGCCGGTGTCGGTGGCCAGTCCGTTGTTGGCGATGATGCCGCTCAGCGTCACGGTGCCGGCCGAATTGGTCAGGATCGTGCCGCCGCCCTGCTCGATCACGATCTCGCGGGTCGAGGAGACCGCGGCGCTGTTGGTGAATTGCAGCGTGCCGCCCTGGGCGTTGTTGCCCTTCGCGTCGCCATTGTCGCCGAGCACCACGTTGGAGGCGCCGCCGCCGCCCAGCACCGCATCGTCGGAAACCTGCAAGGTGCCGCCGCCCTGGATGAAGGTGCCGCCGGTGTAGGTGTTGCTGATGTTGGTGATCGCCACGGTGCCGCCATTGATCGACAGCGCGCCGCCGCCCGAGATGATGCCGGCGAAAGTGGCGGCCCCGCCCGGAGCGGTCACGCCGTTGATGACGCCGCCGCCCTCGTTGAGGTTGATGTTGCGCGCCGAATAGAACGAGCTGACGCCCGGGGCGATGGTCAGCGTGCCGGATTTGGAATCGTTGGCGTCGCCGAGATTGATGGTGTTGGCCGAGGTCGGGGTGCCGGCCAGCTGGGTGTTGCCGAGCGCCGCGTCGCTATTGACGACCAGCTGCGCGCCATTGGTGACGCTGGTGGTGCCGGTATAGCTGTTGGTGCCGGTCAGCGAGACGTTGCCGCCGGTGATCGACAGATTGCCGCTGCCCGAGATCGGGCCGGTGTAGGTGGCCCAGCCGGGACCGGTGGTCGCCGAGGATGCCGCGGTGGCGAGAGCGCCGCCGCCGGCATTGAGCGTGATGGCGCGGCTGGTGGTCAGATTGTTGCTGCCGCCGACCACGAGGGTGCCGGCTGTGCCGGAGTCGCCCAGGGCCACGCCGCCGGAGGAGGCGCCGAGATTGGTGTTGTTATAGATGACCAGGTTGCTGTTGCCGGCGACGCTGGTGCCGCCGGTATAGCTGTTGACGCCGTCGAGGATCACCTGGCCGCCGCCGGTCACGCTGACGCTGGTCGGGGTCGTTCCGTCGGTGAGGGGAGTCGAGACTTCCTGGGATGTGCCTGCTGGAACCGAATAGCTCTGTGCCAACGCGGAATTCCCGGCCAGCACGGTCATCACCAGGCTGGTGGCGCAGGAAGTCAGCAAAATTCTTTTCATCAGTTCCCTCTGAAACACCCTGGCGTCGAAAGCTAGCTTCACCGCGTTTCGACAGAATGACACATTTACCCGAATTGGTAACCGCCCGTTTCGGGGCTGTCCAGCGCGATCTCAGATGGTAGAATGCGCTCACGTCCAGAAGCGGGATTTTCATGCCATCCTTTACACGTCTCGCCGTCTTCGATGTCGACGGTACCTTGATCGACAGCCAGCATAATATCGTGGCCTCGATGATCGGCGCCTGCGAGCGCAACGCCGTCGCGGCGCCGAGCGCCGACGAGATTCGCCGCATCATCGGCCTGTCGCTGCATGAGGCGGTGATGCGCCTGCTGCCCGGTGTCGAGGACGGGCTGATCCTCCGCGTGATCGAAGATTACAAGAACGGCTTCGCCGAGCTGCGCGCCCGTCCGGACCATCACGAGCCGCTGTTCCCCGGCGTGATGGAGGCCCTCGACGCGCTGGAGGCGGACGGCTGGGTGCTGGCGGTGGCGACCGGCAAGTCGCGCCGCGGCCTGCTGGCGATGATCGACCGGCACGGGCTGCATGGGCGCTTCGTTTCGCTGCAGACCGCCGACGACAATCCCGGCAAGCCCGACCCTGCCATGCTGCGCCGGGCCATCGCCGAGGCCGGGGTGCGCGCCGAGGAATCGGTGATGATCGGCGACACCAGCTACGACATGCAGATGGGCCGCAGCGCCGGCGCCCGCGCCATCGGCGTCGGCTGGGGCTATCACGCCACCGAGGAACTTGTCGCCTCGGGTGCCGATCTGGTGGTCGAGACCTATCCGCAGCTGGTCGGCGTCCTGTCCGGTCTGTTCGTTCAGGCCCAATGAAGCGCTATCCGGCCCGCCTCGCTTTCCGTCTGACCCTGGTCTTCGCCGCCTTCGTGGCGATCGGGCTGGTGCGGGTGGCCAAATCCGTCGATGTGGACCGTTACGGCAATCAAGTGGCCGCGTGGACGCGCCGGGCGACCGGGCGTGAGCTGGCCTTCGCCGGGCCGGTCAAGCTCAGGCTGTCCCTGCACCCGGCGCTGACCGTCAATGGCGTGACCCTGGCCAACCGTCCGGGCGCCGCGCGGGCCGACATGGCGCGTTTCGATCATGTCGAAGCGCAGATCGGACTGCTGCCTCTTTTGTGGGGCGAAGTGCAGGTCGGCCGCGTGCTGGTCGACGGCGCCGATATTCTGCTGGAGCAGGATGGCGAAGGGCGCGGCAATTGGGAATTCGCGCCGATGCCGTCCGAGGGCGACAGCGGTCCGCTGCCCGAGATCGGAATGCGGGTGACCCAGCTGGTGTTCCGCCATGTCGCGGTGCATCTGCAAAATCCCGCCGGCGAAAGCCTGGCGATCGACCGCGCCACCTTCGACACCGACAGCCTCGCCTCGCCGGTGGCGCTGACCCTGGACGGCAGCTGGAACGGCAAGCATCTGGCGGTGACCGGCCTGCTGGGCAGCATCAAGGAAGTCCTCATCGATTCCCAGCCCCTGGCATTGCGGCTCAAGGCGCTGATGCCGGGTCTGGTGGCCAGCGCCGACGGCTCGGTGCGGAGCGCCCGCCAGGGGCTCGACCTCGCTCTGCTGATGACCGCCGAACTCAATGACAGCGCCGATCTCGACCAGCTGATCGGTCTGCCGCTGCCGTCGCTCGGCTCGGCGCGCGCCGCCTTCACCCTGTCCGGTCCCTTGTCGCGGCCCAATATTTCGACCCTGGAAGCCACCGTCGGGCGCCATGATACGCTGGCCATAAGCGTCAAGGGGAGAGTGGCCGATCCGCTGGCCGGCACCGGTATCGATCTGGCCCTGACCGTCGATGGCGATGCTTCGGCCGCCTTCGGGTTCGGCGTTCCGGGCAAGCCGCTGCCGATGGTGCTGACGGGCCATGTCGGCGCCAGCGGTGATGGCGAGGGGCGGGCCTGGCGCATCGCCGATCTCAAGGGAACGCTGGGCCGCAGCGACGTCGCCGGACATCTGGAGGTCAGCCGCCATGCGGGTCATGCGGTGATCGAGGGGCAGTTCGACTCTGCCCTGCTCGATCTGACGCGTCCGCCGCCGTCTCCTTCGGCCGATACCGGCCGGACGGTGGCGCTCGACGGCAGGCTGTTCTCCGACGAGCCCCTGCCGACGCGTCTCCTGATGTCGAGCGACGGCCATCTGGTCTGGCGTGTGGCGCATCTGGCCGACCGCCGCATGACCGCCGACGGCGTCGCCCTGGATATGGAATGGCGCGAAGGCAAGCTGACCACCCGCGGGAGTGCCGCGGCGATCGGCGGCGGGCGTATCGACGGCACGCTGACCCTGGATGCGCGAGCGGCGCCGCCGGCCGCATCCGTCGATCTGTCGGTTGTCCATGTCGAGCTGGGCAGCCTGTCGAGCCAGCTCGGCCTGCTGGATGGAGTGCAGGGGGCGAGGACCGACCTCAAGCTGAAATCCTCCGGCTCCGGCGCCTCGCTGCGCGCTCTGATCGCCACCCAGCAGGGCAGCAGTCTGCTGTCGATCGGTCCCACCCAGGTGGCGGGCCGTTTCTCGGCCGACGGTTTCGGCGCCATCCTGGGGCGGCTCGGCGGCAGTTCGGGGCCTTGGATCGACCTGCGCTGCCTGATCAGCCAATTCACCCTGGCCGATGGACTGGCCCGCTCCGAGGCGCTGCTGTTTTCGATCGGCACTTTGACGGTGACCGGCCAAGGCAGCGTCAATCTGGCCAGCGAAGGTCTCGATTTCACCCTGGCGCCGCGTCCGGCCGGCCAGACGCCGCTGGTCCAGGTCGATCTGGGGGGCACGCTGATGCATCCCTCGGTCGCCGCCGCGCGCGCCGCCTTCGTCAAAAATGTGCCCGGCACGGTCGGCGATGCGGCCAGCCCCTTGATGAGTCTCGCCTCGGACGGTAATGCCTGCTTCGCAGCACTGACTCAGGGTCGGAAGGCGGCCCGGCCGGTGGCGGGAGGATTGCGGTGAAGCGGTTTTATAAAGAGGTATCGAGCGGCCCGGTGGAGGGTGGATTCGGCGTGCAGCTCGACGGCAAGGCGGTGAAAACCCCGGCCGGTCAGCCGCTGGCGGTTCCCACCGCCGCGCTGGCGGCGGCGATGGCGGAGGAATGGGCCGCCCAGGGCGAGACCATCGTGCCGGCCTCGATGCCGCTGATGCAGCTGGTCAGCACCGCGCTCGACCGCATGCCGCTGACCCGCGCCCAGGTGCAGGGATATGTGTCCGGCTTCGGCGCCTCGGACATGCTGTGCTACCGCGCCGACAGCCCGCACGAGCTGGTCGGATTGCAGTCGGTCAGCTGGCAGCCCTGGCTCGACTGGGCGGCGCGCGAATTCGGCGCGCCTTTAGCGATCGGCGCCGGGGTGGTGCCGCTGGTGCAGGATGAAGAGAGCCTGACCGCGCTGCGTCTGCAGGTCGGCGGCTATAACGACTGGGCGCTGACCGCGCTGCAATCGCTCGCTCCGTGCCTTGGGTCGCTGGTTTTGTCGCTGGCGGTGGTGGAAGGCGTGCTTCCGGCCGACGAGGCCTTCGATCTGTCACGCCTCGAAGAGAATTTCCAGAACGAGCGCTGGGGCATCGATTCCGAAGCGAAGGCGCGCAGTGACGGGCTGCGCCAGGAAGTGCTGGCGGCAGCCCGGTTGCTGGATTTGATCAGAGCGGGGTAGGGGCCCCGCTCGGAGGAGCGTAGCGAACGACCCCGAGGGTGTGGGGGAGGCTCCCCCACATATTTACAACAGACCGAGAATAGTCTCGGCGCTGGACACGTCGACGCCCGGCGCGGTTTCGACGTTGAGGTGCTTGACCACGCCATTCTCGACGATGGCGGCATAACGCTGCGAGCGGATGCCCATGCCGTAGCCGCTGCCATCCATGCTCAATCCCACCGCCTTGGTGAAATCGGCATTGCCGTCGGCCAGCATCATCACCTTGCCCTCGGCCTTCTGGTCCTTTTCCCAGGCGCCCATCACGAAGGCGTCGTTGACCGACAGGCAGGCGACGAAATCGACGCCCTTGGCCTTGATGTCGTCATGATGCCGCACGAAGCCCGGCACATGCTTCATCGAACAGCCCGGGGTGAAGGCGCCGGGCAGGGCGAACAGAACCGCCTTCTTGCCGGCGAACAGGGCGTCGGTGGTGACGTCCTTCGGGCCGTCGGCGGTCATCGTCTTCAAGGTGATGGACGGCAGTTTGTCGCCAACTTTAAGGGTCATGGTGATCCTCCCCGGGGGTTTCAACTCGTCCCTAAGCTGACCTCGCCGTGCGGCGAGTTCAAGGGGGCACGCTTGAGGGCGCCCCAATACAATGCTATTTCAAAACGGTCATATCTGCGGCGCACAACGATAACAGAAGCCGCAAGCGAGGGGACCCGATGACCGACATCATCCGTGAACTTGAGGAAAAGCGCGTCCGCGCCCGCGCGGGCGGCGGCGCCAAGCGCGTTCAGGCGCAGCATGCCAAGGGCAAGCTGACCGCCCGCGAACGCATCGACCTTTTTCTCGATGCAGGCTCGTTCGAGGAATGGGGCATGTTCGTCGAACACCGCTGCACCGATTTCGGCATGGGCAGCCAGGTGGTGCCCGGCGACGGCGTGGTGACCGGCTACGGCACGGTCAATGGACGGCTGGTCTTCGTGTTCAGCCAGGATTTCACGGTGTTCGGCGGCTCGCTGTCGGAAACCCACGCCGAGAAGATCGTCAAGGTGATGGAGCAGGCCATGAAGATGGGCGCGCCCGTCGTCGGCCTCAACGATTCCGGCGGTGCGCGCATCCAGGAAGGCGTCGCCTCGCTGGCCGGCTATGCGGAAGTGTTCCAGCAGAACGTGCTGGCCTCGGGCGTCATCCCGCAGATCTCGCTGATCATGGGCCCCTGTGCCGGCGGCGCGGTCTATTCGCCGGCCATGACCGACTTCATCTTCATGGTGAAGGACAGCTCCTACATGTTCGTCACCGGCCCCGACGTGGTGAAGACGGTGACGCACGAGACGGTGACCGCCGAGGAACTGGGCGGCGCCGTGACCCATACCACCAAATCCGGCGTGGCCGACCTGGCCTTCGAGGATGACGTCGAGGCGCTGCTGCAATTGCGCCGCTTCGTCGATTTCCTGCCGGCCAACAACCGCGAAAAGCCCCCCGTCCGTCCGACCTTCGATCCGGCGACCCGCATCGAGCCGTCGCTCGATACGCTGATCCCGGACAATCCCAACAAGCCCTACGACATGAAGGAACTGATCCTCAAGGTCGTGGATGACGGGGATTTCTTCGAGATCGCCCCGACCTATGCCGGCAACATCATCGTCGGTTTCGCCCGCATGGAAGGCAGCACCGTCGGCATCGTGGCCAACCAGCCGCTGGTGCTGGCCGGCTGCCTCGACATCGACAGCTCGATCAAGGCCGCGCGTTTCGTGCGGTTCTGCGACGCCTTCAATATCCCGATCGTCACCTTCGTCGACGTGCCCGGCTTCCTGCCCGGCACGGCGCAGGAATATGGCGGCATCATCAAGCACGGCGCCAAGCTGCTCTACGCCTACGCCGAATGCACGGTGCCCAAGATCACGGTGATCACCCGCAAGGCCTATGGCGGCGCTTACGACGTGATGAGCAGCAAGCACTTACGCGGCGACGTGAACTATGCCTGGCCGACCGCCGAGATCGCGGTGATGGGGCCGAAGGGCGCGGTGGAGATCATCTTCCGCGAGGATATCGGCAATCCGGAAAAGATCGCCGAGCGGACCGAGGAATACCGCAAGAAGTTCGCCAATCCCTTCATCGCCGGCCATCGCGGCTTCATCGACGACGTGATCAGACCTCACGCCACCAGACGCAGGATTTGCAAGTCTCTCGCTATTCTCCAGAACAAGAAGCTGGAGAACCCTTGGCGCAAGCATGGGAATATCCCGCTGTGATTAAAAAGATCCTGGTCGCCAATCGAGGCGAGATCGCCTGCCGCGTGATGCGCACGGCGAAGAAGATGGGCATTGCCACCGTCGCGGTCTATTCCGACGCGGACAAGGACGCCCAGCATGTCAAGATGGCCGACGAGGCGGTGCATATCGGCCCGCCGCAATCGGCGCAGTCCTATCTGCAGATCGAGCGCATCGTCGAGGCCTGCAAGAAGACCGGCGCCGACGCGGTGCATCCGGGCTATGGCTTCCTGTCCGAGAAGCGGGAGTTTCAGGAGGCTTTAGCCCGCGCCGGCATCATCTTCATCGGTCCCGACGCCGAAGCGATTTTCGCCATGGGCGACAAGATCGAATCGAAGAAGCTGGCCAAGCAGGCCGGCGTCGTCCAGGTGCCCGGCTATCTGGGTGTCATCAAGGATGCCGAAGAGGCGGTCAAGATCGCCAAGGAGATCGGCTATCCGGTGATGATCAAGGCCTCGGCGGGCGGCGGCGGAAAAGGCATGCGCCTGTCCTGGAACGACCAGGAGACCCGCGAAGGCTTCGTCTCGGCGACCAATGAGGCGAAATCCTCGTTCGCCGACGACCGCGTCTTCATCGAGAAGTTCATCGAGCATCCTCGCCATATCGAGATCCAGGTGTTGGGCGACAGCCACGGCAACGTGGTCTATCTCGGCGAGCGCGAATGCTCGATTCAGCGCCGCCACCAGAAGGTGATCGAAGAAGCGCCGAGCCCCTTCCTGACCCCGGACGTGCGCAAGGCGATGGGCGAGCAGGCCGTCGCCTTGGCCAAGGCGGTGAAGTACAAATCGGCGGGCACGGTCGAATTCATCGTCGACGTGAACCGCAATTTCTATTTCCTCGAGATGAACACCCGCCTCCAGGTCGAACATCCGGTGACCGAACTGATCACCGGCCTCGATCTGGTGGAATTGATGATCCGCGTCGCCGCCGGCGAGAAGCTGCCCTTCACCCAGAAGGACATCACGCTGACCGGCTGGGCCATGGAAGCCCGTGTCTATGCCGAGGACCCGTACCGCAATTTCCTGCCGTCGATCGGCCGCCTGACCCGCTATCAGGAGCCCAAGCAGGGCGAGCATGTGCGCGTCGATTCCGGCGTGGCCGAGGGCGGCGAGATCAGCCTGTATTACGATCCGATGATCGCCAAGCTGTGTTCCTACGGCGCCGACCGCAAGGAGGCCATCGCCCATATGCGCGAAGCCCTCGACGAGTATTACATCCGCGGTCTCAACCATAATATTCCGTTCCTGGCCGCGCTGATGGGGCATCCCCGCTTCGTCAAGGGCGAGCTGTCGACCGGCTTCATCGCCGAGGAATATAAGAACGGCTTCTCCGCTGCCGACCTGCCGCCGGCCGAGCCGGCTCTGCTGGCCGCCGTGGCTGCCTTCGTCCATCGCCGCCATCTCGAACGCGAGGCGACGCTGAGCGGGCAGTTGCAGGGCCGCGGCGTGGTGCCGGGCAGCGAATTCGTCGTCCGTGCGGGCGAGTCCTCGCATCCGGTCCATCTGACGCCGGAGGAGGGCGGTTTCGCCGCCGCGGTCGGGCAGAAGAAATTCTCGATCCGCTCCGACTGGCAGATCGGGCAACCTTTGTTCCGCGGCGAGGTTAAAGGCGCCAAGGACAAGAAGTCGCTGGTGGTGCAGATCGACCGCGTCGGGATCGGTTACCGGCTGTTCCATGCCGGCGGCCAGGTCGACGCCAAGGTGATGTCGCCGCGCGCGGCCGAGCTGGCCCAGCTGATGCCGAAGAAGGTGCCGCCGGATCTGTCCAAATATCTGCTGTCGCCGATGCCGGGTCTGCTGGTCACGGTGGCGGTTCAAGAGGGGCAGGAGGTCAAGGCCGGCGAAGTGCTGGCGGTGGTCGAAGCGATGAAGATGGAAAACTCCTTACGCGCCGAGCGCGATGGAAAGATAGCAAAGCTCCATGCCGCTGCCGGCGAATCCCTGGCGGTCGACCAGAAGATCCTGGAATTCGCCGGATCGTGACATCGTGAGACCGAACTTCTTCAGCGGCGGTACGCTCGACCGCGCCTCGACGCTCCGCCGCGACGAGGGGCGGCTGGCTACGCTGCTGAGGGAATCGGCCAGCAGGCTGTTTCCGGTCTGGCGGTCGCACAGCCTGGTCAAGGACGATGCGGTCGTCGGCCTGCCGCATGACGAGCTGACCCATCTGCTGGAAGAGGGCGAGACGCCCATCTTCCTCGGGCTGCAGAATGGCGACGCCTGTTTCGCCTGCGACATCTCGCATCATGAGCTGGAGACCATTCCGCGCCTGACCAAGGCCGGCGACTTCGCCGATATCCGCCAGATCGGCGGACAATTGAGCCAGGCCGACGGCGCGCTGCTGGCCTTCGCCCGCGCCATGGTGCATTGGCACCGGATGCACCGCTTCTGCGGCGTCTGCGGCAAGCCGACTTTGCCGGCGGAAGGCGGACATGTGCGGCGCTGCACCAATCCGGACTGCAAGCACGACATCTATCCCCGCACCGATCCCGCCGTGATCATGCTGGTGTCGGCGGGCGATCACTGTTTGCTGGGCCGCCAGGCGATCTGGACGCCGGGCATGTTCTCGACCCTGGCCGGCTTCGTCGAGCCGGGCGAGACGCCGGAAGAGGCGGTGGCGCGCGAAGTGATGGAGGAGACCGGTATCACGGTGACCGGCGTGCGCTATCATTCCTCGCAGCCTTGGCCGTTCCCGGGATCGCTGATGATCGGCTTCTATGCCGAAGCGAAGAAAGCGACGCCGCGGATCGATACCCACGAGCTGGAAGCGGCGGATTGGTTTTCGCGCGATGAGATCCGCAATTTCGCCGGCAAGGGCATGAGCCTGCCCCGGCCAATCTCGATCGCCCGCAGGCTGATCGAGGATTGGCTGGCCGAAGGTTAGAGCATTGTGCGCCAAATCTGGCGCACGATGCTCGGAGGAGCGGAGCGATGACCGAAGGGAATGCAGAGCCGACCCCGAGGGTCTGCGGGGGCGAAGGCCCCAAGGTTCCGGGCGTCGGCGTAGCCGACGTCTGGAATGGGCCGGAGGGAGGCTACCCCGCACGAGTGATGCAGACTTTCTGCATCACGATCTAAGTCTCAGACTTGGGTGGTCTTGAACTCGTGGACGGCCTTGGCCTTGCGGTCCGAGACCGGGGCGACCGACCATTCCGGGCCGGAATGCGAATTGTGGAAGCTGGGCAGCTCGACCTCGGCGCGATGCGCGCCGACGTAAGAGGTCAGGGCGATCGGCAAGGCGAGGAAGGCCGCGCTGGTGACGCCGAACAGGACCGAGAAAGTGCGATTGTGGCTCATGGCATCCTCCGTGGGGGTGTGGAGAAACCATAGCCCGGCGCGGCCGAAACCCCAGGATAAGTGATGTGGGGTTCTGTAAGGTTACGTAAAGACGTCCATCACGTCCAAGGTCGAGCGCACCCCCAGCATCTCATAATTCTCGGCCAGCCAGCGATCGGCGGCGTTCCAGCCGCGTTCGTGCAGGTCTTCGAGAAAGGCGATGTCGGTGTTGAACTTGGATGAGGCGTTGAAGTCGGCCAGGGAATCCTGCGCCTCGATCATGTGGAAATTGACCTGGGCGTAGTGGTGGTTGTTCAGCTGGCCCGACTCGATCAGCTGGGAGATGGTGGCGAAGCCGCGCATTTCGCGCACCACCGAGGTGTTGAAGCTCAGTTCGTTGAGCCGGTTCAGGATGTCGCGCGCCGTCGTCGGCACGTCGTCGCGGCGCAGCGGGTTGATCTGGATGATGATCACATCCTTCGACTCGCATTCATGCACCAGCGGATAGATCGACGGATTGCCCATATAGCCGCCGTCCCAATAATGCTCGCCCTCGATCTCGACCGCCTTGAACACCAGCGGCAGGCAGGCCGAGGCCATCAGCACTTCGGCGGTCATTTCGTGGGTGGTGAAGACGCGCGGCTTGCCGGTGCGCACATTGGTGGCGGTGACGAACAGCTTCAGCTCGGTATGTTTCCGCATCTCCTCGAAATCGATCATCTCCTCGACGATTTCGCGCAGCGGATTGTAATCCATCGGGTTCAGCTCATAGGGAGAGAACATCCGGGTGATCATGTCGAACATGCCGTAGAGCGGCGTGCTGTCGAGATTGACGGTCGAGCCGTATCCCTTCCAGAAGGCCTGGGTCCGCGAATTGAAGAAGCCGGTCTCGCTGATCCGCTCCCAGAAGGCGCGGATCGAGGCGATGGCGCCCTCGCGGCGGTCCTTGATGAAGCCGTCGGCCATCACCACGGCGTTCATGGCGCCGGCGCTGGTGCCCGACAGGCCGGCGATATGCAGCCTGCGGTCACCCATCAGCCGTTCCAGAACGCCCCAGGTGAAAGCGCCATGCGACCCGCCGCCCTGCAGCGCCAGATTGATATGCTTGGCGTTCTGCCCCGACTTATGCCTCGTCGCCATTCGTGACTCCCCCTCAGTGTCACTAGGTTCCGCAGTTACGCTCCTTCGCGAACTGGTCGAAAAAACATTGGCGCAAGGCCATGTCAACCTCGTCGCGGGTCGGCGTATGACCGAGATCCCACAGTGAGGTCACACCATATTGCGTGATTCCGCAAGGCACGATGCCCCCGAAATGGGACAGGTCGGGGTCTATATTGAGGGAAATGCCGTGAAAAGTGACCCAATGACGGACGCGGACGCCGATCGCGCCGATTTTATCCTCGCGCCCCATACCTCGCTCGACCCAGATTCCGACCCGCCCGTCGCGGATTTCTCCCTTCACGCCGAACTGCGCCAGGGTCAGGATCACCCAATTTTCCAGGTCGCGCACGAAACAGCGCACGTCGCGCCCGCGCTTCTGCAGATCCAGCATCACATAGGCGACCCGCTGTCCGGGGCCGTGATAGGTATATTGCCCGCCGCGGCCGGCGTCATAGACCGGGAACCGGTCCGGCTCCAGCAGATCTTCGCGCTTGGCCGAGGTGCCCGCCGTGTAAAGCGGCGGGTGTTCGAGCAGCCACACCGCTTCCGGCGCCGTGCCGGCGCGAATTTCCGCTACTCGTTTTTCCATGAATTGCAAGGCGTCGGGGTACTCGACCGGGTGGTCGCTGACGATCCATTCCAAATTTTCAGATAACACTGCTTGAACCTGATCCAGTCATTCGTTATACACCTCCACCTTACCAGGGAATGCGGTCGTGGCGGAACTGGTAGACGCGCAGCGTTGAGGTCGCTGTGGGGCAACCCGTGGAAGTTCGAGTCTTCTCGACCGCACCAAAATAAAACCCGCCGGTGAAAGCCGGCGGGTTTTGTTTTTTCAAAGATATTTCCCGATAGCGGCGGCGCAAGCACCCAGCCCGAGTATGGCTGCCATTCCCGCCGCGAGGCCGGCGAGTTGCGCGCGCAACAGCTTAGGGCAGCTCATCGAAATTCGGCCGGGCCAGATGCAGCACCTCGTAGGAGATGCCGCCGGGCAGCGCCGCGGTCGGTTTGTCGGCCAGCACCGCCTGCAGGATTTTCCAATTCACCGTGTCCACGGCCGTTACCGCGGCGAAAATCTCCGGCCGCTGGGCGAGGGCGCGGTTGCGGCCTTCCGCCTCGATCAGCACGTCGGTGATGTCCGCGTCGGGGGAAATCGGGGCGTCCTCGATCACGGCGATTTTGGCTTCCCGCGCCGGGCCGCGCCGGGCGTCGACCGGAATGCGCACATCGATGGCCGGGCGGCCGAACGAATCGGTCACCACCCGGAAGCGGCCGGTGGTCAGGAAATCGCGCAGCGCCTCTTCCCGCCGCCACAGATAGAGCGAGGAATAGCTGTTGGCCAAGGCGCCCTGCTGTCCCTTCTGGCGCAGCAGGAAGGCCTTGAAGTGCAGATCGGGCACGGCGTCCCAGGCGCCGGCGATGCGTTTGGCGCGCTGGCGGATGATGCCGATGTCGTAATCGGCGGGCAGGCGATGGGCGTAGTGGGCGAGGATCACGGCAACCTCCTTGGGATCTCGTGGGAGAAAGGTAGCGCCGCGTTGATCATTTCGTAATCCAATGATATTTTATATCAATGATAACGAATTGAAATGATAAGCCATGCGGTCCCTCGATGTCGAAGCCGTGCAGGCCTTCGTGCTGGTCGCCGATCTCAAGAGCTTTACGCGCGCCGCCGAGGCGCTGGATACCACCCAATCGGCGGTCAGCCTGAAGATCAAGCGGCTGGAAGACAGTCTCGGCCGCCGCCTGTTCGAGCGCACGCCCCGGCTGGTGCGCCTGTCCGCCGAGGGCGGCACCTTTCTGGAGCCAGCCCGCGCGCTGGTCGCGGCACATCATGACGCTCAGGCCGCCTTCACGGTCGAGCAGCGCCGGCTGACGGTCGGGCTCAGCCATCACATCGTCGGCGCCGAACTGCCGCTGCTGCTGCGCCGGCTGAGCGGCACGGGCCCGGCCTTGTCGTTCGAGATGCGGGTGGCGACCTCGCGCCAGATGCTCGACGAATTCGACCGGGGACAGCTGGACGCGGCCATCATTCTCGGCCATGAGCATCGCCGCGACGGCGGCGAGCGGGTGCTGGAAGAGACGTTCGCCTGGGTGGCGGCGCCCGATTTCGAATATCGGGCTGGCGAGCCTCTGCGTTTGGCAACCCAGGCGGCGCCCTGCACGGTGCGCTCGATGGCGATCGGCGCACTGGATGGCGCCGGCATTCCCTGGACCGAAGTTTTCGTCGGCGGCGGCATCGCCACGATCGGCGCGGCGGTGTCGGCCGGGCTGGCCGTCGCGGCGCTGGGACGGCGTGTCGCACCTGCCGATACGATCGATGTCGGGCCACGGTTCGGCCTGCCGCCGCTGCCGTCGCGCGGCGTCACTCTGTACTCGACCGTCACGGATTCCCGCGGACGCGACGCGGTCCGCACTTTGGTTGCAGCCATACGTTCCACGGTTATCTGATCTGCCGCGCTGCAATGTGAGTATGGCTTGCCAACGCGCCGCTTTTGCCCTGAAGTGTCGGCCAGGGAAGGAAAGGGCAATCCATTATGACCGATACGATTCTCGATGCCGGCGCTGACATGCGACGCCGGATCAAGGCTATTTTCATCGGCTCCATCGGCAATCTGATCGAGTATTACGACATCTACGCCTATTCGGCGTTTTCGCTCTATTTCGCCAAATCCTTCTTTCCCGAAGGCGACGAAATCGCCCAGCAGCTCAACAGCGCCGTCCTGTTCGCGGTCGGCTTCCTGGCCCGCCCGTTCGGCGGCTGGCTGTTTGGCAATCTCGCCGACCGCAAGGGCCGCCGCCTGGCGCTGACCCTGTCGGTGGTGATGATGAGCTTCGGCTCGCTGATGATCGCCGCCTGTCCGACCTATGCCAGCATCGGCATCGGTGCTCCGGCCATCCTGGCGCTGGCCCGCATCATCCAGGGCCTGTCACTGGGCGGCGAATACGGCTCCTCCGCCACCTATCTGTCCGAGGTGGCCGACCAGAAGCATCGCGGCTTCTATTCCAGCTTCCAATACGTCACCCTGATCGGCGGCCAGGTGAGCGCCATCGCCCTGCTGCTTCTGCTGCAACAGGTTCTTCTGACCGGCGACGAGCTGCGCGCCTGGGGCTGGCGCATTCCCTTCATCGTCGGGGCGGTGCTGTCGGTGGTCGGCGCGGTGATGCGCCGCAATCTGCACGAGACCGAGCAATTCCTCAAATCGGGTGCCGCCGAGAAGAAGGAAAATTCCCTGCGCACCATGCTGCGCTATCCCAAGGAAGTGCTGCTGGTGCTGGGCCTGACCATGGGCGGCACCGCGGCTTTCTACACCTTCACCACCTATATGCAGAAATTCATGAAGCTGTCGGTGAAGCTGACCGACCTGCAAAGCACCTGGGTCACCCTGGGCAGCCTGGTCTTCGCCCTGATCCTGCAGCCGATCTACGGGTCGATCTCGGATAAGGTGGGGCGCAAGCCGCTGCTGGTCGCGTTCGGCGTGATGGGGACGATCTGCACCGTGCCGCTGCTGTCGACCTTGCACGACGCCAAGGGCCCCTGGGAATGCCTGCTGTTGGTCTCGGCGGCCTGGGCGATCGTTTCCGGCTATACCTCGATCAATGCGGTGGTGAAGGCCGAGCTGTTCCCCGCCGAGGTGCGCGCCACCGGCGTCGCGGTGCCTTACGCCATCGGCGTCTCGATCTTCGGCGGCAGCGCCGAGTCGATCGCGCTGTGGTTCAAGAGCAATGGCCACGAGAGTTATTTTTATTATTACATCAGCGGTCTTGTCTTCCTGTCGCTGATCATCTACGCCACCATGCGTGACACCAAGCATGCCAGCCGCATCGGCTGAGCCATCATCTGCCTGAAACGGGTAAGCTCCAATGTCCGACGATTTGCGCGACGCCGCGCTGGAATATCACCGCCTGCCGACCCCCGGCAAAATCAGCGTAACCGCCACCAAGCCGCTGGCCACCCAGCGCGATCTGGCCCTGGCCTATTCGCCGGGCGTGGCCTATGCCTGCGAACTGATCCGCGACGATCCGGCCGAGGCCGCCAACATGACCTCACGCGGCAATCTGGTCGCGGTGATCAGCAACGGCACCGCCGTGCTGGGCCTCGGCGCCATCGGTCCGCTGGCCGCCAAGCCGGTGATGGAAGGCAAGGGCGTGCTGTTCAAGAAGTTCGCCGGCATCGACGTGTTCGACATCGAGATCGACGAGCGCGACCCCGACAAGCTGGTCGATATCATCGCCTCGCTGGAACCGACCTTCGGCGGCATCAATCTCGAGGACATCAAGGCTCCGGAATGCTTCGTCGTCGAGAGGAAGCTGAAAGAGCGCATGAAGATCCCGGTGATGCATGACGATCAGCATGGCACCGCGATCATCGTCGGCGCCGCGCTGACCAATGCGCTGCGCCTGGTCGGCAAGGATTTCTCGCAGATCCGCCTGGTCGCCTCGGGCGCCGGCGCCGCCGCTCTGGCCTGCCTCAACATCCTGATGGGCCTGGGCGTCAAGCGCGAGAACATCACCGTCTGCGATATCGAGGGCGTGGTCTATAAGGGCCGCACCACCCTGATGGACGAGTACAAGGCCCCGTTCGCCCAGGACACCAACGCCCGCAGCTTGGGCGAGGTGATCGAGGGCGCCGACGTGTTCCTCGGCCTGTCCGCCCCCGGCGTGCTGACCGCGGCGATGGTCGAGAAGATGGGCGACAAGCCGATCATCTTCGCCCTGGCCAATCCCGAGCCGGAAATCCATCCCGATCTGGTGAAGAAGCACCGCCCCGACGCCATCATGGCGACCGGCCGCTCGGACTTCCCCAACCAGGTCAACAACGTCCTGGTCTTCCCCTATCTGTTCCGCGGCGCGCTCGATGTGGGTGCTACGGCCATCAACGAGCCGATGAAGCTGGCCGCCGTGCGCGCCCTGGCCGAACTGGCCTTCGCCGAAACCGACGAACGGGTGGCGGCGGCCTATGGCGCGGTGTCGCTGTCCTTCGGGCCGGAATATCTGATCCCCAAGCCGTTCGATCCCCGCCTGATCACGAAAATTCCGCCGGCCGTGGCGCGCGCCGCCATGGAGAGCGGGGTCGCCACCCGGCCGATCACCGACTTCGCCGCCTATTGCGAGAAGCTGTCCAGCTTCGTGTTCCGCACCGGCCTGGTGATGAAGCCGCTGTTCGACCGCGCGCGGCGCGATCCCAAGCGCGTCGCCTATAGCGAAGGCGAGAGTACCCGCGTGCTGCGCGCCGTCCAGACCATCGTCGATGAAGGCCTGGCCAAGCCGATCCTGGTCGGCCGCCGCGCCAAGATCGAAGCGCAGATCGCCGCGCTCGATCTGCGCATCAGGCTGGGCCAGGATGTCGAGATCGTCGATCCGGCGGATAATCCCCGGTTCGAGGAGCATTGGCAGGAATTTCACCAGCTGATGGCCCGCAAGGGCATCTCGCCGGAAGCGGCGCAGACCCTGGTGCGCACCCGAAACTCGGTCGTCGCCGCGCTGCTGGTCCGCCGCGGCGAGGCCGACGCGATGGTGTGCGGCGTGATCGGACGTTATGCTCGCCACCTGGAGCATCTCCAGGCGGTGATCGGCAAGCGCCCGGGCGTCAAGAATGCCGCCGCCATGGCGCTGCTGATCCTCGACAAGGGCACCTACTTCCTGTGCGACCCCTACGTCTCGCACGATCCGACCGCCGAACAGATCGCCGACATGACGATCCTGGCGGCCGATGAAGTGCGCCGTTTCGGTATCGAACCGAAAGTCGCGCTGGTGTCGCACTCCAATTTCGGCGGCCGCAACAGCCCGAGCGCCGAGAAGATGCGCACCGCGCTGGGCATCCTGCGCGAGCAGGCGCCGACCCTGGAAGTCGATGGCGAAATGCATGCCGACGCGGCCCTGTCCGAGGAAATCCGCAAGGCGCGCTTCCCCGGCAGCACGCTGAAGGGCGCCGCCAATCTGCTGGTGATGCCCAACATGGATTCGGCGCATATCTCGCTGAACATGGTGAAGATGCTGGCCGACGGCATCATGGTCGGCCCGATCCTGCTCGGCATGGCCGCCCCGGCGCACATCGTCACTCAGTCGGTGCGCGTGCGCGGCATCGTCAACATCACCGCGTTGGCGGTGGTGGATGCCCAGATGGCGTCTACCAGGAAGTCGCAGGGGTAAAAGCGTCCCCTTTGGGGACGCAATAAATTTCACCACAAAGGGCACAAAGTACACAAAGGAAGACACGAAGATTTTTTCTTTGTGCCTTTTCCTTCGTGCTCTTTGTGACCTTTGTGGTTAACCCTTTTTCTTACTCCACCACACCGCAGGCGATTCTCGCTCCACCGCCACCAAGCGGCTTCGGATCGTCGCTGTAATTGTCGCCGCCCGCATGGATGACGATGGCATGGCCCTTGAGGTCGGCCAGGGTCAGGTGGGGGGCGGTCAGCGGCTGGGTGGCGTTGCCCTTGTCGTCGACGGTGAGGGCGGGCAGGTCGCCTTTATGGCCCTCTCCGGTCGGGCCGAGATGCTTGTTGGTCTGGGCGGGGTCGAAATGGCCGCCGGCTGCCAGGCCAGCCACCGATTTTCCATCCTTTTCGACCGCCCGGCAGTCGGCCAACTGGTGCACATGGATGCCGTGCTGGCCCGGCGGCAGGCCGGTCAGTTTCGGCGTCAGCACCAGGCCGCCGCTGGAATCCTTCAAGGTGATAGTGCCGATCGGATCTCCCACGCCGGTGTCGGTCAGGGCGTAGATGCTGACGCTCGGATCGGCGGCGAAAGCAGCGGGCGCGGCCAACAGGGCCAGCAGCAGGACGGACGTCTTTCTCATGTGGCAGGCTCCATGGTCGGGGGGCTCGGCATTGAACGGCTCTCCCTGACAACCCATATGGGAGCGGAAAATTCTTTTTCCAGTCAGGGGGTTGCGATGCCGAGCATATTCATTACCGGGGCAGGTCGCGGGCTGGGTCTGGAGTTCGCTCGTCAATATTCCGCCGCCGGCTGGACCGTCACCGCGGCGTGCCGCGATCCGTCGCGCGCCTCGGATCTGGCCGCCCTGTCGGTCGAGACGGTGGCCCTGGATCTGGCCGATGCCTCTTCGATTCTGCGCGCCGCCGAGCGCCTGGCCGGACGCAGCTTCGACATCCTGCTCAACAATGCCGGCGTCTATGGCGAAGGCCAGCAATTCGGCCGCCTGTCCGAGCGGGAGTGGGAGCGGGTGATGCTGGTCAACACCATCGCGCCTGTGAAGCTGACCGAGGCTTTCCTGCCGCATCTGCTGGCCGGGCAGAGGAAGCTGGCGGTGTTCCTGACCAGCAAGATGGGCAGCATCGCCGACAATTCGAGCGGCGGCTCCTATATCTACCGCTCCAGCAAGGCCGCCCTCAATGCGGCGGTCAAAAGCCTGTCGATCGATCTGGCGCCGCGCGGGGTCACCACGCTGCTGCTGCACCCGGGCTGGGTGCAGACCGACATGGGCGGCCCCAACGCGCTGATCACACCCGAGGAAAGCATCGCCGGCATGCGGCGCCGGATCGACGAGGTCGAGCCGGGCCAGCCGCTGAAATTCCTCGATTACGCCGGCGCGCTCTTGCCCTGGTAAAGGGCTTTCAGCAGATCCTCGTAATGGGCGGTGATGACGTGGCGCCGGATCTTCAGGGTCGGCGTCGCCATCTCGTTATCGACCGTGAAGGGCTCGGCGATCATGGCGAACCGGCGGATCTTCTCGATCGGCGAGAGGTGCTGATTGACCCGCTCGACCGCGTCCGAGACATGCTTGCGGAAATCGCCGTCATGGATCAGATCGGCCAGCCGCGTGCGCTTGCCATGCTTCTCGGCCCAGGCGCGCGCCTGCTCGGCGTCGGGCACCAATAAGGCCACCAGATGCGGGCGGCGGTCGCCATAGACCATCGCCTGGGCGATCTCGCCCTGCAGGGCCAGGAAACCCTCGACCCGCTGCGGCGAGATATTGTCGCCGCCGGAATTGACGATGATGTCGCGCTTGCGGTCGGTGATGGTGATGTAGCCGTCGGCATCGATGATCCCGATGTCGCCGGTATGCAGCCAGCCATCCTTGATGGCCCGCGCGGTGCCTTCGTCGTCGGCCCAATAGCCCGTCATCACCCCTTCGCCGCGCACGAGGATTTCGCCGTCGGCGGCGATCTTGACCTCGACGCCGGTCAGCGCCTTGCCGACGCTCTCGATCTTGATGGCCTTGACCGGATTGACCGAGATCACCGGACCGGCCTCGGTCTGGCCATAGCCCTGCAGGATGCGCACGCCCAGCGCGGTAAAGAACAGCCCGACCTCGTAATTGAGCGGCGCGCCGCCGCTGACCAGCGCCTTCAGCCTTCCGCCGAAGCGCTCGGCCACCTTGCGGCGGACCAGCCTGTCGAGCAGCCTGTCGGCCAGCGGCTCCCAGAACGCCATCGGCTTGTTCTCATAGCGTTTGCCGCCGATGGCCACGGCCTGCATGAACAATTTGGCCTTCAGCCCGCCCTGGCGCGACAAGGCGGTCAGGATCTTGCCGCGCATCATTTCGTAGAGGCGCGGCACGGCGGTCATGATGGTGGGATGCACCTCGGCCATGTTGGCGGCCAGCTGCTCGATGCTCTCGGCGTAATAGATCTGCGCGCCGATCGAGATCGGGAAGAACTGGCCGCCGGTGTGCTCATAGGCGTGCGACAAAGGCAGGAAGGACAGGAACACATCGTCGCCGAAGCCGATCTCGGCGATCACGTCATGGGCGCCTTTGCAATTGGCCAGGATCGAGCCGTGGCTCAGCATCACGCCCTTGGGCGCCCCGCCGGTCCCCGACGTATAGATCAGGCAGGCGGTGTCGGTGCGGCGCTGCGCCGCGACCCTGTCGCGGATCGGGGCGTCGCTTTGGCGGCCGGTCTCCATCACGTCGCTCCAGGCACGCAATTCGATGCCGGGGTCCTGCTGCAGATTCAGCGGGTCGATGGCGATCACCGAGCAGCTGTGATCGGCGGTCAGGGCCGCGCCGATGACCCGTTCGGCCAGGGCACGGGTCGAGACGATGGCCAGCCTGGCGCCGGAATTGTTGAGCAGGTGGCGATGGTCGGCGACGGTGTTGGTGGTATAGGCCGGCACGGTGATGCCGCCCGCCGCCATGATCGCCAGATCGGCAATCAGCCATTCGGGGCGGTTTTCCGAGACCAGCAGCACGCGGTCGCCCGGCTTGAGCCCCGCGGCAACCAAGCCGCGGGCCAGGACTTCAATAGCGGAGGCGGTTTCCCGCCAGCTCAGCGGGCGCCATTGGCCGTTGATCTTTTTCCAGAGGAACGGGCGGTCGCCCAGCGTCTCGGCCTGCGCGAACAGCATCGCGGTCAGGCTTTGGCAGGCGCCATAATCGATGGCGGACATTGTCTCTCCCGGGACTAAACACCATTATTGTTAGGGTGAAGTTACTCAAGGAGCGCCGAGATGAACAAGATGCTGAATTCCTCCCCGTCGGATGAATTGGGGCCGATGCCGGAATGGAATTTGGCCGATCTCTATCCGGCGCCGGACAGTGCGGAGCTGAAAGCCGATCTGGAGGCGGCGGAGCGCGACGCCAAGCAGTTCCACTCCGACTTTCAGGGCAAGCTCGCTTTCCTCAAGCCCGACGAGTTCGGTGCCGCCATCGCCCGCTACGAGGCGATGAGCGAGCGGCTGTACCGCGTCATGGCTTTCGCCTCGCTGCGCTATGCCGCCGATCTGTCGAACGCCGAGAACGCCAAGTTCAATCAGACCATGCAGGAGCGGGTCACCGACATCTCGACCCATACCCTGTTCTTCACGCTGGAGGTCAACCGGCTGGAAGAGGCCGAGATCGAGCGGATGCTGTCTTCGGACAAGGTCAAGCACTACGCCTCGTGGCTGCGCGATCTGCGCGTCTTCCGCGCCCACCAGCTGTCCGACGAAGCCGAGAAGCTGCTGCATGAGCGCGAAGTGGCCGGCCGCTCGGCCTGGGTGCGCCTGTTCGACGAGACCATGGCGTCGCTGCGCTTCCCCTTCGAGGACAAGATGCTCAGCTCGGCCGAAATTCTGCATCTGATGAGCAGCAAGAACGCCGACACCCGCAAGACTGCCGCCAAGTCGGTCGGCGCGACGCTGGGCGCCAATGTCCGTCTGTTCGCGCTGATCACCAACACTCTGGCCAAGGAGAAGGAGGTCGATGACAAATGGCGCCAATATCCGCGCCCGACCTCGTACCGCAACCTGTCCAACCAGGTCGAGGACGAGGTGGTCGACGCCCTGTCCAAGGCCGTCACCGGCGCCTATGGCCGCCTGTCGCACCGCTATTACAAGCTCAAGGCCAAATGGTTCGGCAAGGAGCAGCTGGATTACTGGGACCGCAACGCGCCGCTGCCCGAGGATGACGACAAGCTGATCCCCTGGGCCCAGGCGGAAAAGACCGTTCTGTCGGCCTATCGCGCTTTCTCACCAGCTCTGGCGGATGTGGGCGAGCGCTTCTTCCAGAACAATTGGATCGACGCGCCGGCCCGGCCCGGCAAGTCGCCCGGCGCCTTCGCCCATCCGACCGTGCCGTCGGCGCATCCCTATCTGCTGCTGAACTTCCTCGGCAAGAGCCGCGACGTGCAGACCCTGGCGCACGAGCTGGGCCATGGCGTGCACCAGGTGCTGGCCGGCGCCCAGGGGCTGTTCCGCTCCGATACGCCGCTGACCCTGGCCGAGACCGCCTCGGTGTTCGGCGAGATGCTGACCTTCCAGGCGCTGCTCAAGGCCGAGCAGGACCCGGCGCGCCGGCGCATCATGCTGGCCGGCAAGGTCGAGGACATGATCAACACGGTGGTGCGCCAGATCGCCTTCTACGAATTCGAGCGCCGCATCCATGACGAGCGGCGCGAGGGCGAGCTGATGAGCGAGCGGATCGGCGAGATCTGGCTCGACGTGCAGCGCGAGAGCCTGGGACCGGCCATCCGCTTCGAGGACGAGTACCAGTATTTCTGGACCTACATCCCGCACTTCATCCACACGCCGTTCTATGTCTATGCCTATGCCTTCGGCGATTGCCTGGTGAACGCGCTGTTCTCGGTCTATCAGTCGGGTATGCCGGGCTTCGAGCAGAAATATCTCGACATGCTCAAAGCGGGCGGAACGCTGCGGCACAAGGAGCTGCTGGCGCCGTTCGGCCTCGACGCTTCCGACCCGGCCTTCTGGACCAAGGGCCTCGATGTGGTGTCCAGCATGATCGACGAGCTGGAGACGCTGTCTTGAGCCTGGAGTCGGTTCGCGACCATCTGGCCGAAATCGCTCCGGATATCGCCATCATCCACCATGAGCTGAGCACCGCGACCGTGATGGACGCGGCGCTGGCGCATGGCTGCGAGCCGGGCCAGATCGCCAAGACCCTGAGTCTGCGTTTGGGCGAGACGGTGGTACTGCTGGTGGCCAAGGGCGACGCCCGCCTCGACAACAAGAAGGCCAAGGCGGCGTTCGGCGCCAAGCCGCGCATGCTGGGCGCCGAAGAGGTCGAAGCGATCACCGGCCATCCGGTCGGCGGGGTGACGCCGTTCGGGCTGGCCAGCGAGCTGCCGGTCTATTGCGACATCTCGCTGAAAGCGTATGAGGAAGTGATCCCGGCGGCGGGCGACCGCAATTCATCGCTCCGCATTGCGCCGGACCGGCTGGCGGCCTTGGTCAATGCTTCCTGGGTTGATGCCTGCGAGTGAAGAGGCGTTTTTGAGGGTTGGTGATCCACAGATTTACACAGATTGCCGGCGATGCCGGCATATGGATGGAGAGTTTTTTCCAGCCCGCTTTGCGGGCCGTAATGCATCTGAATTGCCGCCGAAATCTCTGATCGATCGCTGCGGCGGTAATCCATAAAGAAAAACACTGCCCCGCAAGGCGGGGCGAACAGAGTCTCCATCCATACGCCGGCCTTGGCCGGCAATCTGTGTAAATCTGTGGATTAACCCCCCCTCTATAGAACGAGCCGCTTATACACCAGGCTCGGCGCTCCAAAATTGATAAGGAGCGCTTTATTCAAGCCAGACGCTTTCATGTAGTTGATGACCTGAGCTGTCTCGTTTTCCGAGAGGCGCTGCAAGGCCTTCAATTCCACGATAATATTTGAGAAGCACAGGAAGTCGGCGCGATATGAGACGGAAAGAGGCTTCCCTCGATAGAGAATCGAAAGCGCGGCCTCTCTGTCACAAGGAATACCCCGCTCGACGAATTCGCGATGGAGAGCGTCGCAATAGACAGCTTCGAGGAACCCATGGCCCAGTTCAGCGTGAACGGCCATGGCCGCCCCGATGATCGCGTAGGTTTGCTGGTCGGTTGCCCCTGAGCTGGGCGCCAAGGGAGATCACCCCCTCAGCGCGGTCAGCACCTCGTCGAGCATCTTCTTGGCGTCGCCGAACAGCATCCGGTTGTTCTCCTTGTAGAACAGCGGATTGTCGACGCCGGCATAGCCGCTCGCCATCGAGCGCTTCATCACGATCGAGGTCTTGGCCTTCCACACTTCGAGCACCGGCATGCCGGCGATCGGGCTGGTCGGGTCTTCCTGGGCGGCCGGATTGACGATGTCGTTGGCGCCGATCACCATCGACACGTCGGTGTCGGGGAAATCGTCGTTGATCTCATCCATCTCCATCACGATGTCGTACGGAACCTTGGCTTCCGCCAGCAGCACGTTCATATGCCCGGGCATGCGGCCCGCCACCGGATGGATGCCGAAGCGGACATTGACGCCCTTTTCACGCAGGAATTTGGTGATTTCATAGACCGTGTGCTGCGCCTGCGCCACCGCCATGCCATAGCCCGGCACGATGATGACGGTCTTGGCGTCCTTCAGCAGCTCGGCGGTCTCCTGCGCGCTGATCGCGGTGACCTCGCCAGCCGGTTCGCCATCGGCCTTTTTGGCCGGGGCGCCGCCGCCGCTGCCGAAGCCGCCGGCGATCACGCTGATGAAGTTGCGGTTCATGGCGCGGCACATGATGTAGGACAGGATCGCGCCCGACGAGCCGACCAGCGCTCCGGTGACGATCAGCAGGTCGTTCGACAGCATGAAACCGGTCGCCGCCGCCGCCCAGCCGGAATAGCTGTTCAGCATCGACACCACCACCGGCATATCGGCGCCGCCGATCGCCATCACCATATGGATGCCGAACAGCAGCGAGATCACCGTCATCACCGCCAGCGGGATCATGCCGGCATCGGTGGTTTCGGCCTGCAGGAACCGGATGCCGAACCAGATCACCACCAGCAGGCCGATCAGGTTGATGATGTGGCGGGCGGGCAGAAGCAGAGGCTTGCCGCCGATCTTGCCGGACAGCTTGCCGAAGGCGATCAGCGAGCCCGAGAAGGTGACGGCGCCGATCAGAATGCCGACATAGATCTCGACCTCGTGGATGCTCTTCTCGGCGCCCTCGAACTGCACCGAGCTGTCGATATAGCTGGCGAAGCCGACCAGGCAGGCGGCCAGGCCGACCAGGCTGTGCATCAGCGCCACCAGCTCGGGCATCTGGGTCATCTGCACTTTCTTGGCGGCGAACAGACCGACGCTGCCGCCGATCAGCATGGCGAGGATGATCCATTGCACGCCGTCCAGCGTGACGCGCGGCCCGAGCACCGTGGCCAGCACGGCGATGGCCATGCCGATGATGCCGTAGAGATTGCCGCGCCGCGACGATTCCGGATTGGACAGGCCGCCGAGGCTGAGGATGAAGAGGATGGTCGCTCCGATATAGGAGACGTTGACGAGGCTAGCGGTCATCGGATTCCCCTTATTTCCGGAACATCGCCAGCATGCGACGCGTCACCGCGAAGCCGCCGAACATATTCACCGAAGTCAGCACCAGGGCGGCGAAGGCCAGCCCGAAGATCCACGCTTCGGGCCTGAGATCGGTGCCGGCGATGGGCGGGGCGATCTGGATCAGGGCGCCGATGGCGATGATGCTGGAAATGGCGTTGGTCACGCTCATCAGCGGCGTATGCAATGCCGGGGTGACGTTCCACACCACCATGTAGCCGACGAAGCAGGCCAGCACGAAGACGGTGAAATGCTCGAGGAAAGCCGAGGGGGCATAGAGGCCGATCAGCGCGAACAGCACGGCGCCGATGGCGAAGACGGTGGCCAGGGTCTTGGCCGGCATCGGGCCGGAAGCGCCGTGGCCGTGCGCCGATTTCTTCTCGGGGACCGGGGCCGCGGCCGGTTTGGCCTGAGGGGGGGGCGGCAGTTTCAGCGGCGGCGGCGGCCAGGTCACTTCGCCGTCCTTGATGACCGTCAGGCCGCGAATGGCGTCGTCTTCCATATTGACGTTGATGACGCCGTCCTTGGTCTTACAGAGTTCCTCGGTCAGGCGCAGCAGATTGGTGGCGTACAGGGTCGAGGATTGCCGGGCCAGGCGCGAGGGAAAATCGGTATAGCCGACGATGGTGACGCCGTGCTTGACCACCACCTTGTCCGCCTCGGTCAATTCGCAATTGCCGCCCTGTTCGGCGGCCAGATCGACGATGACGCTGCCGGGCTTCATGCTTTTGACCATCTCGGCGGTGATCAGGCGCGGCGCCGGCTTTCCCGGGATCAGGGCGGTGGTGATGATGATGTCGACCTCGCGCGCCTGCTGCGCGTACATGTCGCGCTGCGCGGCCTGGAAGCCTTCGCTCATCACCTTGGCATAGCCGCCGCCGCCCGAGCCTTCTTCCTCGTAATCGACTTTGACGAATTCGGCGCCCATCGATTTGACCTGATCGGCCACTTCGGCGCGCGTGTCGTTGGCGCGGACGATGGCGCCCATGCTGACCGCTTCGCCCAGCGCGGCCAGACCGGCGACGCCGGCGCCCGCGACGAAGACCTTGGCCGGGGGGATCTTGCCGGCGGCCGTCACCTGTCCGTGGAAGAAGCGGCCGAACTGGTTGGCGGCCTCGATGACCGCGCGATAGCCGACGACGCCCGCCATCGAGGTCAAGGCATCCATCTTCTGCGCGCGCGACAACAGGCGCGGCAGCGAATCCATCGCCAGCACCGTGACGTTGCGGGCGGTCAGCGCCTGCATCAGATCGGGGTTCTGGGCCGGCCAGATGAAGCTGATCAGCGTGGTGCCCGCCTTGATCAGCGCCACTTCGTCGAGCGAGGGCGCGCGCACCTTGAAGACGATGTTGGAACCGTCCCACAGATCCTTGGCCGAGGCGGCGATCCTGGCTCCGGCGGCGGTATAGCTGTCATCGGAGAAATTGGCGGCCTCGCCGGCGCCTTTTTCGACCAGCACGGAAAAGCCCAGCTTGATCAGCTTCTCGACGACGTCGGGAACGGTCGCGACGCGCTTCTCGTTGGCGAAGATTTCTTTTGGAACACCAATGGTCGACGACATGACGGTTCCCCGGAATTCTGTGTCCTGACAAAAAGAGACACTATCCGCCGAGGGCGCGCAAGGTCGCTTCGTCCCTTTCTCCCTTAAAATAAATGTTCAAAGCTGTATTGAAAGGCGCGTCCCGCTGGCTTGCTTCAGCAAACAACGTCATCGAGGAGTGGAATTTGAGATCATCGGGCGAGCCGAATATTTCGCGGACAGTTCGCCCGCTATGCCGGTTGACCAGTTCCGTGCAGTCACGCAGGCGCGGCCCGAGCAGGGGATGGGCCAGATAGGCGCGCGCTTCACCGAGCGAGACGATGCCATAGCCGTAGGACATGGCGCTGCGGCCGAGCCCGCGCAGCTGCGGGAAGACGAACCACATCCAGTGGCTGGTCTTGCGCCCGGCGGTAAGCTCGCCGGTAACCTGATCGATGACGGAAGCTTGGGCGGCGACGAAGCGGTTCAGATCGAAAGGATCGCCACTCATCGTGGTGCTCAGCCCGGGGTGCGGCTCATACGCCCGTCTGGGCGCTTATAGGGAAGCAGGCCGACCTTGTATTGGTGGGCCATATGGCGGGCGCGGCCGATGGCACGCTGGGCCAGGTCAGGCGGAAGCACTTCGGTGGCGGTCTGTTCCCACAGGGTCAGCCAACGGTCGAAATGCTCTTCTTCCAGGGGGAGGCGCTGATGGGCGACGTAACCGTTGCCCTGATAGGTGCCAGCTCCGAAAAGCTGAGAGCGCCAGAAGTCCTTGAGGATATCATGGTGATGGTCCCAGTTCCGGACGAACTGGTCGAACACCGGACCGATCAGATCATCCTTCTGGGCACGGCTGTAGAACAGCTCGACCAACTGGGAGATCTGATCTTCGGAATCTGACGTCATCGCGATCGATCCCTGACATATCAGGGCCGGCGACGAAGGCTTAGAAGCCCTCGCGCTCCAGACGCTTGCGCTCCAGCTTACGGGCGCGGCGCACGGCCTCGGCCGACTCGCGGGCCCGCTTTTCCGACGGCTTCTCGTAGTTACGACGAAGCTTCATCTCGCGGAACACGCCCTCGCGCTGCATTTTCTTCTTGAGGGCCTTCAGCGCCTGATCGACATTATTGTCACGAACGAGAACCTGCACGTTTCGCCACCGCTCCTTTTAGGGAACAAAAAAACTAGCCGGGCAGGACCCATGTCCTCCCGAAGGACGGGATAACTAACACAAGCTTTCGGGGAATGGAACAAGTTTATGGCCGTTTTGACGATCGCGAAAATGGGCCACCCGATTCTCGCCCGCATCGCCGACCCCATCGAAGACCCCGCCGACCCGCGCTGGGCCGCGCTGGTCGAGGATATGAAGGAGACCATGGCCGATGCGGGCGGGGTCGGGCTGGCGGCGCCGCAGGTCGAAATCGGCGTGCAATTGGTGATCTTTTCGGTGCCGTCCGAGCGTAGCGGCGATGACGGCCTGCCGTTGTCGGTGCTGATCAACCCCGAGATCACGCCTCTGTCCGAAGAAACCGCCGAAGGCTACGAAGCGTGCCTGTCGGTGCCCGGCCTGGCCGGCATCGTGCCGCGCTGGACCCATATCAGATATCGCGGGTTGGATCTGACGGGACAGGTGGTCGAGCGCGAGGCGCGCGGTTTTCATGCCCGGGTCGTGCAACATGAATGCGATCATCTGTGGGGACGGTTATATATATCGCGCATGACGGATTTGAGCAGCCTGGCCTATCGCGACGAATTGGCGCGCGTGGCCGGCGTTGCGGTAGAGGAGGAATGATGAACGCCGACCCGATGCGCGATACCAGGGACCTGCTGATCCGCGCGGTCCTGCCCGAGGTGCCTTTCAGCGGCTGGACCATGGACGCGCTGGCCCAGGCGGCCAGGACCGCCGGTCTGGATGCTTCGATGGCCGAGCGCGCCTTTCCGGGCGGCGTGACCGATGCGGTGCTGCATTTCGTCGACCTGGCCGACCGCCGTCTCGCCGAGGATGCCGAAGAGGATGGCCTGGAAGGGCTGCGCCTGACCGGGCGCGTCCGCTGGCTGATCCGCCATCGCCTGGAAGCCTGGGCGGAGCACCGCGAGGCGGTGCGGCGCGCCGCGGTGATCCTGTCGCTGCCGACCAACGCCGCCCGCGCGGCGCGCGCGACCTGGGCGACCGCCGATCTGATCTGGTATCTGGCCGGCGACGAGTCGGTGGATTTTTCCTACTACACCAAGCGCGTCAGCCTGTCGGCGGCCTATTCGGCCACGTTGCTGTGCTGGATGTCGGATGAGAGCGAGGGCTCGGCGGAGACCTGGGCGTTCCTGGACCGGCGCCTGGCCGACCTGTCGCATCTGCCCAAGGCGATCGCCGGGGCGAAGAGCAAGGTCGGCGCCGTCACCCGCCCGCTGGAAAGAATGATGTCGATGGCCGCGCGCCGGATGAGCGGCCGTTCCTTCGGGGTCAAGCGGACTTGAAGCGTCCGGCGACCCAGCCGACCAGCATCGCCAGCACGACCACCCCCAGCGCCAGCTGAGAGGCCTGGCCGAGATATTTGTCGAGGGCGCGGCCGAGGAAGAAGCCGCCCCAGACGAAGGCATTGGCCCAGGTCACGGCGGCGATCGCATTGAGCACCAGGAAGCGCTTGCGCGAGACATGGGTCATGCCCAGCGCGAAGGGGCTGATGTTCCTGAGGCCGTAGATGAAGCGGAAGGTCAGGATGAACAGGTCGTTGTGCCGGTCGAGCAGCCGGAACACCCCGGCGGCCTTGTCCTCCAGCGATGGCCAGCGCGCCAGGAGCCCGGCGCCATAGCGGCGTCCGACCGCGAACCACAATTGGTCGCCCGAGAAGCTGCCGAGGAACGACACCAGCAGCACCATCCAGACATTCAAATGGACTATACCGCCGGATAGGGCGGCAGCGGTCAAAAGGACAATCGTCTCACCTTCGAGGAAGGTCCAGACCAAGATCACCAGATAAGCTAACTCACCGTAATTATTGGTGAGATTAATGATCCACTGTTCCACCCGGCAGATCCGTCCTTGGTGTGATGCGTGTAACATGACCCATCTTGCGACCGGGTCGTGCTTCCGACTTTCCGTAAAGATGCAGCATTGCGCCGGATTCCGCCATCAAATCCCGCCAGCGGGTGACATCGTTTCCGATCAGGTTCGTCATCACCGCGTCGGCGAACCGTGCGGGGGAGCCCAGCGGCAGGCCGCAGACGGCCCGCACGAACTGCTCGAACTGGTCCGTGTAGCAGGCATCCATGGTCCAATGGCCGGAATTGTGCGGCCGGGGCGCCATCTCGTTGACCAGCAGGTGGCCGTCGGCGGTGACGAACAACTCGACCGCCAGCAGCCCGACCAGGTCCAGCGCCTCGGCGGCGCGGATGGCGATCTCCTTGGCCCGCGCCATCATCTCGGCCGGGAGGGGGGCCGGGGCGATGGTGACGTCGAGGATATGGTTCTTGTGGCGGTTCTCGACCAGGTCGAAGCAGGCGGACTCGCCGTCCAGCCCGCGCGCCACCAGCACCGAGGCTTCCAGGGTGAAATCGACGAAGCCTTCGAGGATCGCCGGTCCGCCGGCCATGGCTTGCCACGCGGAATCGAGATCGGCGAGGGTCTTGATCTTGGCCTGGCCCTTGCCGTCATAGCCGAAGCGGCAGGTCTTCAGCACGGCGGGAAGGCCGATCTCGGCCACCGCATTGTCGAGCTGGGTTCGGCTGGCGACGGCGCGCCAGGGCGCGGTCTCGATGCCGAGGCCGTTGAAGAAGCTCTTTTCGGTGACGCGTTCCTGCGCGGTCTCCAGCACCTTCCAGCCCGGGCGGACCGGAACATGCTCGGCCAGCACGCGGACGCTGTCGGCGGGAATGTTCTCGAATTCGAAGGTGACCACGTCGACGCTATCGGCGAAGCGGGCCAGGGCGTCGAGATCCTCATAGGGCGCGCAGGTATGCGCATAGGACACCGCGAAAGCCGGGCTGTCCTTTTCCGGGCAGTAGATGTGGCACTTGATGCCCAGGCGCGCGGCGGCCAGGGACGTCATCAGGCCGAGCTGCCCGCCGCCGATGATGCCCAGCGTTGCGCCCGGGCCGACCATTTTGTTCTTATCGATGGGCATCGGGCGTTTCATCGACGGGTTCGATGGCCACGGACTCGCTCTGGCGGGTGCGCCAGGCCTGCAGCCGCTCGGACAAGGCGGGATCGGACAAGGCCAGCACCGAGGCGGCGATCAGTCCGGCATTGATGGCGCCGGCTTTGCCGATCGCCAGGGTGCCGACCGGAATGCCGCCCGGCATCTGCACGATCGACAGCAGGCTGTCCATGCCGGACAGGGCCTTGCTTTCGACCGGAACGCCGAACACCGGCAGATGGGTCATCGAGGCGACCATGCCCGGCAGATGGGCGGCGCCGCCGGCACCGGCGATGATGACCTTGAGGCCGCGTCCCGCCGCAGAGGTAGCGTAATCGACCAGACGCTTGGGCGTGCGGTGCGCCGAGACGATGCGCGACTCGCAGGAAACGCCCAGGGCGGCAAGGGTTTCGGCGGCGTGGCGCATCGTCGGCCAGTCGGACTGGCTGCCCATGATGATTCCCACTGTCGTTTCGCTCATCGCCCCATAATCCGCAAAAAGAAAGGCGGGATTATAGGCAGGCGGAGGGCGAAGGCAAGGATTTGGCGCCCGACGGAGACGTCTGCGGCGTTAAAGCATTAATCACTCTCACAAGATTCTGCCCATCAACGGGGTGCTGTCATGGTCGAACAGATCGATCCTGCCGCTTATATCCCGCCTCCGGTCGCTCCGGCCGAAGGGCAGACGGGTCATGGCCGCCAGCAGACCCGGGACCGCCGGCAGACCGCGCATGCCCAGACTCCGGCCGTCGATGTCGCCGCCGTGCTGGGCGCCACCGAGGAAGTGCTGTCGCCGCATATGCAGGGCTGCTTCCTCGAACTGGTCGAGCAGGTCGAACGGCTGCGCGAAGATCTGGAACATGCCCGGATGCATGAAAGCTATCTGGCGACGACCGCCGACCGCCATCCTTCGTTGCCCGCTCTGAACCGGCGCGCCTTCATGAGCGCGCTGGGCCGGCTGCTGCAGACGTCGGAGCGGGCCGAATTACCGGGCAGTCTCGCTTTGCTGCATGTGTCGGGGGTCGAAGCGGTGCGCGAGCGGTATGGATTGGCAGCGGCTGCCTCGGCACTGGGTTTCGTTGCCCAGGAGATCACCACCGAACTGCGGCAGACCGATCTGCTGGGGTACCTCGATTCCAGCGATTTCGCCATCGCGCTGGCCGTGGCCGAAGCCGATGGCGCCAAGGCCAAGATCGACCGCATCGCCGCGACCCTGAGTGCGGCGCCCCTGCTGTGGGGCGAACGTCCGATCAGGCTCGGGATCAGTATGGGGATGGTGCAGTTCGAAGCGGGGATGACGGCGGAGAGCCTGCTGGCCCAGGCCGATCAGGCGATGATGTCGGGAACCAGCGAGCTTTCCAACAGCGTGATCTGATCCTTGAGCGCGAGCTTGCGCTTCTTCAGCCGCTTCAGCTGCAGCTGGTCGTAGGGCGCGTCCTGGGACAGCCTGGTGATGACGTCGTCGAGGTCGCGATGCTCGACCTTGAGGTCCTCCAGCTTGCGCCGCAACTCTTCCTGTTGGTAATCGATCATGCTGCCTTGAGGGGGTCCGATTTTTCGCGTCCGCACACTAACAGATTCGCCGGTCAGACCGCCAGGGTCCGCGGGCGGCGCGGACCGGTCCAGCGCTTGACCCCATCATGATCCAGATCGAACAGATCGAGCACCCGGCCGACGGTGTGGTCGACCATCTCGTCGAGGCTGGAAGGCTGGGTGTAGAAGGCCGGAACCGGCGGAGCGATCACCGCGCCCATCTCGGATAGGGCGGTCATCGTGCGCAGATGCCCGGTGTGCAGCGGCGTCTCGCGCACCATCAGCACCAGGCGGCGGCGTTCCTTCAGGGTGACGTCGGCGGCGCGGGTCAGCAGGCTGGTGGTGACGCCGGTGGCGATCTCGGACATGGTGCGCACGGAACAGGGCGCGATCACCATGCCGCGCGTGCGGAACGAGCCCGAGGCGGGCCGCGCCGAGATGTCGGCGACCGGATGGACATGGTCGGCCAGCTTATGCAGGTCGGCCAGCTTGAGGCTGGTTTCCGAGGCCAGGGTGATCTCGGCCGAGCGGCTGATCATGACATGGCTCTCGACGCCGAGGCTGCGCAGAGCCTCGAGCATGCGGATGCCATAGATGACGCCGGAGGCGCCGGTGATGCCGACCAGGAGCGGAAGTTTTTCCATGTTTTTATGCTGGCAAAAAAGAATGACCGGGGAATAGACTAATTCGGCGGAACTTGCAATTTCGACGGAGGAGTCTGATGAGCCTTCATGATCGTGTCGAGTCCCTCAAGGACAAGCACGCTGCCCTGGACGCGGCCTTACAAGCCGAATCCCGCCGCCCCCAGCTCACTGCTGCCGCCGTTTCAGAGATGAAACGCAAGAAGCTGCGAATAAAGGACGAACTCGAGCGCCTTTCGGCCTCGGTCTGACCTGACGAATCCGCTCCGGCCCGAGGGCCGGGAGCGGCTCGCACGGATACCGATAATCAGTTCTTGGACTTCTTGAGGACGGCGGTCGTCGTATCGTCGCCGTCTTCCTGTTCCTTGAACTTCTGCCAGCGCACCTTCTGGTCCGCCTTCAGCTTGGCGACCTGCTGCTTCTGGTCGGCCTTGAGCCGGGCCAGCTGGTCCTTCTGCTGGGTCCGCAGCTTGGCGGTCTGGTCCTTATGCTGCGCCTTGAGCTTGGCCATTTGATCCTTCATGTCGGCCTTGACGCTGTCGGCGGTCTCGACCTTGGCGGGCGAGGAGGCTGCCAGGATCGGGGTGCTGCTCAGCAGCAGGAGGGCACAAAAGGCACTGAGAAAAATTTTCATGAGAGCTCCATTCCGGAAAAGAGAAAAAGTTTCCGAAATGGAAAATAGCGGATATGAGGCGCCGGGGCCAGAGTCATCAGCGACCCGGGTTTAAGGCCTTATTCGCGGCGCAGGATGTAATTGACCAGGATGCCCCATGCCCAGTTCTCCTTGAACGAGGCGTCCAGCTTGTCGCGGTCGTAGTCGCGGTCGATCCAGTCGAGGAAGGCGATGCCGCTCTTGGCGTGGGCGGCCAGATAGGTTTCGTAGAAGAAGTCGATCACCCCGGTCTTGGCCTGGCGCATATGGCCGTAAGCCAGCGAGAGCTGCTTCTTCATCGCCTCGGCCAGGGGTTGGCCGCCTTTGACGTACTGATAGAGCGTGGCCATGAAGCCGGCGCGGTCGGCGCCCGACTTGCAATGCATCAGGATGGGATATTCGATTTCGTCGAAGATCTTCACGGCGGCATGCAATGTCGGCTTGTCGAGCGGGCTGCGCGAGCGGATCGGGAAATCGACCAGCTTCAGCCCCAGCGCCTCGCACGCCTCGCGCTCGAGGATGTAGGAACCGCAATCCTCGCGCTTGCCGCGCAGATTCAGCACGGTCTTTACGCCCAGCGCCTTGGCGCGGCGCAACTGGCGCGGACCCGGCTGTGCGGCGCGCCATACGCCGGGCGCCACTTCGTGCAGGTTCCAATAGATGTCGCGGATGAAGCCGTGATCGACCAGCCACATGTCGAGGAAGGCCCGAACCCTCTGTATGCCGGTCATCTGAGGGGCCGGCGCCGCGGGGTGCGGCAGATCGATAGGCAAAACATCACTCCTTGAAGCTTTGCGCTGCAAGATAGTGACGCCGGTTCCCGACTGCAAGCATACCCGCCGGATATGGCGATTGAAGGCACAACCTATGCGAAAGTAATTCGCAATGAACGCTGCGCGCGGAATTCTACCTGTGGTGGATCATGGTGTCCGCAAAAATTGCGCGGCGGTTTGCCGATTTAACGATTCTGTAAATGAGCGCCCCGGGGTTTCGAGGCATTTAATTAAAATTATCCATATTTATCAGCGCTTATCCGGGCATTTTGGCCCGTTGAGTATCTTCTTCCGTTTACATCTTCCGATTGATGTGAAAACTCGATACTCTCCCTGCGAGAGGGAGTGGCTTGGTCGTCATGACTACCTATGCGTTTAAAGCGCGACCATTCCCGGCCGGTTTCTGGGGGCGTGACCTTGCATCATCGACGTGCGCGTTTTTTTCTCATCCCTTTGCTTTTCACAGGTTTGAGTCACGGAGCCGAAGCCGCCGGGCCTGTGCAGATCGCCTTTTCGGACAAGCTCGGCGCCACCGTATTCGCCAATCCGGACGGTGTCGGCGCGTGGTGCGGGGAAAATGTCAGCCTGTCGCTTCTTCTCAAGGATGGCAGCCCCCTGATCGGTGCGGGGCTCGCCGATTTCGTCGGACGGGTCGGCGGTATGCTGGGGCCCAAATGCCCTGACGTGAAACGGGCCCGTGTGGCTGTCTACCGCGAGTCCGACCGCAAACTCATCTCCGGCCCCTATACCATCGCGAAGGCCGAAAATTGGGCGGTGCCCGTCGATGCGCCGAAGCCGGCGCCCAAGGCCGAGCCGCCGGTTGAGATCGCCGCCGCGCCGGTCGCGCCTCAGCCCGCGGTCGCTCCTGCTCCCGCGCCTGCTCCGGCGGATGTCTACACGCAGCCCGACATCAATCCCTACAACGCCGTGCTGGTGGCGAAGGTGGCCGAGAACCCCGCGCTCCTCGACGACAATGGCGTTCAGCGCTATTGGGCAAGATTGCGCATGCCGGGGGAATTCAATCCCGTCGAGACTCAGGAATTCAAGGTGGGGGCGGTGCTCGCCAAGGCGCGCAGCGATCTGCAGGAACAGGCCGCGCACGCCGTGCCGGGGAAAGTCACCCTGCTGGTGAATGCGCAGATCGGCGCCTACGACTTCCAGCGCGCGGCGTTTCCCATCTCCGCCGTCGGAAATCTGCTGAGCTATGGCCGGCCTGTCTGGACCGCGGTGCCGATGAATGCGCTGGGTGGGTCCGTGCAATTCACGATTCCCGAATTGCCCGCCCTGGCCAAGCTTCCCATGGATCAGAAGGAGGCCGAGGCCTATATCGCCCGTCACACCGCCCGCTGGGGCGGCATCGATCGCGCCGTCGCGATCGCGATCGCCGTCTCCTATACGCCGAAGTCGGAGACGCTCGAATACGGCATTTCCAAATTCACCGCCCACATCGATACGGCGTGGGTTCTCGACGGCAACAAGCCGATCTACAGCTTTAACGCCGGACAGATCGCCGATCTCCAGCATGAACTCGAAGAGCGGCAGGCGGCGGAACGCCGGCAGAAGGACGAGCAGCAACGGGCGGCCAGACTCGCCGTCCTGATGCAGCAGCGGGATCAGAATGTTTCCTTCCTGTCGCGCCTGCCCGCCGATGTCCGTCTCGCCAATTTCCTGTCCGGCGTCCCCGAGGTCGAGCCGGGCGTGCGGCTGGACAATCTGGCCGTCGCCAGAGGCCGTGCGCTGACGTCCCAGCGGCCGGTTCCCGTCCGGATGCTGGTTCAGGCCGGCTCCGGCGGCAGCGAGCATGTCGATACGCGCTGGCCGGGCCATCTGCGCCTGACGGTGGCGCAGCAGGGGGCTTCCCCGCTGGAGCGCGGCTCCTGGTACCTCGTCGAGGGGACGCTGACCCTCGACGGGCCGGCGGAAGAGCTGAAACCCGCCGAACTGACGGCCAAAACCATCTTCGCCTGCAAACAGGATATGTGCGCCGACGCCCAGGACCCGGGTGCCGTCATGGATCACAAACTCGCCGCCCTGGGCCGCCTCTAATCCAAAGGAAATATCGTATGGGTGCCTTGTTCAATTTCAACACGCTGATCACTCCCCGCGTGATGAAGCTTCTGTTCGCCGTCGGTGTCGTGGTCAGCGCGCTCACCGCGCTCGCTCTGGTCAAAGCGGGCCTGTCCTTCGCCGATAGTTTCGGCGGCGCCTTTCTGAGCCTGCTGACCATCATTTTCGCCATCGCCACCTTTTTCATCGGCGTCATTGCGAGCCGGGTGTCCTGCGAATGCATCCTCGTCATGTTCATGATCCGCAGCGAATTGGCGCATCTGCGGCAGAACTTGACGGCCGCCCCGGTCAATTCCAATCAGTGAGGCGCCGCGATGGCGAACAAGGATCTGCTGCCGCCCGATGACGGCCTTCTGCTGCCGCCCGACGATTCGGGCGCTGGTTCTCAAGGCCTGGCGGGCGCGCATGACGACGTCTTCGACCAGATGAGCGAGAAGGTCGCCGCCGGTGCCAGGCTGCTCGGTGCCAAGGCCGCCGAACTCAAGGCGGCGCAAGGGCCCGTGCTCAAGGAGCAGACACAGAAGCTCGGCGCCAAGATGATCGATGCGGCGGCGCAGGCGCGCGACCGGGCGGAAGAAGCCGCGCGGGAGGCCTCCGCCACCCTCCAGGACCCGTCCCGGCGGAACGGCTTCTGGCGGACTTACAAGCGCCGCATCCTCGCCGGCGCCGGCGCGTTCGTTCTGCTCGTCGCCGGCGGCTACGGTTTCGGCTGCTATAAAGCCACCGGCATGGCCCGCGACGCCATCGACACTTATCTCATCCGCAACCACCTCCAGCAGGTGGTGACCTATCGGGATGTTTCGGCGACGCCGTTCGGCGCGGCGCGGCTGAGCGGGGTCAAGATCGCGGCGCCCAATTCCGGCCCGACCCTCGAAGTCGCGTCGCTGAGCATCAGTGGCCTCAAGCCCGATGGCGGCGTGCCCGATCGGCTGGATGTAGACTGGTCGGGCCTCTCGCTTCCCTCCAACGGTCTGATGTCCGGCGATGAGCTTGCCGGTTTCGTCGGTTCCGGCTTCGCAAGGCTGCAAGGCGAGGGGAGCTTTCAATGGCGCGCCAACGCCTCCGCCCGCGAAGTGGAAATCAAGAGCTCGGGTAAATTCTCCGGGGCCTGCGCCTGGGATTTCGACGTGGCGTTCGCCAACATCGACCCCGCCAGCCTGGGCCGGCTCGGCGATGGCGGCATCATGTCCGTGCTGGCCGTCCAGTTGGGCATGAGCCCGTTGCTGGCCATCCAGCTGAAGTCGCTCAGCGGGTCGCTCGATATGAGCGATCTGGTGAAGCGGGCCAGCGATATTCCCCACACCGCCCTGCCGGCCGGGGATGGGTATGCCCTGTTCGAAAAGGCTCCGGCCGAGTTCGGCAGGTCTCTCATCGAGGCCGGAATGAGCCCGTCCGACGCCCGGGATACGGCAGATGCACTGCAGAAATTCGCCCGCACCGGCGCCCGGATCACGCTGAAATCCCGGGTCGAGCACCCGGTCCCCCTGTTCTCGGTGGGCGGCTTCGGACAGCCCCAGCTCACCAGCTTTCCCGCCTTCCTGGCGGCAACCAAGCTCTCCTTGTCCAACTGAAGTCAGTGAAAGGTTTTACGATGGCAAAGTTGAATTTTCGTCGCGGCATCGCCGCTCTGAGCGCCGGCTCGTCGCTGCTGGTGCTGGCCAGCTGCGCCGCCGTCGACGCGAACGTCAATCACGGGGATCTGCAGATCAACACCCATCTGTCCGAGACGGTCTTCCTTGATCCGGTCCCGGTCGAGAAGCGCTCGATCTATGTCAGTTTCCGCAATACCAGCGATCATCCCGAACTCGACATCGCCGGGCCGCTGAAGCAGGCGATCGCCCAGCGCGGCTTTCTGGTGGTCCAGGACCCGACCAAGGCGGAATACATGCTGCGGGCCAATGTGCTGCAGGCCGGCGAAGTCGATGCGAACAGCAAGGGCGCCATGCTGTCGGCGACGTATGGCCAGCCGCTCCTGGCCGGCGCCGCGGTTGCCGGCACGACGGCGGCCCTGGGCGGCAATGGCGCCACCACGGCGGGCCTAGGCCTCGGCGCCGCCGCCGCGACCTTCGCCGCCAATCAGATCTGGAAGGACAAGACCTATTCGGTGGTGGTGGATATCGAGCTCGCCTCGCGTCCGCTGTCGGGCGCCAAGGTCAACCAGACCACCGCCTCGATCGCCAGCCAGGCCAATTCGAGCTTCAAGGCGCAATCGTCGGGCACCCCCACCGGCGCCGGAATGCAGGGTTCCCTGAACACCGCGACCGCGACCTACAATGGCCGCGCGGTGCAGCAATCCATCAATGAAGAAGCGGATTTCAAGAAGTATCAGATCCGCGCCATGGCTTATGCGGATCAGGTGAATCTGAAGTTCGATGCGGCCCTGCTGCCCCTCGAAACCAAGCTGGTCAGCGCCCTGGCCAATCTGTTCGAGGAAGGCCCGCTGCCGACCCAGGCCCAGGTCGATGCCGCTTTCACCGTGGCGGCGGCTCCGGCTCCGACCCCGGCGGCCAAGCCGGTCGCGGCCAAGAAGGCGGCCAAGAAGCCGGCCGCCTCCACGCAGACCGCGACGGCCAATGGCGGCGGCACCAACATGGACGATACGCCGCCTCCGCCGCCTCCGGCGCAGCAATAAGCGCTTTATCGGCAGAAACAGGGCGATCCCTCCGGGGATCGCCCTTATTTTCACCGCGACGCGAGAACGTGCGTCGGTTCGGTGCGGTAGAAGTCGGGGAACAGCTTCTGCAGCGCCGCGACCTTGGGAAGGTCGTTATAGACGATGTACGGGTTGCGGGGGTTCAGCGTCAGGAAGTCCTGATGATAATCCTCGGCCGCATAGAAAGTGCGGCCGGGCTCCAGCCGGGTGACGATCGGGTGGGCGAAGGCATGCGCCTGATCGAGCTGATCGATATAGGCCTTGGCGATGCGGGTCTGTTCGTCATTGGCCGGGAAGATCGCCGAGCGGTATTGCGTGCCGCTGTCCGGACCTTGACGATTCAGCTCGGTTGGATCATGCGCCACCGAAAAATAGATCTGCAGGATCTTGCCGTAGGAGATCTGGCGCGGATCGAAGGTGACGCTGACCGATTCGGCATGTCCGGTGGCGCCGCTGCCGACCACTTCGTAAAAGGCTGACCGTTTGTCGCCGCCGGTATAGCCCGACACCGCCTTGGTGACGCCCTTGACGTGCTGGAAGACGCCTTGCACGCCCCAGAAGCAGCCGCCGGCCAGCACCGCGGTCTCGGACTCCACCCCGGCGGCCGCCTCGTCGGCGGCGGGGGCCGGGACCAGATGCGGGGTTTCTTCGGCCTGGCCGCGGGTGGCGGCAAAGCCGATGCCGATGGCGCAAAGGGCCGCGGCGGACAGAAGGGAAAGTTTGCTCATGGCGAGATCTCCTCAGCCGAAGGTGAAGGCATAGGCCTGGGCGCCGGCGTCCGAGAAACGGATCTCGAACGTATGGTCCCCGACCGGGCCGGATTGGCGGATCAGTTGATAGAGGCGCTGGCCGGTGACCACGCCGTTGCCGTCGGCGTCGGTGTCGGCGCCATGGTTTGCGCCGGGGGTCTGGCCGTCGATGGTGACGCGGAAATGGATCGGCGCGTCGCCGGACGGTCCCAGCACCAGATGCAGGTCGCGGGCGTGGAAGCGGTACTGGATCGAGCCGTCCTTCTTGTCGAGCACGGCGCGTTCGGCGCCCACCGTCCATTCACCCGACAATCCCCACTGGTTCAGGGTCAGGCGGCCGGGCGCGTAGATATGGGGGGCATTCTCGGCGACGCCTCCGGGCGAGGCGAAGTTCTCGGCCCGCTCGAACCCGACATAGGTCTCGCCGGACTGCACGTCGGCCAGGTCGGGGGCGGCCTGGGCGCCGGTCGCCTGGAGCGCCATGCCTTCCGGCGGCAGGTCGGTATGGCCGGCTTCGGTCAGCAGTTGACGGATGATGCGCTCGGAACCGTCATAATCGCCCTCGCCGAAATGGTGGTGGCGGACCTTGCCGTTGGCGTCGATGAAGTAATGCGCCGGCCAGTAGTGATTGTTGAAGCCGCGCCAGATCGCATAATTGTTGTCCAGCGCGACCGGATAGGTGACGCCGAGATCGGCGACGGCCTTTTTGACATTGGCCGGGTCCTTCTCGAAGGCGAATTCCGGTGCATGGACGCCGATCACGACCAGACCGCTATCCTTGTACTTGTCGGCCCAATTCCTGACGTAGGGGAGCGAGCGCAGGCAGTTGATGCAGGAATAGGTCCAGAAATCGACCACCACCACCTTGCCCTTCAGGGCTTCGGCGGTCAGAGGCGGAGAGTTCAGCCACTGCACCGCGCCGTCCAGCGACGGCAGCTGTCCTTCGACCGGCAGGGTGCTGGCGTGGGCCTCGCTGGCTTTCATCATCATCGACCCGCCGGCGGCGTTGTCGCTCATCAGCACCGAGTCGGACGGGGCGGCGGTCGGCGGGTTCAGCCTGTCGACCAGCTTCTGCTCGAGCGACGCGGTATTGGCCAGGGAGGCCCGGGTCAGCAGCCCGGTATCCGCGCCGGCCAGGATCGCCACCGAGGCGGCCAGCACGGCCAGGCCCAGGCCCTTGCGGACCCATTCGCCGGCGCCCAGCGACTTCTTCATGGCGGAGAACACCTTGCCGCCGACCAACAGGGCCAGGGCCAGCGACGTGGCCGCGCCGGCGGCATAGGCCAGCAGCAGCAGGGTGGTGCCGGCGCTGGCGCCTTCCAGCGCGGCGCCGGTCAGGATCAGGCCGAGGATCGGCCCGGCGCAGGGCGCCCACAGCAGGCCGGTGGCGACGCCCAGCAGCAGCGACGGCAGCACCGCCGAGCCATCCCCATCGGCCGAGGCCGAGAGACGCGAGCCCAGCGCCACCAAAGGCCGGCTCAGGCGGTCGGACAATTCGGGGATCAGCAGCGACAGGCCGAACAGCGCCATAAGCAGCACGGCGATGGTGCGGCCGGTCTGGTTGGCCTGGACCGCCCAGCCGCCGCCGACGGCGGCCAGGGTGGCGATGCCGGCGAAGGTCAGCGCCATGCCGATCAGCATCGGCAGGCCGCTTTTCAGGAAAGGCCGGTCGGCGCGGGCGAAGACGAAGGGCAGCACCGGCAGGATGCAGGGACTGACGATGGTCAGGACGCCGCCGAGATAGGCCAGCAAAAATAGAATCATAATCGGAACTTTCAGGCAGCAGGTTTGAATGTCAGGGCTATGCCGTTCATGCAGTAGCGCAGTCCGGTCGGCCGCGGGCCGTCATCGAAGACATGGCCGAGATGGCCGCCGCAGCGCCGGCAGGCCACCGCGTCGCGGATCATGCCGAACGAGGTGTCGCGGTCGGTGACGACCGCCTTGTCGATCGGCGCCCAGAAGCTCGGCCAGCCGGTATGGCTGTCGAATTTGGTGTCGGACTTGAACAGATCGAGGTCGCAGCCGGCGCAGGCGAACACGCCCTTGCGCTCCTCATGCAGCAGCTTGCTGGTGAAGGGGCGCTCGGTGGCCGCCTTGCGCAGCACGGCGAACTGGTCAGGCGTCAGCAGCTTGTGCCATTCGTCGTCGCTGTGAGTGACCTCGAAGCCTTCCGAGGCAGCCGCGCGCAGGCTTGGCATAAGGGCCGCGCCGAACAGCATCGCGCAGCTCGCCAACAGGGAACGTCTGGTCATTCTCGATCTCCAGGCAGGGGAAGAAACGCCTTCCTGTTAGGCTATACGGTCCGGCGGCCCGCTTTGTTACAGCGGCCGTAAAGAAATTTTGCTCACGCTTGCGGACTCGCGGTGCCATTCTCCGGCGTGAAATTTTACGAGGACCCGTCTTTTCATGAATTCCCAGCCCGCCAAGCTCAGCCTGACCGAGGAAGGCTCTTTGCGTCTTCTGCGCCGCCTGGTGAGCGAATCGCTGCGGCCTTATTGGCTGGCGCTGTGCGCCGCCGCGCTCTGCATGATCCTGGTGGCGGCGACCGGCGCCGCTCCGGCGCTGCTGATCAAGAAGGTCATGGACAAGGTCTTCGTCGCCAAGGAGGTCGCCTATCTGTGGCCGGTCGGCGGCGCGGTGTTCGCGGTGTTCGTGGCGAAGAGCATCGCCAGCTATTTGCAGGAAGTGCTGCTGGCCTATATCGGGCAGCACATCATTTCCGACACCCAGAACAAGCTGTTCGGGCATCTGATCAATCAGGACGTGGCGCTGTTCCAATCGACCAATTCGGGCAGCCTGGTCTCCCATTTCACCTATGATATCAATGCGATGCGCGATGCGGTCTCCAACACGCTGGTCGGCATTGGCCGCGATGCGCTGTCGGTGATCTTCCTGGTCGGCACCGCTTTCTACCAGGATTGGAAGCTCGCTGCCGTCAGCTTGGTGGTGGCGCCCGTCTCGATCTGGCCGATCCAGCTGCTGGCCCGCAAGATGCGCAAGGTGGCGCGCGCCACCCAGGTGCAGATGGGCGGATTGACCAATGTGCTGGGCCAGGCCTTCCAGGCGGTCCGCATCATCAAGGCCTATCGCCTGGAAGAGGCCGAGCAGCGGCGGGTCAGCCAGATGACCGCTAATCTTAACCGGCTGGCGGTGTCGGCGGCCAAGGCGGGCGCGGCGGCCCAGCCGATCATCGACAGCTTCGGCGGCCTCGCGATCGCGGCGGTGATCATCTATGGCGGATCGCGGGTGATCGCCGGCGAGACGACCGCGGGCGCCTTCTTCTCCTTCATCACCGCCATCCTGCTGGCCTATCAGCCGCTGCGTGCCCTGTCGAAGGTCAATGTCTCGCTGCAGACCGGCCTGGCGGCGGCGCAGCGCGTCTTCGCCATCATCGACCGCCAGCCGGCCTTGACCGAGCCGGCCCAGCCCAAGGCCCTGCCGCGCGCTTCAGCCGAGGTATCGTTCGAAGGCGTCGAATTTTCCTATGACGGCGAGGAGCGGGTGCTGTCCGGCCTGAACTTCACCGCGCCGGCCGGAAAGATCACCGCGCTGGTTGGTCCGTCGGGCGCCGGCAAGAGCACTGTTTTGAGCCTGATCCCGCGCTTCTACGATCCCACCGCCGGCCGTGTTTCGATCGGCGGGCTGGATCTGCGCGATCTGTCCTTCGCCTCATTGCGCGATGCTCTCGCCCTGGTCAGCCAGGAAGTGGTGCTGTTCGACGACACCATCCTCGCCAATATCCGCTGCGGCCGGCTGGACGCCACCGACGAGCAGGTGCGCGAGGCCGCCAAAGCGGCTGCGGCGCTGGATTTCATCGAGAAGCTGCCGGAAGGCTTCAGCACCATGGTGGGCGAGCATGGTCTGCGCCTCTCGGGCGGCCAGCGCCAGCGCATCGCCATCGCGCGCGCTTTGTTGAAGGACGCGCCGATCCTGCTGCTCGACGAGGCCACCAGCGCGCTCGACACCGAGTCCGAACGGCAGATTCAGGACGCCTTGGCTGTTCTGATGAAGGGGCGCACCACCCTGGTGATCGCCCATCGCCTGTCGACGGTGCGCGATGCCGACGTGATCCACGTCTTTTCGCAGGGCAAGGTGGTGGAATCCGGCAATCACGACCGGCTCTACGAAAAAGGCGGGCTTTACGCCCGCCTTTACGACATGCAGTTCGCCTCGAACGGCGAAGAGCAGCTTACTCGCTGAAGTGGCTGTCGTGGTCGTGCTCGTCCGGCTCGATGACGAGCGGACGGCCGCCGGCGCGCGGCTGGGCGATGATCACGGCCTTCTCCAGGTCCGGCTCGGTGCACAGGCCCAGGGTCACCGGATTGCGCGGCTTGATGTTGGCCGTGTTCCAGTGGCTGCGGTCGCGCACCTTGGCGATGGTGTCCTTGGTGGTGCCGATCAGCTTGCAGAGCTGGGCGTCCGACAGTTCCGGATGATGCTTGAGCAGCCAGGCGATGGCGTCCGGCTTGTCCTGGCGCTTGGACACCGGGGTATAGCGCGCGCCCTTGGCTTTTGTGTGGGCGGCGGCCTGGGCGGCCTGCAGGCGCAGATGGGCGGAATCATCGGCTTCACAGCGCATGATCTCTTCGCGGGTCAGCTGACCATTGGCGACCGGGTCGAGTCCGACGATGCCGATGGCGACTTCACCGTCGGCGATGGCCTGCACCTCAAGCGGGTGGACGCCGCAGAACTCGGCAATCTGCTCGAAGGTCAGAGTGGTGTTCTCGACGAGCCAGACAGCCGTCGCCTTCGGCATAAGCGGCAAGGCCATAAAACCTCCTTTATCTTTGGAATGGGGACCGAGGCGCCAACCGATAGTGGTTATGCCTCTCCCTAAGGCTTACTCTTGTATATAGCGGCGCCGTACCGCCTTGGCAAAGCCCTTGCAGCAAATTCGCCGCGATTTTTACAAAGGGTCACAGAGTTAAAACAATTTTCCCGAAATGGTCACCCTTCATCAGGGCTTTATGGGCCTCCTCGGCCTCCTCGAACGGGAAAGTCCGGTAGATTTTCGGGGTGACGCGGCCGCGATCGAGCAGGGGCCAGACCTTCTCGCGCAGATCGTTGGCGATCAGGGTCTTGGCGGCCACCGATTGCGGGCGCAGGGTCGAGCCGGTCATGGTCTGGCGCTTGACCATCAGAGGCAGGAAATTGACCTCGGCGGTCGGGCCGTGCAGGAAGGCGATGCTGACATGGCGGCCTTCCATTGCCAGGCATTTGAGGTTGCGGGGCAGATAGTCGCCGCCGACCATATCGAGGATAACGTCGATACCCTTGCCGCCGGTCGCCTTCTGGACCACCTCGACGAAATCCTCGCACTTATAGTCGATGACGAAATCGGCGCCCAGTTCGGCGCAGGCGGAGCATTTGGCCGGGCCGCCCGCGGTGGTGAAGACGGTGGCGCCGAAGGTCTTGGCCAGCTGGATCGCCACGGTGCCGATGCCGCTGCCGCCGCCATGGACCAGGAAATTCTCGCCCGCCGCCAGACGGCCGCGCTGAAAGACATTATGCCAGACGGTGAAGAAACCCTCGGGCAGGGCGGCGGCTTCGACCGCGCCAAAGCCTTGCGGGAAGGGCAGGCACAGGCTTGCCGCGGCGGCCACGTAATCGGCATAGCCGCCGCCGGTGACCAGGGCGCAGACGTCCTGGCCGATCTCGAAGCCTTCGACGTCGGGGCCGATCCCGGCGATCTTGCCGGCCACTTCCAGTCCCAGGATGTCCGAGGCGCCGGGCGGCGGCGGATAGGAGCCCTGGCGCTGCACGAGGTCGGGCCGGTTGATTCCGGCGGCGGCGACCTTGATCAGCACTTCGCCGGATTTCAGTTCGGGAATCGGCCGTTCGCCGACGATAAGGTGCGAGCTGGGGCCGGGTTGGTCGATTTCGATGCAGCGCATGATGTCGGGGAAGGGCATGATATCCCTCAGGAAACGAGCGAAGGAACGATCCCATGGATATGGACGAGCTGGAACCGCGGCGCAAGCCGGTTCAGCAAAAGCCGCTGGAGCCCCTGTCCGTCGGCGAACTCGAGGAGTATATCGCGTCGCTGGAAGCCGAGATCGCCCGGGCCAAGGCGGCCATCGCGGCAAAGCAGTCGCACCGTGCCGGGCTGGATAGTCTGTTCAAGAAATAGGAAAGGGCCGGAGCGATGGCTCCGGCCCTGCGCAATTCCCATGCTTGGAGGCGAGGATCAGGCGGCTTTCGAGGCCTTGTCCTCAATGGCCGGAGCGGCCGCCTGCTGGGTAAGCGTGGTGCCGATGGTCACGGTGCGCGGCTTCAGCGCCTCGGGCACTTCGCGGACCAGCTCGATATGGAGCAGGCCGTTGATCAGGGCCGCATTGGCGACGCGGAGATGCTCGGCGAGCTGAAAGCGGCGCTCGAAGGAGCGGCCGGCGATGCCCCGGTGCAGGTAGGTCTGCGGGGCCTCTTCCTTCTTCGCATTGCCGGTGACGGTCAGGGACTGGCCTTCCACGCGGATTTCGAGGTCGCTTTCGGCGAAGCCGGCGACGGCCATCGTGACGCGGTAGGCGTCATCGGACAGCTTCTCGATATTGTAGGGCGGATAAGCGAAGGCCTGGTCGTCGACCCGGGACGCGCCTTCGACGAGGCGGGCGAGATGGTCGAAGCCGACGGTGGAGCGGAACAGGGGGGTCAGATCGAGAGTACGCATAGCCACATTCTCCTATGAGCAATGTTTTCGTTCAGTAATGCAGGAAGAGCCGTTTGGGCCTCTTCCCTGCGGTCCGGCCCCTGAGTGGCGACCGGACAGCTATGACTTAATTCGGGCCGCGGAACCGTCAAGTGCCCCTCGCGCATTAACTTGAGGTTGAATTTTTTTCAGCCGAATCGCACCTTTATGGGAGGTGCTTGCGGAGGTTGATCCATGCAGGCGGAAATGGCTGTCTTCACCCGGACCTATGACGAAACGCTCGACCTGATCGTCGAGGCGCGAAACTACATGGTCTATAGCCGTCCACCGGGCCGCCGCTCGCGCGTTTCGAACGACAATCTCCGCTTCAGCTGCGAAGCCCTGCGCGTCACGTCGCGCCTCACCCAGGTCATGGCCTGGCTGATGCTGCAAAGGGCGGTTCAGGATGGCGAGATTTCGGCCCGCGAGGCCTGCGACGAGAAGAACCGCCTGTCGGGCCAGTCGGTCTGCCTCGACGAAAGCGGTCTGGAAGACACAGAAATCCCCGCCGGCCTGCGCAGCCTGCTGAGCCGCAGCCTCAGCCTCTATAAACGGATTTCACGCCTGGAAGAAATGGTGGTTGCAAGAGTGTTGCATTAGACCTTTTCCGGGCCGCAAAGCGGCCCCGCGCTGCCGACAGCCGTGGTCACACAGACGGTATAGCTTGGCGCGGTAGCCCAGCGGCTGGAAGCCGCGCCCGGCGCCTGAGGGACATATTTAACGCCAGGCCACTTGATAGAGCACGACCTGTTCCTTGAAGCCCTTGAGGTCCTGGGGGCCGATCGATTCGAAGTTCAGTCCGCGGCCCGAGGCCAGTTCCTTCACCACATTGCTGCACAGGATGGCGTCGGTGCCGCATTTGGCGCAGACGCGGGCGGCCAGCTGCACGGTGGTGCCGAACAGATCCTCTTCTTCCTCGATCGGCTCGCCCGCATTGATGCCGATGCGGATATGCAGTTCCTGCTGAGGGTTCTGGGCGTTGCTCTTGGCGATGGCCTGCTGAATGGCGATGGCTGCCTCGACGCCGCTGGCGGCGCTGGAGAAGGAACACATGATGCCGTCGCCGGTATGCTTGATTTCCTTGCCCTGATACTGCGCCAGCGCGTTGCGGACGATGGTGTTGTGGCGGCGCACCAGATGCTGGGCGGCCTTGTCGCCCTGGGCCTGGGTCAGATCGGTCGAGCCAACCATGTCGGTGAACATCACCGTCATGATGCGCGATGCCGAAGCCGCGGCCTGCGCCTGCGGCTTGTTCCACTGCTCGAAGACGGCGCCGATATTGTCCTGCAGCGCCTCCTGATGGCCGGAGACGAACCCTTCCATGGCCGAGCGGCCGGCCATGATCATCGGCATGTAGCGCGGTTCGGCCAGATATTCTTCATATTTGTCGGCGAAGGCCTGGGCGGTGGCGCCCTTGACCCCGAGCGCCTCGATCGATCCCTTCAGCAGCGAGCGGCGGTCGTCGACGGGCATGCCGGACTGCTGGCCCAGCACGTCGATGGCGCCGGCCAGGACCAGATCGACGCCGAACATGTTGTAGGCGTCCAAGGTCGGACGGCGCTTGCGCACCGCGCCGGTCAGCGCGTTGACGAAGCGCACGAACACCGTCTTGGGCGCTTCGATCGTGCCGCCCTCGGCGGGTTGCTCTTCCTCGGCCGCGGCGGTGGGCTGCTGCGGCTCCTCGGTGGTGAATTCCTCTTCGGCGGCAGCCGGTTCGGGCAGGGACGGTTCGTCCTCTTCCTCGAGCGGCGGCAACGCCTCGTCCTCGTCCTTCAGATCGGCGAGCTCGAACTCTTCGATGGGCCCGGCGTCCGGCGGAGCATCATCCTCGGTCTTGCTGGCGGCAGGGGGCGCGCCCGGCACCTTGGGCACCGGCTTCTTGCTGGCTTTGGACCCGCCTGGCAGCTTCCACTTCAGCAGCGAGGTGGAGAGCGGGTAGGCGACGCCGATGAAGCAGACCATGAAGACCGCGAACAGGATCAGCGACTGGAACAGATCGTCGACCTGGCCGGTCAACGGGTCCATCACCGCGCTGACCAGACCGGTCACCGTGCCGGCGACGGTCAGCGAAGCGGCGATGACGATGGCCAGCTTGGCGGCGGTGCCGAGGGTGGCCGTGGTCGGCGCCGCCGCGCTGACCTGGGTCTTGAAAGTCTGGGCGGTGGTCGGCTGGCGCGCAGCGCCGCCGCCCCGGCCGCGATAATTGGGGGTCGCATTAGCCCGCGCCGCCATCTTGGCGCGCAAGCCCGCATCGCCGGCATAAACCAGGGATTCTTCCGACTGGTTGCTGCTCGGGTAATAGGTCTCCTTGACCACCTTGGCGGGGATCTGGAGCGTCCGCTCGACGTTCTTGGCGTCGGCCGTCGCCGCGTCCCGCTCGTTCCGCTCATAGCGGGCGTGCAGGTTCCAGCGGGTGCCGCTGTCCATCGTATAGACTTCGTAATGGATTGAGGGAGGGCTCTGTGAGCTCATGACCCTTTTACTTGCCTCAGCCAAATACGGAAAGCGCGCCAGCCTTGGCCAGCGCGCTTAACAGATACACCAGAAACTGCCTAAATAACAGCGCGTTGGAAGAAGTTCTTACTTCTTCACGCCGAAATTGGCGAAGCGCTTGTTGAACTTAGCCAGCTGGCCGCCGGAGTCGATCAGGCGGTGCACACCGGTCCAGGCCGGATGCGACTTGGGATCGATATCCAGGCGCATGACGTCGCCTTCCTTGCCATAGGTCGAGCGAGTCTTGAACTCGGTGCCGTCGGTCATCACCACGTTGATCTCGTGGTAATCGGGGTGGATATCCTGCTTCATAGGAACCTGCTCCAAAAATCGAAGCGCGTATATAAACGACGAAGCCCCGGGGGCGCAAGCCTTTTACGCAGCTTGTTTGTCGAGTTTCTTCATATTCGGCAAAAAGGCCGCCAGAAGGCCCAGCGCCGGCAGGAATCCGCACAGCCGATAGACGAACCCGATGCTGGTTTCGTCGGCCAGCCAGCCAAGCCCCGCCGCCCCCAGACCGCCGACGCCGAACGCCAGGCCGAAGAACAGGCCGGCGATGGTGCCGATCTTGTGCGGCATCAGTTCCTGGCCGAACACGACGATGGCCGAGAAGGCCGAGGACAGCACCAGCCCGATCACGATGGTCAGCAGGATGGTCGGCACCAGCCCGACATAGGGCAGGGCCAGCGAAAAGGGCAGTACGCCGGCGATCGAGAACCAGATCACATGCTTGCGGCCGAAACGGTCGCCGATCGGTCCGCCCGCCACCGTGCCCACCGCGACGGCGCCGAGGAACACGAACAGGCAGATCTGGGCGTTCTGCACGCTCAGCCCGAAGGTCTGGATCAGATAGAAGGTGTAGTAGCTGGACAAGCTGGCCAGATAGACATGCTTCGAGAAGATCAGCGTCAGCAGCACCAGCATGGCGGTGCGGGTCTGGCGCGGCGTCAGGCCGGTATCGGTGGCTTTCGGCTGGCGGCGGCCGGCGCGGTGCTGAATGGCGGCCCAATCGCCGATCTTCCACAGGATGGCGCTGGCGAACAAGGGCGCTATGGCGAACCAGGCGATGCTGCCCTGGCCGCGCGCGCCGACGATGAAGGCGGCCAGCAGCGGCCCGAGCGAGCTGCCGGCATTGCCGCCGACCTGGAACACCGACTGGGCCATGCCGTGGCGCCCGCCCGACGCCATGCGGGCGATGCGCGAGGATTCGGGGTGAAAGATCGAAGAGCCGATGCCGACCAGCATGGCAGCCCCCACCAGCACCTCGTAGCGCGCGGCGACCGACAGCAGCAGAAGGCCGGCCAGGGTGAACAGCATCGCGATCGACAGCGAGTGCGGATAGGACTTCTTGTCGGTGGCCATGCCGACCAGCGGCTGCAGCAGCGAAGCGACGGCCTGGTAGGCCAGGGTGACCAGGCCGATCTCGGCGAAGGTCAGGCCCATGCTTTCCTTCACGGTCGGGTATATCGCCGCCAGCAGCGACTGGTTCATGTCGTTCAGCAGGTGACTGAACGACAGGCCGAGCAGCACGGGAATGGCGGTGCTCTGCGCCTTCTGCAGGTCGGACGGGGCGGCGGACTGGTTCACGCGAGGACTCCGGCGGTCAGCGCTGGTCGAGACGGATCTCGATGCGGCGGTTCTTGGCCAAGGCGGCAGGATCATTGCCCTTGTCGACCGGCTGGTACTCGCCGAACCCGGCGGCAGCCAGCCTTTCGGGCGGAATGCCCTGCGCGGCCAGGAACTTTACGATGGTGACGGCGCGCTCGGTTGACAACTCCCAGTTGGACGCAAATTTTCCGCCTTTGACCGGAACCTTGTCGGTGTGCCCGTCGACCCGCAGCACCCAGGGGATGTCGGCGGGGATCAGCTTGGTCACCTCGACCAGGGTATGGGCCAGCTCCATCAGGCGGGCCTGGCCCTGTTCGCTGGGCTCGGCCGAGCCGCTCGGGAACAGCAATTCGGACTGGAACACGAAGCGGTCGCCCTCGATGCGGATGCCGGGCTTGTTGCCGAGCAGCTGGCGCAGGCGGCCGAAGAATTCCGAGCGGAACTTGGTCAGCTCCTCGACCTTGCCGGCCAGCGCGGCGTTGAGGCGCTTGCCGAGATTGGCGATCTCGACCTTCTGCTCGGTGGACAAAGCTTCGCTGTTGCTCAATTCCGCGGTCAGGCGGGCCAGTTCCTGGCGCATGGAATCGAGCTGCTGGTTCAGCAGGGCGGCCTGCGCCTGGGCGTCGGCGGACAGCTTGTGCTCTTCCTCGATCTGGCCGCGCGCATTGTCCAGTTCGGCGTTCGCCGCGGAAAGCTGTTCGGTCAGGGTGCCGATGGTGGTCTTCAGTTCGGCGCTGTTGCGGCGCTCGATATCCAGCAGCTCGGTCATTTCATTCAGCTGCTTGGACAGATGCGTGATCGTCTGGTCGCGTCCGGACAGCATGGCGCCCAGATAGAACTGCGTCAGGACGAACGCCACCAGGACGAAGATGATGACCAGCAGCAGCGACGACAAAGCGTCGACGAAGCCGGGCCAGACATTCAGGCCGTCATGGCCGCCGCTGCGGTACCGGCCCCGGGGCATGGCTCAAGCCTCCGGACGGCCGAGCCGGAAGGGCTGGGATTGCGGCTGGCCTTCCTCTTCGGGGCGCGAGGCGACGGTGCGGGCCAGCAGCTTGATCTCGCTGCGGATCTCGCGGATCAGCTCGTCGCGGCCCGACGAGAATTCCTCGACCAGGCGGTTGAGCGCCTGATCCATGTTGCGCAGATGGGTGCGCGCCTGATCGTCGGTACCGCCGCCGATGCGGCCTTCGGCCAGGCGGGCCAGGATCGGCTTCATCTCGATCTGGTGTTCGGCCAGCTTCAGCATCAAGGCCTGTTCGGTCTTCATCTGGTCGGCCAGGGTGCCCAGCTTGTCGGTCAGCTGGCGCATGTTCTGGTTGGCCGAGATGCGCCCTTCTTCGCCGCGGGTCAGCACGCGCTGCAGGCCGTCGAGGCTTTCGGCGGTCTGTTCCAGCAGGGCCTGGATATAGACCGGGATCGGCTGGTCGGTGCCTTCGCCGCCGCCGATCCCGGCGGTCATCTTGGTCTGGCCCGACAGCCAGTCTTCCAGATCATTGAAGAACAGGTTCTGCGCGCTGGCCGATTGCAGGTCGAGAAAGCCGAGAATCAGCGAGCCGGCCAGGCCGATCATCGAGGTCGAGAAGGCGGTGCCCATGCCGGCCAGCGGCTTGTCGAGGCCCTGCTTGAGGCTGCCGAAGGCGGATTGCACATCGTCGCCGGAAACGGTCAGGTCGCGGATCACCGCACCCAGCGAGCCGACGGTCTGTGACAGGCCCCAGAAGGTACCGAGCAGGCCGAGGAAGATCATCAGCCCGGTGAAATAGCGGGCCATCTCGCGCGATTCATCGAGGCGGGCCGAAATGCCGTCGAGCAGCGAGCGCAGCGCGCCCGGCGACAAGGCGAAGCGGTTGCCGCGTTCGCCCAGCAGCTTGGCCAGCGGCGCGAGCAGGCGGGGGCCGTGGCCCGACAGGGGCGAAGGCTCGCGGCCTTCGCGCAGGGCGGCCAACCATTCGGCGTCATATTCCAGCGTGATGACGCGGCGGAAATTCAGCACGATGCCGGTCAGCAGGATCGCCAGAATCAGCACGTTCAGCGGGATATTGTTGAGGAAGGCCTGGCCGAGCCCGCGATACAGGGCGGCGATCACCAGGACCACGGCGCCCAGAAAGGCGATCATGCGGATCAGAAAACGGCGCGAATGGACCATAGCTGTTCGAGCTTCCTCAATGACCAAGCGGAACAGACGCCATAATCGCGCCTATTTCAAGGCAATTAAAGGGACTTAGCCGCGCTTCGTGCCGACGATGTCGACGCGGTCGGGGGCGCCTTGCGGAACCTTGTTGCCCAGCGCGCGCACTTCGATACGGGTGCTGCGCACGCCCTGGTCGATCAGGAAGGAACGGACCGCCAGCGCCCGCGACAGCGACAGGCGGCGCGCCTTGCTGGCGTTCTCCTCGTCACCGGCGGCATAGGCCAGCAATTGCACCTCGAGCGTGGCGTCCTCGGTCATCCGGCTGGCCAGGTGAGCCAGGGTGTCGCGGGCGGGGTCGGGCAGGCGGGCGCTGTCCTTGTCGAACGAAATGGTCGACAGGGCTTCCTGGGCGCCGGCGGCGGCCGAGGTTTCGGACGAGCTCGGCTGCTGTGCGGTCAGGGCGACCGGGCCGGGACCGCCCGCCGCGGCAGGCGCGGGGGTCGGGGCCGGGACCGGCGCAGGAGCCGGCGGCGGCACCGGAGCGGGCGCAGGCGCCGGAGTCGGCGCGGGAGTCGGAACCGGCGCCGGGGTCGGGGCGGGAACCGGCGCGGGGGTACGCGCCGGCGCCGCGGAGGGCGGCGTCAAGGACATCGGCCCGGCCGCCATCTTGGACGGGGCTGGAGTGGGGGCCGGAGCCGGCGCAGGGGTCGGAACCGGAGCGGGGGCGGGCGACGGAGCGGGAGCCGGAGTCGGCTCGGGCGTCACGGCGGGCGCTTCTTCCTTGGCGATGGCGGTCTGCTTGACCGGCTTGGCCTTCACCTTGTGGCGGCGATGGGCGTGATGATGCACCGGATGCAGATGCACCACGCCCGGCTCGGCGGCCGGCTCGGTCACGAACAGATGATGATGGACGGCCTTGTCCGTGGCGTGCGGATTTTTGCCGCGCAGGGACTTCGGCGGAATCAGGGTGATTTTGGGTGTGCTGGAGGACAGTTCCCGGTTGAGGAACATGCCCGGCAGATTAGGGGGCGGCCCCAGCTGATCGAGAACGCTGGCGTCGACTTCGACCTCCGGTTTTCCCCCGACCACGACCTGCGCCTGGGCCAAGCCCGTGCCGGCCATGCCGATGGCGAATACCATCGGCAAAGCCCGATTCCACTGCCTTTTCCTGGTCACCGTCTCCCCCGACAGCGTTTCGGTGTGATCATCGGCACACAGTAACGCAAGGTAAAATACCCCACAATCACTTAGACGCCGTTACTTCAGCATTGCGGCAAGCGGTGCGTGCAGATGGTCGTTGCCGGCCACCACATTTCCGGATTCCAGCGGATTGGCGTTGCCGTCCAGGTCGCTGACATAGCCGCCCGCCTCGCGCACCAGGATGATGCCGGCCGCGATGTCCCAGGGCTGCAGTCCGATTTCCCAGAAACCCTCGCAGCGGCCGGCCGCCACATAGGCGAGATCCAGGGTCGCGGCGCCGAAGCGGCGGATGCCGGAGGTGGCGCCCATCACCTTCTCGAGCTGGCCGAGGAAGCGCTTGGGCTGGGGGCGTCCTTGATGCGGGATGCCGGTGGCGATCACCGCCTCTTCCATTTTGCGGCGGGCGGAAACACGCAGGCGGCGGTCATTGACGAACGCGCCGCTGCCCTTCTCGGCCCAGAACATCTCGTCGGTCAGCGGCTGATAGATGACGCCGGCGATCGGCTCGCCATTGCGCACCAGCCCGATCGAGATGGCGAAATGCGGGATCGAATGCAGGAAGTTGGTGGTGCCGTCCAGCGGGTCCACCACCCACATGTTATGCGGGTCCTTGCCCTCGATATGGCCGCTTTCTTCGAGCAGCAGGCCGTAATCGGGGCGCGCCTTGGTCAGTTCGGCGCGCAGAGCCTTTTCGACGCGATGGTCGGCGGCCGTGACGAAATCGCCCGGCCCCTTCTGCGACACCTGAAGCTGTTCGACTTCGCCAAAATCACGCAGCAATCCGCGCGCCGCCTTGCGGGCGGCGCCCATCATCACGTTGATATTGGCCGATTTGACGATCATGAAAAATCAGTCCTTGGCGCGTTCGACGTAGGTCGCGTCGGCGGTATTGACGACGATCTTGGTGCCGGCCTCGACGAACGGCGGAATCAGAACGCGGACGCCGTTTTCCAGCAGGCCCGGCTTGTAGGACGAAGCGGCGGTCTGGCCCTTGACGACCGGATCGGCCTCGGTGACCAAGCAAACGACTTTGTCGGGCAGGGTGACGGAAACCGGCGACCCTTCGATCAGGTCGACGGTGCACAGCATGCCGTCCTGCAGGAACGCGCCGGGCGCGCCGACCAGCTCACGCGGGACGGTGAACTGCTCGAAGCTTTCCTGATCCATGAAAGTCAGGGTTTCGTCGTCGCCGAACAGATAGGTGCATTCCGTTTCCTGCACGTCCAGCTTCTCGACGGTGTCGGCGGTGCGCCAGCGTTCCTGAGCCTTGGTGCCGGAGCGGATATCGCGCATATCGACCTGGATGAACGCGCCGCCCTTGCCAGGCTGCACGATCTGAGTGTCCAGCACCACCAACTGGCGGCCGTTATGTTCGAGAATATTGCCCCGACGGATCAGGTTGGCGTTGATTTTCATAGCAGGTCCAAGATTGTTGGAAAAATTCTGGCGCGGAACCTAACAGCTTGGTCATCAAGGTGCAATGATGACGGTTCGCCGCCTCGCTTTCAGTCCCGCGCGATGCGGACCACCTCGCCATCCTCCTTGGTGAAGCTCGCCGGTTGCCGGTCCAGCAGCGCAAGCACGGCCTCGGACGGGCGGCAAAGCTTCGTTCCCAACGGCGTCACGACGATCGGCCGGTTGACCAGGATCGGATGCTCGATCATCGCGGACAGGATGAGCCCGTCCGCCACATCCGGTTCGAGCAGGCCGAGGTCGCGGGCGGGAGTTCCCTTCTCGCGGAGCAGGTCTTTCGGCTGCACGCCCATGGCCGCCAGCAGCTCATTCAGCAGCGGCAGCGTCCACCCGGCTTGCAGATATTCCACCACCCTCGGCTCGTAGCCCGCCGCGCGGATCATCGCCAGCGTGTTCCGGGAGGTGCCGCAGTCCGGGTTATGATAGATCGTGATCGGGAACTCGGTCATCGGGTCGATCCTGTCTGAAAAGCCAGCCGAAGAAGAGTGTCGCCACCAACCCGCCGGCCAGCTGGGCGGCGATGAATTGGGGCGCCGACCGCGGCGCGATCCCGGCGAAGCTGTCGGTGAGCGACCGCGCGAGGGTGACGGCCGGATTGGCGAACGACGTCGAGGCGGTAAACCAGTAGGCGGAGGTGATGTACAGCCCGACGCCGACCGGCACGGAGTCCGGGCGGAACCTGACCAGGCCGAAGATCGTGCCTAGCAGCCCGAAGGTGGCGACGAACTCCGAGAAACCCAGCGCTGCGCCGCCGCGAAGCTTGGTGGACACTTCCAGGACCGGCATGCCGAACATCAGATGGGCGGTCCAGACGCCGAGAACCGCCCCTATGATCTGCAATGCCACATAGGCCAGCGCCAGGCCCGTGCCGATCTCGCCGCGGAGCCGGAATGCGAAAGTGACGACAGGATTGAAATGGGCGCCGGAGAGCGGTCCGAAGATCCCGATCAGGACGACCAGGGCGGCCCCGGTCGCCAGCGTGTTGCCGAGGAGGGCGAGGGCGGCGTTGCCGCCTGCCAGCCGCTCGCCCATGATGCCGGACCCGACGACCACGGCGAGCAGCAGCGCTGTGCCGAGGAATTCGCTGGTGAGACGGCGGGCCGGATCGGTCATCGGTCGTTCTCTCCAGGCGGGCAGCAGGCGGCCGTGGGGGACAGGAAGGGCGCACAGATCTCGGGGCGGCCCTGGCAGCATTCCTCCGTCAAATAGAAGAGAAGTTCTCCCATGCCGTCATAGCAGGCGGTGTAGATGATCGAGCGGCCTTCCCGGCGGCTGGCCACCAGGCCCGCATTGGAGAGAATGGTCAACTGGGCGGACAGCGTGTTGCTGGGCATCCCGAAGCGGCGGGCGATCTCTCCGGCGGCGATTCCCTCGGCCCCGGCCTGCACCAGGAGTTTGAAGACGGCCAGCCGTCCCTCTTGGGCCAGGGCGGACAGCCGTTTGACGGCAATTTCAGATTCCATATTTCCAGATATATAGAAATATTTCGCCATGGCAATCGGAAAGATCGGGCGGCGGAGGGGTAACTCCTAAAACTTTAGTTGACACTCTTCGGAGGCGGGTGCTTAATCTCCTAAATCCTTAGGAGTTGATCCGTGGCCGTTTCCGCCAAAGACCAGACACTGACGCCGCTCGAGCTCGAGATCATGCAGGTTCTGTGGGAGCAGGGGGCCAGCACGGTGGGCGAGGTGCAGCCCAAGCTGAAGGGCGATCTGGCCTACACCACGGTTCAGACCATGCTCACCGTCCTGTTGAAGAAGGACAAGGTGACGCGCGAGCCGGAAGGCCGCGCTTATCGCTACCGCGCCGCGGTCAGCAAGGACCGCGCCACCGGCGGCGCCCTCAAGGATATGGTCAAGCGCATGTTCGGCGGATCGCCCGAGGCCCTGCTGATGGCGCTGGTCGATACCCGCCAGATCAGCGCCGAGCAATTGACCCGCATCGCCGAGCAGCTCAACGCCCAAGAGAAGGAGTGAGGGGAATGGAGTGCGCAATCGTCGAATATCTGGCGAACGCCTTCTGGCAGGTTCCCTTGCTCGTGGCCGGCGTCGCGGCGCTGCTGTGGGCGCTGGGCGCGGACGTGCGGACCCGTCACCGCGTCTGGCTGGCGGTTCTCGCCGCGGCGCTGCTGATGCCCTTGCGCGGCATGGATTTCGGCGCCGAACCGGCTGAGCAGATCGTCACCGCCGCCGTGGCCTCGGTGCCGCACGGCCCGCAGATCACGGCGTCTATTCCCGACGTCGATCTCTCCGTGACCGGCAAGCCGGCGCATCTGGGCCGCATCGTGCTGGACTGCGCCACGACCACCTGGCTGGTGCGCGTCTATATGGCGGCGCTGGCCTTCTTCGGCTGGCGCATCCTGCGTTCGTGGATCGCCGCCCAGGGGCTGCTGCGCCGCTCTCGCTCGATCGATCTGGCGCCGCGCGCCATGGCCATCTTCGCCCAGGTGGCGGACGGGCAGGGCGTTCCCTTGCCGCGCCTGCGCCAGTCCGACGAGACCATTTCCCCGGTGGTGATCGGCGCCGTCCGCCCGGTCCTGCTGCTGCCCGCCGGGTTCGACCGCCTCAAGGACGACGAGGTGCGTGCCGCCTTGTCGCACGAATTCGCCCATCTGGCCCGCCGCGATTATCTGGTCAATCTGATCTGCCAGGTCTTCTCGCTGCCGCTGGCCTGGCACCCGGCCATTCACTACGTCCATAAGCGTATCCGCGACACCCGCGAGATGCTGTGCGACGCGGTGGCCGCCGACGAAATGGCCTCGCCGGTGCGCTATGCCGCCTGCCTGGTCGCCTTCGCGCTGCGGGCGCTGGATGGCCATGACGCCGCCTTGGCGACCCAGGGCGTCAGCATGTTCGACAACCGCATTCTGGAAGAGCGCATCCTGCAGCTGACCCAGGCGCCCGAGCGGCCCGATCCCTCGACCCGCCTGGCTCGTCTGGCCGGCGCCTCGGTCGGATTGGTGATGGCGGTGACCATGGCGCTGATGTTCCACATCACCCCGACCTGGGCCGAGACCCCGGTCGCCGCCGCCGCCGAACCGCCGGTGCCGCTGACCCCGCAGATCGATCTGCCGGCCATTCCGGCTGCCCCCGCCGCCCCGGAAGCCCCGGCTTCCGCGCCCGCCGCTCCCGCCGCGCCGCCGCAGCATGTCCACAAGCATCTCGACGCCGACACCCAGCGCGCCATGGCCGAGGAGGAGCGCCAACGCGCCCTGGACGAAGCCCAGCGTCAGCGCGAGCTGGCCCAGCAGCGGCGCGAAGAGGGTGTGCGTCAGCGCGAGGAAGCCCAGCGCCAGCGGGAAGAGGGGCAGCGTCAGCGCGAACTGGCCCAGCAGGAGCGCGAACGGGCTCAGGAGCTGGCTCAGCAGCAGCGCGAACAGGCCCGGGAACTGGCTCAGGCGGAGCGCGAGCGCGCCCGGGAACAAGCCCAGGCCGAGCGTGAGCGGGCCCAGGAGCAGCGCGACGCCGCCCGCGAAAAGATGGACGAGGCCCGCCAGGAAGCGCTCGCCGCGTCCCGCAATTACGCTTCCGAGCTGAAGCGCCAGATCTCCGCGGCGATCAAGGCCGGTGACGCGATGCAGGGCGTCGACATGGAGAAGATCAAGCGGGAGATCGCCCAGGCCACCGCCACCGTGCATACGCCGGAATTCAAGGCGCAGATGGCCGAGCTGCAGGCCCATATGCAGCGGCTGCACGACAACATGGCCGAGCTGCGCGAGCATATGAAGAGCCTGAACCACGAAGTCGAGAAGTCTCCCATGTGATCGGGCCTGATTGACGGAGGAGCGGTGGCGGGCGACACTCCCGCCCCACTTTTCTGTCCCGCGAGAGGCCCGTGATGCCGTCCAAGCCTTCGGTTCGTCCCACCGCCGCCAATTTCTGCTCGGGGCCCTGCGCCAAGCGCCCGGGCTGGACGCCGGACGCGCTGGCCGACGCGGCGCTGGGCCGTTCGCACCGCGGCACGCTGGGCAAGGCCAAGATCGTCGAGCTGAACGACCGCAGCCGCAAGATCCTCGGCATGCCCGACGATTATCGCCTGGGCATCGTGCCGGCCTCGGATACCGGCGCCGTCGAGATGGCGCTGTGGTCGCTGCTGGGGCCGCGCGGCGTCGACCTGCTGGCCTGGGAAAGTTTCGGGCTGGGCTGGGTCACCGACGTCACCAGGCAATTGAAACTGCCCGACGTGCGCACCCTGATCGCCGACTATGGCAAGCTTCCCGATCTGTCGCAGGTCGATTTCAGCCGCGACGTGGTTTTCACCTGGAACGGCACCACGTCCGGTGTCCGCGTGCCGAATGGCGACTGGATTCCCGACGATCGCCAGGGCCTGACCATCGTCGACGCCACGTCGGCGGTGTTCGCCATGGATGTGCCGTGGGAAAAATGCGACGTCGTCACCTGGTCCTGGCAGAAGGTGCTGGGCGGCGAGGCGGCGCACGGCATGCTGGCGCTCAGCCCGCGCGCCGTCGAACGGCTGGAGAGCTATCAGCCGGCCTGGCCGATCCCGAAGATCTTCCGCCTGACCAGCGGCGGCAAGCTGATCGAGGGCATCTTCAAGGGCGACACCATCAATACGCCCTCGATGCTGTGCGTCGAGGATCAGCTGGATGCGCTGAAATGGGCCGAATCGATCGGCGGCCTGACCGGCCTCATCAAGCGCTCGCAGGCCAATCTGGCGGCGCTGGAGGCCTGGGTGGCGAAATCCGACTGGGCCGCTTTCCTGGCCGGCGATCCGGCGACCCGTTCCTCGACCTCGATCTGCCTGATCATCAAGGCGCCCTGGTTCCAGGCTCTGCCGCGCGACGAGCAGACGGCGGTGGCCAAGAGCCTGTCGGGCCGGCTGGAGAAGGAGGGCGTGGCCTTCGACGTGATGAGCTATCGCGACACGCCGCCCGGCCTGCGCCTGTGGGGCGGCGCCACCGTCGAGCCGTCGGATACGGAGAAGGTTACCGCCTGGCTCGACTGGGCCTATGCGGAAGAGGTTGCGGCCCGCGCCTAAAAAGGCTAAACGGCTGTGCCTGCCCCTTATTATGGCTGAACCATGACCGATCTTGCCGAGCGCGCCCTGCTTCCCGCCGGCTTGCGCGACATCCTGCCGCCTTTCGCCGCTTTCGAAGCCGAGACCGTGTCGCGGCTGATGGGGGTATTCGCGCGCCATGGCTATGACCGCGTCAAGCCGCCGATGATCGAATTCGAGCAGTCCTTGGGCGGCGAGGGCGCTTTCCGCGTCATGGACCCGCTGACCCAGCGCATGATGGCCGTGCGCAGCGACATGACGCCCCAGGTCGCCCGTATCGCCGCCACCCGCCTGGCCAATGATCCGCGCCCGCTGCGCCTCGCCTATGCCGGCCAGGTGCTGCAGGTCAAGGGCACCCAATTGCGCGCCGAACGCCAGTTCGGTCAGGTCGGCGTCGAGCTGATCGGCGCCACCGATGCCGCCGCCGAGGCCGAGATATTGGCCCTGTGCCTCGAATCGCTGGAACATGTCGGCCTGTCCGGCATCACCGTCGACCTGACCTTGTCCAAGCTGGTGCCGGCCATCATCGGCGAGCAGAACGGCGACATCTGGCTGCGCAATGCGCTGGATCATCGCGACGTCGGTGCCGTTTCGGCGGCGGGCGGCGAGACCGCCCGGCTGCTCACCGCGCTGATCGAGGCGATCGGCCCGGCCGACCGCGCCTTGACCCGGCTGCAAGCTCTCGACCTGCCGCCGGCCGCGCAGGCGCTGCGGTCGCGCCTGGTCGAGGTGGTGGCGCTGATCCGCTCGGCGCTTCCCGGCCTGACCTTGACCATCGACCCGGTCGAGACGCGGCGTTTCGAATATTATACCGGGGTCGGCTTCACCATCTTCTCGCGCCGGAGCGCCGCCGAGATCGGCCGCGGCGGCCGTTATCTCGTCCATGGCGAGGCGGGGGTGGGCGCGACCTTGTTCATGGACACGCTGATGGAGATCCTGCCGAAGCCGGAGGCGCCCAGGCGTCTCTATGTGCCGGCCGGGACGGATCGCCAGCAGGCGGCGTCCTTCAGAGATTTGGGGTGGGTTACCATCAATGGACTGGCCGCGGCGGATGACGTCGCCGCCGAAGCGAGGCGCCTGCGCTGCAGTCACGTACTGCAGGGCGGCCAGCCTAAGGAGATCTGATATGGGTAATGTTGCGGTGGTCGGCGCCCAGTGGGGCGACGAGGGCAAGGGCAAGGTCGTCGACTGGCTGTCCGAACGCGCCGATGTGGTGGTGCGCTTTCAGGGCGGCCACAATGCCGGCCATACCCTGGTGGTGGGCGGCAAGGTCTACAAGCTGTCGCTGCTGCCCTCGGGCGTCGTGCGCGGCAAGATGTCGATCATCGGCAATGGCGTGGTGATCGATCCGTGGGCCCTGATGGATGAAATCGCCCGCATCGAGGCGCTGGGCGTGCATATCACCCCGCAGGTGCTGAAGGTGGCCGAGAACGCCGCCCTGATCCTGCCGCTGCACGGCCTGATCGACCGCGCCCGCGAGGAAGCTTCGGGCGGCTCGAAGATCGGCACCACCGGCCGCGGCATCGGCCCGGCCTATGAGGACAAGGTCGCCCGCCGCGCCATCCGCGTCTGCGATCTGGCCGACCAGAACATTCTCCAGGCCAAGATCGAGCGTCTGCTGACCCATCACAATGCGCTGCTGCGCGGCCTCGGCCTGCCCGAGATCGACGGCCAGAAGCTGCTGACCGACCTGCTGGAAATCGCGCCGCGCATCCTGCCGTTCGCCGATGTGGTGTGGCGCCGCCTGGACGATCTGCGCCGCCAGAACCGCCGCATCCTCTATGAGGGCGCGCAGGGCATCATGCTGGACGTCGATCACGGCACCTATCCTTACGTCACCTCGTCCAACACCGTCTCGGGCCAGGCTGCCGCCGGTTCGGGCGTCGGTCCGGGCCAGGTCGGTTATGTGCTGGGCATCTGCAAGGCCTACACCACCCGCGTGGGGTCCGGCCCGTTCCCGACCGAGCTGACCGACGAGATCGGCGAACGCATCGGCGACCGCGGCCATGAATTCGGCACCGTCACCGGGCGCCGCCGCCGCTGCGGCTGGTTCGACGCCGTGCTGGTGCGCCAGGCCATGAAGGTCGGCGGCATCAACGGCATCGCCTTGACCAAGCTCGACGTGCTGGACGGGCTGGACGAGCTGAAGATCTGCGTCGGCTACAAGTGGAAGGGCGAGGTGCTGACCCATCTGCCGGCCCTGGCGTCGGTGCAGGAAGAGATCGAGCCGGTGTTCGAGACCATCCCCGGCTGGCAGGAAAGCACGCAGGGCGCCCGCTCCTGGGTGCAGCTCCCGGCCGCGGCGATCAAATATGTCCGCCGCATCGAAGAGTTGATCGAGGCTCCGGTGACCATGCTGTCGACCAGCCCCGAGCGCGAAGACACTATTCTGGTCCACGATCCCTTCGCCAACTGACGGGATTAACCATTTCTCATCGGCTGGCGGCTAAAATACGCCGCCAGTGTGGCGATTATTAAGTTCCTACGGATTTGTTGCCTGCGATTTTAGGAACTTAATAATCTTTTTGCCACACTGGATGGTTATAAAATCCTGGTGTCCTGATCGGTCAAAAAGTTCGAAACCGTCCGATTTTGGCACCGCGAACTTTTTGAACGGGACACCAGCGCCTGACGGGGGTCTTCCGACCGTATAATTTTACTAAGGCGAGAGAAGAGGGGGAGTGGCGGCGGCGATGCCGAATGACAAGGAAAAGGGCTCGGGGGCAGTCGTCACGCTGCGTGACCGCTTTCTGATCTTCCCAGCTACCCCCTTGCCGCAGTTCGCCACGCCGAGCGCCCAGGCCTTCGCCGCCGAAGACCGGCGCGAACGCGATAAGGAGGTTTTCGCCCTTATCGTCAAGCCGGGCTACACCGCCCGCACCCAGTTGCTGCGCGTTCTCAAGGGCGTCGACAATGCCGGCCTGATGACGTTGGTCGAATGGGGCACCGTCGATTGGCCGCCGGCCGGCCGCAAGGTGATGGCGCTGGTCTATATGAAGCCGCTGGGCGGCTGCGTGTGGGACCCCAAGGCCGGCGCCGCCTTCAAGCGCCTCGACGAAGGGGAAATCACCCGCAAGGTGATCGCCCCGGCGGTCGCCGCGCTGAAGTTCCTGCGCGCGCAAAGCCTTACCCATCGCGCGATCCGTCCGACCAACATGTTCTGGGCGACCCCCGAGCGCGACCGTGTCGTGTTCGGCGACGCGGCCGCCGCTCCGCCCGCCTTCGAGCAGCCGGCGGCGCTGGAACCGGTCGAGTCCGCCATTTCGATGCCGGCCGGACGCGGCGACGGCACCATCGCCAACGATATCTATTCCTTCGGCGCCTCGCTGGCGCTGCTGATCCAGAACCGCGACGCCGCGGCCTTCAGCAATGAAGAGGCGCTGAACCGCCATAAGATGGTGATGGGCAGCTACAGCGCCCTGGCGGGCGAGGCGCGCATGCCGCTGGCGCTGGTCGAAATTCTTCGCGGCACCCTGTGCGACGATCCCAATGAGCGCTGGGACACCGAGGGGATGGATCTGTGGCTCAGCGGCCGTCGCCTGACGCCGCTGGTGCCGCGCATCGAAAAGCGCGCCGTGCGCGCCTTTTCGCTCAGCGGCAAGGATTATATGACCGCCCGCGAGCTGGCCATGGGCATCGCTTCGGTGTGGGACGCGGCGCTGGCGCAGATCGGCGAGTCGAAGCTGGAGACCTGGCTGACCCGCGCGATGGACAATAAGGGCAAGGCCGAGGCCGTGGCCGGCCTGCTGGGCGGCGACGCCATGGACCCCGAGCGCCGCACCGCCGCCGATACGACCATCGCCAAGGTCTGCATGCTGCTCGATCCGATGGCGCCGATCCGCTACAAGAATCTCTCGGTGATGGTCGACGGCTATCGCTGGCTGCTGCCGATGGCGATGGCCAATGGCGGCGACGTGCGGACCATCGCCGAATCGCTGATGCGCGAGCTGCCCAAGGCCTGGTACGAGACGCGCGAAGCCTACAATCCCGACAATTCGGTGATGGATAGCGGATTCCGCACGCAGAAGGGTTATCTCGACCGCGGCGTGATCGGCAACGGCATCGAGCGCGTCGTCTATGAGATGAATGAGTCCGTGCCGTGCCTCAGCCCGATGGTGGTCGAGGAATATGTGCTGGAAATGCGCGACCTGCTGCCGGCGCTCAATGCCTATGCCAAGCGGAAGGGCGATACCAACCCGGCCCTGCCGATCGACCGCCATATCGCCGCCTTCGTCGCGGCGCGCGCCAATTTCGACGTCGAGCGCATCATCGGCGACCTTTCGACCAATGATGACGGCCGCAAGATCATGGCGATGATCAATCTGCTGGCGATGATCCAATGGCGCGTCGGCGTCACCGGCCTGACTTCGCTGACCATGTGGCTGGCCCACATCGCCAAACCGGCGGTCGCCGGTTTCCATAACCGCGACAAGCGCAAGGAACTGGAAGAGGCGCTGCCGCGCGCCGGCAAGGAAGGCAATATCGTCGAGCTGTCCCGTCTGCTGGACAGCGCCGACGAACGCGGCGCCGATATCCGCGGTTTCGAGGAGGCCAAGCAGGCCTGGCTGGAGGCATATCGCTCGGTGCGCGACATCGTCGAAGGGCATGAGGATCTGCGCGAGGAGGCCGCCAAGACCGGCGCGCAGATCGCGTCGCTGATCTCGATCACCATCGCCTTCGTCGCGATTTCGGTCTCGCTGGTGCGGATGATTTTCTGATGGCCAAGAAAGCGAAATCATCGGGCGGCAAGAAGGGGCAGGCCCCAGCCGGAAAGCTGTTCATGACGATGGCGCTGCTGGCCCTGATTCCCTTTTCGCTGCCCACCATGCTGCTGCTGTTCGCCGGCATGCTGCCGACCCTGGTGGCGGCGCTGACCGACCGCAGCGCCTCGCGCTATGCCTGGATCTGCGTGGGGGGCTGCAATTTCGCCGGCCTGTGCCCGGCGGTGCTCAATCTGTGGTTCGGCCATCACGAGATCACCTATGCGCTGCATCTGGTGACCTCGGTTCGGGTGATGCTGATGTCCTATCTGGCGGCCGCCGGCGGCTGGGGGCTCTATTTCATCGCTCCGCCGATCGTGCTGACTGTCATGGCCGCGACCTCGAAGCGGCGTGCCGCGGTGCTGACCTCCCAGCTCAAGAAGCTGGAAGAGGAGTGGGGCGCCGAAGTACAGCAGAAGGCCGCGATGGCGGTGGCTGCCGACGAGCTTTAACGGAAATACGGTTAACAAACAAAAACGCCCTCTCCCGAAAAGGAGAGGGCGCTGTGTTGTTAGCGTCAGGCGCGGGCCGGGACGGCGCCGCGCATGGATTTCTGCAGCTTCTCGAAAGCGCGCACCTCGATCTGGCGCACGCGTTCGCGCGAGATGTTGTAGTGCTGGCTGAGATCCTCCAGCGTCACCGGATCGTCGATCAGGCGGCGCTGGGTCAGGATGTGGCGCTCGCGGTCATTGAGCTTGGTCAGGCCCTCGACCAGCAGGGCATGGCGGTTGTTGTGCTCCTGGCGGTCGGCCAGCTCGGTTTCCTGATCGTCGCTATCATCGACCAGCCAATCCTGCCATTCGCCTTCGCCGTCGGCGCGCACCGGCGCGTTCAGCGAATGGTCGGGGCTGGACAGGCGGCGGTTCATCGCGATCACGTCGGCTTCGGGCACCGACAATTCGGTGGCGATCTTGGCGACCACTTCGGGCGACATGTCGCCTTCCTCGATGGCGGCCATCTGGCCCTTGATCTTGCGCAGATTGAAGAACAGCTTCTTCTGCGCGGCGGTGGTACCGATCTTCACCAGCGACCAGGAATGCAGGATATATTCCTGGATGGCGGCGCGAATCCACCACATCGCATAGGTGGCCAGGCGGAAACCCCGCTCGGGGTCGAAGCGCTTGACCGCCTGGATCATGCCGACATTGCCTTCGCTGATCAGCTCGCCGAGCGGAAGACCGTAGCCCCGATAGCCCATGGCGATTTTCGCCACCAGGCGGAGGTGGCTGGTGACCAGCCGGTGTGCGGCCTGCATCTCACCAGTGTCCTGGTAGCGCTTGGCCAGCATGTATTCCTCTTCGGGATTCAACATGGGAAATTTGCGAATCTCTTGCAGATAGCGCGAGAGATTGCCTTCAGGGGCGATATTCAGCTGCAGGCCGGCCATGCCGATCTCCTTACTGCATCACCGGATCGCCCCCCAGGCGAACTCCCGAACCGGTGACGGTGGAACGCCGCAAGGACGTTCCAGGTGGGAATGGTGAGCAGAATACCGCAGCTTTTTAGTCAAGTATAGTGGAATTAAATCTTCCCTAAGGAATTTATCAACTCATTGAAATCCTTCGGAATCTTGCTCTCGAATTGTAGTTTTTTGCGCGAATTTGGATGATAAAATCCTAGCGTTTTGGCATGCAGCGCCTGGCGCGGAAAGGTGGTCAGCAGCTGCTTCGCGGCGTCCGGCGCGCGGCTTTTCGAGCGGTTTTTCCCATAGAGCTGATCGCCCACCAGAGGATGTCCGATCGAGGTCATATGGACGCGGATCTGATGGGTGCGGCCGGTTTCTAGCCGGCATTCGACCAGCGCGGCATAATCTCCGAAGGCGGAAATTACCTTGAAATGAGTTAACGCCGGTTTCCCGCCCGCGACGATGGCCATTTTCTTGCGGTCGGACGGATTGCGCCCGATCGCGCCTTCCACCTCGCCCTGGCGGGGCGTGGGCACGCCCCACACCATCGCATTATAGATGCGGTCGATGCTGTGCTCGGCGAATTGCTCGGCCAGCCCGTGATGGGTGCGGTCGTTCTTGGCGACCACCAATAACCCACTGGTGTCCTTATCGATGCGATGGACGATGCCGGGGCGCTTGACCCCGCCGATGCCGCTCAACGAGCCGGCGCAATGATGCAGCAGCGCATTGACCAGGGTGCCGTCGGGGCTGCCGGGGGCGGGGTGGACCACCAGACCGGCCGGTTTGTCGATGACGATCAGATCGTCATCCTCATAGATGATGTCGAGCGCGATATCCTGGGGTTGCGGCAAAGCGGGGGCGGCGGGCGGCACCGCCAGCGTGAAGGTCTCGCCGTCCTTCACCTTGCGGCTGGCGCTGCTTACCGCCGTTTCACCCGAGCGCAGGGCTCCCTGATCGATCAGGGCCTGCAGACGCGACCGGGACAGCTCGGGCAGGCTTTCCGCCAGCCAGCGGTCGAGGCGCAAACCGGCTTGTAGCGGCGTCACCGTCAGCGTATGAACGGTTCCTTCCTCGGACTCGTCGTCAATGGCGTCTTCTGGGGCTAGAATCAGATCTTCGTCATCCATGTCAAAGCCATAGGGCAATCCATGAACGCACTCAAGGCTCTCGTCATCGGCATGGCCGTGCTGATCGTGATCGGCATCGGGCTGGTCGGTTATGGGCTGATGCGCGGCAAGGCGGTTCAGCCGCAGCCGCAGACCGTGACCCTGCCGACCATGGCCGAGGGCACGCCGTTCGACGTCACCCTGCCGCTGCCGCATGGCGCCAGGCTGGAGCAGGTGGCCGCCACCGCCGACCGCATCGTGCTGCGCCTGACCGGCCCCGAAGGCGACAAGCTGCTGCTGGTCGATGCCCATACCGGCAAGCTGGCCGGCACCGTTGCCCTGGTTCCCGACAACGCTCACTGAGGAAAAAGCCGTGTCCGTCACGATCTACGGTATCAAGAATTGCGACACCATGAAGAAGGCTCGGACCTGGCTGGACGATCACGGCGTCGCCTATGAATTCCACGATTACAAGGCCGCCGGTATCGACCGCGCCCGCCTCGAAGGCTGGGTGAAGGAACTGGGCTGGGAGACCGTGCTGAACCGGGCCGGCACCACGTTCCGTGCCCTGCCGGACGAGGCCAAGCAGGCTCTCGACGCCGACAAGGCGGTCGCGCTGATGCTGGAGCAGCCTTCGATGATCAAGCGCCCGATGCTCGATCTCGGCAGCCGCCGGCTGGCCGGCTTCAAGCCCGAGCTCTATCAGGCGGCGCTGAAATGAGGCGGGGCCTGCACCTCGCCTCCGACCTGGTCGAGACGATGCTGCAGGCCGCCCGCGCCGCCGGGCCCGAGGAATGCTGCGGCCTGATCGTCGGCACGCTCGACCCGGCGCCGCGCGCGCTGCGCCTGGTGCCCAGCCAAAACACCCATCCCGAGCCGCGCCGCTTCTTCGAGATCGACCCCAAGGTGCAGTTCGACACGCTGCGCCGGCTTCGCCAAAGCGGCGAAACCATCCTCGGCCATTACCATTCGCACCCGGCCGGCCCGGCGCGCCCCTCGGCCCGCGACCTCGCCGAGGCGAACGACCCGGACCTGGCGTGGCTGGTGATCGATCCGCTGGCGGGCGAGGTGGCGGCTTTCCTGCCCAGGATCGGCGACGACGGCAAGATCGCCGAATTCCGAGCTATCCCGTTGCTCGGCTGAGGAAAAATCGCGGCAACCGCAAAAACCTCTTGATCGCACCCTGAAGCTTAGGTAGAAACCCCTCCTCTTGCCTCTGTCCCCATCGTCTAGAGGCCTAGGACATCGCCCTCTCACGGCGGTAACCGGGGTTCGAATCCCCGTGGGGACGCCAAGCAAAATCAATGACTTACGGCCGCCTTCGGGCGGCCGTAGTCGTTTTGTACGGAAATTTTACGGAAAAGGTGTCGGCGAACGCCCCCGTACAATGGTGCACCGTGCCTGACCTGCCCCCGGAAATTTCCTCCAGTTTGTGTTGGAGTCTGTCGCTGCTTGAGTCTCTAAGCGCGTGATGTTCCGCCGCGACCATTCCCAATCCGCCAGAGGCTTCCGCCATGGTGCGCGGCGCGAGCAAACCGCGGTCCGATCGTCCGGGTTGTCCTGCGTCTCCATCGCCGCTTTCAGATACTCGACCGCCAATTCGCGATCGGCGCGAAGTTCCGCAAGCTCAACCTCGTGGTGCGCCATGGCGTTTTTCATGCTCGTCTTCGATTCCATTGAACGCCAAGCTCAAGCAACAGCCTGTAATCCCTTCCGCTGAATAATCGACAGCAATCGCAGGGCCGGGCCGCCTGGGCGTTTTATGCCCCGTTCCCAGTCCGACACCAGATTGCGCGACACATTGAGATAGGCTGCGAATACAGGTTGGGAGACATGCTCGCGTTCGCGAAGAGCGCGGATTTCGTCGGCCTCAAGAACCGGGGCCGGGGTGAGGCAAGCTTCATCGAATGTGCGCATCGTCGCACGCGACACCACGCCCGCGTCCTGCGCGTCCTGCATCATTTCGTGGATCGCGCCCGCGATCTCGCTGCGATAGCCCTTATTCTTCGTCATCTTCTCCATCCTTGATTTCCGTCAGCGCTCCCGATGCCACCAGACGGTCCAACTCCTCTTGCGTCCATCCCAGCGCTTCGGCCGCCGCGTCGCGCAACAGCGCCAAATCCGCCTTCGATATGTTCGCCTGCGCGCTCTTGGCAAAGCCAAAGGCGAATATTGCCCGGTCGCCCTGCCGGAACAGAATCAGCGTGCGATAGCCGCCTGATTTTCCCTGGCCCGCTCGTGCCACGCGCTGCTTGATGACATAGCCGCCGAGGTCGGCATCCACCAACCCGCTTTCGGCGCGCTGCACCGCTTCCCGAAGTACCGAATCGCTCAGCCGTTCCTTCCGCGCAAAACGCTCGAACCACCCATTCTTAAAGATGCGCGTTATCGGGGCCTCCTGGCTCTGCCGGCAATATATAACACTTGGTGTTATACCTCAATATTCGACGGGGGCGAGGGGATTGATCGCTGGAAGGGGTCTGTGATACACATCTGTGCGTCACACGGTCTGATCAAGATCTTGCGGTGGGTGGCGCCCGGCATTCCAGCCCCTTGCGGGTCAGCTGTCGAATCCTCCCCGTGGGGACGCCAAGCGAATGACCAAAAGGCCGCCTTTGGGCGGCCTTTTGTCGTTTCACTTGGCGAACATTGTCACGTAATTTCCATTTTCAGTTGTAATTGCTCCTGCTAACTATAAGACGCCTGTGCCGCACGGGCGTCTTTAATTGTTTCGGGGGCCCGCATGACGGTCAATGTTTCGGTGTTGTACAGTTTCACTGCCAATGACCTCATGGCGAAGGCCGTCGCGCATAACGGCATAAGCGGCGTGATCGTTGATTCGACAGGCAATCTGATTTTCGTCGATACGGTTGATGGCCAGAACGGTCAGATAACCGAACTGAGCAAAACCGCTAACGGTTACGCCAGCGCGCCCATCGTAATGTCGCAATTCACTGGCAGCGATGGCTATTGGCCCCAGAGTTCCCTTGTCACCGACAGCAGCGGAAACCTCTATGGGGTTACTCAATATGGCGGTGCGTTTTTTCAAGCGGGGGTCGCTAACACCGGTTACGGCACCGTGTATGAAATCGGCAGGACGGGCTCGGGTTATGCGGGAACTCCTGCATTGCTTGCCAGTTTCAATGTGACCGACGGCTTGTTTCCGAACAGCCTGGTCATGGATTCTCAGGGGAATCTGTTCGGGACTACCTTTGAAGGAGGCTTGCATACCGACGGGGGTCAAACTTCAGGTGCCGGTACCATATTTGAGATCGCGAAAACAGCGAATGGGTACGCTGGTACTCCCACGGTTCTGGCCAATTTCGACGCTCTGGTCGCTCCTTATGATTCCCCGCAATTTCTGGTCATCGATAAAAACGGAGACCTCTTCGGGACCACGGACGCGGGCGGTCAGGCATCCGTGTTCGAACTCGTCAAAACGGCGAACGGCTATGCTTCTGCGCTGACCAATCTGGCGACCTTTTCCAGCACGGGTATCGGCTTTGTCGGCAATCTCGTGTTCGACAATAATGGTGACCTCTTCGGAGCGTCGGTGTTACCGGACGGCAGCGGGACGATTTTCGAGATCGCCAAGACTGCCAGCGGATATGCCGGTCAACCGACGACATTGGTCACTCTGCCAGTTGGTCAGGCACTTTATTCATTGCTGACCCACATGAACGAATTGCTTATCGACTCTTCCGGCGATCTTTTCTTTCCGACTGATCTGAGCAAATCCGGCGGCGTTATTTATGAGCTCGCCAAGACCGCAAGCGGTTACGCTGACACGTTGACGACGGTATACAGTTGGAGCCAAACCACCACGGGGACCACGGCGGCCGAACTGACCGTGGATAGCGCTGGCAATCTGTTCCTGACCACCAACAGCGGCGGCGTTAACGGCCTCGGCGGAATCAGCGAAATCACCGGCAGCGGTTACGCGGTCACGGCGGCGTCGGCGATAAGTGCCAATCAGGCGGGGCTCGTGACCTCTTCCGTTACGATCGGCGATACGGCGGCGAATATCGGCACCAGTCTCGATGCGCTGCAAAGCCTGGCGGCGACCGGCAAGCTTGGTCCAATCACCCTGACCGATGGCGGCATCCCGACCTTGTCGCTGACCGCCGCCCAGATGGTGAACGACGCCAAAGCGCTGGCGGCCATTTCCAGTTCTTATGTGCTCGACGTCACCACATCCGCGACATCCAGCCAGTCGATCACCGGTTCCTCCCAGGGAACCACCGTGACGCTTTCCGGCAATGAATCGAGCTACACGATCACGTCGGCCGGCGACGGCACCAGCTTCAGCATCGCCAATGGTACGGTGACCGATCATCTGAAGAATGTTACGGCGATCCAGTTCGGCGATCAGACCGATCTGGTCGCCAGCCTGACGCCGTCGGTTCCCGGCGCCGTTTCCTCCGCCGAGGTCGCCAATCTCTATGCCGCAGTGCTCGGCCGGGTGCCCGATGTGGCCGGCCTGGCCTATTATGAGAACATCGCCGCCACCCAGCCTTCGACGCCGTTCTCTTTCTATGCCGAGGCCTTTCTGCAATCGCCGGAATATACCGGCAATTCAGCCCATAACTACGCCCAGACATCGGCGGGAGACGCTCAGTTCGTCACCGACATCTACAACAATCTGCTGCATCGCGCGCCGGAGGCCGGGGCGGTTCAGTGGTATCAGACTAATGTCATAAACCCGATCCTGTCCGGTGCGGCTTCCGGCACGGCCGCTTATACCGCTGCCGAACTCGCCGCCCATGCGGCGGTCCTCAAGGATTTCAGCCAGTCGGGCGAGTTTTTGGGAGATGTGCAGGTGACGCCGGGTACCGCGTCGAGCAGCGGCCACTGGCTCATCCTGATTTGATCCCCGGTTGGGGGGGCGAATAAATAAAGGCCGCCCGAGGGCGGCCTTTATCGGTTCATTTGGATATCGTAAAGCCTTACTTCTCGGCGAAGGCTTTCTCGATCAGGAACTCACCCGGCTCGACATCGGTGCCGGGGGTGAAGTTGCCGCTTTCCAGTTCGACGGCCAAGTCGTTCATCATCTGCGGGTTGCCGCAGATCATCACGCGGTCCTCGGCCGGATCGAACACCGGGGTACCCAGATCCTTGAACAGGCGCTCATTGCGGATCAGGTCGGTGAAGCGGCCGTTGTTGTCTGTCTTCATTCACAGCTTGTCGAAACTGCTGGTATCACGTAACGGCGTTGCGCTCGTCGCAACGCATTCGCCGTTAGTCTTGCAAGAGGTGCCAAGGGCTTATTCGTGGAAATTGCGTCGAAGTGGTCGGCGTTCAGAGGTTGAGCGCCCGCCGGTCGAAACTTTCGGCGAGGACGTTGGCATCTTAACGCGTGAGGTAGGGCAGTAGTGATCCACGCCGGAACTGGCAGTCTTGCGATTTGAAAGCGGCCGACGGGCTATGTATTCTCTTACAGATTTTTTTAGTCAAAAAGATACGTAATGAGCCATCGCGCCGGGACGCCTTTCTGGACATCGCTCGCCATCGCACTCGCAGCATTTTCTTGTGGAGTTGTCGGCGAAGCAGCGGCAATGCATTGGTATGGCTTCGGGCCGATACCCTTTCGGTTCGCTGAACTTGTTCCGGTCTCGCTCGTATTCACAGTAGGCTGGGTCGCTTATGTGCTATTCCAGCTGAACCGGTATCGCCGGAATGCGTTGCGACTTTTGCTTGGTATGCCTTTCGCCTTTGCTCTGCCAGCGTGGGCCGTATGCCTAAGTTTAATGATTTTTCCGAATGCAAACTGAACTATTAAGCGTGCCCTTTAGGCAAACCGAAGTGAAAAGATTTTGATTTCTTTACTCTGCTTTTCTAGCCGCAGTAGCTGGGTCGATAACCGCCATGCCTGATCTCACGCAAAAGACTGAATCCGAAGTCGCGCAGCTCATCGACTTGCTTGCGCTGGTAAGCGCCATCGCCCGCAAGGCTGCGGCGGAAGACGAATTAGGCCTGGGTGCCGTGTGGAAGCGCGGCCAAGGTGAACTGACCGCATACGGTGACGGTTGCAAAGTTATCCAGGCGCTCAACATATGCGATTGGGTATTATCGTCCGTGGACGCATAGTCCGCATCCGGTCATTTTGTTGGCTAATATCAAAAGCCTTCGAGATGTCGTGAACGACGTTGCCCTCAAAACCCTCGGTAATCGCATTCGCCAAAGGCGTCGTGACCTTGGGTGGACTCAAGAGGGGCTAGCCGATAAAGCGGAGATCGATCGGTCTTATATCGGCGGTGTCGAGCGCGGCGAGCGGAACTTGACCTTTACCGTGCTTTGTCAAATCTGCGCCGCCCTTGACTGCGACGTTGCCGCATTGACTCAGGGATTGCCAGAGCCCCTCCCATGAAGTGGCTGCGCACGATTGTATTGTTCGACAAAGGCGGGGTGATCCACTCCTCAGATTGGCAAGCGGTGCATGAAAGCTATGTCCGCGCAATCAGGTCGATCGACCATCCGAGGGGGAGCGGCATGCTCACGCTTCGGGAGAAGACCTATCTCCCCAGCGGCCAATGGGCGCGAAACGGCGTAAATTACCTCAAGGCATACTTCCTGGAGGTCATGCAAGGGAGAGAGGGCTGGCAGCCGGAAGGGAATGTCAATCTTTCGCGCGATCGTCAGCAGCCCAAGGTTGTTCTTTATCCGTCCCTTGAAGAGTATCAGGAGCCGATCACGTCGGACTTCGGCGGATTTGATTTCGTGACGACGGCAGCTGACGGAACCCGGGTCGCCATCGAGTGGGAGACCGGCAACATCTCGTCTTCCCACCGCAGCATGAATAAATTGGCAATCGCCCTTGGGAACGGGGTGGTCGATGTCGGCGTCATGATCGTGCCGAGTCGTAACCTTTACCAACATCTCACGGATCGCATCGGCAACATCGGCGAACTCTCGGGCTATCTCGCTATGTGGGAAAGCATGAAGAACAATGTAGGGCGCGGCCTTATGGCCGTTACTGTCGTTGAGCACGACCATTTGACCTCGGATCCGTCATTCCCCTATTTGACGATGGGAAACGACGGGAGAGCCAAGCAGGGCCGCGCGAAACTATGACGCCTTGAAGAGGTCGGACTGTTCGTCTTCGTCCGGGGGGCACGCGCAAGAACCATCGGATTGCAGCAATCGATAGTCTTTCGACAGGGGTTTTCCGTTCTTTTTCCGCCGTTTCAGGTCTGCGTCCGTGAACAGAGTATTCTTGTTCGCCTGGATATCCGCGAGGTGCTCCTGGTCGCCCTCAAGCGCGCTGAAACGGTCTAAGATCGTGTCGCAATGAAGCTCGGAGCCGATCCACCGGCGCCCGGTGAGTTCCGCGGCAACGAAGGTCGTGCCGGACCCGCCGAATGGATCAAGCACCACCGAGCCGGGATCGCTCGCAAGGCTGACAATCCGATCCATCAACTTGAGCGCTAAGCCATTTGCGTCACGTTTTTTGTATTTCGCGTGTCGGACCGGTGGAATATCGGTCCACACGTCGGACATGTTGACGCCGAGTGGGTTCATTTTGTCTTTGTACCCACCATAATCTCTCAATTCACCGCCGCAGTGCCGACAGCATGGAACCGGAAGGCGGTCGGGATGGAAGATGGCCGGCTTGCTGCCCTTAATAAAATAGAGCAGCGAGTAATGTGAGGGATAGAGTCGGCTCTGGATGGGAAGGGAATATTTTATATCCACCGCGATCCAGTGCCGGAAGGTCAATCGCGCCCCTACATATGCCCCAAGGGGGAGATTCCACTTTGGAATATTCCAGAGAAAGAGCGCACCTCCAGGTTTTAACACGCGAATCATCTCGTCGAGCCAAGACTGACACCAAGTCAGATAGTCTTGTTCGGCCAGCGCGTCGTTTATTTTGGAGCTGTATTCTTTGCCCAAATTGAAAGGTGGATCAGCGAAGGCGAGATCAACGCTTTCGGCGTCCAGTGACCGCATCATTTGCAGGCAATCGGCTTGATATAGACGGCCCAGAGGCGTCTCAAGAATGGGTATCATAGTCCGCACAATGCCAACCTATCGGCGCGGAGGCAAGGGCAATTTAAGCAGGCTCTCGCATCGTGATGGCGTGTGGAGATCGCTGATCTTCATGTCGCGGACGTTGCCGACATTCTTGCTGCGGCGGGCCAGCGGCGCGATCGGCTCTTTCAAGCGTGAGGGAACCAAACTATCATTCTTCAACTATTGGAAGAGGTCTTTTGCCGTAAAAGTATGACGTTCGTTCTGCCGGAAAGAGAACGCGATGCTTTCACCCTGGTTCTCCTCTGCGCCTGGGCAGATTCTGTCCGGTCTCTACAACCCCTGGCTGGTGACGTTGTCGGTCGCCGTGGCGATCTTCAATTCGGTGCTCGCCCTGCAAATGGTCGATCTGGCGGGGCGCGGTACGAAATGGTTGAGAATGGCGACTTTGGCCACCGCCAGCATTTCCCTGGGCGCCGGTGTTTGGACGATGCACTTCGTCGCGATGCTGGCGTTCAATCTCTGCACGGAAGTCATCTACGACCCGCTGGCGACGGCGGTGTCAATCCTTCCCAGTCTGGGGGCCTCGGCAATAGCCCTCAATATCATTTCCCGGCCGAGCGTCACGCGGACCGATCTGCTCGTCGGGGCCGTTCTGGTGGGAGGCGGAATCGGCGCGATGCATTATGTCGGCATGTCGGCGATGCGGATGGTTCCCGTTTTGCGGTACGATCCCTGGTTTTTCGCCCTGTCCATCATCGTGGCCGTCGGGCTGGCCTTTGTGGCGCTGTGGATTCGGTTCGGACTCCGTGCTCGTTGGGAAGCAGCCCCTCGACTGGGAGGCCTCCTTGCCAGCGGGACGGTAATGGGCTTGGCGATCTCGGGAATGCACTATACCGGGATGGCGGCGGCGCGCTTTTATGGCGACGCGGCCGTCCAAGATCCGGGATGGCGTCCTCAGGCCGGCTTCCTGGCGCTGGGCGTGACCTTCACCACGCTCATGGTGGCGTTGCTGGCGGCCGCATCCAATGCCGTGTTGCGCTATCAGGCCATGGTCGCGGAGCTGAAGGCCAACATCATCGAACGGCGTCGCCTGGAACACGATTTGCGCGACGCCTTGGTCCGTGCCGAACAGGCCGCCGAACTCAAGGCGGAAAATACGATACGAGCCAAGACGGAAGAGGCTCTGCGCGCGTCCCGCCGGCGCCTCGTCAGTATCACGGACGGTGTAGCGCATAGCATTCTGGTGCTGAATCCGGCGGGGCAAATCGTCTTCGCCAATCTCGCCGCGCGACGGACACTCGGCGCGGACGAGCTGGAGGGACTCTCTCTCGACGATTTCCTGATGATCCGCGAAGAGGGCGAGAAAGTTCCCTTTGCGCGGTCTCCCTTGTCGAAAGCCGTCGAGGACGGGGCTTCGGTCCAAGATCACGACGCCGTCCTTCATTTTGTCGTGAACGGCGTGGATATGCCGGCGGCCTACAGCTGCGAGCCGCTCGGCGAGGATTCCTGGAAACGGAATGTCGTGATGTCATTTCGCGACATCACCGACATCAAGCACGCTCAACGGGAGTTGCTGCAATCCTCGCGGTTGGCCAGCGTCGGGCAGTTGGCGGCGGGCATCGCCCACGAGATCAACACGCCAATCCAATATATCGGCAACAATCTTTCCTTCATTGCCGACTCGATCCGCAAGATCTTCGAGCAATTGAAGACTCGGGAAGGCGATATGGATAATGAGATGGCCTTCCTGGCCGAAGAATTGCCCGGCGCGGTATCGGAATCTCTCGACGGCGTGACGCAGATCTCGCGAATCGTGCTTTCGATGAAGGAGTTTTCCCACCCTGGCAGCGCAACCAAGACGCTTGTGAATCTCAACCGTGCGCTCGACACCACTTTGACGGTGACGGCCAATGTCTGGAAGCAAGCCGCCGCCGTTCAGCGAGACTACGACCCGGAGCTGCCCCCGGTGCCTTGCTTCGCGGGAGAGCTGAATCAGGTTTTCCTCAATCTCATCGTCAATGCCGCGCAGGCCATCGAGGGATCGGGTAAGCCGAGGCCGGGTACCATCGCCATCTCGACGGCTCAGAGCGGTGACTACGCCAAAATTCAGATCGCCGACAGCGGAACCGGAATCCCCGCCGCGCTGTTGGACAAGATCTTCGATCCCTTTTTCACCACCAAGGAGATCGGCAAGGGGACCGGACAAGGTCTGGCGATCTGCCAAAACGTGATCGTGGTCAAGCATGGCGGCAAGATCGAAGTGGGTGGCCTGGAAGGGCAGGGGGCCGTCTTCACGATATATCTGCCGTTCGATCAATCCCAATCCCAGGGAGAGTAGGTGTGGCAGCTTCGTCCGGCAAACCGGTTGCGCTTCGAAGTGCCATCGTCATCGTCCTGCTATTGCTCGGCATGACCGGAGCGCAGGCCTATCTCAGTTTCCAGACGGCAACCGCCGACAATTTCGAAATATTGTCTCAGTCCGCGGAAGCGCTCGATTTTCAACTGACGGCCACCTTGCGGACGATTGACGAGCTGCTGGCTGACTTCAGTGAGCGTATCGACCCGGATCATTGGCCCGACCCGATGCTCCTGCCATGGCTTTCCGGAAGGCTCGCAGCCACGCCGGCCGCCAATACGGTTCTTGTCGCCGGGCTGGACGGTCATTCAATCGGACCGGGGATCAGTGCCAAACAGAACTTGGCAATATCGCTCGATGTCGGCACCCAGGAATATTTTCTCTATCATGTCGCGTCGCCCGCAGATCGCCATATCCATGTCGGTGCCCCCATCGTCAGCCGTGTCGACGGGCAGTTCTCTTTGCCGGTGTCCCGCGGCATCTTCGATCGCAAGGGCGGGCTGAAGGCCATCGTTCGCATCACGCTCGATCCCGCGGCGCTGATTGGCGATTTTGCCAAGCTTATGGCCGGTGACACCGCATCGAACGCCATTTTCCACGAATCGGGGACATTCCTCGCCGGGGCCTCGAACCTGGATCAGTCCTTCAGCCATGTGGTGGATTTGAACGCTCTCGGCCAGGCGACATCCGGCGGCGGCGTAGCGATGCTTCCGGGCCCGGATCATCGCAGGCTGATCGCCTATCACCATATTCCCCAATATCATTTGGCGGTCGTCACCAGTATACGCGGCCACGAGGCCTATGCGACTTGGCGTCAGGAACAACTCTCCAGCGTTGCGATGCTGTTGCTGCTGTCGATCGCGATCATCGGTTTCGCGATCGTCTTCGATCGACGGGAACGCGAGCACAACGCGGCGATTACCGAGCATCAAAACCAATTGGAGCGGCAGGTCGCCGAGCGTACGGCTGAATTGAGGGCCGAGAACGAGATCCGAGCCAAGACCGAAGAGGCGCTTCGGGCGTCGCGCCGCCGATTGGCCAATATTACCGACAGCCTCCGCTACAGCATCCTGGTGTACGACCGTTCAGGACAGATCGTGTTCGCCAATCTCGCAGCCCGTTCGTCCTTAGGGGGCGGGGAGATGGAAGGATTGCCCGTCGATCATTTCCTCCAGCTCGAGGTCGATGGAGAGGTGATTCCCTTCGAGCGGTCGGCTTTGTCGATGCCTCTTAAAAATGGAACGTCCTTTCAGGACGACGACGCCTCGCTGCGTGTCATCCAGACCGACGCCAGCGTACCGGTCGCCTATGTCTGCGCCCCCCTCGGCGAAGAGTCCCAAAGACGCAACGTGGTCATGTCTTTCCGTGACATCGCCGATATCAAGCGAGCCCAGTGGGAGGTGCTGCAAGCCTCGCGGCTGGCCAGCGTCGGGCAATTGGCATCGGGAATCGCCCATGAGATCAATACGCCGATCCAATATATTGGCAACAACCTCTCCTTCATCGCCGATTCGGTCCGCCAGGTCTTCGATCTTCTCGGTGTCGCCCAACCCGGCAAGCTTGAGGGGAAGGCCGCGTTTCTCGCCGAGGAACTGCCGGCGGCGATTTCGGAATCGCTCGACGGCGTCGCTCAGATCGCCCGGATCGTCCTCTCCATGAAAGAGTTTTCGCATCCGGGCAGTACGGCGAAGACCCTTGTCGACCTCAATCATGCGCTCGATACGACCTTGACCGTGACGTCGAACGTATGGAAACACGCCGCGGCCATAGAGCGGCATTACGAGCCGTCCCTCCCGCCGGTTCCCTGTCTGGCCGGCGAAATGAACCAAGTGTTCCTTAACCTTATCGTCAATGCGGTTCATGCGATCGAGGGCTCCGGCAAGCCGTTGCCGGGAAGGATTTCTCTTTCGACCTCCGCGCGGGGCGGATACGCCGAAATTCGCATCGAGGACAGTGGTACGGGCATCCCGGCCGCGCTTCGGGACAAGATCTTCGATCCTTTCTTCACGACCAAGGAGGTCGGCAAGGGGACCGGACAAGGCCTGGCGATCTGTCAGGATGTCGTTATCGGCAAGCATGGCGGGAAGATAGAAGTCGGCGGGACCGAGGGTGTCGGGGCCGTCTTCCTCATTCGGCTTCCCTTCGAGGATGCGGGTCAGGAGCACGTGGATCAGGATTCCGAACGGGGGAACAGCTTATGAAGCAAAGGCTCCGCATCGCTTTCGTCGACGATGAACCCAATATTCTGACCGCTCTGCGGCGATCCATGCTGGCGATGCTCGACGAGTGGGAAATGAGTTTTTTCAGGAGCGGCGTCGAATTACTCGACCGCATGTCGACCGAAAAGTTCGATATCGTGGTCAGCGACATGCGGATGCCCGAAATGGACGGCGCGGCCTTGCTGAACCAGGTGAGCCACCGCCATCCGGAGACGGTCCGGGTGATTCTCTCCGGCTACGCGGATAAGGAAAGCATCTTCCAGACCATCGGGCCGGCCCATATCTATCTGGCCAAACCGTGCGATCCGCAGATGCTTCTTCAAGCAATCAACAGCCGCGTCATGTTGCGCGATTTGATGACGGGCCATGAAATGCGCAAGCTTCTGGGGGGGATGTCTTCCCTGCCCAGCGCACCGGCGCTCTTTTCGCGTCTGGTGGCGGAGTTACGCTCGCCCCGAGCCTCCGCGGCGGCCGTCGCCGATATCATCGGACGGGATGTCGCCATGACGGCTGAGCTTCTGAAACTCACCAATTCCTCCTATTTCGCGGTGAACGCCAAGATCACCTCCCCCCTTCAGGCGGTTCGCGTCCTCGGGCTTGAACTGGTTCAGACACTGGCGTTGCAAATCGGAATTTTTCATCAATTCCAGGGTTCCGCGGAAATGAGCAAGCAGATCGAGGCTCTGAACGATTACAGCTTCGCGCTGGGCAGCATCGCGGAACGCCTCGCACTCGACGCCGGCAATCCTGCCGAGGTTGCCAAGGCAAGCTGTTGCGCCGCCTTGCTATCGAGCATCGGCAGCTTGATCCTGCTGAAAGAACGTACCGCCGAATATCGCGCAATGTTCGCCGAGCTTGCCCCCGGTGAGCCTCTGATTGTCGCGGAGAGGCGCCGGTTCGGTGCCGGCCACGGACTGCTCGGGGCCTATTTGCTGAGCCTTTGGGGGTTTGCCGATCCGATCGTCGAGGCAGTGGCATTCGCGGCCGAGCCCAGCCGATGCCTTAACCGTGCCAATCCGATTCTTACCGCGCTTCACCTTGCGGCGGCGGAAGGGCCTTCCTTTCCCCTATTGCCCGCATCGAGACCGGTAACCGTCCACGACACCGGCTACCTCGCGGAAGTCGGACAATCCAGGCGCGCCAATCCAGGAAAAAGTACCGTTTCAACGTCCAGCGGAGGGGGGGACAATGACTGATCGCGTTCTAATAATCGACGATGACCCGCATGTGCTGTCTTCGTTTCGCCGCCAGCTCAGCGAGCGTTTTTCGATCGAGACCGCCTTGGGGGGAGACAAAGGGATCGAAGCGGTCCTGGCGGCGGTCCAGCATGCCGATCCCTTCGCCGTGGTCGTCTCGGATATGCGCATGCCGGGTCTCGACGGGATCGAGACGCTGACCAGGATACGGGAGATCGCTCCCGAGACGGTGAGGATGATGCTGACCGGCAATGCCGAACAGCAGACGGCTGTCGACGCCATCAATGAAGGTCACATCTTCCGATTTTATTCGAAGCCCACCTCGGCGGAATATCTCGCCGCCGGCCTGACCGCCGGAATAGAACAATTCAAGCTCGTCGTCGCGGAGCGCGAGCTTCTCGAACAGACCCTGACCGGCAGTATCAACCTGCTATGCGATATAATGACGATGAACGATCCATTGGCGGCCCGCCTCTCGGCTCGTCTGCGCGACTATGTCCGGCGTCTCACCATCGAGTTCAAGATGCCGCAGCGTTGGCCGCTTGAAATCGCCGCCACCTTGTCGCCCCTCTCCAATGCGGTAATTCCGTCGGAGGTCTCAGCCAAGATGCGGGCCGGCATACCGCTCGACAAGATGGAACGCTCCATTGTCGACGACGTCCCGCACACCGTGAGGCGGCTGATCGCGAACATCCCGCGGCTGGGGAAGGTCGCCGAGATCCTGTATCTGCAGGATCGCGGTTTCGACGGCAGCGGCCTGCCGGCGGACGGTCCGAGCGGCACCGCTATTCCCCTGGACGCCAGACTGCTGAGAATCCTCAGAGATCTGGCGCTGATCGTCGATCAAACGAATCTCCCCAATGCAGCCGCGTTTGCCGAAATGGCGAAACGAGGATCGGTCTACGACCCGCAACTTCTGGCGAAAGTCCGGGCATGTCTGGAAAAGGACGCCGCGCCGCTCGCTTCGGACCGGAAAAAAATCCCCTTGTCGGAACTGGCGGCGGGGGATGTCTTGGCCAGCGATGTCAAACTCGCCCACGGGCACCTGATTCTGGTCGCCGGCACCCCGATCGGCGTGCCGCAATTGGAACGGCTGCGAACCCTCCGAAGGATATTCTCATTCATTGAACCAATCGAAATCTTGGCGGCGCCGGCCGCCGGGGACAAGTCTGCCGGGTAATCCGCGGAATTGGGTTCGGAGAGACGTGGCAGGCAGCCTTGATCGCCGTGCGAGGCTTCGAGCCATTCTGATCCGAGATCCGGTTGCCTGACACTTTACCACCCGCCGCCGAACGCGCGGAACACGCCGACGGCGGCGTGATGGCCGCGGGAGGCGGGCAAGAAAAAAGCCCCGCCGGTTGGCGGGGCTTTTCAAATCAGCGGAAAGCGGCGGAAAGCCTTACTTCTCGGCGAAGGCTTTCTCGATCAGGAACTCGCCCGGCTCGGCATTGGTGCCGAGGGTGAAGTTGCGGCTTTCCAGTTCGGCGGCCAGATCGTTCATCATCTGCGGGTTGCCGCAGATCATCACGCGGTCCTCGGCCGGATCGAACACCGGGGTGCCCAGATCCTTGAACAGGCGGCCATTGCGGATCAGGTCGGTGATGCGGCCGGTGGTGGCGTATTCCTCGCGGGTGACGGTCGGGTAATAGACCAGCTTGGCGCGGGCTTCCTCGCCGAAGAACTCGTTCTGCGGCAGCTCTTCCTTGATCAGGTTCTGATAGACCAGTTCCTGCGCGCGGCGGCAGCAATGAACCAGGATCACCTTCTCGAAGCGCTCATAGACCACCGGGTCCTTGATGACGCTGAGGAACGGCGCCATGCCGGTGCCGGTCGACAGCATGTAGAGGCGCTTGCCGGGCTTCAGATTGTCGAGGATCAGCGTGCCGGTGGTCTTGGTGTTGACCAGGATCTGGTCGCCCGGCTTCACATGCTGCAGGCGCGAGGTCAGCGGACCGTTCGGCACCTTGATCGACAGGAATTCGAGATGGTCGTCGTAATGGGCGTTGACCATCGAATAGGCGCGCATCAGCGGCTTGCCGTCGACCTTCAGGCCGATCATGGCGAACTGACCGCTTTCGAAGCGGAAACCCGGATTGCGGGTCAGTTTCAGGGTGAAGAGGTTGTTGGTCCAGTGATGGGCTTCAAGAACGGTTTCTTCAACGATGCTCGACATTCAGGCCTCTGGCAGACGAATTGCACGGCGCACTATCCATGAAGCCGTGCATATTCGCACCTGCGAAATTCACATATCAGCCAGCATCAGAGAGAATTATTGCGGAACCCTTTTCCGCTACGAAGCTGGAATAGCGCAGCGCCGCCGGTCTCCTTTCGCGACGTCTTGTCCGGCCGGGACGCGCCATGTTAGCCTCGTGACACTTGTTACCACGGCATCGTTCCAAGCCGGTATCCACAGACCACATTTTCTTACGCTGAAGCTGTTCCACCTCTCTGATCATGGAGCGGAAGCAGAATGCGGAAAGATTGGCTGACCCAAGCAGCCGGGCCCCTGCGCCGTTTTGCGCCGGTCCTCGCGCTGATCTGCCTCTCAGGCTGTTCCGAAGGCGTGCTCAGCCCGCACGGACCGGTTGGAGACGCCGAAAAGATCATTCTCCTCAATTCGCTGGGCATCATGCTGGCGATCGTCATTCCGACCATCCTGGCGACCTTCGCGGTGGCCTGGTGGTACCGGTCCTCGCATGTCAAGGCGCGCTATCTGCCGGATTGGGAATATTCCGGCCGCCTCGAGATGGTGGTCTGGTCGATCCCGGCCATGGTCATTCTGCTGCTGGGCGGCATCGCCTGGGTCGGCAGTCATGACCTGGACCCGCCCAAGCCGTTGGAATCGAAGGTCGCGGCCATCCCGGTGGAAGTCGTCTCGCTCGATTGGAAATGGCTGTTCATCTATCCCCAACAGGGCGTCGCCAGCGTCAACAAGCTGGTCGTGCCGGCCGGTGTTCCGGTCAGTTTCCGCCTGACCTCGGGCAGCGTCATGAACAGCTTCTTCGTCCCCGAGCTGGGCAGCCAGATCTACACCATGAGCGGGATGATCACGCGGCTCAATCTGCTGGCCGGCAAACAGGGCAGCTATCCCGGCCTGTCCGCCCAGTTCAGCGGCGCGGGATTCTCCGGCATGCGCTTCACGGTCGACGCCGTCAGCGCGGACAAGTTCGCCGAATGGGTCACCGCGGCCAAGGGCTCGGACAAATCCCTGGCGATGGCCGAGTATGACGAGCTGGTCAAGCCGAGCTCGTACATCACGCCCTATACCTACGGTTCGGTGACGGACGGGATCTTCGACAGGATCGTCGCGCACACCAAGGGAGAGAACTGACATGTTCGGCAAACTCACCTGGAACGCCATCCCCTACAACGAACCGATTCCGATGGCGGCCGGCGCCGCCGTGGTCATCGTTGTCGCGATCGTCCTGCTGTGGATCACCATCAAAGGCCATTGGCCCTATCTGTGGCGGGAATGGATCACCTCGGTCGATCATAAGCGGATCGGCGTGATGTATTGCCTGCTGGCGCTGGTCATGCTGCTGCGCGGCTTCTCCGACGCCATCATGATGCGCTCGCATCTCGCCTTCGCGGCGGGGGACGGGCAGGGCTATCTGCCGCCCGAGCACTACAATCAGATCTTCTCGGCCCATGGCGTGATCATGATCTTCTTCACCGCCATGCCGTTCGTGATCGGGCTGATGAATTTCGTCGTGCCGCTGCAGCTCGGCATCCGCGATGTCGCGTTTCCGACGCTGAATTCGGTGAGTTTGTGGCTGACCGCGTCGGGCGTGCTGCTGATCAATGCCAGCCTGGTAATCGGCGAGTTCGCCCGCACCGGCTGGCTGGCCTATCCGCCTTTGTCCGAGCTGCAATTTTCGCCCGATGTCGGGGTGGATTATTACCTCTGGTCGCTGCAGATATCCGGCGTCGGAACATTGCTGTCCGGCATCAATCTGGTGACGACGATCCTCAAGATGCGCGCACCCGGCATGACCTATACCCGCATGCCGGTGTTCTGTTGGACCGCGCTGGCGTCGAACCTGCTGATCGTCGCCGCCTTTCCGGTGCTGACCGCGACCTTCGCGCTGCTGACGCTGGACCGCTATCTCGGCTTCCACTTCTTCACCAACGACCATGGCGGCAACGCCATGATGTATCTGAACCTGATCTGGGTGTGGGGCCATCCGGAGGTCTATATCCTGATCCTGCCGGCCTTCGGCGTGTTCTCCGAGGTGGTTTCGACCTTCTCCAGCAAGCCGCTGTTCGGCTATCGCTCGATGATCCTGGCGACGATGTGCATCTGCATCCTGTCCTTCCTGGTCTGGCTGCATCACTTCTTCACCATGGGGGCGGGGGCCGACGTGAACGGCTTCTTCGGCATCATGACCATGGTCATCGCCGTGCCGACCGGTGTGAAGGTGTTCAACTGGATGTTCACCATGTATGGCGGCCGGGTGCGCTTCGAAGTGCCGATCCTGTGGACCATCGGTTTCATGGTCACCTTCGTGATCGGCGGGCTGACCGGCGTGCTGATGGCGGTTCCGCCGGTCGATTTCGTGCTGCACAACTCGCTGTTCCTGGTCGCCCACTTCCATAATGTCGCGATCGGCGGCGTGCTGTTCGGCGCCTTCGCCGGCTACACCTACTGGTTCCCCAAGGCCTTCGGCTTCAAGCTGCATGAAGGCCTCGGCAAGGCGGCGTTCTGGTGCTGGCTGTTCGGCTTTTATCTGGCCTTCATGCCGCTCTATGTGATCGGCCTGATGGGCGCGACCCGGCGCATGCAGCATTACGACGACATGACCTGGCAGCCTTGGATGATGTGCGCCTTCGCCGGCGCCGCGCTGATCCTGCTCGGCATCGTGTTCCAGGTCCTTCAGCTGATCGTGTCTATCCGGCAACGCGAGCAGCTGGCCGATATCTCGGGCGATCCCTGGGACGGCCGGTCGCTGGAATGGGCGACCACCTCGCCGCCGGCGGTGTTCAATTTCGCCGTGATGCCGGATGTTCAGGGCGAAGAGGCTTATTGGGGTATAAAACAGCGCGCCATCGAGCTGCAGAAACTGGTCGACGAGCCGGACTATGAGCCGATCGAAATGCCGCGCAACAGCCCGACCGGCATCGTCTCGGCCTTCTTCGCCTCGATCCTCGGCTTCGCGCTGATCTGGCACATCTGGTGGCTGGTCGGCGTCGGCCTGGCCGGCGCCTATGCGGTGTTCGTGGTGTTCGCCTGGCGGATCGAGGACGAATATATCGTGCCCGCCGCCGAAGTGGCCCGCCTCGACCGCGAGCGCCGACGCATCCGGGTGGAAACCATCCTGCCGAGGGGGAAGCCGGTATGAGCGCCACAGCGACGCCTTTCGAGGGGCCGGTGCCGGCCGATCCCCATAGACTGGGCCGTGCGGGCCATGGTCACGGCGGTGGCGCGAATGCCACCGGACGCGGCGGCGGCGGTCCGGCCAGCAAGAAGATCATCGTCGCCTTCGGTTTCTGGATCTTCCTGCTGTCCGACATCATCATGTTCTCGGCGATCTTCGCCACCTATGCCGTATTGCAGGGCGAATTCGCCGGTGGTCCGACCGGCCGCCAGCTGTTCGACCAGGACAATGTCGCGATCGAGACCGTCAGTCTTCTGCTGTCGAGCTTCGTCTGCGGGCTGGCGATGATCGCGGCGGCCAGGCGCAATGTGCTGTGGACGCAGATCGGCCTGCTGGTCACCGGGCTGCTCGGCGCGGTGTTCCTGGCGCTCGAAGCGCACGAATTCGCCGACATGATCGCCCAGGATGCCGGGCCCGGGCGCTCGGCCTTCCTGTCGAGCTTCTTCGCCCTGGTCGGCTGCCACGGCCTGCATGTGACCTGCGGGCTGCTGTGGCTGGGCACCATGATGGCGCAGATCCAGGCGCTGGGCTTCCGCGCCAATATTCTGCGCCGCCTGATGTGTTTCAGCCTGTTCTGGCACGCGCTGGACATCATCTGGGTGGCGCTGTTCACGATCGTCTATCTGATGGGAGGCGGCCAATGAGCGACCATGGCCACGACGAATTCAGCGATGACGTCGCGCCCGGCGACGAGCATGGCGACGTGCTCTCCAGCCTGGGCGGCTATCTCGTCGGCCTGGTGCTGGCGCTCGGCCTGACCGCCACGTCCTTCTGGGTGGCCAGGACCCATGCGCTGTGGGGGCCCGGGGTTCCGATCGGCCTGTGCGTGCTGGCGATCGCGCAGATGGGCGTCCATCTGGTGTTCTTCCTGCACATCACCACCGGCCCCGACAACACCAACAACGTCCTGGCCCTGGCCTTCGGCGTGCTGATCGTGTTCCTGGTCGTGGTGGGATCGTTGTGGATCATGGCCAACCTCAACCACAATATGGGTCCGATGGAGATGCCTCAGGCCGAAATGCGCCATATATGACGCATCGCCTCCGGCTCAGCGGTTTCGCCGGACGACCGGCGCGGCGCCAGTCGGCGCCGTGAGCAGTATGCGATTCTAAGGGATCGCAAACCGCTCTACTAGGGCGCCGGGTGAAGGGATAGGAACGCCTTCGTCGCGGCCTCGGCCCGGCGGCCCAGTTCCTCTTCCTCCGGCGTGGCGGCGACGCCCAGGATGAGGTCCAGCAACAGGCCTTTCCAGATCAGCGCCAGGAACAGGTCCGCCATATCTTCCGCGTCTCCGGCGGCGAGCAGCCGAGCCTCCTGAGCCTGGCGCACCACGCGGCTGATCGCCGTCCGCGCGGTCCGGCGGCCGAATTCATTCAGGGTTCCGGCGACTTCCGGCGCGCGGATGGCCTCGGCGATGGCCAGGCGGAAGACCGCGATGACGATCGGGTCGGAAATCCGCTGCAGCAGCGTCTTGCCGGCGGCGGCCAGGATCTTGGCGAACTCCTCACGCGATCGCGCCTGCGGCACCTCGGCGGACAGCATCGTGCGCTGCGACCGCTCGGCGATGCAGGCCGCCAGAACGGCCTCCTTGCTGCCGAATTCGGTATAGATCTCGCGCTTGGAAACCTTGGCGCGGGTCGCGATCTGCAGCGTGCTGGTTCCCGTATATCCCTGTTCCATGAAGGCGCGCATCGCCGCCGCCATGATGCGTCCGCGGACGGATTCGTCCTTGGCTGTCCTGGGCATGACCAAAATGCTCCTTGACTCGGTACTTATCGGTACCATACATATTATTTCGGTACTGTGCGGTACCAAATGCGAACCCAAGCGAAAGGCACGCCTCAGCCATGCCACCCGTAGTCCGTTTGACCCATGTCGAGAAGACTTACAAGGCCGAAGCGATCGAGGTTGCCGCCTTGCGGGGCATCGACCTGGAAATTTCGCCCAACCGCTTTTCCATGCTGATCGGCGCTTCCGGCAGCGGCAAGACCACGCTGTTGAACCTGATCGGCTGCATCGATACGCCGACCCGGGGAACCGTCGAGGTCGCCGGCCAGCAGATCGGCACGCTGAGCGACGATGCGCTGGCCGAGTTCCGCGCCCGCAATATCGGCTTCATCTTCCAAAATTTCAGCCTGGTTCCGGTGCTCTCGGCCTATGAGAATGTCGAGTATCCGCTGCTGCTGGTCGGCATGCCGGCGGCCGAGCGCCGCGACCGCACCCTGGCCATGCTGGAAGCGGTCGGCCTCGCCAAGCAGGCGAAGCAGCGGCCCAACGAATTGTCGGGCGGCCAGCGTCAGCGTGTCGCCATCGCCCGGGCCTTGGTCAAGGGGCCGCAGATCGTCCTGGCCGACGAGCCGACGGCCAATCTGGATTCCGCCACCGGCGCCGCGATCATCGATCTGATGCGCCGGGTCCAGGCGGAATCGAACACCACCTTCATCTTCGCCACGCACGATCCGCATCTGATGTCGCATGCCGACCAGATCGTCACCATCAGAGACGGAATGCTGATCGATCCTACCCCCGGAGCCGCCGCATGAGCACGATCCTCAAGGTCGCCTTCCGCAACATCCTGCGGAACCGGCGCCGTTCCTTCATGACCGGGTCCGCCGTCGCGGCCGGCGTCACGGCGATGCTGCTGTTCGGCGGTTTCGCCAATTACATCTTCACCAGCCTGGAGACGCGCAGCGTCCAGCAGACCGGCCATCTGACCGTCTTCCGCTCGGGCTATTTCCTGTTCGGCGCCGGCAATGCGGCGGCCTATGGCATCGACGGCTACCGCTCGCTCGTCGAGGCGATCCGCCTGGACCGGGAGTTGGGGCCGATGATCAATGTGGTGACGCCGACCCAGTCCCTGCTCGGCATCGCCGGAAATTTCGCCGACGGCAACGACGCGTCGAAGACCTTCCTCGGCATCGGGGTGATCGCTTCGGACCGCGACCGCATGCGGCAATGGGACGAGTTCAAGACCGGCCTCATCACCCCGCCCGATCCGCGCTTTTCCGACAAGGAGGAGTCGCACGGGCTGGTCGGGCTCGGGCTGGCGCGCATCCTGCTGCTGTGCCGTCCGCTGGCGCTGAATTGCCCGGCGCCGCCCGAGCAGGTGGCCCGGAAATCCGCTGGTCCGGTCAATGCCGACATCGCCGATCTCGCCGGACGGGAAGCCGGCGGTGTCGCTGCCAAGGCCGATGGGCTGCCGCAGATCGATCTGCTGGCGGCGACCGCCGGCGGCGCGCCCAATGTCGTCAACCTTACCGTGGCCGGCGCCGATCCGCAGGGTGTGAAGGAACTCGACGACAATTACGTCGAGATGCCGCTTGGGCTGGCGCAGCAGCTGGTCTATGGCCGGGCCGAGCACAAGGTCACCGGCATCGTCCTGCAGCTCAACCGCAGCGAGGATATGCCGGCGGCGCGGGCGCGGCTGGCCCAGCTGTTCAAGGAGCGCGGCGCCGATCTCGAAGTGCGCGATTTCAGCGAGCTGAATCCGTTCTACGGCCAGGTTCGCGGCATGTTCAGCGCCATCTTCCTGTTCATCTCGCTGGTGATGGGCATGATCGTCCTGTTCGCCGTGGTCAATACCATGACGATGAACGTGATGGAGCGGACCAGCGAGATCGGCACCATCCGCGCCATGGGCGTCAAGCGCGGCGGCATCCGCTGGCAGTTCATCGCCGAGGGCGCGCTGATCGGCGCCATCGGGGCTTCGGCCGGGACGGTGTTCGCCATCCTCGTCGCGGCCCTGGTCAATCATGGCGGGCTGTCCTGGGTTCCGCCGGGTAATGCCAATCCGGTGCCGCTCAGCGTCTATGTCGCCAACCGGCCGGGCCTGATCCTGCGGGCCTGGACCATCCTGGTGGCGGTCTCGGTGGTGGCGGCGCTGCTGCCGGCCAACCGGGCCGCCCGTCTCTCCGTCGTGGATGCGCTCCGCCATGTTTAAGACGGTCCTGATCGCGGCGCTCCTGGCCCTGGGCAGCTCGGCCTTGGCTCAGGATGCGCAGGAAATCGTCGCCGCCGCCGACCGGGTGCGCAATCCCGGCGAGCCGTTCCGCACCACCATCACCTTCACCGAATATGTCGGCGGGGTGGAACGGGATCACGATACGCTGGTGGTGTTCTCCAAGCAGGACCCGGCGACGCGGCAATTCCGCAACCTGGTGCAATATGCCGAGCCGGCGCGCGATGCCGGCAAGTCGGTCCTGCTCGACGGGCAGTCGCTATGGTTCTTCGATCCGGCCTCGAAATCCAGCGTGCGGATCTCGGCCCAGCAGCGGCTGGTCGGCCAGGCGGCGATCGGCGACGTGCTGACGGTGAACATGGCGGTCGACTACGCCGCCACGCTGCTCGGCACCGAGACCATCCAGGATGCCGGGCGGCAGCCGCGCCCGTGCTGGCATCTCGATCTGGTGCACGCCAATGACCAGGCGGTCTATAACCGCATCGAGCTGTGGGTCGAGCAGGGGACCTTCCACCCCATCAAGGGCAAGTTCTATTCCGACAGCGGCCGGGTGCTGAAGAGCATCTATTACCGCAATTTCCAGGAACAGCTGGGCAGTGTCCGCCCGGTCGAGGCGGTGATCATCGACGCGGTCGACACCTCGCTCGCCACCGCCGTGTCCTACAAGGACTGGCGCGCCCAGGAGATCCCGGACAATTGGTTCCAGCGTGACTATCTGCCGCGCCTGCAAATCAAATGAGCCGGAGCACGGCCGTTCTGGCGGCCCTGATGGGGGTGATCCTGCTGGCCGGCGCGGCCCGCGCGCAGCAGGATGATCTCGACCGCATCCCCGCGGCGCCGGCGGCGGCACAGGCCGGGGAGCCGGAGCCGGGGCAGCGGATCTATCTCGAGGACGCGCTCACCCTGTCCTCGAACCGCGGCGGACTGCCGGTGCCGCAGCCGGGCCCGGGGCCGGTGGACTGGCAGGAGCGGCTGCTGCTCGACCTCCGCGCGGAGCGGAAGCTCGGCGACGATGTCAGCCTGGTCTATAGCGGACGGTTCAATCTGCGCGCCGAGAACGATCTGTCCACGCCGGACCACGAAGAGGTGGTGAACGATCTTCGCGAAGCCTATGTCGCCTGGCGTCCGAGCGGGAATGTCTATCTCGATCTCGGGCGCATCAATCTCAAGAGCGGCGTCGCGCTGGGGTTCAACCCGACCGATTTCTTCAAGACCCGCAGCGTGGTGGAGCCGCTGTCCGCCGATCCCAGCGTGCAGCGCGAGGACCGGCTGGGAACGCTGATGGCGCGGGCGGAATACATTGCCGATGGCGGATCGGTGAGCCTTGCCGCCGCGCCCGCGGTGACGCACGCGACACCGATCTACGGCACTCTCGACCTGCATAGTTTCGATCCGTCCTTCGACCGCACCAACGCGGCGGACAGGTTTTTGATCAAGGGAAATTTAAGCCTGTCCGACGATGTCAGCCCGGAAGTGCTGCTCTACCGCGAGGGCGGGCGGACTTCATACGGGCTCAACGTCACCGACACTTTTGGCCAGAGCATCGTGGGCTATCTCGAATGGTCGGGGTCGCGCCGCGCCGATCTGATCGGGGATGCGCTGGCCTATGGGCGCGCTACCGGCACCTTGCCGCCTCAGACGCCGGATCTGCCGGGGAATGGCGCGCGCCGTTTCAGAAATGAGGTGTCGGCCGGCTTTTCCTACACCACCGAAAGCAAGATCACCCTCAATCTCGAATATCACTTCGACCAGGCATCCTTCACCCGCGCCGATTGGAAGCGCTGGTTCGCGCCCGGGGAAGCGCCGGCGGGCGAGCTCTGGTATCTGCGCGATTATGCGCTCGACCGGCAGGAGCCGATCAGCCGCCACAACGCCTTCCTGCGGATGGATTGGGTCGACGCCTTGGTGCCCGACCTGGAGCTGACCGGCTTCATCGATACCGATCTTTATGACGGCTCAAGCCTTATCCAGCTCACCGCGTCCTATTACCTGAACGGCGATTGGACCCTGGGCGGCCAGGTCTCGGCGAATGCCGGCGGGCGCCGAAGCGATTTCGGCAGCCTGCCGCAGGAATTCGCCACGCTCTGGCAGGTGACCCGGTATTTCTAGAGCGGTTTGCGATTCCTTAGAATCGCATACTGCTCACGGCGCCGACTGGCGCCGCGCCGGTCGTCCGGCGAAAGCGCTGAGCCGGAGGCGATGCGTCATATAGGACTCTAGACAATCTTGCGACCCAGTAAGGTCGCAAGATTGTCTAGGGTTGTGCCCGCGTTTCCGGCTCGTCTTCCTCCAGGCCCTTCTTGAAGGCCTTCACACCCTGGGCCATGTCGCCCATCAGGCTCGATATGCGGCCGGCGCCGAACAGCAGCATGACGACGGCCAGCACGATCAGCCAGTGCCAGATACTCAGTGAACCCATGATTGTTTCTCCGCGGCAGAGGCCGGGCGGATCGCTCCGCCCGGCCGGTTGCGCTTACAGAGGCAGGATGCCCGGGGCGATATGGCTGAACTTCTTGATGGTCTCGGCGTCGAGATTGAGGGTCTCGGCCAGCATCTCCGGCGGGCTGCCGGCAAGCCACTGGGCCAGGGTCACTTCCTGGTAGCGGTCGGTCTTGAAGATCTCCATGAACACCAGTTCGGTGTCGCCGGTATTCTGCACATAATGGCCGAGGCCCTTCTTGACGACGCCGATGTCGCCCGGACGGAAATCGGCGGTCTGCGCGCGCGGACCGGCATTGAACACGGTCATGCGGGCGCTGCCCTTGATGTAGTACTGCCATTCATCGGCATTGGGGTGCCAATGCATCTCGCGCATGCCGCCGGGCGCGACGGTGACCAGGGCCGCGGCGATGTTCTTCGACGCGTTGAAATTGGTCGAATCGGCGATACGGATCGAGCCGCTCTTGTTGCTCTTGAGAGGCTTCAGCTTGCCCATCTCATAGACGAATTCCAGCGACGGCTCGCCCAGCGGCGACTTGGTCGCCTTCTGCACCTCGGCCAGCGGACCGGGCACCTTGCCCTGATAGATCCATTTCTGGTCGAGCGGGATGTTCTGGAAGGCGCTGACCGGCAGGTTGAAGTTCTCGGCCAGCACTTCCGGCGGGGTATGCGCCATCCATTCGGTCAGCAGCAGGGTGTTGAATTCGCCGGCCTTGCCATTGTCGAAGACCAGGACGAATTCGGCGCCGGTGGCGCCCAGGCCCTGCAGCGAGTGCGGCAGGCCCGGCGGGAAATACCAGAGATCGCCCTGCTTGACGTCGCGGATCTGCGGACGGCCTTCGCCATCGAGCACGGTGACGCGGCAGGCGCCGTCGACCATCACCGCCCATTCGGCCTGCTGGTGCCAGTGCAGCTCGCGCACACCGCCGGGGGATAGGCGCATATTCACGCCGGACACCGCGTCGGAGGCCGGGAAATCGTCCACGGTCACTTCGCGGGCCCAGCCGCCGTCCTGGACGCGGCGATGGGCATTGTTGAACGAGGCCCAGAACAGGTCCATGCCGCCGACATCGGTGGCCGGCGGGTCCTGGAACGAGGGGAACTGCCCCTGCAGCGCCGGATTCATCGGGCCGGGCTCGGTGCCGGCGATCGGATTGGTGATGTTGGTGCGCCCCTGGCCGGGGCGGTCGGGATTGCCGAAAACGGGCGTTCCCGCCGAAGCGCCGGCGGCCAGCATCGCACCGCCCATTGCGGTCACGCCCAGCAGACCGCGTCTCGTCATGTCATTCATAGTAAGTCTCCAGATATGCCGGTGAACAAAATGATTTCCGCATCAGCCCGGCAGTCCGTGCAGGAAGGTGTAGACCGCCATGACCGTGATCACGCCGAGGAAGACGCGCAGGGCGACGAGGCCGGTTTGCGCGGCAGTCGACAGCACCATCGGCGGCAAAGGCGGGCGGGAACGGTCATGGGTCATTTGAAGGTCTCCAGGAAGGCGACGATGGCGTAGGCGCTGCCGGCCAGGGCGACCAGGATGGCGATGGCGATACCGAGGCGGTTGGTCCAGCGGCTGTTGACGTGGGCGCCCATGACCAGCTTGTCGTTGCTCATGATCAGCAGGAACACCAGGGCGGCCGGCATCAGGATGGTGGCCAGCAGGTTGGCGTTGAGGGCGA